>JAABUJ010003918.1_pt1 | contig 16175 bp, 15 predicted proteins | sample 5559131 | NCBI WGS metagenome assembly JAABUJ01 (sample SAMN10711875, study PRJNA513366) | rock metagenome | isolation source: Antarctica rocks | place: Antarctica: Victoria Land, Mt New Zealand nord | collected 2016-01-07 | reverse complement strand
CCCTTCCTCTCGCCCCCCCCGCCCATGGCGACTGGCCCCTCGGCCCTACCCGCGGGCCGACGGTCCAGCGCGCCTCCGGGGGAGCCTGGGGGGATGCCTCCCCCCAGACCCCCGCCATAAAGACCGTGTGGCGGATGGTGGGGCGGGTGTTGGCGAACATCGTGGGAAGGGCGCTGGTAAGCGCGGTAGCGGGCGCCCCCGGCCCGACAGCCAGGCGCGGCGCATGGAGGAGCCGCGGACGGGCGCGGCGCATGGAGGGGAGCGGGGACCACAAGCCGTCTCCCATGTCCAGATTCCGTGGCGCCCGCGATGAGTGTATGGCGGGGGTCTGGGGGGAGGCATCCCCCCAGGCTCCCCCGGAGGCGCGCTGGACCGTCGGCCCGCGGGTAGGGCCGAGGGGCCAGTCGCCATGGGCGGGGGGGGCGAGAGGAAGGGTTCCCCCGCAGGGGGCGAGGGACGAGGCCCAGGCATGGGAGGGGGCGAAAGGAGAAAGCGCCACAATGGCCGCAACGAGCGCGACGAGCCCGTAGGCCGCCAGCACGAGGATGGGGACCGCACTGTACAGGAAGTAGCGTGGTGCCAGGAACGCGCCGGGGACGAGAACGGGCGGGAGGCCGCCGAGGAGCGCCCACGGCCCGACGATCAGCGCGGCGCGCTGTCTCCGTATCGACCATAGTCCCAGGAGCGCCAGCAACAGCACGGGCGGCGTGAGGTAAAGCCAGAGCGCCGCGCCCCACGTCGCCAGTTGCTGGCCGACCGTGGCGACGCCGCCCGCGGCGTGGGCGTGGGCGTGCGTGGCCGAGAGCAGCCCCGCGCCCTGCGGCGTCAGCAGGAGGCCGGCCAGAGGCGCCAGCCCCAGCGCGGCGGCGAGGAGCGCCAACCGCCGCACTGCCCGGCGCTGGGCCGGCCGCGCGGCGACGACGGCCAGCAGTGGGAGCAACAACATATCCGCGGCGAAGATCTTGGTGAGCATGGCGGCGGCGAGACAGAGCCCCAGGGCAAGAGCGTCGCGGCCACGCGCGTCGCGCGCCAGACGCAGAGCAAAGTAGAGAGCGCCGGCGCCGCAGGCCGCGAGCAGGCCGTCGAGCAGCGCCATGCGGTTATAGAAGAGAGCAAAGGGGCACAGCGCGTAGAGGACGGCGGCGAGCGGCCCCTCGGCCCTCGATGAGGCCATCGCGCGCGCGATGGCCCACACGGCGAGCGCCGTCGCGGTCCCGATCAGCGCGGAGGTCAGGCGCGCCGCCAACAAAGGATCGGGGAGCAACCGAGTTAGCGGCGCGGCCAGCCACGAGTAGAGCGGCGGCGCGCCATAATTGAGCGAGGTGAGGAGGGTGGCGGGACCGGGAACCGCGCCGACGACCTGCGCCGCGCGCGTGTAGACCCCTTCGTCGAAAAACAGCGGCAGCGCCCCAAGACACAGCGTGCGCAGAAGCAGGCATAACGCCATGATGGATAGAGTGAGGGCCGTGACACAATAGCGCCGATAAGCCGGCGCCGCATGGGTAGATAGCGTGATCCGCGCCGTTCCGGTGTGGCGTGGTAAAGCGGCGGCGATACTGCTGTGACCCATTCTTCCCATTCGTGGCCCCTCCAATAGGGTCAGTATGGAAGGCGGAGGCGTCCCGCTCAATGGGAAATATGGGGTGGCGCCGCTGATGCCGGCGCTGCCGGCGCGGCGACGAGTGAATCAGCTAAATGGCGATGTCGAACCGCGTCAGGGCAGGGAGCCAGGTGAGGAGGTGCGGGTCAAACTGCGAGCCGGCGGCGCGGGTCAACTCCTCCATTGTTTCGGCTCGATCCATCGGCGCGCGGTAAGGCCGGCCCGTGCGCATCGTCTCGTAGGCGTCAACGAGGCAAATGACGCGGGACGCCAGGGGAATCGATGCGCCGGAGAGGCGATCGGGATAGCCGGCGCCGTCCCAGCGCTCGTGGTGGTGGCGCACGGCCAACCCGACGGCCTCGAGGGCGGGGACGGCGCGAATGATGCGCTCTCCCGTGGAGGGGTGCCGCCGTATCGTGGTCCACTCGTCGGCGTCCAGCGGGCCGGGTTTATGCAGCAGGGACGACAGGACGGCGATCTTGCCCACGTCGTGCAACAGCGCGGCCCACTCCCACTCGCGGAGCGTGTGGGCCGGGACCCGCATAGCCTGACCGAGGATGCGGGTCAGCGCGCGCACAGCGATGGCATGGCGGCCCGTCCGCTCATCGTGCGCGGCCAGCGCCTGGTGCAGCGCGTCGACGGCGCTGTGCGTCGCGGCCAATCGCGCCGACGCCATGGTAAGGGCCAGTTCGATACGCGCCGCGTGCGCGCGCGCGATGTCCTCGCCGCCGGCCAGGGGACGCATGGGGTCGTGATAGAGCAGCAGCGCGCCACGCGCGCCTGGTGGCCCGTAGACCGGGGCGGCGACGATACCGGCGTACGACCGCGCGTCGCCGTGTTCCAGAACGACCAGGGCCGGCGCGCGCCAGGGATGGCGGTTGCCATGTACGCCGACCAACACATGCGGCTTGCCCTCGGAGGTGAGGACGACGAGCCGCGCTCCGTTTCCAACTTCAGCAGCTTCAGCGACGATGGGGAACAACAGGGGTTGGAGGCTCGGGTCCTGCTCCCAGAGGGTAGGGACCGCGACGAAGCACTCTTTATCCCGCGACGGCGCTGCGCTGTGGAACATGTGTGGTAACCTTCCCATACAGGCGCGGTAGCAGGGCTGATGCAAAGGCGCGCAGATCGACGGCACAAATGTCGGCGGCCAGGTCGGCGTCGCCGGAAGTCAGACCGAAGCGCAGGGCTGTCGCGCGTGGGTCACGTAGAAGATCGCGGTTGAGCGTGGAATCGATGGCCGCCGCGCCGATGAGGCGCTCGAAGCCGGGATGGAGCGTGCGATGGCGGGTCATGTTTATCCTCTCGACAGGGACATTTGCTATTATGGGGTCGGAACGTTGGTGGCGCCGGCGCTATTGCTAGTGTAAGCACAAGTCCTTTATTGCCGGAAGTCTATTGCTCATTAATCCTGGTAGATGATGCCGTTTGGCGCGGCGGCGTGGGCGGTGGAGTGGTCTTGGTAGATGATGCCGGCTTGTATGGTGGTGTGAGCGGTGCAGTGGTCTTGGTAGATGATGCCGGCTTGCCGGGACACATCTCCCGCATGCGTAGCGGCGAAGGTTGTGAGGGCGAGCGCGGCAATGGCAACGATGCGGCGGGCTGTGAGACGCATTGTTTTCTCCTTCAAGATGACGACTACTCGTAACGATTTGGTATGTGGTTAGCGTAACAAAAGCTTCCTGGGATAATCCTGGGTCAGATGACAGGAGAGTAGACCTTGGTGACCACGCAGGTCTCTACCGCTCAGGCCTGGCCCACGGCTAAAATCAGCCCTCCAAAGCTACGCGCCCTCGTTTCGCGCCAGCGCTTAGTCGGTCCGCTCGACACGGCGGCGAGAGCAGGGCGCGTCACCATCGTCGTGGCGCCCGGCGGATCGGGCAAGACTTCGCTGCTGGCCGGCTGGGCGCGTCGCGCGCCGCTGCCCGTAGCCTGGTACGCCCTCGACGCGGCCGACCGTGACACGCGCCGCTTGACCCAGGGGCTGGGCGCGGCGGTGGAACGCGCCCTACCCGGCGCAGCCCAGGCCGCGCACGCGGCGCTCGACGGCGGCGCCTCCGAAGCGGCGGCGATGGGGCTGTTGCTCGGCGCGCTGGAGGATCGCCCCCTGACCCTCGTGCTCGACGACTTCCAGCACCTCGATGACCTGCCCGAGGCCGCCGCCCTGTGGGACCATGTGCTGCGCTTCCGTCCCCCTACGCTCGCGCTGGTCATCCTCTCGCGCTCGATCCCCCTGTTGGGCTTCGCGACGTTGGCGGCGCTCGACGAGTTGGTGGGTTTGGGGCGCCACGAGCTGCAGTTCGATGTCGCGGAGGCGGCCGAGCTCTTATCCGCCCACGGCTTCGACGCCGCGCGCGCCGCGCAGTCGGTCGCGCGGAGCGGGGGCTGGGCCGCTGGGGTACTCTTGCTCGGGCACACCGGCTCCGGCGGTTTGCGCTTCCTGCGCGCACGGACCGACGCGCTGATGGAGCACCTCGGCTCCGAAGTCCTGGCGTCATTACCACCGGAGTTGCGCGTCTTCCTGCTGGAGAGCGCGGCGCTCGGTCCGGCCGCGCCGGAGGACACCGACGCCATCCTCGAGCGGCGCGACAGCGCCGCGCTCTACGCCGAGGCGGCGGCGCGCGGGCTCTTCCTGGAATACGACGATGGTCTCTATCGCTACCACGACCTGTTCGGCGAGTATCTCGTCGAAACGCTGAAATCCGAGGATCGTATCCGGCTGCGCGCCGTCCGCCGCGCCGCGTCCACCCATTGGTCGGCCCACGACGATTTGCCGCGCGCCCTCGCGCTACTGGCCGCGGATGAGGACTGGGAGATGCTCGCCGTCGCGCTCGACAACGAGAGGACGACGCTGTGGGCGCGCGGACTGTGGGGGACGGCCTTAACGCACATCGAACAGCTCCCGGCCTGCTATCGTACTGCTCGCTTGCTGGCCTTGTGTGGCCGCGCGCACTCACGACGGGGTGAACTCGGCGAGGCGCTTGCGCTGGCCGACGCCAGCATGGCGGCTGGTACCAATGATAAAGAATGGTTGGACGCGGCAGTCCTACGCACGCAAACTTTGATGATGTCTGGACATTACGAAGAGAGTATCAATAGTGCGGAGTCGGCGCTTGTCACAGCATGTAATGCCGGTCATATAGCGGCCGCAACGCGTCTGCAGGATATACGCGGTTTCGCAAAGCTGCGCGTAGGGCGCTTCGAGGAAGGACGCGCCGACTTGTTAAACGCTTTAGCCCGTTATGAGGAGGTAGGGGACACGGATGGCGAGGCCCGCACACTCTCTAACCTCGCGGCTCAACTTGTTAGCGCGGGACACGCGCGCGACGCCGAAGGGTATCTGGTGCACGCCGGTGTCCTTTATCAGCGTGCGAGCAATATCCCGGCGCTCGCCAACATACACAACATTCGCGCTCTGTTACACACCCTAACAGCTGACTACGCCGCCGCTCACACGGAGGTCGAGCACGCCCTCGCGCTGACACGCGACATCGGCTATCCCCTCTTGGAGTGCGCGGCGACCGCGACGCGGGCCGAGGTATACGCGGACGAGGGCAACGCCGTGGAGGCCGAGCGGCAGGGTCTCGCCGCCGCCGAGTTGGCCGGACGCCTCGACCTGCCCGACGCGCTCAACGACGCCCTGCGCGCGCGCATCGCCGCCGCCCTGATCCGGCGCGACCGTCAGGCGGCGCGCCGCCTCATCGACGAGGCGCGCCCGCTCGTGGTGACGCCGGTCGACGACGCCCTGCTCGACCTGTACGAAGGTACACTGGCGCTGCGCTCACGCGCCCACCGGCGCGCCGTGGAGGTGCTGCGCACGGCCGCGACACGCCTCGAAGCGCTAAACCGTCCACACCAGGCGGCGCGCGCGCGGCTGCTGCGCGCCGAGTCTTTCCTGGCACGCCGCATGGGCCGCCGCGCCACGACGGAGCTCGACCGCGTGGCCGAACTGGTGCTGCCGCTGGGCTGCCAAGGCTACCTGCGCCCGGCCGCGCGCATGGCGCGCCAGGTGCTGGCGGAGCGCCGCACGCTGCGCCGGCTGCATCGCGAAGCGCGGCTGATGTTGGACGGGCTAGCCGCGTCGGTCGCGCCATCCCTGGCGCTCGTCCCCAGGACAGATGACGCGGATGAGCGGGAGCAGGAGACGCTGCGCGTGTCGCCATTCGGGCAGGGCGCCGTCGAGCTTGCCGGGCGCGCGCTCGACCTGCACACGCTGCCGATCAAGGCGCGCGAGTTGCTTTTCTTTGCCGTACACACGGGGCGGCCACTACGGCGCGACGAGGCACTGGAAGCGGTGTGGGATGGCGACGCGGGGGCCGTGCAGGCGTTTTGGGACGCGGGACGGCACCTGCGGCGGCTGTTGGGCGAGGGCAGCTGGGGTCCACGCGGCGGCGCCTACACCGTGCGCTTGTCGGTGGAGGACGATGAGCGCCGCTTCGACGAGGCGGCAGGCGTGGCGCTCGGCACGGGTCCGGTCATGGCGCGCCTGGACGCGGGTGAGCGCGCCCTCGATCTTTTCAGTGGAGGCGGCGGCTACCTGGAGTGGTGCGATACCTTGTGGGCGGCGACCGAGCGTGTGCGCGTCACGAGCCGGGCCGTCGCGGTCGCGCTGGCGCTGGCCGCGCTCTACGACGATCTGGAGCGCGCGGAGGACGCCATCGACGCCGCGCGTCGCGCCGCGTCGTTCGACCCATTCGACGAGGCGCCGCAGCTGGCCCTGCTGCGCCTGTTCGCCGCGTCCGGCCAAGTCGACAAGGCCCTCCGCGCATACAAAGCCTATCGCCGCCTGCTGCGTGACGAACTGGCGGCCGAGCCCTCACCCGAACTGCGCGCCCTGGCCGCCACGCTACGCCGCAAGTCCTGACGATAGAGCGCTGGTACTCCGTAGGCGCTGGCTCACGCCAACGTCGCTTCGTCCATGCGCACGGCGTGGGCGCGGGCCGCGTCGGCGACGATCTCGCGCAGCCGTCGCTGGAACACCGGCACGTCGAACGCGGCGACGTGCGCGCGCAACGCGGCGAAGTCGTATGACGCCGGGTCGAACGTCCGCAGCGCCGCGCTGAGGGCCTCGGGCGTCTGACGGTCAAAGAAACACCCCGTCACCCCGTCCACCAGCGTTTCCAGGGCGCCCCCGGCGCGGTAGGCCACGACCGGGCGTCCCGCAGCCAGCGCTTCGAGCGGCGCGATGCCCAGGTCCTCTTCACCCGGCCAGATGAGCGCCTGGCAGCGCCGCAGGTAGCCGCGCTTCGCGGCCTCGTCCACACGGCCGGTGAAGCGCACCATGGGGCCGGCCAGCCGTCGCAGGCGCGCCGCGTCGGGCCCATCGCCGACGACGAGCAGCGGCCGGCGCAGGCGGTTGAACGCCTCGATCGCTACGTCGATGCGCTTGTAGGGGAGCAGGCGCGATAGCACGAGGTAGTAGGGCTCGAGCGGCTCACCCGGCGGGGCCGGCTGAAAAGAAGCGACGTCGACCGGCGGATGCAGCACCTCCGCCTCACGCCGGTAGAACTTGGCGATGCGCCGCGCCGTGTTGCGCGAGTTGGCAATGTAGACGTCGACGCGCTGCGCGGCGGCGTAGTCCCACACGCGTAGGGGCATGATGGCGGCGGCGAGGACGCTCCGCCTCACCAGGCCCAGCCCCATCTGCGACACGTAGTCGTGGTACATCCAGGCGAAGCGCGCCGGGCTATGGCAGTAGCAGACGTGAACGGTCTCCGGCGCGGTGATGACCCCTTTGGCGAAGGTGCTACAGGACGAGAGCACCACGTCGTAGCCCGACAGGTCGAACGACTCGAAGGCGTAGGGGTACAGCGGCAGCAGCGCTTTGGCCACGCGCAGCGACGGGCACAACCACTGCATGAAGCTGGTGTGGATCTCGCGGGTGCGCCAGTACGGGCTCATGGCCCGCGCGTCGTAGAGCGACGTGTACAGCGGGCTCTCCGGATAGGCACGGCAGAGCGCTTCGACGACGCGCTCCGCGCCGCCCTCCTGGTTCAAGTAGTCGTGGACGAGCCCCAGCTTCACACACCCGCCTCGCCGCTCTCAGGCGCCTGCACGATGAGTTCGACCTCCACGCACGTATCGCGCGGCAGCACGGCCATGCCGACGGCCGAGCGCACATGGCGGCCGGACTCGCCGAATACCTGCTGGAGCAGGTCCGAGGCCGCGTTCATGACCTCCGGCTGCGCCGTGAAGTCGGGCGTGGAGGCGACGAACCCCACGACCTTGACGACGCGCGTGACGCGCTCCAGGTCGCCGACGACGCCTTTGATGGCGGCAAGCGCGTTGACGGCGCAGCGGGCGGCCGCGTCGCGCGCCGTCTCCAGGTCGACCGCGCCGCCCACCTTCCCCTTGTAGCGCTCGGCTAACACCCCGCCGGCCATGGGCAGTTGACCGGACGTGTAGACCAGGTCGCCCACCCGTAGCGCCGGCACGTACGATCCCCCCGGCGCGGCGGCCTCCGGCAAAGGGTAGCCCGCTTGCGCCAATTTCTCTTCAACGCTCATCTTTCGACTCCTTCCACGATGACATCGCATAGCAAACAACAGCGCCCGCTATTCCTAGTACCACCGTCCATGATACAGCGCCCAGTGCTAAGATGAGGGTATGCGTGTCCATAAAGAAAGCCCCAACGAGCGCGCCGTGCGGCTGGACGCCGATGCGCCGGCGTGGCGGCCCATCACGCGCCGCCTACTGATCGGCGTCGGGCTCGTCGCCGTCGGACTCATCTGGTCAATTCTCAACAGCACTGTCTGGGCGCCTAAAGGGTCAGCCCACCCCACCGTCGTCGCACGACACGGCGCGGTCGCGACGTCGACCCTGTCTTTGGACGCTATGCGCGCGCGGCCCGAGTTACTCACGACCACCACATCCACGACATCCGCGGGCGTCACCACTGTGCGCATGACGCTCCACAACGGGGCGACGACGGCCCGGCCGGTCGCGCCGCGTGATGTCTACCTGCTCGTCGATGGGCGTAAGATCGCCGCCTCGGCGTCCAGCGTCAACCCGTTGCGTCCCATCACGCTGCCTCCCAGCGGCTATACCGTCGGCGCCCTGCGCTTCGCCCACGCGCCGAGCCCCGGCATGACGCTCGTCTACGCTCCCGCGTGGGCTGGCGGACACTCCGTGCGCTGGCTGCTGTACCAGTAGCCAGGTGCCAGGCGTCAGGCGCCAGGCGTGAGTAAGAACGCGCTCCTTGGCTACCAGCGCTCACATGTTCACCAACGTCATCGCGCCCATGAAACTCATGCCTGACGCCTGACGCCTAATTACTCGTCGCGGCAATGACCGCCCCGCGCACCTCGCGCGCGCCGGCCGCGCGGAGGGCGGACGCGCCCGCCTGGAGCGTGGCGCCGGTCGTGTAGACATCGTCGAGCAGCCAGACGCGCCGGCCACGCACCGCCTGTGGCCGCGCCGCGAACGCCCCACGCATGTTGGCGGCGCGCCGCTCACCCGAAAGCCGCGTCTAGTCCGCCGTCGCACGCGTGCGCTGGAGCGCCGCAGACGTGAGCTCCAGCGGCAGCAGGCGCGCGAGCTCCGCGGCCACGATGGCGGATTGGTTGTAACCGCGCTCGCGCTGGCGCGACGGGTGCAGGGGGACCGCTACGAGCAGATCGTCCGCCGCGAACAGCGCCGCCACGCGCTCCGCCAGCAAGGGCGCGAGGGCGGACGCGACGGCGTGGCGGCCCTCATATTTGAGCGCGCGCACGGCCGCGCGCAATGGACCCGCGTAGACGCCGATCGCGCTGACCGAGGCGAGCATGGTCGCGCCGGAGCGGCAGCCATGCGGCGCGGCCTCGTCGACCGGCTGGCGGCAGACGGCGCAGAGCGGCAGCGGCAACCGCTCGATCGCGCCGAGGCAGGCCGGGCACAGCCAACTCCCGCGCGTACGGCACTCCACACACACCAGGGGGAAGACCGTATCAAGCAGCTTGTGCGCGGCGTCGCGCCACGGCAGTCCTTGTTGTATCCTACTTCATGGCGCGAGTGTACCATATTGCATTGCAGCCGGGCGCGTTGACCCGTACACTACACATAGGCGGGGGCCCATAGCTCAACGGTTAGAGCGAGGGACTCATAATCCCGAGGTTCAGGGTTCGAATCCCTGTGGGCCCACCCGTAAATCCGCCCTTTTTGCGTCGGATTTGACCTCCTAAACCCCAAACGCGTCCAAAACGCGTCCAAGCCAGGTTTACATTCTGCCGCTAGTGGATGCGCGTGACCGAGTCTGGACGTACAGAGGGATGGCAATTGATGTCGAGAACCGGGCGACTTGACTGCACTAGTGTGGTGTATTTTGCCCAACGCGAGCAACGGACGAGGGCATGTCGATCATCAGCAAGGTCCATGAGATGTTATCCACGGGCGCAAGTCTCTCATGTCTCGACCCGCCATGTCATGACGAGGTTGCATTGGCGCGAAATGAGGACCTCGGAGAGCATCAAAAATCGAGGGGGATGCAGACGAGTGGGTCGTGACGCGTAGTAGTGCGTGGATATACCAGAGATGTATCAATGGCGCATCTGGCTACGAGCGATCAGCCCGATGATGCGTCGCCGTGCACTTTTGCGCGGCGACCACACCCTGGCCGATCCCGCCAGTCGCATTCATCGACGGCCGGGCTTGTCTTCCTCTTGCATCACCTCGGCGAGGTGGCGGACGATCCGGCGCAACTGCTCGCCGTAGAGGTCCTCGAACGCGGGCGATCGGGGATCGAGTCCGAAGATCTTCCAGACCATCTGGGGCATCGCGACCGGGACGGCGATCGCGCCCATAAGCGCCAGGCGCACGGCGCCTGGATCGAGATCCGGCGCCAGCTCGCCGCCGGCTTGGCGTCGCCGTAGGCCCGCGAGGTCTTCGCTCTCGGGAGAGTCATCGGGCGGTTGTTCCGTGCTGTCCGCGAGGCCTCGCCACAGCAGAAGCCGTGTCAAGCGCGGGTCGGCCAGGGCGTCGTGGAGGTAGCGGGCGGCGAGTTCGTCGAGGGCTAAGTCGGGGTGGGCGAAGGTCGCCTCACGCTCCAGCCAGCCGCGCTGGAGCGCGCGGTAGAGGCCTTCCTTGCCCCCAAAGTAGTAGTTGATCAACTGCTTGTTGACTCCGGCCCTGTCCGCAATATCCTGCACCCGTGCGCCCGCGTAGCCCTTGGCCGCAAACTCATCAAGGGCCGCGGCCAACAACTGCTGTCGGGAGCGCTCGGCGTCGCGCTGGCGCTCCTCGGGCGCGGGCGCCCGCCGCGGGTGCGTCGTCCGGTCCGCGCCATCGGTAGGCTGGCCTGCTCTCTCTTCCACGGTGTCCTCCTTTATGTCTTGTTATCCATCGTGATGAGTCTGTCAATCATCTATATGGTTGACAAAGATAACTTGATGGTGCATAATGATCTACATGATACCACGCGACGACGATAGGAGAGGCGAGATGATACGCCGCGACGACAGCAGGGCGAGCCACGCGGCCACCGCGACCATGGATGCTCCGCCCGTCCGGCCCGGCCTCGGGCCCGCGGTGTGGCGGGTGGCAGCGGTGGTGATCCTGGGGGCGATCATGTCGTTCCTGGACGCGACGATCGTCAACGTGGCGCTACGTTCGCTCTCCCTCAACCTGCATACGTCCCTCGACACTATCCAGTGGGTGGTCACAGCCTATCTGCTGTCCCTGGCCGCGGTCATCCCCGTGACCGGGTGGGCGGCGAAGCGCTTCACGGCGCGGCGGCTGTACCTGATCGCCGTCGTGGTGTTCACCGTGGGCTCGGTGCTCTGCGGCCTGGCCCAGTCGGCGGGTGAGTTGATCGCTTTCCGGGCGCTCCAGGGGATCGGCGGGGGGATGATCATGCCCGTCGGCCAGATGATCCTGCTCAAGAAGGCCGGCCCGCGGCACATGGCCCGGGTCATGAGCGCCATCGGAGTCCCCATCGTCTTGGCGCCGTTCATCGGGCCTACCATCGGCGGCCTGCTGCTCGATACCGTCGGATGGCGGTCGATCTTCTTTGTCAACCTGCCGATCGGCCTTGTCGCGCTGATCGCGGCGGCGCGGCTGCTGCCCCGCGACCACGCCGAGGAGGCCGGGCCGCTCGACGTCCCCGGGTTGGCCCTCGTCGCCGTCGGGCTGGTCGGCGTCACCTATGGGCTGGCCGAGGTCGGGACCAGCGGCCACGTCGGATCGACGCGGGTGCTGCTCCCCCTGGTCGCGGGCCTCCTGCTCCTGGCGGCTTTCGTCCTCCGGGCCGTGCGCATCGAGCGCCCCCTCCTCGACATCCGCCTCTACCGGGACACGGTATTCAGCGCCGCCGCGCTCACGACATTTTGCCTGGGGGCGGCCATGTACGGCGGCATGATCCTGATGCCGCTCTACTACCAGACGGTCCGCCACCAAGACGCCATCGCCACCGGCCTCCTGCTCGCGCCAGCGGGCCTCGGCGCGGCGAGCGCGAACTGGCTGTCGGGGCGGGCCACCGAGCGGCTCGGCGGTGGCCTGACGGCCCTCCTCGGCGGGCTCATCAGCATCCTGGCCACGCTGCCCTTCGTGCTCATCGGAGCCGACACCTCCTACGTGGCGCTCGGCGCGGCGATGGTCGTGCGCGGCTTCGGCCTCGGCCTGTCCATGATGCCGGCGCTGACCGCTGCCTACCGGGTCCTCGACCCGGCCCAGATCAATGACGCCAGCCCCCAGCTCAGCGTCCTGCAGCGGGTGGGCGGCTCGATCGGGACCGCCATTATCATCGTGGCGCTGCAGAACCATCTTGACCGCGCCGGGAGCCGGTCGCCGGCCCAGGCGGCGGCGTTCGGCGCCGCCTTCTGGTGGGTGCTCGCGGTGGCGGCCGTGGCGACGCTGCCGACGATCGTGCTGGCGGTGAGCGAGCGGCGGGCGCGGGCGACCCGCACGGCCGCGGAGGCTAGCCAGCCCACGGCGCCGTCCTCCGCGCCGGTGGGGTGCCGCGCTGAATCCGCGGCGGACGCATCGGCGGTCGGACGAACCGGATGAGCCGGGCCACGTCCACCGTGACCTGTAGGTGACGCGATAAGTGAAAGGGAAGAAAGAATGATCCTCGTGACCGGAGCGACCGGCTCCATCGGGCCGTATCTGGTGCGGCATCTCACGACCGCGGGCGCGCCGTTCAAGGCGCTTGTCCGCGATGAGGCCAAGGGACACGCGCTGGGCTGTGCCTACGTCGTCGGCGACTTCGACCAGCCCGCCACGCTCCGCGCGGCGCTCGCGGGCGTGGACCGCCTGTTCTTGAACGGCCCGGCGAGCCCGACGATGGTCCGGCAGCAGCAGACGATGATCGATGCCGCCAAGGCCGCAGACGTCGCGCACATCGTCAAAGTCTCCGCACCGGAGGCCAGCCCCACCGCCACTCGCATCATCAATCAGTGGCACGGACAGATCGACGCGTCTCTTGAGGCGTCGGGCGTGGGCTGGTCGCTGCTGCAGCCTGGTTACTTCATGCAGAACTTCCTCGCCAACACGGCGACCGTCAAGAATGACGGGAAGCTTTACGGCGCGTTCAAGGACGGACGCGTGGCGTTCATCGACTGCGACGATATCGCGGCGTGCGGCGCGGCGCTGCTGACGGGCTCCGGCCCTCGCTACACGGCGTTCGTGCTCACGGGACCCGCGGCGCTAACGCTCGCCGAGGTCGCGCGGACGTTGGCGGCACACCTGGGCACGACCGTGACCTACGCCGACCTGCCGGTCGTGCAGGTCGTCGCGTCCATGGCGGCGCGGGGCATGCCCGTGCAGATCGCCGAAAACCTGGGAGCGCTGATGACCGCACTGGCCGCCGGCGCCGGTGCGCGGACGACCACGGCGGTCGAGGAGCTCACCGGACGCGCGCCGCGCACGTTCGACGCGTTCGTGGCCGACAACGTCGGGGCGTTTCGTTGAGCAGCGCGGCCCGCGCTGATGGCCGCGGCAGACGCGGGCGACCCTCAAGATAGAGGGCGGTCGCTCCGCCGTCATATCCTCCGCGCCGGAGTGCGAAAGGCGCTGTGATGGATGCGGTCTGGACGAGTCAGCGGCCGGCTGAGCCAGGCCACGTCCACCGTGACCATCAGTAATGTGAGACGTGAGAAAGAAAGGGAAGGACCGATGATCCTCGTGACCGGAGCGACCGCAGTCATCCTTGTCGCCAGTGCGGCCATGGCGCCGACGCTGCCGACACCCAGCAAGACATCAAAAGGAGTGTGATCATGAGCAAGGTTGTAGTCTTCACCACCTACGGCGATCCCGACGTCCTGCATACCATCGACGCCGATCCGCCTCCGCCTGGACCCGGCCAGGTGCGCGTCCAGGTCAAGGCCGCCGGCGTCCAGCCGTTTGACTGTCTATTCCGCGGCGGTGGGGCGCGCCAGTGGGTGCCGGCGCGCTTCCCGCAGCGTCTCGGGAACGAGTTCGCCGGCATCGTCGACGCCCTCGGTGCCGGCGTCACCGCCTTCTCCAGCGGTGATGAGGTCCTCGGCTGGGCCATGCTTGCCTCCTACGCCGCGCATGTCGTGGTCGGCGTCGAGGACATCGTGGCCAAGCCGGCGGGCATGCCCTGGACGGAGGCGGGCGTGGTGTCGGCGTCCGGGCAGACCGCCGCGACGGCGCTGACGCAGTTGGCCGTCGGCACAGACGACACCGTGCTGATCCACGCGGCCGCCGGCGGAGTCGGCACCTTCGCGGTCCAGATTGCCAGAGCCCGGGGCGCCATCGTCATCGGCACGGCCAGCGAGCGCAACCACGCCTACCTGCGCTCCCTCGGCGCGATCCCGGTCGCCTACGGGGACGGCCTCACCGAACGGGTGCGCGCTGTCGCTCCTGAAGGCGTCGACACCGCCCTCGACGCCTCTGGTACCGTGGAGGCCCTACGCGCCTCCATCGAGTTGGTCGGCGACAAGAACCGCATCGGCACGACCGCATTCCAGCCCGCTGCCGACGAACTCGGGATCCGCCGGCTCAGCACGACGCGCTCAGCAGCCCAGTTGTCCGCGCTCACCGACCTCTACACCGCCGGCAAGCTGCGGGTCGTCATCCAGCGCGCCTACCCGCTGGTCGACGCGGCCGAGGCGCACCGCGCGATGGAGACCGGCCATGTGCGCGGCAAAATCGTCCTCACGGTCTAAAAGGAGCGCCATAGCGCCCGTGAAAGCGTCACGGCGCGTTATGTATCGAGGGTACGCTCATGTCCGACGAGCCCATAGCGACGGCCATCGTTCCATTCCTCGGCCATGGGAGCGAGGGCGCGGACGCCTGGATGCACATGCACACCTCGGGCCGTCGCCGCGTCGCCATGCGGGCGGCCCGCGAGAAGGACTTGGGCACACTCTGGAGCCTGACTGAGGCGTGGCTGCGCACCTTCAGCACGGCCGGGGCGACCATCGCCAAGAAGACGATCGCCAACCACCACCTGGGCGTGCGGCGCCTGCTGGAGGCGTGGGTCCAGGAGGACCTACTGAAGCCCAACCCCGACGCCGCCAGCTTCTACATCCACCGGATGGAGCGCGACGGGCTGAGGCCGGGGACGATCCAGACGCGCGTGGCGGCGGCGCGCCATCTGTACGCCGCGCTACGCTGGACGCGCGCGACCATGATTGACCCCTGCGCGGACTGCCATGTGCCGCACGATCCCACGCCGCCCTGGGACAAGCGCATGCCGTACGACGACGATGAACTCGCGGCCCTGCTCCAGGCGACCGCCGACAGTGCATTCGATCACGTCCTCATCCTGCTCGGCGCGCACGCGGGCCTGCGCGCCGGCGAGTGCGTCAAGCTGCGCTGGGTGGACGTGAACCTGGCCGGCCGCGACCTGACCGTCCGGCAGGGCAAGGGCGGCAAGGCGCGCACCGTGGCCATGAGCACCTCTTTGAAACAGGCGCTCCAGACATTGCCGCGCAACCCGGACGGCTACGTGCTGCCCTATCGCACGCCCCAGAGTGCCTGGCGGCACGTCACCGCCGTCTGCAATCGGACGGGTGTCGCCCCCAAGGGGATGCACAGCCTGCGCCATTCGGCGGGCACGCGCCTGTTCGCTGAAACGCACGATTTGGAAGAAACGGCCCGCCACCTGGGGCATGTGAAGCTGGAAACGACGCGCATTTATGCAAAATGGAGCGACAAGCGGCTGCGCGAGACGTTGAGCCGCTGGTGAGAGCTTTCGGGGCAATGCACATCTACGGGGCACACATCAGCGCAGCGTCGTGGGAAACACATACGTCCCGCACCGTTCGTGTGTCAGTTGGCCGAGTCCAAGACCCCTGCTGTCACTTTGCTCGCTTTATGGTTCTTGGGCACTCTCGATGATGCCGGTTGCACAGCTTGCGCGACTATTGTGCCGGGATACTGCGGGTGAGAGCGAACACCATCAACCTGCCCGTCTGGACCACGCCGATGGCGGCCTCGCCCATCTCAGGTGGCGACAGCGAAAAAGGCCTCATCGAGAGTGCCCAAGAGTCGCTTTATGACCCCGTTCTCTGGAGACTCCGTAATTGACGTTTGGAGAGGCGGACGTGTGGCGGGCAAAGGAAGGGCCAGCGCGGTGGCCGCTGCGCCAACCGAGTGCTGACGGACGGGCACCAGTGCTCGACCCAAGCGCCCCCTG
>JAABUJ010003917.1_pt1 | contig 16177 bp, 18 predicted proteins | sample 5559131 | NCBI WGS metagenome assembly JAABUJ01 (sample SAMN10711875, study PRJNA513366) | rock metagenome | isolation source: Antarctica rocks | place: Antarctica: Victoria Land, Mt New Zealand nord | collected 2016-01-07 | reverse complement strand
AAGTTCACCACCAACAACCTCACCGACCTACTCCAACGCCTGGAACAACGCCAAAACGGTACAGCAAGCCCCGCCCAACCCCGAGCGGCCTGAACCCCTGACGAACTATCGAGCGAGACCACTTAGTTGCTACCTCGGTCCGGAGGAACACCGAGACTGTGGGTTCACCGGCGCGGCGCCGACCGGACCGCACCGGTGGAATCGTCGCCGTAACCGGAGCTGGGGCCGGGCTGGCCATCGGGTCACGCGTGGGGTCGGCGACCCGCCGGCGGCGCGGTTCCGGCATGTCGGCGGGTTGGTCAGCCATTGGGGAGCTCCTTGTTGGATGAATATTGAGGCCAAATCTGGTCGACCAGCTGGGCAAAAGCGGCAACTACGGGTCGGCCCTTGTCGTACTCGCCCCACCAGACTTCGCCCGATCGGGCAGAGCGGACGATGACACGCTCGGGAATCAGCGGGAGGAGGACCAGCGGCCCGTTGTCTTCGCGGAGGGCTGCTAGGGCACCGACCGCATCACGAGAGGCGATGGTGTCCGGCCAGCGCGTCACTACGACTCCCACCTCCGCCACGTCGGGGTTGAGGGGGCTGAGTTGGCGAAACCGGGCGACATTGTTGCGCGCCCAGTCGACGCCGCTGCGTCCATCCTCATCCGGGGTTTGTCACGTACAGCACTCGCGCCGAGGCAGTCAGAGCGCTTCGGATGAGGAACCCTCCCTGCCGGTTCGGCGCGTCGTGCAGAACCACGTCTCTGGCCCAGTTCTCGATGCCGCGGCGGAGCCGCACATCGCCGTACTCCTGCGGCGCGCCTTCAAGCGCCGCAACGTCGCGGTGACCCGGGACGACGGCGATATTCGGGTGCCAGGGACTGGGATGGGCCAGGTCCTCCGCTGCCCCGGCAACGTCATCGTGGCCCAGGATGGCACCAACATGCTCCCCGGCCCTCATGTCGACACCAAGCCAGGTCGTGGCTGTCGCCCGTGGGCGAGATCGACTATGCCGACTTTGACTCCTCGGCCCGCCAGTTCGCGGGCAAGACCGACAGTGACTGTCGTCTTGCCGACCCCACCCTTTTCGGACAGCAATGTCAGGGCATCCATACCGCCCATGATAGACGGCTGGCAATCTATATGGCAAGCAAGATAGCTATATAGCGATCCAGATATCTATATAGCGGCTAGCCTGGATAGCCGGCGGGCGGGAGGCTTTCGCTCCCCTGGGCTGTCGGTCGATCGAGGTTGGCCTGGGCCGCCATGTCGGGCTTATCCGGCCCGGTGCTGGCCCGCGCCACGTACATCGCGAACTCGCCCACAGTGGGGGGCTATCGGTCACCGAACAGCAACTGAATCGCACGCGCAGGCTGGTCGTCCTCCTGCCCCACAAAGAAGTCACTGGATGGGTAGGTTTCGTTGACTCGCTGACCCAAGGGGTGTCCCTCTTTTGCGTCCAGCCTGATCAGTTCCTCGACAAGGAAAAGCTTTTCAGCCTGACCGTTCTTGGACATTGGACGTCCCATCAGTAGCTTGCGCCGCTGGTCAGTGGTGGTCTGACTGCCAATAAGGATGAACTGGTCCTTGAACACCTGCCGCAGGAGCTGAACCTCGGCTGGCCGCTTGAGGGTGCGCAAGATGTAGGCGGTCCTTGGTCTACCTCGTTTCAGCAACACCGCGGCTTCCTCTGTATCGCCATCTTGACGGTAGAGCCCGAGCCGAGCAGCGCGTACGGCACGAACTGCCCGACGGGCGATAGCCGCTGGGTCTCCCTCCGGGTGCGTCTCCGACGAGTTCCGTGCACAGAAATCGTCCCCGGCCTCGATTAGCCGCTTGATCCGCTGGTCCTCCCTCTCGCCGAGGACGTCCCGAGGTGGTCTGTCCACCAAGATTCACACGCTGACCGACCAGCGGTGCTGCCCGGTCACGGTGATCCTGACCCCGGGTCAGTCCGGCGACAATCCGCAGTTGGTGCCGTTGCTCGACCTGCACCGACGGCAGCAGCCGCGTGGGCGTGGCCGGCGGTTTCGGGTGTTCGTCGCCGAGGATGCCGATGACGTCGGAGCCCTGCCTGGTCGAGATGGTGATCGAGATGGGCGGTGGATTCCGGATTAGTTCGTCCCACTCGCCGCTGTCGACGAGTGCGAGATAGGCCTGTTCCTCGATGACAAACCCGACGGTGTAGTTGCGCAGGACGTAGGCGATGTCACCGGGGTCGAAGGCGGGCAGGGTGCGCCCGCGAGTAGCGCGCGCACGGTGGCGCCCAGGGCCGCGCGGTCAACGCCACAAGGCTGATCAACCCCAACCCCACACCCATGCGAGTCGTTGTTCGTCATGTGGCGATGCGACGGCCGTGTCGGGTTGGTTCTGGGCTGACTTGCCGCCAGTGCCAGTCGTCGGGCAGCTGGTAGTGCAGCTGGCTGTGAATGATGTGCCGGGCCAGCGCCTGTGGGTGGCGCCGCGTTGTCGCCATCCCGTACTTGAACGGAACAGAACGCCACTTCCGGCGGCACTGGCGATATCGGCCAGCTGTTCGTCGGCGAAGAAGAACCTGGTCCCGTCGGTGTAGCCACCCACGACCTCGTCAACGCGTGGGCAGGACGCCAGAGCGGGTCGGACCAGATCGGTGACATCCGGGACGGCGGCGGACGTGCTCGGTGGCCGCAACGGTCAGCTCGCACACTGCGGCTGAGGCTGCCCGGGCGGAGTGACCACGGTGAACAACCATTCCTCGTCGAACCGGTAGACGACCCGGCCGCCGATGTGGCGGTGGTGCAAGTGCCGGAGGTGGCTGCGGCCGCGCTGTTCACACCAACCGACGTGGGTCCGTTCGACCCGCACGGGCCGGCCGGCCAAATCCAGCCGGCCGGTCAGGTGCGCCCCGACGCGGGCGGCGTTGGCGTCGTCGAAGTAGAAGTACCGACCGTCGGTGTAGGCGGCGACCGGTTGTGTTCCACCCGATCCGATGACCGCGACGGGTAACACGCGATGGGTGATGTCCAGCAGATCCAGCATGTTCGACCCTTCCGGCAGCCCCCTGCGATGACCCTGGCCAGAAAGTACTCCTTCGGGCCGGGTCTCACCCAGTCGCTCGGGTGGCAAACGTCAGGCGGCGTGGCTGTTGGCGGCGGGTTGCTCCCGGCCCAGCGCGGCCCAGATGTCCCGGCAGATCCGTGCGGCTTCCACGGGATCACGAAGAGGTCCATGTCGACGATGACCAGGAAGGCGCTCCCTCGCAGCCGGTCGGACGCCCCGCTGCGCCTAGATTTAGGAGCTGGTCGAGCCCCGTCGCTCGGCCTTGAAGGCCTCCAGGGCTAGCACCAAATCCGCTGCGGCGTCTTTCGCGCGTTGCTCGAATGCTCGGTGAGCAGCCGGGTTAATCCCGGGCCCGTCTGTAAAATCCTCCAGCTGGCCGCTGGCTACGGAGTTGGCCACGATGGCGCGCTCGTACCACTGGGCGGCGGATTCTCCGGGGCGGCGACTCATGAGCTACATTGTTTACCCATTCCGGGGCGTATGAGCTAGCTGCAACTGCCCGGCCAGCACCATCACCCAGGCGCGAACCTCTCGCAGTACCAGGAGCGTGTCACGAGCCCGCCCTCCGGAGTGTGGCCGCAGCATGGACCGCCAGATGCACGGCCAGACGTTCGTCCGGCTGGTCGAGGTCGGCTCGGAGCAGTTCGCGGATGCGAGTCAACCGATATGTGACCGTATTCCGGTGCACTCCGAGCACTGCCGCGGTCGTGGTCGGTGAGGATTGGTGATCCAGATAGCACCGTAGCGTCCGCAGGAGTTCGCCCGCCGGGTCGGCGGCGAGAAGTGGTTGCACCAGGGCGGTGGCGATCTCCTGCAGGGGACCGTAGGAATACCAGCCCACCAACAGGCGGCGGATGCTCAACGGATCCATCCGTTCCACCGCACCGGCGATCTCGCGCGACCTGGCCAGTAGACCGGCATCGTGAGCCTCCTGCAACGACCGGCCGATACCGGCGGTCCCTTCGTGCGAACCGCCGACTCCCGCGCACAGGCTGAGCCCCGTCGCGTTGCGCTCGACCGCCACCAGCGCCCTCCCGACGGCAGCGGCAACCTCGGACATCCGCACTTGGGGCGGCGCGGAATCGTAGCTCGTCCAGAAGGCCCAACCGTCGGGCCGGTCCACCAGACCGGCGGTGAGTCCCACCCTGTCCAGCGCCTCCTCCAACGCCAGCCGGATCCCGCCCGGAATTGGGTCGGCCGATACATGACGGACTGAGACTTGCACGGCGACATGCCATCCGTACAGTCGCCAGCCCAGGGCGGTGGCGCGCTCGACGGTGCCCTCTGGCCCGGCTCGTCTGCCTGCTCCATGATCTCGGTCAGCACCAGGGCGCGACGCCGGCCCTCCCGTTCTGAGGTAAGTGCGGTGCTGGACAGGTACGCCGCGAAGGCGACGGCGGCCACTCCGAGGACTGCAATGACCACTTCGACCATGGCCAGACTCGGTCCAGGCAGTCGGACCACGAACCAGAGGTTCGCCCCGCCGGTGGAGTTGGCCACGGCCGGCGCCAGCACCGAGACCTCACCTCCGGGGTTGGCCAACACCTGCGGTGAACCGGACCGTAGCCGGTCGGTATTTGTCAGCAGGGCGAGCACGTCCGGGCTGACCGCATCGCGATGACCGTGCACCACTCGCCCGGCTGCGTCGGTGAGCGCGACCGGACAGGCCAGTGCCGAACTCATCGTGGCCAGTAGTTCGGCCGGCTGGCCGGGGATTTGCGACAACCGCTGCACGGCGTCGCGCAGTGTGGCGGCAGTAGCGACCGTTGGGACCCGGGCGAAGGGGTCGAGCCTCGCGGCGATGGTCGCCGCGTGCACTTTGGACATCAGGATCAACGCGATGCCGAACTTCTCCGCCAGCCGTTGGGTGGCCAGGGGCAGCGTGTGTGGCGGTGCCTCCGCGATGACGCCGGCGATCTGTGCTCCGACGCCGCGGCGGAGCACCACATCCGCGGAGTAGTCCTCGATCTTCAACTGACTCCGGTCGAAGACGACCAATGTTCCTTCCGGCAGTTCCCCCACCTGGCGGATCTGGCCGCCGACCACCACCATGCGGACTTCCCGCGCTAGTGCCTCCGGCCCACCCACGACATCGGCGCCACGCAGGACGTCCAACGTGAGAAGGTTCCCGATGGTGACGGTTGCGGATGCACTCACCCGTGGAGCTTATGCGCATTGCACAACCCAGCGATGTTCGTTGGGCAATGCGCCTCGTGACATCGCAGATTTCAGAGCGTTTGATCACAACAGATGAGAAGATGAGGAGCCCATGTCAGTCCAACGAACTGTGGATCTCGCGGACATCGATGACCTCGCACTCGGGGCCGTCGTCCTGGGTACCGGAGGCGGCGGCGATCCCTACGTCGCAAAGATCATGCTGCGGGAAGCGATCGAAAAATACGGTCCAGTGCCTCTCGTCAATGCCAAGGACCTTGAGCCGGATGGCCTGATACTGCCAGTGGCAATGGTCGGAGCACCGACGGTAATCGTCGAAAAGTTTCCTAACGGCCAAGAGGCCCACACCGTACTCCGGGCGATGGAACAGCAGCGTGGCACCAAAGGAATTGCGGTGATGCCGATCGAAGTCGGTGGGATGAACACATTGTTTCCGATCGCCGTGGCTGCCGAGCTCGGTTTGCCCTGCGTGGATGCCGACGGCATGCGCCGTGCATTTCCACAGATCGAAATGACGCTGTTGACGCTGGCCGGAATTTCCGCGTCGCCGATGACACTCTCTGATGTCAAGGGCAACTACGTCTACTTCGAAGCCAAGGACAATCAGATGGCGGAGAAGTTGGTCCGGCCTGCGTCGCGCAGATGGGGATGCTCGCGGTGATGGCGGCTTATCCCATGACTGCCCGAGAATGTTCGCAATACGCCGTCAACGGCTCGCTGAGCTATTGCCTCGAAATCGGCCGGAAGGTTCGCGCTGTTCAGGAAGGTGGCGTGAACGCCTACCAGGATTTCCTGGACTTCTGTTGGGCTCGGATCCTGTTCACCGGCAAGATCCTCGATATCGAAAGACGCACAACGGCAGGCTGGGCCAGGGGAACCGTCACGTTGGAACACCTTACGGATCCGACCAGGGTAATGCGGGTGGAGATCCAAAACGAGAACCTGGTGGCATTCGAGGACGGCGAGCCGGTGGCCACCGTACCGGACCTGATCACGCTGATCGACGTCGAAACAGGGGTGCCGACCACAACAGAGGCACTCAGTTTCGGTCAACGTCTCAACGTGATTGCCATGCCTGCCCACCCGAGATGGATGACACCCGACGGACTCGCCCTGGCCGGGCCGCGGGCATTCGGTTACGACCTCGACTATGTCCCGATGGGAGGAACCGCGTGACCTCGCTCCGAATCGGAATAGATGTCGGCGGCACCAACACCGATGCGGCCGCGGTCGACCAGTCCGGAGCGGTGGTCAGCTGGCACAAAGCCGTGACCACACCCGACGTATTCGACGGAATCCGCGAGTCGCTCACGGCTGTGCTGCACGACGTCGACCGCACCTTGATTCGGCAGGTCATGCTCGGTACGACGCATCCGCTCAATGCGGTGATCCGCCGGCGCGGCCTGGCAAAGGTCGGTGTCTTGCGCATCGCTGCCCCGGCCACCCTGTCGATCTCGCCGCTGGCGTCCTGGCCGAAGGACCTGGCCAAGATTGTCGGCGGGCATGTCGAGATCATCCAGGGCGGCCACGAGTACGAGGGCACCGAGATCATGCCGCTGGACGAGGACGCGGTCCGGGCCTTCGCACTCAGCTGCGAGAACCACGTGGATGCCATCGCCATCACCGGCGTCACCTCACCGGCCAATCCGGACCACGAACTACGGGCGAGAGTGATCGTTGCCGAGACTCTGGGTGACTCCTGCCCGATCACTCTCGGCCATGAGGTCGGTGGTCTCGGCCTGCTCGAACGGGAGAACTCGGCGGTCCTCAACGGTGCGCTCACCTTCGTCGGACGGGACATCGTTCGTGGTCTGCAGCAGGCGCTCTCCAGCCACGAACTCGATCCCGACATCTACATCACCCAGAACGACGGCACTCTACTGGCCGCAGCTGAGGCCGCCCGCCGGCCGATCATGACCATCGGTTCCGGGCCGACAAACTCGATGCGCGGCGCCGCCTACCTGTCCGGGCTCGCCGACGCGATCGTGATGGACGTCGGCGGTACGTCGACAGACGTCGGGCTTCTCGTCGACGGCTTTCCGCGGGAATCCTCACTGGCGGTCGAGATCGGCGGCGTGCGAACGAACTACCGTATGCCCGACCTCATCTCGGTCGGTCTCGGCGGCGGCTCGATCCTGCACACCGACGGCTCGGGCGGTCCGGCCGCCGGGCCAGACAGTGTCGGATACCAGCTGGAGAACCAGGCTCTGATCTTCGGCGGCGACACCCCTACGCTCTCCGACGTAGCCGTTGTCGCGGGACGGGCCGACTTCGGTGACCAATCCTTGGCCGCAGCAGAGCTGTCACCCGCTGTGGTCAGCGCCGCGCTGGCGTGGGTGGACGAACGGATCCAGACTCTTTCCGAACGCATCAAGGCCACCCGCTCCGAGCTGCCCCTCATCGCCGTGGGCGGCGGCGCCCACCTCGTTCCGGACCGCATACCGGGTGTCCCCGAGGTCATTCGGCATCGCTACTCAAGTGTGGCCAACGCCATCGGTGCCGCCATCTCCGAAGCCTCGGGAAGCGTCGACCGCTCGATGCGATACGACGACTCGAGCCGGGAACAGTGCATAGCCGAAGCGACTGCGGCGGCCACCGATGCCGCGATCCACGCAGGGGCAGATCCGACCCACATCCGCATCACCTCGATCAACGAGATCCCGATGGCCTACATGCCGGGCAACTGCGCAAGGGTGCAGGTAAAGGCTGTCGGCCCGTTGTTGCTGCGCACCTAGATATTTCGTCCCTTCCCACGCTATTCGCTCGGCGACTACCCGTGCTGGACCTCTCCCCCGCCCGCAACTACATCCCCACCCGGCCATCGCTTGTCCCCTCCCACGATTGGACTGCACATGATCAACCGCCGTGTCGGCATCGTGACGCTCGCCGCGTTCGCATTGCTGGTGCCCGCCGCCTGTTCCTCCACCTCGTCCTCGACGGCCTCGGCGTCCGCAGCTACGTCCGCGGCCGCTCCACCTGCCTCCTCTCCCCCAGCCGGTTCGGCGGCCGCAGGTTCGGCGCCCGCGAGTTCTGCGGCCGGCCCCGCCGCCGGTACGCCGGCGGTTGCATCTCCCGCGGCGGGTTCATCGGCGGCCGGCTCATCGGCCGCCGCCGATCCCACCAAGATCAAGGGCAAGACCGTCTGGTACGCCGACATCACAGACGCGAACCCGTTGGTACAGGCCATTGCTCAAGCGATGAACGACACCATCACCGCCAACGGCGGGACGATGGTGCGTTCATTCGCGATCAACAACACCACGGGGCAACTCGATCTCGGGGTGCAGTCGAACGCCGTCACCCGGGCCGTGTCCTCGAACCTTGCGGCCATCGCCTACTTCGTCATCGACCCAAAATCCCTCAAGCCACAGGTGACGAAGGCCAAGGCAGCCGGAATTCCGGTCTTCGCCGTATTCGGCAAGCCGGATGGCTTCGACGTCAACGCCTACATCAATAACGCCGATGAACAGCAGGGGTATCTCGCCGCCAAGTACCTGGCCGACAATCTGCCCAAGGGGGCGAAGGTCGCAATCATCGGTGGCCCGCCGACGCCGAACGTGACCGCCGAACTCGTCGGTGCCAACAAGGCGCTGGCCGAGGCGGGCGTGACCATCGTCGGAAACGCCTCGCAGCAGCAGGATCTGACGGACAACTCGGCCGGCGGGCAGACCGTCATGCAGGGGATCTTGCAGCGCTTCCCCAACGTACAGGGCGTTTTCGCCTACAACGACGACGCGGCGCTCGGCGCCATCGCAGCCGCGAAGTCGGCCAACAAACAGGTCAAGTTCTCCTCGCGGAACGGCAGCACGGCAGGAGTTGCCGCGGTCAAGGCCGGCACCCTGCTGGCCACCTGCGACATCGATCCGATCGCGCTCGGGCATGAGGTCGGGCAAGCCATCGTCGACCAGATCAGCGGCACCAAGAAGTTCTCCGGCGATGCGCAGCTGCCGGCGCCCGACGGGTCCAAGTGCGTGATCAACAAGGACAACGTCAACGCGTGGAAGCCGTATGACCAGATCATCAAGTACCAGACCATCAAGACCGGCTGATCCCCATCTCAACCCACCCCGACCCCATCGACCAGGAGGAACCGCGATGTTGATCGGCCTGGCGGACGTCTCCGTCGCCTACCCGGGCACCCTGGCGCTGGACCGCGTCAGCGTGGAGGTCAATGCCGGTGACGTACTGGCCGTGGTCGGCGCAAACGGCTCGGGCAAGACAACGCTGCTCACCACCCTGTGTGGCATGCGTGGTCCGTCGACCGGCGCCCTGATCACCGACGACGGACCGGTGATCTTCCGGCGACCCGCCGACGCCCTTGCCAAGGGGATCGCCCTGGTTCCCCAGGAGCCACAACTGGCAGAGACCCTGACGGTCTGGGAGAACCTGCTGATCGGCACCATCGGCCTGCTGGGCGCCGCGCCCAACAGGCCGCGCCGACAGGCGGCCAAGGCCCGGATTCGTTCGGCGCTGCCGCACATCGATCCCGATGCGGAAGCCGGCACCCTGCGAAAGGCCGACCGGGCCGTGCTCGGCCTTCTTCGGGCCCTGCATCGATCGCCCACCGTGCTCGCGCTCGACGAACCGACGGCCGTGCTCGGTGAGAACAGCATCGAGGTGGTCGCCGCGGCGGCGGCCCAGGTTCAGGCCGCTGGCGGTGCCATTGTCCTGGTCAGCCACCGTCTCCGGGACATCATGCAACTGGCCACGAGAGTGGCCGTGCTGGTCGACGGCAAACTGGTACACGACAGTCCGATCGCCGGGGTGTCGGTGGAGGATCTGGTGGACCGCATCGCCGCCGGCCGTGGAACAACTCAACAGCTGGACAAATCAACGACAACACCGCCGGCGCCGGCGGCACCCACCGCACCGGGAGACCGCAGTCGGGTGGTGATCAGTCGATTGCAGACCGGCTCTGGACTTTCAGTCGATGATCTGACCATCAATCCGGGCGACATCCTCGGCATCGCCGGACTCGCCGGGGCCGGTCGGTCCCGGCTCTGCCGGGCCGTGTCCGGGCACGAGAAGTACCGCGGCGAGATCAGTGTCGACGGGCAGCCGGCTCCGGCCGATCCCCGGGCCTCCCGGCGCATGGGTATCACCTACGTTCCCGAGGACCGGGTCCGCGAGGGCGTATTTCCCAGCCTGTCCGTCGAGCGCAATCTCGAGGTCGGTGAGCTGGTCGGCCGGTCGCTGGCCGCGCCGGTCGCGGCCCGGCCGTCCCGAAGCGCGACCCGGCAACTCATCGACCGGTTCGGCATCAGGACGGCGAGCCCCGACTCGTCGATCACCTCGCTGTCCGGCGGCAACCAGCAACGAGTCGTACTTGCCCGCGTTCTCGGTCACCGGCCCCGCCTGCTCGTTGTCGACGAGCCGACACAGGGGGTCGACCGCGCCGGCCGCGCCGCCATCCACACGATAATCCGTGACTACGCGGAATCGGGCGGATCCGTACTGCTCGTCAGTTCCGAGTTCGAGGAATTGCAAGCTCTGGCCACCCGGCTAGTGGTCATGGTCGACGGCAGAATCGTGGCCCATCGCCTCCCCAACACGCCCTATCGCGAGTTGGTGGCACTGGCCACCGGCGCACAGATCACCGCCATCACAGCCGATCCTGCAACACAGCCGCGAGCAAACTCATGAGCAGCGACACCCAATCCGTACCGGGTCCCAAAGCACCGACGACCCTGGACGTCCAGCGGCGCAAAGGATTGACCAGAGCCCGGCTGGGTCAGGCCGCCTTCCCTATTGCACTCCTGGTCATGATCGTCCTCGGCCTCATCTTTTACCCGAACTTCCGTACGGTCAGCGGACTGCTCGACATCCTGAGCTTCTCGGCCATCTTGTTGATCGTCTCCCTCGGTCAGACTCTGGTGGTTCTCGGTCGGGGTGCCGATCTGTCGGTCGGATCGATGGCCGGGTTCGGCGGTGCCGTTTTCGCCGTCCTGCTGACCAAGGGCTGGCCGATGTGGCTCTCGATGCTCGCAGCGCTGCTGCTCGGTCTTGGCATCGGCTTTTTGGTGCACGGGGTTTTGATCACCAAGCTGAAGATCTCCTTCCTTATCGTCACCCTGGGCTCGTTCTCCATCCTCCGGAGCCTGGCCCAGGTAGTACTGGCCGGCCAGAGCATCACCATCGACGCTCCTCCACTCGACTGGCTCGCCAACGGACGGACGATCGGCGTGCCGAACCTGGTGTGGCTGGCCGGGCTTCTCTATCTGGTGACGGTCTTGCTCCTGCGCTGCACCGGATACGGCCGTGCGCTGTACGCGGTGGGGTCCAACCCGGTGGCCGCCCGACTGGCCGGGCTGCCTGTTGATCGAGTCATCATGATCTCCTACGGGGTCAGCGGGCTATTGGCGGCATTTGCCGGGCTCCTGATCGTCGGCCAGCTGGGATCGGCCCAGCCAACAGCCGGGTCCGGTCTCGAACTGTCAGCGCTGGCGGCCGTCCTTTTGGGCGGCACCCGGTTTTCCGGCGGCAGCGGCAGCGTCACCCGGACACTCACCGGAGTGCTGTTTCTCGGCGTGCTCAACAACTTGCTGTTCATCGCCGGTGTCAGCTCGTTCTGGCAGGGCACCGCGTCCGGCGTCGCGCTGATCGCGGCCGTCGCCGTCGATCGCAGCCGTCAGGACTGACCGGTCTCGGCAACCGAGCACGGCCAATCGAACCCGGAAAGGAGCTCGACAAAATGAGCGAACCGCAGGCACTCCGCATCGGCATCGACGTCGGAGGCACCAACACCGACGCCGCGGTCATGTCCGGCCGGGAGGTGCTGTCCTCAAGCAAGGCGCCTACCTCACCGGATGTGATCACCGGTATCGTTGCCGCCCTCACCGCGGCCGGCACCGGACACGACCTCGGCCGTGCGGATGCCGTCGTCATCGGTACCACCCACTTCATCAACGCCATCGTCTCGGCGTCCGGCCTGGTCCCGGTAGTCGCCCTGCGGCTCTGCACCGACGATCCCACGCTGGGCCCGTTCACCGACTGGCCGCCCGCCCTCGCCGCGACCGTCAACGACGGCGTCCGCTTTGCCAGCGGCGGCCACCAGTTCGACGGCAGAACGCTCAACGCCCTCGACGAGGACGGAATAAGAGGCATCGCAACGGGACTGCGCGCTCAGGGTCGACAGCATATGGCAATCACCGCCGTGTTCTCACCGGTCTCGGACGTCCACGAGATCAGAGCGGCGGAGATTGTCCGGGAGGTTCACCCCGAGGTCGGCATCACCATGTCGCACGAAGTGGGTCGGGTTGGGATTCTCGAACGTGAAAACGCCGCCATCCTCAACGAGTGCCTGCGGCCGATGGCCGTCAGCGTTGTGGATGGATTGGTGGCTGCGATCCGCGACATGGGCGTCGATGCTGGTATTTACCTCTCGCAGAACGACGGCACGCTGATGTCCCTCGAGCGGGCACGTCAGTATCCGATCTTCACCATCGCATCCGGGCCGACAAACTCGATGCGTGGTGCCGCCTTCCTGACGGATGCGACTGATGCGATCGTCGTCGATGTCGGAGGTACGACGACCGATGTGGGCATGTTGCGTGGCGGCTATCCTCGGGAGTCCATGGTCGCGGCCGATCTCGGCGGAGTCCGCACCAATTTCCGCATCCCGGACGTCAGCTCGCTGGGCATCGGCGGTGGCTCGATTGTCCACCCCGACCGCAGACATCCGGTCGGACCGGACAGTGTCGGCTATGAACTGACCAGTCGGGCCTTGGTCTTTGGTGGGGACACCCTCACTCTGACCGACGTCGCCGTCGCCGCTGGCATTGTCGACATCGGTGACCGCGAACTTGTTCGGCGCCTACCGGCCGACCTGCTGGACGCCGCATTGGACGACGTCAGGAGCCGAATTGCCGACGCCGTCGAGGAGGCCAAGCTGTCCGCGGCCAGCCTGCCCGTCATCATCGTTGGCGGAGGGGCCGGCCTGATCCCAGACCTGCCTGGACAGACGGACGTGGTGCGGCCCGCGGCCGGCGGCGTGGCTAACGCCGTCGGGGCCGCCTTGGCCTCCGCAGGTGGTGAGGTGGACAGCATTTACAGCCTGCAACGCCATAGTCGAGCCGAGACACTCGCTGAGGCACGAAGTCTCGCCATTTCCCGAGCAGTCCTCGCCGGAGCCGCACCGGACACCATCACGATCGCCGACGAGGAAGACGTCCCGCTCGCGCATCTCCCGGGCGGGACTGCGCTACGCGTGCGCGTCAAGGCCATCGGGGCAGTCGCAATCGAAAGGGACGCGCATGCGTGAAGTGACGCTGGAAAGCTTGGAGGACATCACCATCGGATCAACCATCCTGGGCGCGGGCGGCGGGGGGGACCCCTACGTCGGCAAACTCCTCGCCCGGCAGGCGATCATCGACCACGGCCCGGTTCGGCTGGCGGATCTGACCGACCTGGCAGACGATGATCAGGTATGTTTCGTGGCCGGAATGGGCGCGCCCAGCGTGCTCGTGGAGAAGCTGCCCCGGACCTCCGAGCCGGTTCGGGCCGTCCGGGTACTGGAGGACAAGCTGCGGATCAGCTTCACCCACATCGCCCCGGCCGAGGCGGGCGGGCTGAACGCCGTGGTGCCGTTTGCGGCCGCAGCTCTTGGAATACCCGTCCTGGACGCCGACGGCATGGGTCGGGCGTTTCCGTCGCTGGAATTGGTGACCCCGACCCTCTACGGCGGTTCCTGCACGCCGATGTCGATGATCGACGAGCACGGCAACGAACTGATCATCACGTCCAAGACGAATGCCTGGGCCGAAACCATCGGCCGCGCGGCCGCGGTGGCGTCGGGCTGCCACACCATGATGGCGCTCTACCCAATGACCGGGGCCCAGGCCAAGCGATGGTTGATTCCGGGTGTGCTGACCCTGGCCGAGAAACTGGGCGCCCTGCTGCGCACCACCAGAGCGAACCACGGCGACCCCGTGCGGGCAATCATGGAGTCCCAGCGCGGGGTGCTGTTGTTCGAAGGCCGGGTCACCGCGGTGCAACGCGCCACCGAACGGGGTTGGACGGTGGGCACAGCAACCATCACCGGTTCCGGCGCCTTCGGCGGCGAGATGACCCTGCATTTCCAGAACGAACATCTCGCGGCCCTGCGGGACGGGATAGTCGTCGCGACCGTCCCCGACCTGATCATGGTGCTATCCCACGATTCCGGCGAGCCAGTCCCTGCCGAAGAGATACGTTACGGGTATCGGGTAGCCGTTCTCGGACTACCGTGTGACGACCGCTGGCGTACCCCCGCAGGTCTTGCGGTTGCCGGGCCACGAGCCTTCGGCTACGACATGGACTTTGTGCCGGTCGAGCAGTCCCGGGCCATGGAGAGGAGTTCGGTATGAGAACAGTTCTGGCCGGTGGACACGTCTTCGACGGCTCCGGGACGGACCCGTCGCCGGCCGACGTCGTGATCGATGGCGGCGTAATCGCCGCCGTCGGCTCACCCGGGTCGCTCGCGCGCGCCGCCGACGACGTCATCGATGTCTCGGGCCGAACCATCCTGCCCGGGTTGATCGACTGCCACATCCATTCGGTGTTCTCCGGCATGGACACGATGCAGTTGATGCAGGAGCCGTTCTCCTACCAGTTCTACGCGGCACAACAGAATCTGCGCCGCACAATGGATGTCGGCATCACCACGGTCCGGGACGCTGGCGGCGCCGACCTCGGGATGAAGCAGGCCACAAACGAGGGCCTGATCGACGGGCCCGATTTGGTCCTGGCGATCACCGTGCTCGGCCAGACCGGCGGCCACACCGACGGGTGGACCGTGCACGGCGACACCCATCGACTGCTCGTCGAGCACCCTGGACGGCCCGCCAGCGTGGTCGATGGGCCGGACGAGATGCGCCGCAAGGTTCGAGAGCTGATTCGTGCCGGCGCCGACGTCATCAAGGTCTGCACCTCTGGTGGTGTGCTCTCACCGCGGGACGACCCTCGACATCCGCAGTTCGCCCCCGCCGAGTTGGCCGTCTGCGTCGAGGAGGCGCAGGCCGCCGGCATTCACGTCATGGCCCACGCCCAAGGCAAACAAGGCATTCTCAACGCGGTGAACGCCGGCGTCCGCTCGATCGAGCACGGCATCTACGCCGACGACGAATGCTTCGATCTCATGCGGGCCAAGGGCACCTGGCTGGTGCCCACCCTGCTGGCGCCAGTAGCACTGATCCGCGCCATCGATGCCGGCGCCCAACTGCCCGCCGCCATCGAGGCCAAGGCCAGGCTCGTCGTCGACCAGCATGCAACCGCGGTGGCGCGCGCAGTCACAGTCGGCGTGAAGATCGCCATGGGTACAGATTCCGGTGTGTTCGCGCACGGCCAGAACATCGAAGAGCTCACCCTCATGCGCCGGGCCGGTATGACCTCGGCAGCGGCGCTGGCCGCCTCGACCTCGGAAGCCGCAGCGCTTCTCGATCTCACAGACCGCGGGGACGTACGGGCCGGACTACGCGCGGACCTGGTCGTCACGCAGGGCGACCCCTACGACTTCCCCACCCACGCGGAGCGGCTCGCTCTGGTGATCAAGAAACGCCGGATCGTCCGCCAGTTTCGTTGAGGTGGCTATCGCATTGGCAGAATCGATCTGCTCGCTACCCTGCTAACATCCCGCCGAACGAGATACAGCAGACGATCAGGCAACTGATGTTCGAAGCCATGGTGACGCGTTCGGTTCTGGCTACCCCCGCACTGGACGCCGTGGGCCGCAGACCAAGGATTCTCGCCGCGCCGTATCTTGCGATAACCAACACGCAGTCGCCTGCCACGGTGATGGGACCCGTTTGGGTGACCCGGCCAGTTGTGGGACCACCCGGCGTGTCGGGAGCCGCCCGGTCGGGGCTGCTCGTTTGGTCGGGGTCTGAGCCGCAGCGGTACAGGATCCGGCGCTAAGGGTTCGATAGTGCATTAAGTTGATTTTGTGCCGGTGGAGTTCCTCAGCGACGAACAGGCTGCTGCCTATGGCCAGTTCAGCGGGGAGC
>JAABUJ010003915.1_pt1 | contig 16179 bp, 13 predicted proteins | sample 5559131 | NCBI WGS metagenome assembly JAABUJ01 (sample SAMN10711875, study PRJNA513366) | rock metagenome | isolation source: Antarctica rocks | place: Antarctica: Victoria Land, Mt New Zealand nord | collected 2016-01-07 | reverse complement strand
GGACATGCTCACCTTGACGCCGGAGCCGTTGAGGTTGAGCAGCGGCTGGGGGAACTCCTTGCCGTTGACGTTGCCGTACAGCTCCGAGTTGCCGGGATCGACCGTGAAGCTGGTCAGGGCGACCGTGGTCGAGCCCTTGGTCAGGCTGAGCCCGCTGTCCTGGTGGATCAGCACACCGTCGATGTAGCCGGGCTTGTAGCTCATGTCGGAGTGGATCACGGCCATGCCCCCGGTGATCGGGAAGGTGATGCTCCCATTGGCGAGCTTGGCCGAGCCGACCGGGGCGGGCTTTACCCCCAACGAGGTCAGGGCCATGAGGGTCGACGGGTCGAGAGCGACCGACGTGGACACCCCGCTCAGGCGGGAGATCTCGGTGACCTTGTCGGTGTAGGGGCTGACCGCTCCCGCCGCCACCAGGTGCACGGTACCGAGCTCGATACCGGCCTTGAGGGCGGTGGTGCCGAAGGCCATGTTGAGGGCGCTGGCCGCCGCGGCGGTGAGCTCGGCCTTAGTGCCGTCGAGGACGACGTCACCGTTCGCCATGCTCACCTTGACGGCGGCGCCGTCGAGGAACAGCAGCGGGACGTCGGGCTTGCCGCCGATGGTCGCATACAGCATCGAGTTCCCCGGTTCGACGACGAAGTCGCTGGCGGTCACCACGGTCGACCCCTTCGTCAGGGTGAGACCGGAGCCGCCGTGCTCGATGGAGCCCTCGATCCAACCCGGGGTGTGGCTGTGGTTGCTGTGGATCTCCGCATATCCGTCGGTGATCGGAAAGGTGATGGCGGTGCCGGAGAGCTTCGCCGTGCCATACGGCGTCGGCTTCACTCCGAGCGATGTGAGGGCCATCAGCGTCGCCGGGTCGAGGTTCACGGTGGTCCCAACCCCGGTCAGGTGGGGAATGGCGGTGACCATGTCGGTCGTCGACGCTCCGCCCGCCGGCGCCGCAGAGGAGCTCGGTGTCGAGGAACTCGGCTTGCTGGCGGTCGACGATGACGAGCCGCATGCCGCGGCGGTCAATCCAAAGGCGCCGACGACGGCCACGGCTGCGAACCGATGTGTGAGAGATTTGCGTGTGATCGGACGCACGGTGGCGTTCCTCCCGAATGGTGTGTGGGCATTTAATGTTTGGCAGCACCGCGGTGTGCAGCAGCACTGCCGTGTGCAGCACTCCCTATTCGCTGTCGGTGCCCTGGGCGGATGACGCTTCCGGCAAACATTCTCACGGTGCGCATCATTCAGTAGACCTACGGTAGGGGAAACACCCTGACCCTGGGAAAACCTAGTGCCCTGCGCTCACCACCATGGTGGCGCCACCGGTGGCGAAGTTGGGCACGTCGCCGGTGGCGGCAGCACCGTCGGGGGACGACAGGGAGGCCTGCATGACTTCGGCGCTTTCCCAGACCAGCTCGGCCGTGAGGAAGTACGGGGGTGGCGACCCGTCCGGGCCGGGGAGGCACTTGCCCCAGGTCCAGCGGACCATATCGGGGATCTTGTTGGCCAGGGGGACGTGGGTGTTCTGGTAGTGGTCGACGAAGGCGTCGGGGTCCCGGGGAGCGTGATAGAGAACGGTGAGACGGATCATGGCAGCCAACGGTAGCGCCCGCCGCCGCCCGCGCCCGGCTATCAGCCCGGCAGGACCACCTCGATCAGATGCGGTCCGGGCTCGGCGAGGGCCCGGGCCAGGCCGACGTGCAGCTCGGCGACCGAGGTTGCCCGGCAACTGGGTACGCCCATGCCCTGGGCGAGGGTGGCGAACTGCAGCGTCGGACGGGACAGGTCGAACAGGTCGGCCGCCCGTCTCCCCGATCCCTCGGCGCCGACCCGGTGCAGCTCGAAGTTCAAGATCCCGTAGGCGCGGTTGGCGAAGAGCACCGTCGTGACGTCCAGTCCCTCCCGCGCCTGGGTCCACAGGGCGGAGATGGTGTACATGGCGCTGCCATCGGACTCGAGGCAGATCACGGGACGGTCGGGGCACGCCACTGCCGCGCCGGTCGCCGTCGGCAGGCCGTCGCCGATGGCCCCTCCGGTCAGGGTGAGCCAGTCGTGGGGGGGTGCGCCAGCGGTGGCCGGCGTCAGTCCCCCGCCCGAGGTCAACGACTCGTCGACGACGATCGCCCCCTCCGGCAGCAGGGCGCCGATGACGGCCGCCGCGGTCATGGCCGTGAGCGCGCCGTCGGGCACCGCCGGGCGCCCCGACGCTGCCACCGGGCCGGCCGCCGTCGCCCCGACCACCTCGGCCAGGTGCGCCAGAGCCTCGGCCACGTCGTCACCCGGGGCGGCGAGGGTCTGCACGGTGCACCCCTCCGGCACCAGGTCGCTCGGCAGGCCCGGGTAGGCGAAGAAGCCAACCGGCGAGCTGGCACCGGCGAGGATGAGGTGGCGGGTGCCGTCCAGCTGCTCCAGCGCCCACTCCACCAGGTACTCGAGGCGCTCCACCGGCGGCCTGCCGGCACCGCGTTCCAGGCGCGCCGGGAACGTCTCGCAGAGCAGGCGGCCCCCGGTCTCCTCGGCCACCCGGGCGGCGGCGCTCAACCCCGCGCCGGCTGTGGCCCCGTAGCCGAGGAGGATGACCGCGGGCTCGCGGCGGCTGAGGGCGGCCGCCACGGCGGCCACGGTGCGGTCGGCCACGGTGGCCGCCGCCGCAGTCTTCTCCCTGGTCGCGGGGGCCGCCCCGTCCGACCACGACACGTCGGCCGGCAGGATGAGGGTGGCGATCTGGCCTGGTGGCCCGTGGGCGGCGGCCACGGCGGCGGCGGCGTCGCCCGCCACGTCGCCCGCCGTGTCGGAGCGGTGCACCCAGGCCGACACCGTGCGCGCCACCCCGTCGATGTCCGACTCCAGGGGCGCGTCGAACGCCTTGTGGTAGGTGGCGTGATCGCCGACGATGCTGACCAGCGGGGTATGCGCCCGCCGGGCGTTGTGGAGGTTGGCCAGGCCATTGCCCAACCCCGGCCCCAGGTGGAGGAGGGTGGCCGCGGGGCGGCCGGTCATGCGCCCGTACCCATCGGCGGCACCGGTCGCCACTCCCTCGAACAACGCCAGGATCGCCCGCATCTCGGCGACGTTGTCGAGCTCGGCGACGAAGTGCATCTCGGAGGTTCCCGGGTTGGTGAAGCAGGTGTCGACGCCGGAGTCCACCAGGGTGCGGATCAGGGCCTGGGCGCCCCTCATCGACCGACTCGGATCACGCCGTGGTGGCAAGAGGTCTGCACCCGGCCATCTTGCCCCGACTTCGGACTCCCGCGGACACCGCTGGCGCCCGGGCCGGGAACGCCCCACCCCGGGCTACCCGATACGGCGATCCTGGGCCGCCCACGCCGCCTCCCGGAGGGAGAACTTCTGCACCTTGCCCGTCGACGTCTTGGGGAGGGACCCGAAGGTCACCGATCTGGGCGCCTTGAAGTGGGCCAGGCGGTCCCGCACATGGGCGATGAGATCGTCGGCAGAGACCTCCGAGCCGTCCTTCAGGGTCACGTAGGCGGCCGGGACCTCGCCCCACTTGTCGTCGGGGACCGCGATCACCGCGCACTCGAGGACGGCGGGGTGACCGCTGATCACCGCCTCCACCTCGACCGAGGAGATATTCTCCCCCCCCGAGATGATCACGTCCTTGGTGCGGTCGCGCAGCTCGATGTAGCCGTCGGGGTGCATGACCCCGATGTCCCCCGTGCGGAACCAGCCGTCAGGCACCGCCTGGGCGGTGGCGTCGTCGTCCTTCAGGTACCCGAGCATCACGTCGTTGCCCCTCACCGCGATCTGGCCGCTGGCCCGGCCGTCGGCCGCCACGTCCCGACCGTCGTCGTCGACAACACGCACCGGAGCGGCGATCACGTTGGCCACCCCCTGGCGGGCCCCGAGCCGGGCCCTCGTGGTCAGGTCGAGGTCGTCCCACTCCGGGTGCCAGTCGCACACGATGATCGGGCCGAAGGTCTCCGTGAGCCCGTAGAGGTGGGTGACGTTGGCCCCGAGCTCGTCCATGCGCGAGAGGATGGCCGGCGTAGGCGGTGCGCCACCGGTGAGGATCCGCAGCGGCCGTCCCTGGGGGAGGGGGTGGGCGTCGCTGGCGAACCCGATCGCGCTGAGCACCGTGGGGGCGCCGCAGAGGACCGTTACCCCCTCGTCGTCGATCAGGCGCCATATCTCCGCCGGGTCCACCTTGCGAAGGCACAGGTGGGTGGCCGCCGCCGCCGTCACCGCCCAGGGGAAGCACCAGCCGTTGCAGTGGAACATCGGCAGCGTCCACAGGTAGACGTCACGGGGACCCATCCCCGCGTGCACGACCATGGCCAAGGCCTGGAGGTACGCCCCCCGGTGGTGGTACATGACCCCCTTTGGCGTACCGGTCGTCCCGCTCGTGTAGTTGAGGGAGAGGAGGCCTCGCTCGTCGACGACCCGGTGGACGAGAGGCGAGCCCTTCTCGACGAGCTCCTCGTAGTCGTCGCCGGGGCCCCCGGCACGGATGAGCTCCACGTCGGGCACCTCGTCGGCCAGGGCGAGGGCGACGTCGGCCAGGTCGTCGTCGTAGACGACCAGCGCCGCCTCGCTGTGGCGGACGATCCACGCCAGCTCGGCCGCGCTGAGCCGGCTGTTGAGGGCGACGAGCGGGGATCCTGACCACGGAACCGCGTAGTGCGCTTCGAGCAGGACGTGGGAGTTGGGGGCGAGCACGGCGATGGGCCTGCCGTGGGCCCGCTCGGCGAGCGAGCCGGCCACTCGCTGGCATCGCTCGGCCAGCTCGCGGTAGGTCCAGCGCTGGTCGCCGTCGATCACCGCGACGCGCTCGGGGTAGACCGTCGCCGACCGGATCAGGTACGAGGTCGGGGTCAACGGCTCGAAGGACGACGAGTCCATACTGTCTAGGCTACCCCGACTGTTCAGGTTACCCAGCTTTCCCGTTACCCACCGGGGCCGCCCGACCTAGGTTCGCGACGATCAGTGGATGCCCGATGAGCGAGGAGGCAGTCGGTGACCGTGCTCGAGATGTTCCGATTGGACGGCAAGGTGGCGCTGGTGACCGGTGCGTCCTCCGGTCTGGGCGTGGCGTTCGCCCGGGGCCTCGCCGAGGCGGGGGCCGACGTGGTCCTCGGCGCCCGGCGCGCCGAGCGTCTGGCGGAGACGGCGAAGCTGGTGGAGGGGATCGGGCGCCGGGCCCTCGTGGTGCCCACCGACGTGAGCCGCCAGGAGGACTGTCAGGCCATGGTCGATCAGGCCATGGAGCATCTCGGCCGAGTCGACGTCTTGGTCAACAACGCCGGTATCGGTACCGCCTTCCCCGCCACCCGGGAGGCACCCGACGACTTCCGACGGGTCATCGACATCAACCTCAACGGGTGCTACTGGATGGCTCAGGCCTGCGGCCGGGTCATGAAGCCGGGCAGCAGCATCGTCAACATCAGCAGCGTCCTCGGGCTGACCACCGCGGAGCTGCGTACTCGGCCAGCAAGGCCGGGCTGTTCGGCATGACCAGGGATCTGGCCCAGCAGTGGACCGGGCGCAAGGGCATCCGGGTCAACGCCCTGGCGCCGGGGTTCTTCGAGTCGGAGATGACTGCCGGGTACCCGCCCGGTTACCTCGAAGCCCAACTTCGGCGGGTGATCATGGGTCGGGTCGGCCACGGAGGCGAGCTGGCCGCCGCCATGGTCTTCCTCGCCAGCGACGCCGGGGGTTACGTGACCGGCCAGACCGTCGTGGTCGACGGCGGCATCTCCATCACCTGAAAGTGGCGGGCCGCCGCGGCCGCGCTGAGCTCGGGAAGCAGGTCCAGGGTGCACCGAGACGTCTCAGACGAAGGCGCTGTACCCGGTGATCGACCGTCCCACGATCAAGGCGTTGATCTCCCGGGTCCCCTCGTAGGAGTACAGGGCCTCGGCGTCGTTGAAGTACCGTCCGACATGGCGGTCGAGCAGAATCCCGTTCCCGCCGAAGACCTCCCGCGCCCACCCGACCACCTCGCGCATGCGCGTCGAGCAGTACCCCTTGGCCAGCGCCGAGTGGGCGTCGGAGCGCTCGCCTTCGTCCTGGAGCTGGGCGACGCGCACGGCCATGCCGAGCGAGGCCGTCACATTGCCGAGCATGCGCACGAGGAGGTCCTGCATCAACTGGAAGCTGGCGATGGGGCGGCCGAACTGCTCCCGCTCGCCGGCGTAGTCGAGGGCCAGCTCGTAGGCGGCCATCATGCAGCCGACCGCGGCCCACGCCGCCCCACTCCGGGTACGGGCCAGCACCTCGCCGATGCCCGCGAAGCTGTCGACGTTCTGCAACCGGTTCTCCTCGGGGACCCGGCACCCGGTGAGGGTGATCTCGGCGCTCTGCACGATCCGCAGCGCCAGCTTCCCCTCCATCTTCGTGGTCTCGAAGCCCGGCGTGCCCCGCTCGACGACGAAGCCGTGGATGGTCTTGCTGTCGGCGACGCGAGCCCAGATGACCACGAGGTCAGCGAAGGTCCCGTTGCCGATCCAGCGCTTGGCCCCGTCGAGCACCCACTCGTCACCGTCACGGCGGGCGGTCGTCTCCAGCCCTCCGGCCACGTCGGAACCACCGTGGGGCTCGGTCAGGCCGAACGCCCCGACCTTCTCGAGCCGGCTCATGGCCGGCAGCCAGCGCTCGCGCTGGCGGTCATCACCGCCCACGTCGATGCTGCCCATGGCGAGGCCGGAGTGAACCCCGAAGAAGCTGTTGATGGACGGGTCGGCCCGGGCGATCTCGAGCGACAGAAAACCGGTCAGCAGCCGGCGCGCCGTTGGGCCGGGGGCGTGGGGCTGGTAGAGGCCGGCGATGTCGAGGCCGGCGAAACCCTCGATCAGCTCGTGGGGGAACGCCGCCCTGGCCCAGCACTCGTCGGCGATCGGCACGACCGACGAGTCGAGGAAGGCACGGACCCGCCCGAGCGTCGCCGCCTCGTCGGCGCTCAACAGCCCCTGGTATCCGAAGAAGTCACCGCCCGGGAAGCCTCGACGCTCGTCAGCCACCCCGTCGCCCTTCCCCTTCCCACGGCTGGGGGCATCGGTCATAGGGCACGCACGCTTGACGATAACCTTCCCGGAGCCGCTCGGTCGGCTCGGGATGGTAGGAGAAGAGGATCTGTCGTGGACACCTTCGAAGACGGTCGTGAACGCTTTCGGGGACCAGCCTGCAGCCAATCAGCGACCATATGATCGCCAAACTTCTCGTCCTCGGGTTCATCCTCAGCCTGGACAACTTCCGGACGTCGCTTGCGCTCGGGCCGCTCCGGCTCAGGTGGCGCCGTGCCGCCCAGGTCGCCGTGGTGTTCGGGTTTTGGGATGGCGTCGCACCCCTGCTGGGTGTACTGGTGGGCAAGTACGTCGGTCAGGCGATCGGCCCCATCGCCGAATATGTGGGGCCTATTGCGTTGGGTCTGTACGGTCTGTACCTCCTCGTTCAGGCACTGCGCACCGAGGGACCGGAGGAGCTGGAAGACCGTTGGTCGCTTTTTGGCCTTCCCCTGCCGTTGAGCCTGGACAACCTGATCGCCGGCACCAGTCTGGGGCTGCTCGGGTTCTCCCCTTTTGTCTCGGCCGCGGTCTTCGGCTGCATCACGGCCCTGATGTCGTTCGGCGGATTCCAGATCGGGCGACTGGCCTCCTACGTCCTGCCCATTCGCATCCGCTCTGATCTCTTGAGTGGTGTGGCGCTCGTTGTCATGGCCATCGTGCTGGCGGTGGTGTGACACTCTGCACTTCTTTGGGCGTCCCGCCGCTCTAAGACCAGCCGCTCTAGATCCGCACCTCCAGCCCATCGGTCGCCACCTCCACGCCACGCTCCTCGACGACGCGTCGCTCCGGCGCGTCTTCCAGCAGGATCGGATTCGTGTTGTTGATGTGAATGTAGATCTTCCGCTCGATGGGAAGCGGTGACAGGTGTTCGAGGCTGCCATCGGGACCGTCGATCGGCAGGTGCCCCATCTCCCGTGCCGTCTTACCGGCCAGGCCGAGCCGGATCAACTCGTCGTCCTGCCAGCAGGTCCCGTCGAGGAGCAGGCACGCGCAATCGTCCAATTGCTCGTGCACTGCTGTCGTCAGCTCCTGCACCCCCGGTAGGTACACCGCGGCCCGGCCGCTGCTCTCGTCGGTCAGGCGGTAGCCCACGACCCGGCCCTGCTCCCTTCCGGGCCCGAAGCGCGCCTGCTTCGTCGTAGGGACATCGAAGGCCCGGTACGACAGCCCATCTCCCAGGGGCACGTCGGCTCCCGGAACGACCGGTCGCCACTCGACCGAGCAATAGCGCCCGAGCGTCGGGAGCAACGATGTCCCATCGGACAGGGTCTCGTGCACGGCAGCAGTGGCGTGGAGGTCGAGGCGGCGACCCTCGCGCAGGAGCAGCAGGCCGAGGGTGTGATCGAGCTCGGCGTCGGTGAGCAGCACCGCCTCAAGCGGCGTCGCCCTGCCGTCTCGCGGGTGCAGCGCGGGGAAGGACTCGATCTGGGCGCGGATGTCGGGTGAGGCGTTGAGCAGGAACCATCGCCGGTAGTCGGCGCTCACTGCGATCGACGACTGTGTACGCGGCCGACTGGGCCGCGATCCCTCACGTACCGCACGGCACGCGGGGCAGCTGCAGTTCCACTGGGGAAAGCCTCCCCCCGCCGCCGAGCCCAGCACCCGCAGCCACATCGTCGCCCTCCATACCTCGCCACCCGGTTGGTGGCCACCGGTTCTTCACGACCGGTTGTTCACCGTTCCGGCGCCGGTCCAGACGGCCGGACGGGCGCCGGACCAACGTCCGGCGCCCGTCTGCGGTGCCTGCTGGGCTATTGCTATTCGGGTGCTATTCGGGCAGAGCGAAGACGAAGAGCGCGTCTCCGTGAGCCCCACCCATCATGCCAGGGGCGAACCCCTCGACCCAACCACCCCAGCCGGTCGGCACCGCGATGTACTGCCTTCCGTCGACGCTGTAGGTCGTCGGGCTGCTGTGGTGGCCGCTCCCCGTCTGGAACTCCCAGAGATGCTCCCCGGTGCGCGCGTTGAATGCGTGAAACTCCCCCGAAGGCTCGCCCGCGAACACGACGTCGCCGGCCGTGACCAACACCGACGCGCATATCGGCGTGTCACTGCGCCAGCGCCACACCTCCTCGCCCGACGTGTTGATGGCCTTGACGAACCCCTGCATGTCGGCGGAGTCGACGACGACGCCCGCCCCCCAGTAGGGGATGCTCTCCTTGAACTCACGGTGTACCAGCGTGACGGTCGCACCGACATCCTGGACCGGGACGTAGAAGAGCTCCGTCCTCGGGCTGTAGCAGGCGTGCGTCCATTCCTTGCCGCCTGCCGGCCCCGGCCAGAAGTGGACCGCCTCCCCCTCCTTCTCGGGGAACACCTTGAGCGTGTGGTTGCCCTTGGCGTCGATCTCACCCCAGGTGATCCGTTCGGCGAAGGGTGTCACCGAGACCAGGTCACCGTTCGTACGGTCCAGGACGAAGAAGTACCCGTTCTTGTCGAAGTGACCCAGCAGCTTGCGCCCGTCCGACTCGAAGAGGATGCTCTCCATGTTGCTGTCGTAGTCCCACAGGTCATGTGGGGTGAACTGGTAGTGCCAGCGTATCTCGCCGTTGTCAGGGTCGACGGCGATGACGCTGTCGGTGTGGAGGTTGTCACCCTCGCGGACGGCTCCGTCGAAGTCGGGTGCGGGGTTGCCGGTACCCCAGTACAGGAGGTTCAGCTCCGGGTCATAGGTGCCCGTGACCCAGCAGTTCCCCCCACCGCGCGTCCAGGCGGGACCATCGGGCCAGGTCTCCGACCCGGGCTCCCCGGGCTTCGGCACGGTGTAGCAGCGCCAGGCGTGCTCGCCGGTGTCCACCTTGAAGGCGTCGAGGTGGCCGCGCACCCCGAACTCCCCGCCGGAGCTCCCGACGATGACCAGGTCCTTCAGCACCAGGGGAGCGACCGTTGCGCTCTCTCCGGCCCGCACGTCACCGTAGGTCTTGTCCCAAACACGCTCGCCCGTGACGGCGTCGAGTGCGACGATATGGGCGTTGAGGGTGACGACGAAGACCTTCCCCTTCATCACCGCGACCCCGCGGTTCACGTTGCCGCAGCACAGCGACGTATCGAACGGGATCGCATGCTTGTACTGCCATAGGTGCTGCCCCGACTTGGCGTCGATGGCCCAGACCAAGCCGTCCCAGCCCGACAGGTACATGACGCCGTCGACGACGAGCGGGGCGGCCTCGAAGGCGTACGTCGTCGCTCCCGCGAACTGACCGGTTGCGCCGAACTGGAACACCCAGGCCGGAGCGAGGTGCCTGACGTTCTCGGTGTTGACCTGGTCGAGCGGGCTGTACCGTTGCCCGTCGTAGGCCCCGTAGTAGGTCAGCCAATTCTGCGGCTCGGAGCGGGCATCGAGAATGCGTTCGTACGTCACGTCCTGGGCCACCGGCGGCGCACTCCCGACCACCGAGATGCTCGCCGATCCGAGCTTGATGGACGGCGGTGCCTCTGTGTACTCCATCAACTGCTCCTTTCTAGGGTCATGGCTGGTCCTCTACGGTCGTGGCTGGTCCGGGCGGTCGAGACGAGCCTCCTGCGGAACGTCCCCCATCACGACGATCGCCCCGGTCAGGCCCCGGCCTTCGTCGTTGCCGATATTGGACATGTACCAGTAGTAGCCCGGACCATCGAGATTGATGTTGATCGTGCCTCGGGTATAGGGCGGCAACCAGATCCATATGCTGTCACCATTGCTCGGCACGAGCGCGCAGTGCGTGTTCGTGTCGTCGTTGGTGAACTCGAGCTCGAGGTCGCCCCCATGGGGCATGATGAGGATCGAGGGCTCCCAGACCAGCTCGTCGGGCGGGATCCGGACCTTGGCGGTCAGGCCACCGTTGGGTCCCTCCTCCGCGTACCCGAGGCTGCCGTGGCCGAGCAGTCGACCCAGCGTCCCCTTGTTCTGCCTGTCCAATCCTGCCTTGCGCATGGCCTCGTACAGGTCGCCTGTGGCAGTCTCCATCGGCTTCACCTCTCTGATTCGGAAGTTCTTTACCGCATATTAGTGGGAATAGTACCACGTTGCATATTCATGGTCAAGGTCGCGTTTATCTCTGTTGTACCCATAAGAAGTGCGCGCTCGCTGACTTCTGCAATGTGAAGAAATGACCTTTCACATGGTCCGACGTCACAATTCCCCGACTGCCACGAGGCGGGCTCGCACCTTCAGCTCGGTCCGGTCGCCGAGACCACTGCGGGCCCGGCTTCCTCGGGCCCCGACGACAGCTCGGCTACCGCTACCGCCCTGCGGGCCGTCGGCCACGACAGCCTCGTCGACCCCCAGCTCACCTTGACCGTCCTGCCGCCGCCGATGGTAGGGTGACCAGGGTTGCCAGAGGCGACCATAGAAAGTGAGGGATTGCGATGAGGTGGGAGACGCCAGAGTACGAGGTCATCGAGGTGTGCGCCGAGGCGAGCGGCTATCTGTTCCGCAGGTAGCGTTTCCGAGAAGCTGTGAGGTCAGGCGGAGAATCGCTGTCACAGTCGGGGCTCGAGGAGCGGTTGCGTGCCGTCGGCCATGAGCGTTACCACGACAAGCATCCCTTCAACCAACGGATGCACGCCGGGGAGTTGACTCGGGCGGAGGTACAGGACTGGGCGCGCAACCGCTTCTACTACCAGATCTGCCTACCGGGGAAAGACGCCCTCATCGTGGCCAAGCTGCCCACCCGGGAGGACCGGCGGGAGTGGCTCCAACGCATCATCGACCAAGACGGCCGCCACGGGGGCGAAGGCGGGATTGAGTCCTGGGTGCGCCTGGGCGAAGCGGTTGGCGTCTCCCGTGTGGAGTTGTTCGACGACCGTACGGTCCTGCCAGGCGTCCGCTTTGCGGTGGACGCCTATGTCAACTTCTGCCGCCTCCGCCCCTGGTTGGAGGCGGTCGCCGCCTCGCTGACCGAGTTGTTCACCCCGGATCTGCTCTCCCGGCGCATCGCGGCGATGGAGGCGCACTACCCCTGGGTCGACCCAGAGGGCATGGACTACTTCCGGGGCCGGCTAACCCAGCAGCCCCGTGACGTCGGCCACGGGTTGGGCCTCGTCCTGGAGCACGCCCGCACCTCGCAGGAGCAGGATTCCTGCGTGCGGGCACTGGAGTTCAAGTGCGATGTCCTGTGGGCGCTGCTCGACGCCATCGAGTCGGCCCATCTGGGGGACCCCCCGGTCGGGACGCGGGAAGGTTGACCGGCGTTCCCACGGTCCCCCGCCTGGCGACGAAGGCCGTGCTCCGTCGGGACGACGTTCGCCAGACCCACCTGCTGCTGCTTCCCGAGCGGGTGGTGAAGCTCAACACCTCGAGCGCAGCCATCCTTGATCTGTGCGACGGGTCCCGGACGGTACAGCAGGTGATCGACCACCTCCAAGCCGAGTACGGGCGTGATGACCTGGAGGGGGAGGTAGTGTCCTTTCTCGGAGAGGCCGCCGCCCACGGGTGGGTCGTCGGCGCGGGGGCCGGCGACGCGAGGAGCAACGGGGCGTGACGGCTGGTGACGGGACGGGCGGCGGCGTGGCGGGCGGCGGCGTGGCGGGCGGCGCTGTCGCGGGTGATGGCGCGACCGTCAATCCCCCGTACGCGCTCCTGGCCGAGGTCACTCACCGCTGTCCACTGCACTGCCTCTATTGCTCCAACCCCCTCGAGCTGCTCCGGCGAGAGGAGGAGCTCGTTACCGCCGAGTGGTGCCGCGTCTTCGCCGAGGCCGCAGCCCTCGGCGTCGTCCAGGTCCACCTGTCCGGTGGCGAGCCGCTGTTGCGGGGCGACCTCCTCGCCCTGGTCGCCGAGGCTCGCCGGCTCGGCATCTACACCAATCTGATCACGAGCGGGCTGGGACTGACCGACGAACGGGCGACGCAGCTGGCGGCGGCCGGGCTCAACAGCGTGCAGCTCAGCGCGCAGGACCGGGACTCCGAGGTGGCCGAGGCCGTGGCCGGCCGCCGGGCCCTCCCGCAAAAGGCCGCGGCCGCTCGGGCCATCCGCCACGCGGGCCTGCCCCTCAGCATGAACGTCGTGCTCCACCGGCTCAACCTGGACCACCTCGACGGCATCATCGAGATGTGCGCCTCGTGGGGTGCCGAGCGACTGGAGCTGGCGAACACCCAGTACTACGGCTGGGCGCTGCGCAACCGATCGTGCCTGCTCCCCAACCGCGAGCAGGTCCAGGCGGCCGAGGCCGTGTACCACCGGTGGCGCGTCGAGCTGGAGGGGAGGATGGAGCTGCTGTGGATCCTCCCCGACTACTACGAGCCCTTTCCCAAGCCCTGCATGGGTGGCTGGGCGGCCACCTCTCTCACCGTGGCCCCCGATGGTGTCGCCTATCCCTGCCCGGTGGCGGCTGGGATCACCACGCTGGCATTCCCGTCGGTGCGCGAGCACCCCCTCGAGTGGGTGTGGCACGACTCACCGGCCTTCTCCGCCTACCGGGGAACGGACTGGATGCCCCTCCCCTGCCGGGACTGCGACCGGCGGACGCTGGACTTCGGCGGCTGCCGGTGCCAGGCCTTTGCCCTGACCGGCGACGCCAGCCGGACCGACCCGGTGTGCTCACTCTCCCCGGACCACCACCTGGTGGAGGCGGCCCTGGTCGAGGCGGAGCGGGGCGGTGATGACCGCTCCCTCGGGCCCACTCGGGTCCCCGCCCCCGCCTACCGGCGCCATCCGGCGTCACGGCCATCCAGGTGACGTCGCCCGCGAGCTGACCAGGGACGTGCTCACGAGGGAGGAGGCCCGAGCCCGCAGCGCCGTGGTGTCCGGGGTGGAGTACCTGGTCTCGCTGGACCTGACCCGGAGCGACGAGGTCTCTGGCTGCGACACCATCGTGCGCTTCCAGGCCGGGACGCCGGGGGTGGGAACCTTCCTCGACTTCGCCCCGACGTCCGTCGACCACGTCGAGTGCAACGGCGAGGTGTTGGGACCGGACGCCGTCGATGGAGCCCGGATCCACTTGCCGGTCCGGGAGGGGGACAACGAGTGCCGGGTGGTGGGCACGGTCGCGTTGGGGCGGACAGGAGTGGGGCTCCACGACTTTCGCGACCCGGAGGACGGCAACCACTTCGTGCACACCAAGTTCGAGCCCTTCGACGCCCACCGGGTCTACCCCTGCTTCGACCAGCCCGACCTCAAGGGAAGCTTCACCCTGGCCGTCGCCGCTCCCCCCGCGTGGACCGTGGTGTCCAACGCACCTGGGTCGCCGTCGCCGGGGTGGCAATCGCCGGGGTGGCCCGGGCGCCTCTCGCCCGGCTCGCCGTCGACCCCGGCGCGCGAACGACGCCAGTGGGTCTTCGCCCCCACTCCCCCTCTGCCTCCCTACCTCACCGCCCTGGTCGCAGGTCCCTTCGCCCGCATCGCTTCGCCATACCCCGGCCTGCCCGTCAACCTGTACGCCCGGCCGTCCCTCCTCGACGCGGTCTCCGCCGACGCCGACGAGCTGTTCGAGCTGGTCCGTCAGGGCCTCGCCTACTACGCCAACCTCTTCGGATGGCCCTACCCGTTCGCCAAGTACGACCAGGCCTTCGTGCCGGAGTACGGCTTCGGGGGGATGGAGCACCCCGGCTGCGTCACCCTCAATGAGTCCTTCGTGTTCCGCTCCCGGGCCACCGACGACGCTCGTCGCAGGCGGGCTCAGGTGCTGCTGCACGAGATGGCCCACATGTGGTTCGGGGACCTGGTCACCATGCGGTGGTGGGACGACCTGTGGCTCAACGAGAGCTTCGCCACGCTCCTGGCGACGGCGGCGCAGGCGGAGGCCACCCGCTTCGCCGGAGCCTGGGTGAACTTTGCCCACGAGGTGGGCCCGCCGGCCCGAGCGGCGGACCGTCTCCCCACCAACCACCCCGTCGTCGCCGACGTCCCCGACACCGACGCCGTCCGGCTCCAGTTCGACGCCATCACCTACCGCAAGGGCGCCACCGTCCTCCGCCAGCTGGCCACCCTGGTGGGCCGCGAGCCGTTCACCGCCGGGCTGCGCCGCTACGTGCGCCGGCACGCCTGGGCGAACGCCGACCTTCGGGACTTCCTGGCCGCCATCGAGGAGGCGGCGGGCTGGAGCCTGTCCGGATGGGCAGCCGAGTGGTTGGAGCAGCCGGGGGTGACGATCGTCGAGGCCCGCCTGTCCCTCGATGCGCCCGGTGAACCCGTGGTGGAGGCGGAGCAGCGGCCCGGCGGACCCGGGGCCCTCCGCGTGGAGGTCGCACAGCACCCCGGCACGCGCCGCCTACGCCTGCGGGTGGGACTCTATGGCCCGATGCCGGCGACGGTGTCCGACCAGATCCAGCCGGCGACGTCCTCCGCGAACCCCGGCACGGAGCTTGCCCGACGCGCCGGCGTCGATCTGGAGCTGAGGGGCGCGGCGACCGCCACCATGGCCGAAGGGAGCCGGCCCCTTGGCGACGGCCCCGTCCTGGTGCTGCCCAACGACGACGACTCGGCCTACGCCGAGGTGCGATTCGACGATCGGTCCCTGCATCTCGCTCTGGACCGGCTCTCCGGCCTTCCCGACCCCCTGGCCCGAGCGGTGGTCTGGGGCTCGCTGTGGGACGGCGTCCTCGATGCCCGTCTCCCGGCTCGCAGCTTCGTGGCCTGTGTCGTCGACCACGCCCCCGCCGAGGAGGACGTCGGGATCACGGAGCTCCTATGGGAGCGGGCCCGGCAGGCGGCGGTGACCTACGGGGACCCGGACAACGCCCTCACGGCGCTGGCCGCTTTGTCCCTGCGGGCGCGCCGGGCCCTCGACACCGCAAGCCCTGGGAGTGACGGGCAACTGGCGTGGGCCCGGGCCTGGGTGAGCACCGCGGCGGCGCCAACGCACCTCGACGCCATGGAGGAACTGCTGGCCACGGGGCGACGCTGGCCCGGCCTCTTGGTGGACTCGGAGCTGCGGTGGCTCCTGGTGACCAGGCTGGCGACCGCCGACCGGGCCGGCGAGGAGACGATCACGGGGGTGCTCGCGACAGACCGCAGCGACGAGGGTCAACGCCGGGCAGTGGCCGCCCGCGCCGCCCGTCCCCACGCGGGGGCCAAGGAGGAGGCGTGGCGGAAGGCGACGGGAAGCGAGGCGTCCCTGGCGCTGCGCCGGGCGGCCATGGCCGGGATGTGCCAACCCGGCCAGGAAGCGCTGCTGGGCCCCTACGCGACGCCCTACTTCGACTCCCTCGACCGGCTCTGGCGAGAGTCCGGTCCAGACTCAGG
>JAABUJ010003914.1_pt1 | contig 16185 bp, 17 predicted proteins | sample 5559131 | NCBI WGS metagenome assembly JAABUJ01 (sample SAMN10711875, study PRJNA513366) | rock metagenome | isolation source: Antarctica rocks | place: Antarctica: Victoria Land, Mt New Zealand nord | collected 2016-01-07 | reverse complement strand
GGCGGCGCTCATCCCTACGCCGAGTATGCGGTTGACCTCACCACGCGCCGCGTCGCGTGGCGGCATCAGTTTTCGACGTTCAAGGGGCTGCCCGTGACCGGAGCAATCGATGACTGTTCGCCCGCTGTCTACCAGCACACCGTCTTTTGCACGGGGACGGCTAGCGCCAACCCCACGCCCAACGGTGGCGACCCGATCCGGCAGTTTGCCTGGGCGCTGGACACGCGCAGCGGTTCCCTGCTGTGGGCGTACGATCAAGGGGCGGGCAAGCTGCCGAACAACTTCGCGGCGGGCGTGCCAATCGCCATCGGCGGCGTGGTCTACGTGGAGAGTCCGGGCAACAAAGGGCTGCAGGCGCTGGACGCGGGGACCGGGCGGTTGTTCTGGCAGGCGGCACTCAAGGCCACGGACAGCAGTTCAGCCGTCCTCGACGGCGCGAACGTATTTATCGGCGATAACAAGGGGACGCTCTATGAGTTCGACGCTCGCAGCGGACGTCTATTGCATCGCATGCTCCTGGGTGGAGGTGTCAGTAACCTGGGTATGGTGCTGGATAGCAGGACGCTCTACGTCCCTAACGCCCTCGGAGGCGTCGTCGACGCTATTCCCGAGCGCGTGCTAGACGCCGCGCCGACGCTTGAGATATCGCCGCTCCAAGGGGTGGTTGTCTCTCAGTGTAGCAAGCCGGCGGATTGCGGCTAATGCGCCGGATAGCGGGGCTTGAGCCGCGTGCGACGACGCTTCCTTTCCCTATGCCTCCACGTCGACCACCACACGGCCACGCACCTGCCCCTTGAGGATCTCCCCCGCCAGACGTGGCACGTCAGCGAGCGGTATGACCTGCGTGATGCGATCGAGCGTAGCGGTGAGCAAGTCGCGCGCGAGGCGTTCCCAGGCCGCATGGCGGCGCTCCGGCGGACACTGCACCGAGTCGATACCCAGCAGGTTGACCGCGCGTAGCAGGAAGGGGATGACCGTCGTCGGCAGGTCGCTTCCGCCGGCCAGACCGCACGCGGCCACGCTGCCGCCATAGGCGGTCGTACGCAATAGTAGTGGCTAACACTACTTTGGCGTGATGCCATTTTCTCGGTTCAGCGCCCGGACATAGTAACTGGTAGTGCGGCGCAGTGAACCGCACAATCATCGTTAGGGACGATGCTAACTGGTCAATGTGACCGGCGATTTTGGAAGTCGCCAAAGTAGTGCTAAGTAGGTGTCGGTAAGTTCGCGTATGCCAAAGAGGCTGCGAGACACACGTATCCAGCCGTACCGGGTCTGCACGAACTTACCAGTGTCTACTTAGCGTCGAACTGCCCACCGTGTCGACCCCGCCGGCCCAGCACTCGGACTCCAACGGGCGGTTCGAGGACGCAGCGAGTTCGTCGCGTCCCATGATCTCCGTCGCGCCGAGGCCCGTATTGCAGAATAAAAATCCCTCTTACGCCACTACTGAGAGGGCGGCGCGGCGCTGGTCGGGCAAGCGCCGGTCGGCGCGGCGCGTGAAGACGCCGGCAATGGATACGAAGATGCTGTCATAGCGATCAAGCGAGTGGTGAAAGACATCGGTGAAGATGCGAAAATGTTTCATCGCGGCCAGCGTGTTCTCGACGACGATGCGGACGCGGGAGAGCAGGGCGTTGTGCAGGTTCTGCGCCGGCGCGTCGTTGTGCAGCCCTTGGAAGCCACTGTCGGCCATGAGCGAGAGGGCGGGCGGGATCTCCTCCCGGGTGCCGGACGGCCGCCGCAGGGTCAGATCATGGATCGCCCCCGAGACCGAGGGGCTGACGTCGCGCACGCAGCCGCGCTCGTTGACGACGATGAGCGTCTTGCGTGTGTGCGCCTGCTGCGTGCCCGCGTCGTGCGCCTGCTGCGTGGCGTAGTCCCGGGATCGCTCCACCCGTTGCGCGGTGGCGTCGCTGATAGCCACGTCGTCCACGCCGTCCGCCGTGTCCATCAGCGCCCGGGCCTCCTCCGGCCAGCCCAGCGTGTCCTGCCCCCGGTTTGGCAAGAGCCGCAGCAACGGTCGCGTGTAGCGCGAGACCGTACTCTTATCCACAGCGAAGAGGACGCCCACCGCGTCGCCGGTCAGGGACAGGCGCAGGCACACCCGCGTCATGAGCAACTGCTCCCGCAAGGCGTCGCGTCGCTTGGCCCCGCCCCCAGGGGCGCGTCGGCGTGCTCGCGCTGCCCCCTCGTCCTGGCGCGCGGCCTCGTAGCGCGGGCGCAGGTCCACCAGCAACTCCGCGAATTCGTCGACGGTCACTCCGGTCATCGATGTGAAGGCGCTCGGTTTGCGCGCCAGTGTATCATCGGTAAGCATACCTACACTCTACGATGATCTCGCCCTATTCTGCAACGAGTCTAATCTAAAGGGTTGCTGCGTCGCCGCATCCCTGCGTTAGAACGACTATCCCCGCGTCCCGACGTCAGGACCATTTTGGGCCGTCGTCAGACGCGACGCATAGCCGCGCGGGTGGTACGATAGGCGCGGGAGGGGGAAATAGGACGATGGCGATGACAACACAGGACACGCGGCCTGTCATTGATACGAGCGCGGCAATGGTCGCCGCCCAGCTTGGCGAGACGGAACCGGAGTCGGTGCGCCACATCAGGCACACCCTGCGCATCCTTGGCGAGGAGCGTGTCCACGCGCTCGTGGCCGAGGCGCGCGCCGTCGAGGCCGCCGGCGGGATGATGCTTGGCGACGGCAGCCGGCGGCGCACCCTCGGCGGCGTGTTCTTTTACCTGGCGCGCCGGTCGATGGACCGGAAAGACGCCGCCCGTGTCTTTGGGATGTCCGGGCGCCAGAACGGATCGGCGCGCCAGACGCGGACCGATGGGCCAACAGCGGGTGTGCCACCAGCGCCCACCTTTACATGGGCGACCTTTGGCGCGGACGCGACTGAGGTGATGAGTGAACCAGGGGAGGCGACGACCGTGAAGCTGACAGTGATCGGACGACCGGGCAAGATCGTGGAGCGCGGCGACGTCGCGCTCGTGGCCATGCGCAGCGAGAAAGCGCCCTCGCTGCCCAAGGGCGTCCCGGTGCCACCGTCGCCGCAGACGGACTACATGGTGCTGGTGGGGATGAAGCAGTGGCGCAAGGTCGCGCAGGCCCTCGCCGCCGACCCCACCGACAAGCTGCTGATCGAGGGCTACCCGACGATCCAGCCGGACGTCGCGGGGATCACGGTGTATGCGACATCGGCGATTACGACGGGTATCCAAGCAGGGAAGAGGGCCGCGCAGACCGCACCGGCGGCGTCGGGCTAGCGCCCTAATCACACGGGCCGGATGGGTTTTTTTGCATAACCTGTATTGGGCAAGAACATGTTGCACACTTCTCGCAGCGATCCCAGGGGGGCGACCCTTGGGAGGTAATGACACTAAAGCTGGAATTAGCCCGTTGACCGTCGATGTCGCCTGTCGCCTGCGTGTGCAACATCTTGTTGCCCAATACACACTTTCCTTTATCTATTCGTTTGTGCTGTACGTCGGCCTGGTTTGCAACGGTACCCACTGCCCGCGCTGCATAACGTGTGCCGTCGTGTCAGGGTCTTGCGCAGGGACAAAGCTCCGCCGGCAGCAACGCTCAGGGTGTCGCCGCCGTGGTAGCGCGCTTGGCGGCCTGGAGGCGCTTGGTGGTGGCGCTCGTCGCGTAGACGGCGATGCCTTCGATACGCGGGTCGAGGGCGGCGTAGCCCTCGATGATGGCGGCGTCCGCGGGGTCCGTGGCCAACGCCTCGGCCACTTTCGCCCAGGCCTTGCGGGCGATGAAGACGGTATAGCGGGTGCCGGCGGGCGGCTCTGGCAAGCCCTTGGGCAGGTCCGGCACTTTCTCGCTGACGAGGGCGAGGGCGACGGTTTGGCCCTGCTCGACGGCCGCGCCGGGTCGGCCAATGACGGTGATCTTCACGGTGGTTGCCTTCCCTGAGGTATCCTGCTGGAGTTGTTGCGCGAGCGCGCGAAAGGTCTCGTCCGTCCAGGCCACCGGCACAGGGGCGGCCGTCGGCGTGGGCGTGGGCGGCCTGTCGTCCCCCGCTGCCCTCATAGGGCGGCCGCCGTGGCGCGGGAAGATGTACGCTTTGTCCTCCCGGCTCACCTCATCGCTGGTGCGCACGAGGGACAAGAAGGTCCCGCCGGGGGTGCGGCGGTGGCCGTCGGGGAGCGTGAGGCCGCCCTGAGCCTCGATGGTGAGGGCCTGACCGAGGACGGCACGCGCCCGCTCGGGGCCGAGGCGATCCACGACGCGGGTGATGAGACGGATGGGCGGGGGCATGGTCTCGCCGAGCACGGCGGCGATCCCACGCGCCAAGGCCCACACGTCGGGGGGCACGAACCCGTAGGGCACGGGCGGGCGCGCCTCCATCGGGGACGCTGGCTCCGCCGGTGGTACGGCGACGACCGACGCAGCGTTATCCTCCCCCACCGTGTCGATCACCGGCGTTATGTCACGTTCCGCAATCGTCGCCGCCGCCATACTGTCGCGTTCCAAATCGGTCCCCCTTTCACGGGTCGATGTGCCACACACCCTCACTATAGATGAGCCGGCGTTCCGCGCGGCGCGTGTCCACGCGCGCGAGCCGGGCCGGGAGCCCATCGAGCACGGATATTATGTCGAGCAGGTCGCGCGCGCGGATGGAGACGAACACGCCATCGGCCTTGAGTTGGAGCGTGGCCGGAGCCGCATACTCTCCAACCCCGAGTGCGGTGGCGAGGGCGGGAGCGACGCCGACCGGGGCTGTTGAAGGGGCGACGAGCCGGACGAGCGCCAGGAGCGGCCCATGTACAGCTAGCAGGAGTACGCCCCACGGGTGCGCGTCCTCGCCGCGTACAGGCAGGAAGGCACGGCGCTCGACCGTGACGCCGGCGGCATGCAAGGCGTTGGCGAGCGCATCCGCGGCGTCGGCTGTGACCCGATCCGTGGTCAGGGTGACGTGCGTCGGTTGGTCGTCGTTTATTATGTCATGTCTGGGGGGTGTCGGCCATGTTCTCTATCTATCCGTCCAGGGCTTCCAGGTCTGCCCACAGCGCGGCCCGTACCTGATCTCGATTCGCACGACCGTTGCCAACCTGGAAGAGGGCGACGGTCTGCATATTTATCGCTTTCACCCACTGCTCGTCATCCTGATGCATTGAAGGTACGCTCTGACCCACGGTGGGATTTGGGATAGGGTCGTCCTCGCTATCGGGATCGATCGTAGTGCTAGCTGTAAAATTAGTTTCCACTATGGGCGCTACTGTCATGGTGTCCTGTCGCTCCGCGTGTTGGCTCTTTCGCGTGGGTGTGGCGCTAGCTGTAAAACTAGTTTCCACGACGGGCACGGTTGGGGTCGGGGCCGATGCGTGCTCCTTTCGCGTAGCGCGGGCCTCCTCAACCGTGATGTGCGCCCCGGCACGAGCGCGATCGATCAAGTCCTGACGCTGCGTGGGATCGGCCACGCGGGCGATGGAGAGCGCGACCGTGGGACTTAACACGCCGTCGCGCACGGCCGCCTCAATGACCGGATCGTCAAGCAGGTGAAGGCGCTGCGCGATGTAGGTGTGGCTCTTGGACACACGCTCGGCCACGTCGCGGAGCGAGAGCTCGAAGTGCTCCATCAGCCGCCGGTAGGCGTGTGCTTCGTCGATAGGGTCTAGGTCGGCACGCTGAATATTCTCCATTAGGCCGAAGAGTTCCATCGCCGCGTCGTCGTAGTCGTTCTCGATGCTGGGGATCTCGGTTAAACCAGCGCGCATAGCCGCCCGCCAGCGTCGTTCGCCAGCGATGAGCTGGTAGCGACCGTCGCGTGGCCGCACGGTGACAGGCTGTAGGACACCGTGCGCGCGAATCGAGGCGGCAAGCTCGTCCAGCGCGGCTTCGTCCATATGTGTGCGGGGCTGATAGGGATTGGGGTCTATGAGGTCTGCAGGGATAAGTCGAGCGCCGGGTAAGTCGGCGACATCGGGTGGCCGCGCGGCCTTGAGATAGTCCACGAAGCCGGCGAAGCGGGCGTCGCGGCGAGCAGTCTTATCCATGGGTTCCTCCTGCGGCCGGCGTAGCCTCGTCCCGCACGAGGGCATCGGCGATCTCCGCGTAGGCGATTGCAGCGCGATCGCGCTTGGCGTAGTCGAAGATGGATTGGCCTGCCTGCGTTGCATCCTTGACGCTGGCCGAGCGCTTAATCTCCCCGAGCACGGGGATTGTGGCGCCGAAAGCCTCGCGGACGCCAGCGACAATCTCACGGTCGTGGCGGACACGCCCATCGACTTTGGTCAGGATGATGCCGCCGATGCGCAGATGGGTATTGAGTCGTTCGCGGCGCAGGGTGTTGATGGTGTCGAACAGATCGGTGAGGCCAACGGCGGCCAAGTACTCGGCTTCGACGGGGATGAGCACCTCGTCGGCGGCGACGAGGGCATTGACCACCAGGATGCCCATGCTCGGCCCGCAATCAATTAGGATTGTGTCGTAACGGTCCTGCGCTGGCTCCAAGACGGCGGCGAGTACGTGCTCGCGGTGAAAGACCGGGGCCAGGATAAGTTCGGCGCTGTTGAGCGCTTTGCTCGCGGGCAACAGGTCGAGATTGGGCGCGAGCGCAGTGACGTAGGGATCTAGGGGCGTTGGCGTGCGGTCCTGGAGATAGTGTGTGAGGACGTCGGCGACGCTGCGCTCCGGCGCGTTCACTCCGGCGACATGCGAGAGTCCGGCCTTCTGGGGGTCGAGGTCGATCATCAATGTGCGTTGGCCACGGCGGGACAGGGCCGTGCCCAGATTATAGGCGGTTGTCGTCTTCCCGACTCCACCTTTCTGGTTGACGATAGCGATAGTCTTGCTCATCTTTGTCACTCCTCCGTCTCGTCGTTCGCGTCAGGGGTGCCTGTGTCCCCTGCGGACACGTCGGATGGAGAGGTGGCGCCTGCTGCGGCTTTCCGCGCCTCCACCATCTTCTGCATCATCTTTTGCTTCTTGCGCGTAGGTTGCCCGACTTGCCCCAGGTGGTGTTCGCGGTAGGCGTCGATCGCGGCCTGTGAGATGAGACGGACGTTCGGGCTGGCTAACTCGGACTCCAGCCTGCCGCGCCGGATCGCGGCCTGGACAGTCACGCGGCTGATGCCCAGCATCTCGGCGGCCTGGGCGGTCGTGTAGCGGGCGACGGTGTAGTGGGGATCGGCGTGTTCTTTCGTCATGTCCGTAGCGTACCGCGTGGCGCGGCGTTCCGACAGGAAAAGCATGTCGCGTGATGCTATCGCGGGCGTCAGTATCGTCATCAACCGGGGCTCCTCTTGCTAGTAGCCGTCGTGGATGTACCGGATGAGGACCGGCGCGCTCGCCGGTCCTCTGGTCAGGTAAGGCGTGGCTGCGATACCACACCGCCGCCTCGGCAAGGGTCATACGTCTCAGGTCGCCGCGGTGCTCCGTGGCGGCTCGCTTGCGGGTGCGCTCGGTCTCGACCCGCGCCTTGGTGTACGTATGAGCGACGACGCCCGGCTGCCCGCCGGGCGTCGTCGCTCATACGGAGGTCGAGCGGGGCTTGCACGCCATTGATCAGGGCCGCGCCCTCCACGGGGCGGTGGATGCGATAGACGCTGCCCACGGCGCCGGACGGGTCCAGGGCCTTGCCGTACCACTGCCCCTCCCCAGGTGTCATCCAGTTAGGCGAAGTTGGCCTTGCCCGTGCGACCGAGGCACTGGCCGCTGTAAGTCCAGTCGTACGGCGTCGTTGTCTCGGTCATCATAAGTTGTCCTCCATCCGTCTGTCCAGGGATGACCGATGGCGGTCAGCCCTCCCGGCTCCTGTTTAGGCGGCACGCCGGCGTGCCGCGGGGTCGTGGCCGTTAGGCTGCATCGTGGGAACCCTCCCCTAGTGGGTCACGCCCCATTTAACTGGAGTTGGTCAAGTGCCACCCCCGGCTAGTCAACGGGCGTAACAGGGTGGGTAGCAGCCGCGATGGGCCGCTGCGTTTGAATTCCATGTAAATGCGGCGTGACCCACTAGCTGTCCCTGTCAACCGCCGACAACGACGCCCTCAGATCGGCGCTTGCGTCCCGACCCCACCATAACCCAACGGCACCGTGTTGGCTGAGGTGCTAGGATGGAATCACGATGGACCACGACGACATGAGAGACGATGGTCACGATGAGCCGCACTGAGATTCTGGAGCAACTGCCCAGCCGCCCGAGTGAGCACGCGAAGGCCGCCGCCCTGCGCGCGTTGTGGCAACCGAGCGTGCGCGATCTGGAGATTGTGCGCCTGCACACTGAGGAGGGGTTGTCCTTCAACCAGATTGCACAGCGGGTGGGGGTGTCCCCCCAGCGGGTGAGCTACCTGTACCGGCGGTATCACATCCGGTTGGAGGAACGCGTCCAAGAGGAGCAGGACGAGCGCCGGTAAGGGCGCGGGCGGCCACAAGCGCGCGGCTTGTCCGGTAGCCCGCTGGGTGGGCCAGCCTCGCCGCCCGGCTCACATCTCGCATACACGAGTGGGTCACGCTACAAATAAAGCGGGAATGCGCCGCCAGCCAAACAGGCGTGATGGGGCCGCTGGAAAAGCCGCATCAAATGCGGCATGACCCACTACGGTACTTTGCTGATTCCGGCGCCAACAGTTGTCGCTGATCGCGAAAACTGGGTCTCAGGCACTTCTGGTGAGAGCTAGCCAGCACCATCAATCACTATTTGTAGTACACGACCCCCTCTGCAATACAAGATGCGGTAGCGTAGCTGCCCCGTTTCCGACAACTCCATTACACGTATAGCCGTGCCCTTGAATTGTCGGTCGCTGTGGCGACCGGACACACTTGAGCAACCTATTTTTCAGCCTTTTCCGCATCACCGTCGAGCGCGTCGGGCGGGTGACGCCCTTCAGTGGCGCACCGATGCCGGACCAATGGTCAGCGGCGGGCAACGCGGTCGCGGCGGCAGTGGATGACGCCTATGAGTGGGGGCACGCGTCATGACCACCGACCACGCGGCATTCATCGACGACCTGCGCGCGCGCATGACCCCCGCCGTTTCCGGTGGGGCAACGTCGGCGCATGACAGTAGTACCGCCATGGTCGAGAGCGCGCGCTCTTGTGCGGCGTGAGCACCCGACCTACTCAATCGCCCTCGCGGAGGCGGTTGTCGGGCGGGCGATCGACCGCATTTGGACCGGCGAGGGGTACGACGGCGAGACATTCGCCGAGGTCGTGCGCGCTGAGGCGACAGCGGCCAGCGGTGACGGCGCGCGAGGCGTCGCTCGACGCGCTCTTCGACAAAGACCGCTAGCCAGGCCCGATTAGGCCACCCCCCTCTCTGCGCGGGTCACGCAGACCGGCGCGGGCAGGGGGCAACCCGTACTCGTCACACTCCTGATCCACGTCGGACCACGCCGATCCGACCTGGTTCGCGCCGGTCAACGCTTTGATCCGCGCCAATCCGGTGTGATCTATGACGTATGACGACCGCAGCAGCTTGCGACACGCACGGCACTGGACGCCCTTTGTGTCGAGGAGTGGCGTCAGGGCGGCGTGCGGTGCGCGCCGGTCGCGCAGGCAACGACCGCAGTAGTCACCGTATCCGTGCCAGTGATAGGCCTGGTCATTGATGAGGGTTGTTATCTCGTGCATTATGATCTTCCCCTGTGCGTTCTACCCGTGCTTACGACGCGCTCATTAAGAGCTACAGGGTGAGGGTAGACCAAGAGACAATCCGATGCAGTACCCATGTGGACCAGGACGCGGGGGAGTAGCCGTATTTTCCTATGCGGCTCACCCAGATGGGTCGTTGCGTATGAGGCTGACGCCTACGCCGAGACATTGCCTGCACCGCTAGGCCGTGAGGGCACCGTCCGGTTCTTCGATGTGTTCATCGACTCGCGCAACGGCCGGTAGCCGCGGGGCGTGCGGCAGACGAAGTGACGGAGGACGACTGGGGCGCGGCATCGTAACTGACAAAAAAGCCGGACGTGTGGTATACCACGCCCGCCTCGTGAGGCTACCGACGGCGCGCAGCCCATAGAACACCGCCGGTCGTCTACTACTTCTACCGGCAGGGAACGGCGACCTCTGTAGGGGACGGTACGGTGAGGCACAGGCGTCACGCCGGTCAGCGCCTAGACGCGTGCCCCGTCGGTGTGATCGTGGCGATGTCTGCTGACCATCAGGCTATGGACATCCCTCGGCTCCATCACCGACACTATCTGAGCATGCGCTGATAGGCGCGTGCGCCGGCTAGCCCAAGGAGATCTTGCATGTCCATGACCCCTCAGACGATCGCGGCGACCCTCGCCCTGTTCGATGGCGACGCCGACGAAGCGACCGTCGTCGCACGCATCGTGGCGCTGCGTCAAGACCCTGACTGGAAAGTAGCTCTGCATCATGGGAGCAAGCGCTGTGCGATCGCTCTGACTCATGGCCCCACGGACCACCTGTATCGCGTGTACCTGGACCGGGTCAAGGGTGCCGAGGGCGTCGTCTGGCGGCGGGCTGCATAATGTCAACGCCAGTGAGATTTGACCCAGCAATCGCCAATTTGGCTTGACCCCCATTAGACCACATGGCAAAGGCCTCGATCCGCATCTACCAGAGATGAGGGCGCACGCCAGGAACGAGCTACTTGAAAAAGATGGGTCAAGCCAAATTGGCGCAAATGGGTCAATTCTACGTCGCCGTGTACAATAACCGCGCCCATAAAAAAAGCCGGACGTGAAGCACAGCCCATACCTCACATCCGGCCCGCCGAGGCTCCCGGGATATAGTCCTAGGAGATGGTGTAGAAGTCAGGGTTGTTGAGATGTCGAATCGAATCGAAAGGGACATTATCAACAGCGCGGTTGACGGGAGCAGCCACCGTGTGCTTTTCAACGACGTGAGAAAAGATGCGCTAGAAAGGGGCACACGATGGTTACAGAGAACAGGATGGCACTGGTTGACGTGTTGCGCAAGGGGGAGGACCCGGAGGCTGACTGGTTCCGTTGGGGCGTGCTGAGATGGTACATTTTGGCCGAAGAATCGTCCGATAAGACGGTCACGTCGGCCCGATTGACCCCTCAGTTCGGCGTGAAAATCGTCGTGCGGCCGTATTCGAGGTGGGTAACGGAGTGCTTACCGAAGGCTTTTCATCTATCTCAGCAGGACCCAACGGAACCTCTCGACGGGCACGTCGATCGTGGCGGACGCGGGCGTGACGTCCACGCTCGCTGCGGGAGAGCAGGTGCATGTAGCCGCCCGCGTTGAGACGTCTGGCGGGTACACAGCGGTGCTCGTGCGCATCCAGCGCGCCGTTCAGACTAAGATGCCCACAGCCACGGAGGCGCCTGCGGACACGGAGATATCCGGCACGGCCAACGCTTCTAGCTCCCGTGCTGTTTCCCGTGCGACGGCGACGCCCAGTAGCGGTAGCGTCACCAGGACCGACGATGGACAGGGGCACGGCCACACGCACTAATCCGCAGTCGTACCACCCGATTGCCGGGGGACTCATCCCGTGGGGAGGGGTCCTCGGTTTTGTTGGATGCGTCAGCACGCAGCACTATTCGTAGCTGCTCCCCTCGTCGGCGTGCAAGCCGCGCCGCATCTTTTGTAGCCCTAGGCACAGGTGACTTTTAACAGTGGCGATAGGCATGCCGAGGTGATGGCTGATGTCCGCGCACGTCAGGCCCCCAAAGTAGGAGAGGGTGATGGACTTTTGCTGGGCTACGGGCAACTGCCGGAGCGCCGCACGGACAGCCTCACCCTTGAGGTGGTGGCGGGCCTGCACGCCGGTGTCCCCCTCGTCAAGAAGCGCGTCGACAGCGTTGATCGCCTGATAGGGGTCGTCGTGTCGCCGCCGGATAGAGGCGATGGCGCGATAGTGAACACACGTCAACAGCCAGGAGCGGACCGTGCCGCGATCCGGACGGTACAGGGCCGTCTGACGCCACACGGACAGAAAGGTGTCGTGCACGACGTCCTCGGCCGTGGCAGGATCCCTCAGCAGACGGACGGCCAGACCGTAGGTGGCGGCGCTATGCCCATCATAGAGTTTCTCGAAGGCCGCAGGCTCGCCAGCGGCGATGCGCACGAGGAGATCACGGTCTCCCCCCTCAGTGCCGGGCATCGTGTTGTCGCACGAGGCGTGCGGTACCGTGCCGCGCTCGTGTCCTGGTGGGTGTCATCTGGTACGGGCGCACTAGCGGCTCCTCCTCATCGCGCACAGGTCTAGCGTGTCCGCATCGCGCACAGGTCTAGCGTGTCCGCATCGCGCACAAGTCTAGCGTGTCCGCGCCCTCGTCTGCTCGGGCGTCCGGCTACGGGGGTGGAACAGGTCGCGACGGATCGCGGCGTCCGTGACCTGCTGAGATGACCGCGGGTGGCTGCGCTGGCGCACCAGACCGCGTGTGTCGTCAGAGGACGTTCCCTGCGTGGCGATACAGCCAGCTGTGTCAGGAGCACAGGTGCGGTGACCATGGTCACGGCCGGACGACGAGAAGGCCCGGTCCGACGTGAGGATGCGAGAGTGTGCCGGGCACTCCTCTCTCGTGACGCGCCGCCCGCCGCGCGCCGGCTAGCCACACCCCCGTCCGTCTGCCGCGCCGACGGGACCGCGGGGATCAACGGGCGATAGCCCGCAGCACGCGCCCTCGCCCCGGCCGTCGCGGTGGTCGATGCAGCCGCCGTCACGCGCTCGTCGCGGCGGGCGCGTGTGCCCTGGCGGCCGGTGTCGCGGCGGTGTCGTCCTGCGGGCGCGCCGCCCAGGGGCGGTCAGACCGACGCCGCTCAGGCTGACCGCGGCCCCGCTCCGCCGCGTGCTCATGCTGGTGCAGGGCGGCGGCGAGCGCCACCAGCGCGCGCAGCTCTGCCGCCAGGCGTGGACATGTGCCCACACCCTCCAGGGATGCCCCGACGACGCCCCGCCGCACCGCCTCGTAGGCCGTGCGGACCGTCTCGTACTCCAGATCGCCGCCGTCCTCTGGCTCGCCGCCGCGGCCGTCACCCCGCTGCCCCTCCTACGTTGAGCACGCCACCCCCCACCCCTGTCCAGCGTCGCCGGCCCACACCCGCCGCCTGACACTTCGCGCGCGGCCTCGCGCACCACGCGGGCCACCCCCGTCGTGCCTAACCGCCGTCCCTCCCGTCGTCGCATCACCCGCGCCGCCCTGTCCCTCCCGTCGCACCCTGACGACACCCGCCCGCACCTGTTATAGTCCCCCAGCAGCCTCCCTCGTTTACGATCCGTGTCGTCCCCGTGCCGCCGCTCGCCGTACCGGGGGACGCCTGGGCCGACGCCAAAGGCGGCCGCCATGCGTCACCCCTGCCCCTCCGCTGGCTCGCCTCCTTCTTCCCTCTCCACCTGACCCACGCCTACGCCTGCACCGCCTGCCACCATCGCGTCCTCATCAACACCATCCGTCCCCACGCTCCCCTCCGCGCTCCTCGCCCACGTCCGCCCCACCGCCTGCCCGCAAGCACAGATCGACACGAGCCCTGACCATACGTCGCTCGCCCGACGCGCGGTTGATGGCCGCTCCCCTGACCGCCTGATGGGCATGTAAGTGCCAGCTTTGAACTGGCTCATGGGCGCTTTTGATGCTGCTGTTCGAGAGAGAAGTCCGCACAAGAGGTGCACGAACCAGAACGCTTGTCTTCACGAATGATGGATACCACCGATTAACCAGTCGAAACGGTCGACTGACCTTACACTATTCTGACCATGACATTCAGCGACAAAGCCCGATAACCAAACGAGTGGCCGCGCGTTGCGAGAACTGATCCCTCCTAATTCTTGTTGTTCATGTGCCGTGTCGATATGACGCCAGCCCACCACCAATCCCATAACTTCCCGTCGTTGCCGCCGCACATCGACACGACATCGGCAGCATCAAAAGCGCCCACGAACCTTTGAACTGTTACGCTTTGCCGGGTTAAGGTGTATCACCCGCGCACCGTCTTTTTTTCAAGGAGTGGGCGTCCCGTGAACGTAAAATGGGGTTCTAACCGCCTTGACCAGCACGACCTATCTGTAACACCGTAAACCGGCTTTTTGTAACAGATCGAAACTGGCACTTACAGGGCACGACGTCGCCCGTGGTAGCGCGCGTGCCGGAGCCCCCCTGCGCGTGACCAGTGACAGCGGGCGAGGGGGGCACACCGTGGTCTCATACAAGCGAAGAGATCGGCGTAGCACTGACTCTATTGCGTCAGTGCGGTTTTATCGCTATACTAGTCGCACAGGGGCCATCGACCCCAATGATCCGATGGACGCCCCCTGGGTGGATGCGCCCCACGCTCTGTGATCAACCGTGCATCCGCGCACGAGGGGCAGCGGCGGTGTGCGCGTGCCGTGCATCGTCTGTCACGGCTGTCGTCGACCGGTACATGCGCCGTCAGTGAGCGGGGACCAGCGCGGTAGCTCAGGCATGATCGTCCACCAACGGGTGGAGGCCGACAGGCGCGTGGGGACCTTGTCGGCAGTAGGAAAGGGAGGGATGCGGAATGATGACGCACGCACGGCAGACAACGGACGCGTGGGACGACGCGGAGACGGTGGCTGCCGTGCTGGCAGCCGGCGACCCGCGCGGCTGGACGGCCACGGAGATCGCGGCGACGCTTAATCTATCATTGGATGTCCAGGACGTGCAGCGGAACCTGGAGGGTTTGGTGGCGCGTGCCCGACTCACGCGCCACGGCATCGGGCGGGAGGCCCTGTATACTCTCCCGCCTCACGCCGACCAACCGAACGCGCGCGCGCGGGACGAAGAGATGATGCGCCACGGCACGCGGCGCACACGGGTCGTGGGCTACGTGAGCGAGGCGACGGACCCACCGCTCGCCCTGGAGTACGCGACGGTCCGCACGGCCTACGAGGCGCTGCGGCGGGGCGTCGTCGAGACGCCCCTGGAGGGTGCGGGCGCGTGCCCCCGCCTAGCGGCAGAGCTGCGCGCCCTGGTGGCGCTCGCCGCCGCCCTGCACCAGCATGAGCACGCGGCGGAGCGCGGCCGCGGTCAGCCCGAGCGGCGTCGGGCTGACCGCCCGTGGGCGGCGCGCCCGCGTGAGGACTGTTGTGCTGGCTACTTAGGGTCTATCAAAAAATAAAGTTGTCATATTAGGCGGTGTGGGGGAGGATGGTGTAGTTCCACTCGCCGTGGAACACATCCGGCTGTAGGTGCATCGAGGCCATCTCCTCCTTGGTCGGCTTGATGCCGGTAGGATAGCTGGCGGTGTCGAGGCGGCTCTCGACGGTCAGGCCGGTGTCTGTGGTGGTGGCGGCGATCAGGCTCAAGATCACGGCGTAGCTGACCAAGGGCTGGCCCCGCCAATGCTGGGTGATGAAGGAGAACAGGCGATGCTCGATCTTGTTCCACGTGCGCGTGCCCGGCGGGAAATGGCACACGCTGATCTCCAGGCCAGTCTCGTCGGCCAGGCGCTGCAACTCCCACGTCCACAGGTGCGTGCGCGACCCGTTGCTGCCGCCGCCATCAGCCGTGATCAGCAGCCGGTGTGCGTGATGGTCACGGGCCATCGGTTTGACCGTCCGCGCGCCGGTCGATAAAACGGCCCATCCTCCACCAATGGTGTCTCCGTCGCGCCACCGGAGATTCGCTATCACATCAGCGGGGTATAACCCGTATAATGGAACAGAAGTTCTATATTACCCATGACCGTATGTCGCTACGAACGCGCGTTAAGAGCCCTGCGCGTCGCCGGCGTACACACGTCCCGCATCGGTATCAGCGGAGCTTCGCGTGTCTATAACATGCGCCGAATGGGCTATGGCAGCGATGCGCGATGCCCTGTATCGTCCCACTAAGGGCCCGCGCAGAAATAAAGTAGTCAACTCCCCGTCCACTGTAGGCGTGAACGAGGCGAAAAGTTGGAGTGGTTATTTCTGCACGGCCCCTAAGTGGCGGGTAGCGCGCCGGGTGTGCGGCCATGACACGACGCGGCCATCAGACGACAAGGAGGATGGGGCATGGGACAGAGAGCGCTCGTCTGTGCGCTGATGATCGTCGCGCCGGTGCTGGCCGTCTACCTGCCGCTGGGCGATCAGCAGCCGGTGCTCCATCCAGCCCCCACGGTGTGGCGTACCGCGTCGCTGGGGCGTCCCGGTCCCGCGGCCCATATGCATCAGGCTAACCCTACGAGGGAGGGCTCAAGGAGGAGTTGATAGGTATTGGGCTTCTTTTTGCGGCGGTTGAGGCGACAACCCGCCGCGACGGAGCGCTGGATGACGGCGAGGGTGT
>JAABUJ010003913.1_pt1 | contig 16188 bp, 10 predicted proteins | sample 5559131 | NCBI WGS metagenome assembly JAABUJ01 (sample SAMN10711875, study PRJNA513366) | rock metagenome | isolation source: Antarctica rocks | place: Antarctica: Victoria Land, Mt New Zealand nord | collected 2016-01-07 | reverse complement strand
TTGAGTTTCCGGGTCGCGATGAGGGATTCGTCGGCTAGGAGGGTCGAGAGCGGGGTGCGTGGGGTGGAGGCGGGGGGGCGGGTGTGCGGGGTTGGGGGGGTGGGGTTGTTGTGGTTGGGGTTGCTGAGGTTGGGGTTGTTGATGGGGGAGGGGTGGGTTGTGGTGGTGGTGGTGGTGGTGGTGTACCAGAGGGTGTGGGCCTGGGTGGGTGGGTGTTAGTGTGGTTGTGGTTGAGTGGGGAGAGGGATGGGGGTACTGACGTCGTGGGGGACGATGATTGGGAGGGAGGAGAGCATTGCTGTTGGAAGGTGGATTGGATGTGTGCGGTATTGTGTGTGTTTATTGTTGTTGGTCAATGTGTTCGGTGTTTATGGGTCTGGACTCATAAATATGAGGTAATTTACAAGGTGTAAGTTCTTGGCCCGTGCCTTCGGGAAAATTACCTAATCTAAGGTACTGTAGGGCTTAGCGCACGAAGACTTGCGCCTCAAACCACTAGTATCGCATGAACAGTCAAGGGTGATGATTGAGGGATGACCAGAATCTCGGTTTTACAGCACTTTATTGCTATCTGATCCTATTAGTAACTGCCAATGTTGTTCATATGATGTTCACTATATTGAAATACTGGTGTAAACGAACGTGCGAATCCCAGCGCTGGCCTGAATTTCCATAGTATCCCTCGTTAACTAGTCCGCTCACCAAGGGCCGACTGAGCAATAATATCAGGGAGGGGATCTGCTAGAATGAAGGCTGGTTGGAAGGGCTTGCTTTGTTACGGTTCATTGCAAAGTATGAGGGGGATGAAGTAAGGGACGTTTGAAAGTAATGTTCTCTATCTGCAGCAACACTGTAAACACACTGGTACCAATCAGAGCAACGCATGTCTTCAAAAAAGTCTTCACAGAGAACACGACTCGGGCACAAGAGAAGCTACAACATACGCAGAAAGAGCGAAAATAGTGATGCCGACCAGAACTGTATGACAAAAGCAGCAACAAACTGCATCACGCTCTTTAGAGGTATCATCGTACAAGCATGAACCCAAATCCTGTCTTCCAGTCGCGTGGTCTATACATGAGGCGATGAGGTAAGTCATTAAAGGTCGTTGCCGTAACTATTTCGTACAACCGACAGGCCTAACTAGCTGCTGCTGCAACAGCCTGCGTTGCCGCCATCCGCTCAGGTCGGCCGAGGACCTCGTAGGGCGCGCGGCGAATGATGCCACCGGTCGTCGGGAGCTGAGTACCGAAGCCCATGAGATAGTTGTCGACGTCACCGGCTGCTTGCCGTCCTTCGTTGATGCCCCTGAGAGGAATCAGCATAATGTCAGACACTTCATATAACTCTAAGCTTACCAGACAATGAGCGATTGCCCGCGGCGACAATCACCGGCAGCAAAAACGCCGGGCAGGTTGCTGTTGTATTTTCCCGGTGGTGTCTTGATGTTCTTCCTCGCATCCTTCTCAATCTCCGTGCCTAGTAAACGATCCTCTGGACCGAGGAAGCCCATGGATAGGAGAACCAAGTCCGCAGGGAAGAACTGCTCGCTTCCTTCCACTTGCTTCATGTCCCATCCTCCAGACGCACTCTTGCTCCACTCTACCCGGTGAATATTGATACCGCGCACATGGCCGTCGTCATCACCGACAAACTCCTTGGACATCACACAGTACTCCCGAGGGTCTTTGCCCATGTGAGTCTTGACTTCCGTGTGGCCATAGTCCACCCGATAAATCCGCGGCCATTGCGGCCATGGGTTATCGCGCGCTCGCTCCGGCGGAGGTTGGGGTAGAAGCTCAAAGTTAGTGACAGACTTTGCGCCGTGTCGGACAGAGGTACCGATGCAGTCATTTCCGGTATCACCTCCACCAATGACGACGACGTGCTTGTCTTTTGCGGAGATATACTCACCGTCGGCAAGCCCGGAATCCAGGAGTGATTTGGTGTTCCGGTGCAGAAACTGCATGGCGAAATGAATACCTTCTAGCTCGCGGTGTGGAATCTTCAGGTCTCTGGCAACCGTAGCGCCGGTTGCAAGAACCACAGCGTCGTTCTCGGCGCGTAAGGACTCGAGGCTAACCTCGCTATCAGGACCAACCAGAGTGCTGGTCACAAACTTGACACCCTCCTCTGCCAACAGGTCGACCCGACGCTGTACAACCTGCTTATCCAGTTTCATATTGGGGATGCCGTACATCAAAAGACCACCGATACGGTCGGACCGCTCGTAAACGGTGACACTGTGTCCAGCTTTGTTGAGCTGATCAGCAGCTGCGAGTCCAGCGGGCCCAGATCCGATAATCGCAACCTTCTTGCCAGTGCGTTCCTCTGGTGGATGCGGAACCATCCAACCCATTGCAAAGCCTCTGTCGATGATAGCACATTCGATCGACTTGATACCGACAGGATCCTCGTTGATTCCAAGAACACAGGCACCCTCGCAGGGAGCTGGGCAAACACGACCGGTGAATTCAGGGAAATTATTGGTCATGAGCAGCCGGTTAAGTGCATCCTGCCACTGATTTTGAAAGACCAATTCATTCCACTTTGGTATGATGTTCGAGATGGGACACCCAGTGTCAGATTGGCAGAACGGAACACCACAGTCCATGCAGCGAGCGGCTTGGTACTTCAACTCATCGTCGTTAAGGCGAGTAGACAATTCCTTCCAGTCGCGAGTTCTTGTCACCGCGTTACGATACTTCTCGCTGCGTCGCTGATATTTCATGAAACCCTTGGTCTTGTCGAGCACCAGAGCAGACCTCTTCTTATCCGCTTTGGCGTCTCCCACGCTCTCCTCGATATCAAGCATGTCGGAGTTCTTAGCATGAGCATCTTTCTCATGTTTACTTTTCTTGGATTCTTCATGAAGCTGTCGAGCTGGATTGCCAGGGAGGAGTGGCAGGGAATACTCGGCTTTCTTCGCTGCCTCCGCCTTGGCCGCTTCCTCGGCCATAACGCGCTTGTAATCGGTCGGAAGGACCTTCACGAAGCGAGGCAGTGCGCGAGTGAAGTCAAGCAAAATCCGAGCGGCTAATTCGGAACCAGTATAGTGGTGATGATCTTCGATCAAGCCACGTACGAATGCAATCTCAGCCGGGTCCTCGAGCCCTGATACCTCAACCATTTCCATATTGATCTTGGTGGTGAAGTCTTGATTGATATCCAGAACGTATGCGATGCCACCAGACATACCAGCGGCAAAATTGCGGCCTGTACCTCCGAGGACAAGGACACGACCGCCGGTCATGTACTCGCATCCGTGATCACCAACACCTTCAACGACGGCAGTAGCACCAGAGTTACGGACCGCGAACCGCTCAGCAGCCATACCTCTGAAGTAACACGTGCCACTAGTAGCTCCGTACAAGCACACATTGCCAATCAGTACATTCTCTTCAGCCTTGAATACCGCTGAGCGAGGAGGGTATATGATGAGTCGGCCACCCGAGAGTCCTTTGCCAACATAGTCATTGGAGTCCCCTTCCAGTTCGAGAGTGACACCTGGGGCAAGGAACGCTCCAAACGACTGACCAGCGGACCCCTTGATGTTGGCGTGAATGGTGTCCTGCGGCAGACCAGCTTCACCATACCTTCTACTGATCTGATATGACAAGGTTGCACCCAGTGCTCGATCAGTGTTAACAATATCACACTCAATGCGGCATGGCAGCCCTTTCTCAAGTGCTAACTCCGATTCTGCAATGAGCTTGTTGTCGAGTCTGGTGTGCAACCGGTGGTCTTGCTTCCGAACGTTGTAAGTGGCCACACCAGGTCGAAGTGAGTGAGCTGGCGTCAGGATGAGACTCAGATCAAGATTTTCGGTCTTGAGTGTGCGCAACTCATCACGCACGCGTAAGACCTCGGAGTGACCCACCATCTCGTTGATGGTACGAAACCCGAGCTTGGCCATGATGGCACGGAGCTCATTCGAGATGTAGTAGAAGAAGTTGATGATGTGTTCAGGCGTGCCCTTGAACTTCTTTCGCAACTCTGGATCCTGAGAAGCAATACCAACAGGGCATGTGTTCAGATGACAGTTGTGGACGACGAGACGGTTGGCGAGTTGAAATTGCCCCCCACTGACCTCAATTGCCCTGTACTCACCAGCAGGCGCGTCGGTGACCTGGAAGGGGCGGGTATCACAACAGTGGTATGTATTTGCGAAGGTCATCTTCTTCCGATGTAGAAGAAGATGGTGCTGGAATCTGGATGAACCCTTACCTAGGTAGACAACATACGTAGGTTGAAGTAGGGCATCAAAACCAAAGCCTTGCGGTACCATGTCTTCTCGAATGCCTGTAACAGAGATGCCACAGCTTAACGCCATCTCCTTCAGATCGTGCACGATCTTCTTGTGACCTTCGGTTGTTTGTATGAAACGGTACGTGTTATGGGACTTCACATAATTACCGTCGCAATCAATGAGACCGGCAATGACGGCAAGACGCGTGGCTTCATCAGATTCCATATATGCCGGAGGGATACCAGGGCTTTTGTCATCGAGCAGACCAAGCTCCTGAAGACCATCCAAGACTGGGTTGAAGAAGTAGCCGGCTCCCTGTTGGGGGCATACGATCTTGTATTCGAAGACATCGGCCTGTGAAGTGTACCCATTCCTCAACGCCGTACCAGCTGGGTACATGAGACGTTCCAACAACTGGAGTGAACGTGCACCTTGTGGCCTAGCGTCGTTGAGTCTGTTGACGTAGGACCGCAACCAGACAGCGGTCTCGCGATCTGAGCTCAAAATCCCGGTAGAAGCAGCGATGCCATTACCGAGCCACAGACCCAAGAAGTATGGATCAACCGGTACAGAGCACCCTTCAGAGGGTACAGTAGAGAGCTCGCAGGCAGGACCAGCACGGTAGAGCTTGAAGTGGTTGCCTTTGACGTCCTCGCTGGAGCATAACCTCTCATATTCCTCCACAGTCATCGAAAATTCGTCACCATCGCGGATGATCATAGGATCAATCAGATGACAATGGTTGCCTAAAAGTATCGAATGTGCAAGCTGTGCCTGTTTGCAGGTCTTGAAACGACGCTGCACTCTTTGGATACCACCACATCGACAGTTGATGCTGTCTACGGACTCTCGGACAGCAGTCCAGCGAAGATCAGCTGCAGCCTTCAATTCGGTCAACGATGTGTTAGGGAAGGGTGAACCCGAAGGAGCAGTAATATCATGGACGTCACCACCAACAGCGGAGAGAGGAGGGGTAGCTGGAGGAGTAGGTGGCAGAGTATAGCGCGAGCTTGGCGTCTCCGACTTCACAAAGGTTGATTCGGACTCGATGTCGAATGTCACATTCATAGAGTCATCCTCGTCGATTCGATTGGAAACTTGCTCCTGGTCGTAGTCCTTCGCGGTATGCATCGCTTCAACGGCCAGGCCAGGAGCGATTTCGAGCTCTCGATTAGCCGTGGATTCGAGGTACCGATTGATACGTTCAGAATAATCGCGGTGACCTCGGTGATAGTGCTGATCGAGGATCGCCTCATTGTACTCATGAATTGCGATAGGATCAGGATGATCATCTCCATCCACAAGATCACCACAGAATGAATCGCTTAGGACGTCCACTTGATTATGGTCAGCTCGCTCGGTTGAGTGTTTCCGATCACACCGAGTAAGCCAGGTGATCGTGTCTTGCAAAATCGAAGGTCGTGTACCGGTAGAGATGAGAGTAAGTCGATGATCTGGAGTGCACCTGAAAGAGACAGGCTGATCAGAGTCGAATTCCTGATACGTGATCTCCTTCAGATCACCGGTAACAGGTGGAGAGACACCAAGACAGAGTGTAGGCCGATTATCGGCATCGTAGAGGTAATCGCCAATGTGAACGTCGGTAACACGTTTGCCACCTGTAGTCGTGCGCACAACCGTGTCCGAGGCTAAGCATTTTCTCATCATGATACACCCCATCGCAATGAGGGGTGTGGTTGCAAATCCCCACTCCTCCGCACCCAGCAAGCAGGCAATGGCAACATCGCGACCGGTACGGATCTGACCGTCCGTCTGGACAATGACACGCCCACGGAGATCGTTGAGCACCAGCGTTTGATGAGTCTCAGCGAGCCCCAGCTCCCATGGTAGACCAGCATATTTGATGCCGGTCCATCTAGACGCCCCAGTACCGCCATCATGGCCGGAGATTAGGATATGATCGGCCTTCGCTTTCGCGACCCCAGATGCAACGATGCCCACCCCAGTCTCGGAGACGAGCTTGACGGACACGCGAGCGCGAGGGTTCGAGCACTTGAGATCGTAAATCAACTGCTTGAGATCTTCGATAGAGTAAATGTCGTGGTGGGGCGGGGGCGAGATGAGACCGACTCCAGGAGTGGAGTGTCTGGTACGAGCGATAGGTCCAGATACTTTATGTCCAGGCAACTCTCCACCTTCGCCAGGCTTGGCACCCTGTGCCATCTTGATCTGTATTTCGTCGGAATCGGCCAAGTAATTGGACGTGACACCGAATCGACCAGATGCAACCTGCTTGATGGCAGACCGCATAGTGTCTCCATTCTCCATTCGCAAACTGCGTTCTGGATCTTCGCCGCCCTCCCCAGTGTTAGATTTGCCCCCCAAGCGATTCATGGCAACAGCCAGGGTAGAATGAGATTCCATGGAGATGGAGCCATAAGACATTGCTCCTGTAACGAACCGTCTGACTATCTCCGTCCAGGGTTCCACCTGATCAATTGGCACTGGAGTCCGCTCTTCAAAGTCAAAATCGAGCAAGCCTCGGAGTGTGCAATTTTTGATCTGCTCGTACTCTGATAATGAATAGGCCTCATAGGACTTGTCGTTCTTGGTGCGAACAGCATCCTGGATATTGGCAATGCTTACGGGATCGTTGATGTGCGCCTCTCCGCCATCTCTCCAGTGATACTCGCCAGATTCGGCGAGACCAGGAATACTCGTTATGTGTCGCGAAGGAAATCCTTTCTCGTGAAATGCGAAGGCGTCTTGGGCGATAAGTTCAAATGTGATGCCCTTGATCCGAGTCGCGGTGCCGGTGAAACACCTGTCCACCACCGAATCATCGACACCAAGAGCCTCAAAAATCTGAGCGCCTTTGTAGCTTTGCAAGGTTGAGATACCCATCTTGCTCATGACCTTCAAGATCCCACCATCGCAAGAGTACTTGTAGTTCTGAATGACCTGGTCGTCAGAGAGCTTCTTCCTGATGAGCTTTTCGCGGTTCATCTTGAGGATACATTCCATTGCAAGATACGGGCAAATCGCGTCTGCGCCGTAGCCAAGTAGAACACACATGTGGTGAACTTCACGGGCCTCAGCAGTCTCTACGACCAGAGCAACCTGAGATCTCCACTTGTTCCGGACCAAGTGGTGATGAACGAGTCCAGTAGTCAGAAGGGTGGACACAGGTACACGGTCGGCGGAGGTTGCTCGGTCGGACAGAACGAAAATCCTCTGACCTTGCTCGATACCTTCAGTGGCTGAAGCGCATATTCGGTCAAGTGCATCAAGGTATCCCTGGATACCGTCGCGCTTTGGGAAAGTGATGTCGAGAGTCTTTACACGCCAGTCGGGATAAAGTGTGGTGATTTTGCTAAGTGCGTTGAAGTCTTCGATGGAAAGGACTGGTGAAGGCAAAAGCAAGCGATGGCATTGCGATGGATCCATCTCTAGAAGATTACCTTGGGGACCGACGTAGCACTCGAGAGACATGACAATTGCCTCTCGGATGGGGTCGATAGGTGGATTGGTCACTTGAGCGAAAAGCTGGCGGAAGTATTCATATAACAGCCGGGGCTGCTGCGCCAGACAGGCGAGCGGAGCATCATTTCCCATAGAACCTAACGCCTCTTTGGAGTCCGTTGCCATGGGGCCAAGAAGCAGACTGACTTGTTCGAAAGAGTAGCCAAATGCTTTCAGCAATGGCTCTCCCTGGACGTTCAGATCATTAAGCTTATATTTAAGATCAACACCTCGGGCTTGAAGCTGTTCAAATATGCTGGGAAGGGTTAGAAGCTCTTTATGAAGCCACGATCGGAAGTCATGACGATGAGAGACCGTGTGCTTCAACTCGGCATCATCTACGATGCGACCCGCCAGGGTGTCCACCAGCAGCATCTTTCCGGGTTGCAATCGCCCCTTCTGCACAATCCGTTCGGGGTCGAGGAGGATGGTACCAACTTCGGACGCGCAGATTATACGGTCGTCATCGGTGAGGTAATACCTGCAAGGTCGAAGACCGTTCCGGTCCAGATTTGCCCCACAGTATCGTCCGTCGGCGAAGGTGAACAACGCCGGTCCGTCCCACGGCTCCATCTGACATGCTGCCCATTCGTAGAAAGCTGCTTTGGCAGGATCCATTGCAACGTTGTCTTGCCACGCTTCAGGCACCATGAGCATGACCGCCTCCGGAAGTGACAGGACACCGTTGATGACCAACAGCTCCAACACGTTATCGAACGCTGCCGAGTCGGAGCCGCCGTCCTCCACGATGGGATACAGAAGATCCAACTCGTCGCCAAAGAGATGGGACTTCAGCACACCTTCACGTGCTCGCATCCAGTTCTTATTGCCTCGCAACGTGTTGATCTCGCCTATGAGACGTACGTTAGCTTGTGCACGGCTTTGGCAGGGACATGTTGAGCTGACCATTGTGAGCTGCCCACCGGAGAGGCTGTGCACGGTCCCAACTAGGGAAGGTGTTGGTGGAGAAGCGGGAGTGTACCAAGGCGAAGTGTCCCTCGTAGTCGACCGAGACCAGATCATAGTAATACTGATACACTTGCACCGGAGCCAGCTGTCCCTTGTACACAATATTCTTATTGCTCAAGGAGCACAGGTAGAACCAATTGTGCAGCCCAATCGTATGCGTGGCTCGCTTGCGGAGCACGTAGAGTTGACGCTCAAAGTTCTTCTCGTCAAATCGCTCGGGATCGGTGACTTGGGGCTCCTTTCCGTCTCCGTATGCCGACCTCAACACCACGAAAGGTTGCAAAATCAACGGCTCCCGCGATAGTGCTGCGGGGCCCAGCAGGCTCGAGTCCCGTGGTACCTCCCGCCAGCCCAAGACCCTCAGATCAAGCGATTCCGCTATCTCCTCGAAAAGGGTCGTGGACTCCTTCAGAAGCTCAGTGTCAGGCTTGAAGAACAGGTTTCCAGCGGCATACTGTCCTAGCGAGGGCAAACGGTAACCGGTCTCGCGCTCGAAGTTCTTGATGAAAAACTTGTGCGGGATCGAGGTCATCACCCCGGCGCCGTCACCATCTCGTGCATCTGAGCCCACCGCGCCCCGATGGGTCATGTTACACAGTAAATTCCGGGCTGCGAAACACCCTCGTCAGTACTATCCGACAGGATGCAACCCAAGGGACCCCCACCATCGCTGATAATCTTGTGGCTTGCCTTGCCCTTTATGTGGCTAGAGGAGGTGTCAGTATGGTCCGGCTCGCACCACCAGGACAGACAGTACAAGCAAGACTCACGCTGCGAAGCCTACACCACAAGCATCCTTCTCCAACTCCGGGTCATAGAGGGCCTGCTTGAGCGGCAGTGCGCCGGCCCATGACCGGTTCTCCGGCGTGTCTTGGTAGTTGTAGACGTTCACTGGCTGTTCTTCCTCGATGTGTGGTTCATAAACATCCTCCAAGAAACCCATCCTTCGGGGGGGCGACTGTCGGGAGCTCTGCTGCAGTCTCGAGTCGTCGTAGTATAGCAGTGATCAGACAGGTTGTTTTTCTGACACTTTACTATCCAGACGACTGGATGCAGTAACTACGGTACCGATCAGAGAAGATTACTGCAGGAGAGGTTTCTTTCTGTTCTGGGGCGGGGAAGGGGGGAAATTGGGGAGATGAGTGTGTGGTGCTGGTGTGGTGTAGAGGATAGACGAAAAAGGTAGCACGGACGGTGAATGAATGTTGCATAGAGGTAAGCTAAGGCAGCTAAGGTAGTTAAGGCAAATTAGGTTTCCACAAGCTTGCCGTAAGGGTGGGTTCCTGATGGGGTCCTGACCCTACCTTACAGTAACGGTACCGTACCCTAGGTAAGGAGAGGTACCATGTACCTTAACGAAAAGTACCTTATGCACTTACAGAACGGTTAAAACAGAAGTTCGTCCAGGTAAGTGATTTGATTGAAAGTACCAGTACCCGTGGGTAATCGTTACCCATTTTCATACACGATATATCAAGAATCCAAGGGTAAGATACCTGTAATGAACGTTTCGGCATTCGACCAGGCCTAGAACTCAGTCAAGTCCATCAGGTGTAACAAAACAAGTTGCCCTGCCCTGCCTCGCCTTCGTAGGTGTCAAGAAAACGTCAAAGATAAGGAGAGCTTTGGGTCCAATCATAGACCAGCTTTCGAACATAAGGTATACCCACCTTTCTTTAACACAACCATATTATATATCCTTTCTCGATAACCGGCAAGTCGGATATGATGGAGATGATGGAGATGATGGAGATGATGATGTTACAAATGCTAGTGGTGATGATGGTCAGTATTGGTTCAACTTGAAGCTTTACCTTTACCTTGACCATCTTCATCTTCGTTGTTATTGTTGCTCCTGATGTTCCACAACAACTGTCACAAGTTCTTATCTGCAACACAATTCCAACATCCGCCGGCAACATCCAGGCATCTCCTTCATTATCAGATCCTGAATATCAGGCAGTCTAGGTATGTACTGTATGACGGCCCTGAGCAATGCCCCGCGCTTCTGGGATTTTATGTGTTGACTCATTCCAGTGTTGGTACACGCCAAGCTCTCAATAGACTCTATGTCTACGGGCTTCATCTTGGGTCAGAAGAGGGATGATGTGGTTCCACAGCATCTTGACAGGCCCGTCCCTGTACAATGGGAACGAGGAGATTCCCTTTGAGCGGCTATTCCCATGAACCCACACACCCTTCTTACCAGCTTGTCAGAGGGAGGGGTGGTACACATGTACCCCACGCGTGACAATGAAGCATCGTTATGAAGCATCTCCATGGCGCAGATGCAGATGCAGATGCAGATGCATACAAGGACAGGGGTCAGATGCGACTACAACGATCTATCAGCGCTGGCGGCAAAGCTTCCTGCTGTTAGTTCGTGCTGTGTTCCGATGACGCAAACCTTATTATTGTCATCTCGAGTGGACTTTTGTTGGCCCGCTATAGCAAAGGGAAGCTGGTCCGTGCGCATCAACAGAGCCTCATCCGCTGGAACTGCCAGAACAATTTCGGCCTTAACGTTATCGTTACAAGTCTCAGCAGTGAAATCATCTTCATCTTCATACAGTATTGACTTGACCCATCTAAGGTACGTAAGGTAGGACTCTTCTTTCCAGGCACCAGAGGTACCTAGAATCAAAAACAGTATAACAGTACAAGAGTTCGGTATTTCAACCATGACATTATTGGGACCAACGGGTCATACCTTACAGGTATGTTCCAGTGCGTTGGCACCGGCAGAAGACGGAAGACACATTTTATCGTTGCGCCTTACCGTAGCTGCTTACCTAAGGTAAGGTAGGGTCCTCCGATCGCGCACACCAAATTAAAAGCTAAACTCTCGTAGATATCCGGTACCTTCCGGAACGCTCCAGTTGTGACTGCGGATTATGATATTTACATTGCGCTTACAACACATCTTCCGTCGACGGCTTCTGGGAACCGCTACTGGAAACATGGGCCTGCCATTTCGGAGTTTGTGCCCTGTGACCTTGTGCCAATACGGCTTGGCGTTTGACCATTGCCACGCATGGTTTCCGTTTCATCCAGCCTGCGGTAACACTATTGCCGCTCATGTTACTGAAACCGCTTTTGAATCCTCAAGAAAGGAAAGGCATCTGACCTTGGCTCTCACTGGTCTGGTACACTATCATAATACCGTGGATAGTGTGATGCCGGAAGCTGATTCATGTGATTAGGTCTTGAAACCTTCAACACCGTCATACCGTCCATAATCATTAGTCGCGGCAATATGAAGATGCACCGAGCAAGAGAAACTTGGAAATGATGCACATGATACACTCCATCGATAGAGATCTTTGGTGACAATCTCTTCGAACGGACAACACGCAAGTCAATTCACAGGCAGGCCCACTGCGCAAAAGATCAAGACAGATTCACAATGCTAGAAGAAGGAGCTGAACCTCGTTGAATGCTTTCCCAGCCATTGACCGACTTCAAGCCACAGTCCATGAGCGGCATCACGATTCTTCCAGCCGGCAACAGTCCTTGACATCCTCGAAGTGTGCTTACCTACTTAATGCAAGCAATGACTCATCCAGTTGACGAACACGAGGCCCATGGAGAGACTTATCCCGGATGGCTCTTTCCTGTTACCTTGGAATGACACAAGTCGAATGCACAACCGCAAAATGGATGAGGTCAACTCAACGACATGTTACCCGACAGAGATATATGTTGAGTTCTGAGGTCCTCCCTTTCTTGCTCGAGTATCCATATTGAACGTCGACCTCAAGTGGTGGCTAGCCCTGACTGCAAGCCAGTCGGAACTCACAAATCATCCACCGCACTCGTTCGATGTACGTCGTACAAGGCAAGATGATGCTCAATTCCGCTTTAGCTGTCACTCGACAAGCTGAATAACGATGTTGTAAGCTGGAACGTAAGAGCCGCAAACACTATTACCGTTTGGGTATCACAAGCGAATCCTTATCATCGCAGCGCCCCTCCACTTTAGTAAGCAGGATACCATAGGTACCTTTGCTACGTCACCCCGTAACGTTAGTCAACAGAAGAAGATACCTTAAAAGACGAACAACTTCAAGTTGATAAATGATGCTCTTCCAAATCCATGGGAATCATTGCATGCGTCTGTAAACCTACCTGGTAAGTAAGTCAACTGGTGAAGCAATAGTGTTAGACGTTGTAAGTTAGAAATGAATAAAAACCTGTGAGGCCGTATCTTCCAGAAAGTGTTGCGCCTGTTCTGGGTGGCCGTAGAATCTTGTGGATCTACATGGAACGGTGGAAGGTTCTGGCTCGAAATTCACCACCATGGGCTATAAAAAACATTTTCCACTCACAACACCAACAATTTCGACACATTCCAAGACACACATACAAACATCACAAAGAGTCTGCCACAACTCTTGACAACTACAACTCACACACTAAGCTCTCACTTGCACACTACCTCTTTTCAACCATCAACCATCTAAACCAAGTCTCACCTCTACATCATGTCGCGAGCTATAGGCATTGACCTTGGAACGACCTACTCCTGCGTCGGCATCTTTCGAGATGACCGAATCGAAATCATCGCCAACGACCAGGGTAACCGGACGACGCCCTCGTTCGTTGCTTTCACCGACACCGAGCGTCTGATCGGTGATGCCGCGAAAAACCAAGTCGCCATGAACCCCGTGAACACCGTCTTCGACGCCAAACGTCTGATCGGTCGGAAGTTTGCCGACGCAGAGGTTCAGGCCGACATGAAGCACTTCCCATTCAAAATCATCGAGAAGGCTGGCAAGCCAGTCGTTCAAGTCGAGTTCAAGGGCGAGACGAAGCAGTTCACACCGGAGGAGATCTCGTCGATGGTCCTGACGAAGATGAGGGAAACCGCAGAGTCATATTTGGGAGGCACCGTCAACAACGCCGTCGTCACCGTCCCAGCCTACTTCAACGACTCCCAACGTCAAGCCACAAAGGATGCCGGCTTGATCGCTGGTCTCAATGTTCTCCGTATCATCAACGAACCTACCGCCGCTGCTATTGCCTACGGTCTCGACAAGAAGACCGAGGGAGAGCGAAACGTACTCATCTTCGACTTGGGTGGTGGTACCTTTGATGTCTCCCTCTTGACGATTGAGGAAGGTATCTTCGAAGTCAAGGCCACCGCTGGTGACACTCACTTGGGTGGTGAGGACTTCGACAACCGCCTGGTCAACCATTTCGTCAACGAATTCAAGCGGAAACACAAGAAAGACCTGTCGTCGAACGCTCGTGCGCTCCGCCGTCTCCGCACTGCTTGCGAGCGTGCCAAGCGTACCCTATCTTCCTCGGCACAAACGTCGATTGAGATCGATTCCCTGTATGAGGGCATTGACTTCTACACGTCCATCACACGTGCCCGGTTCGAAGAGCTCTGCCAGGACCTCTTCCGATCCACCATGGAACCAGTCGAGCGTGTCCTCCGTGACGCCAAGATCGACAAGTCATCTGTCCACGAGATCGTCCTGGTCGGAGGCTCTACCCGTATTCCCAAGATTCAGAAACTTGTCTCGGACTTCTTCAACGGCAAAGAACCTAACAAGTCAATCAACCCCGATGAGGCTGTCGCCTACGGTGCTGCTGTGCAAGCCGCCATCTTGTCTGGCGACACCTCGTCCAAATCTACCAATGAGATCCTTTTGCTCGACGTCGCCCCACTTTCCTCTGGGATCGAGACCGCTGGTGGTGTTATGACCCCACTCATCAAGCGAAATACCACCATCCCGACCAAGAAATCCGAGGTCTTCTCTACCTTCTCCGACAACCAGCCCGGTGTGCTCATCCAAGTGTTTGAGGGTGAGCGTGCTCGCACCAAGGACAACAACTTGCTTGGCAAGTTCGAACTCACTGGTATCCCACCTGCGCCGCGTGGTGTTCCTCAGATTGAGGTCACTTTCGATGTCGATGCCAATGGTATCATGAATGTTTCAGCGCTCGAGAAGGGCACCGGTAAGACGAACAAGATCGTCATCACCAACGACAAGGGCCGTCTGTCGAAGGAGGACATCGAACGTATGTTGGCGGAGGCCGAGAAGTACAAGGATGAGGATGCAGCCGAGGCTGCCCGTATCGGCGCCAAGAACGCTCTCGAGTCATACGCATACTCCCTCAGGAACACTCTCTCCGACTCCAAGGTGGACGAGAAGCTTGATGCCGGCGACAAGGAGAAATTGAAGGCCGAGATCGACAAGACTGTCGCATGGCTAGATGACAACCAGACCGCCACGAAGGATGAGTACGAGTCCCAGCAGAAGGAGCTGGAAGGTGTCGCCAACCCGATCATGATGAAGTTCTACGGAGCCGGCGCTGGCGGTGAAGGTGCTCCTGGCGGCTTCCCCGGTGCAGGTGGCCCAGGTGGTTTCCCAGGAGCTGGTGGCCACGCCGCCGGTGGGCACGATGACGGTCCGACTGTCGAGGAGGTCGACTAAGCGGTTGATCTGATCGTCTTCGTCTTGCTTTTCTTCGCTCTCAGTTCACGTTAGCAAGTCTCTAGACCAACGGTCTCGGTGTCGATTCTTCTAGCTGGTCGTCTATGGACATAGTGGGTTGTGTCTACACTTTCTCATCATCTTAATGATCATGAATCATGGCGGAAAAGCTGGCTGTCTCTCTGTAACTTAGATATGCACGGAGGTCGTGCTTCAGTTCAAACAACTCGATAATCTCCATCATCTGCATTGCAAGTGATCTCCTTCTCATGGTGAACTCTGATGATCAAATTGTGACCTGTTATGTGTACACGACATGATCTTGGGAGACAAGGAGCCTTAAAAGTTGAATGATGTTATCATATACAAGTAGTCCACATACCCGTAGCAGTCAGAAATGTGGCAATCGCAACCAACGTGCTAAGCTGAGGCCGAAGCTGAGAACCTATCCTCGAGTGAGTGGTAAGGAAATAATGACAGCATCAACTGCGGGACTGAGTGTTAGCCCGTCGCTCCATCCTCTAAGTCCTCGCTCCTAACGCTCGTCTCGCTCAACCCGCACAGAAAAGCCGTCCTCGCTGCCCCATCAGCCTTCTATACGTCTATACGCCTCGGCAGATCCTACACAGCTGCCACATCCCGTCATCAGCATCCCCACAACGACACGACACAACTTCCTTCCCCCCCCCCCCATCCCCTCCCTCACTCCACCTCCCCCCTCTCCCTCTCCCCCCTCTCCCCCTCCCTCTCCACCTCCCGCTCCTCTCTCTCCAACGCCTCCAAATCCCCCGCAAACGCACCAACCACCGCCTCCTCCCTAACCTCCCAAACATCCTCGCTGCTCGGCCCAACCTTATACTTGCCCGCCCGCTGCCGATAATGCTCCTGCACCATGCGCCGGCGCTCCTCCCCTTCCGGCTGCGACTTGGTGCGCATGCAGAACCAGAACTGGCCCCAGCTGGCCCGGCAGTCGCGCATCCCGCCGTACCGGTAGATGTTGTTGAACTGCCCGCCCAGCGACTGGCAGTAGAAGGCGCTGTC
>JAABUJ010003912.1_pt1 | contig 16190 bp, 19 predicted proteins | sample 5559131 | NCBI WGS metagenome assembly JAABUJ01 (sample SAMN10711875, study PRJNA513366) | rock metagenome | isolation source: Antarctica rocks | place: Antarctica: Victoria Land, Mt New Zealand nord | collected 2016-01-07 | reverse complement strand
GCACCTTGAACGACATCTTTGGGATGTGGTGACGGCGATCGACGTTGTGCTTGTGCGGCATCGGGGCGGTCAAGACCAAAGAAATGGAAGAGCATCCTACCATCATTCAGACCATCGAAGTGCACCAACGCCGCAGCACGGCGAAACCGAGCCACGTGGCGCCGCTCTTGTTGCCGAGCAGGGCGCGGTCAGCCGCGCGCAGGGTCCAACGATCATCAGTGGGTGTCTGCTCAAACAGATTGTTGTGTCCACGATCCGTGACAACGGCCCGTCGTGCCTGCGAGCGGCGGCTCCCCAGAAGGCCGAGTTGCGCCGACTGCGCAGCACCGCGCTACAGCTAAGCAGACCGACTGGACAGAAGAGCCAGGGCAAGAGCTGCGAGCAGGATGGCCAAGAGGACGAAGGCTATAAGCTGCTGTGGATGCAAACCCATTGGCCTGGGGGTGATTGGCTCGAACTCTGGGTCTGTCCAAGCAGTGCCGGGAAAGATCGGTGCAGCAAGCAGGCAGACCCAATAAAGTGAAGCGAGAATGGCCGCCGTCAGCAGTCCGCCCATATCCAACGTTTGCCGTCCGAATAAGGTGGCCACTGCTAAGACGCCCAGTGCCAAGCCCATAAGTATAGTCTGGCCGTTGTGGAACTTCGCATGAGGGGGCCAGGCGGGGTTTTTAATGTGTTGTCGTCCGGACCAGGGTATGAAGTAGTCGGCAAGCAGTCCTCCGATCGCAGTAACGAGCGCTACAAAGACTACAAGCCACCGTGCCGCTTCCATCATGCCTCCGCATCACGCGCCGGCCGCCGCCACAGATTGCCGCAGCTCGTACTGGATGGGTTTGAAACTGTCCGCGATCTTGCTGCCCGCGCTTATGCGCGCCGCAACTTCGGGGTTGTCGCGCGCGGCCAGGATGGCCTCGCGGTTCCGCCACTGGGCGTAGTTGACCACCTGGGTGCGGTCGAGGTTCACGTGAAAGTTGGCCGAGGCGAACCCAGGCACGTATTGCATGGTCTCGACCGTCGAACGCATGAGGAAGTCCAGCAGCTCCTCCGCGCGTTCGGGAGCGACCGCGTAGGTGTTGATGATCGTGACGCAGCCGGCAGCCGGGTCGAGCGTCGTGAGGCGAGCGCCGGTCTCTGGCGCGGCATGCGCCGCGAAGGATGTGGGGTCGTTGATCATGGAGAGTTCCTTCTGTCGACATGATTGGTCAGGACGTTGACCCGTCGAGATTACGACCAGAAGCGTTACAGGCCGGCGAATACGGCCTGGGCGCGCGGATCGGTGATGGACGGCATTACGCTGGTCAGGAAGCTGGGGACGCTGGACATTGTGGCGCCTGCCGCCTCCATCTGCTGGAAGGCCGCATCTTCTGTTCTCCCGGTGAAGCCGCCGCACGCGTCGGTTAGCACATGCACCGCGTAGCCGGCCCGGAGCGCGCCCAAGGTGGCGTGGAGGACCGCGACTTCGCTGGACACGCCTCCGATAGCCATGACGGATCGACCATGCTCGGCGATCGCGCGTCGGCTGTCCTCGTCTTCGAACACGCCGACCGTTGAACGCGCTATTGGAGGCAAGCCCTTCAACTCGTCGATCGTCTCCGCCACGCTCCCCGCGCCCCAAGGCACGACGGAACTGAATATTGGCAGTCCGAGAACGCCCGCGGCCCCGACGAGGATGGACACAGCCTTCCGCAAGTCGTTCTCGGGGTTCGTCCGGGTTCCGCGAGCAACGATCTGCGGCTGCAGGTCAGACAGGACGATCATCGCGTCATCGGCATCAAATCGCGCTGGCGCTGGCATCGAAGGCACCCCAAAGTGACACTCAGTGCCAGTATAAGGTGACACTGAGTGCCAGTAGTCAAGAGTCCTGATCGCGCGGAGAATCGAGAGGCAACCCGGCGAAAGATCGGCAGGGTCGCGGTTGAGCTGTTCCTTCGCCACGGGTTCCAACAAACGACGGCCGATCAGATTGCCGAGACGGCCGGCGTCTCGCGACGCACGTTCTTCCGGCACTTCGACACGAAGGAAGAAGCGCTGTCCGCCTGGGGCGACGATGTGGGGTCGGACCTCGCCGCAGTCGCGATTGCCCGCCCCTCGGGCGAGCCGGTCTTCACCACGCTCCGTGCGGCCCTCCAGGCGCTCGTCGACTACGCGGAGCAGGATGTGCAGCGCATACGCAAGCTCAAGGAGCTGACGGGTCCAACCGGTCTGTTTCCTGCCCTGCGGGAAGACAAACGGGGATCTTGGTCAACTACCCTCACGACCGCTCTCGCCGTGCGGAGCGGCACGATGGACCCTGCCGGGGCAGCGTTGCAGGTCACCGCCGCTTTGCTGGCCTATGACTGGGCAATGTCGCGCTGGCTCGCCGACCCGGAAACCAGCGGCCTTGGTGATTTAGTGGATCAGGCGTTCCGCATCATTCAGTCGGGGTTTTTGTTGCCTCACATCGAGGCAGGCAGGTGAGCCAGGTGACTCCAATAGCGAGACAACGCTGTTTGCGAGCATTGGACTCGATGACTGCGAGCGCCTGCATCTAGCCTTGTTACGGTCTACCCCAACAAGGCGTCCGCGCGAGACACTTTCCACGTCTCGCAAGAGTGGTTTTTAGCCTTCCGAGACGCTAGCCTGAGCAGGTCTAGACCTTAGCGAGACGGAGTGCCGCTTCCACATGCCCCTTTACGGCTACGCTCGCGTATCGACCCTCGACCAGGACCTCGGCATCCAGCGCACCGCCCTCAAGGCAGCCGGCTGCAAGGTGATCCGTGCCGAGAAGGCGAGTGGATCAAGGCGCAGCGGCCGGACCGAGTTGCAGGTGCTGCTCGACTTCGTGCAGCCCGGCGACACGCTGGTCGTCACCCGCATCGACCGGCTCGCCCGGTCCATGAAAGATTTGCAGGACATCGTGCACGAACTGAAGGCGAAGGGCGTGTCCCTGCGCGTGACCGAGCAGCCGGTGGACACGAGCACCGCGGCTGGCAAGGCGTTCCTGGACATGCTGGGCGTGTTCGCCGAGTTCGAGACCAACCTGCGCCGTGAACGCCAGCTTGAAGGCATCAAGGCTGCGAAGGCCCGTGGCATCTATAAAGGGCGCAAACCCTTCCATCGACGCCGCCGAGGTCCAGCGCCTGCGCGACCACGAGAAGCTCGGGCCTACAGCCATCGCACGCCGGCTCGGGATCGGCCGGGCCAGCGTCTATCGCGTGCTTGGGACACAAGCGCCGCCGGCGTAGCAGCCCGATCCAGGCCGCAGGTTTACTTTGCACTTCGCAGCACGAATGTTGGGTCGTCCCCACCTTGCCGCTGCCGCGGAATATGATGCCGGCGGTCTCGGTTCAGCTTGAAAGGCAAGATGGGCATCCGGAGTTTGGGAGGGCGATCCCCTACGTCACCCTGCGCCTCAACACCACCGCCCGATCCATGCACCACGCTCGCGTCCCGACGACGCGAGGCCGCCCGACTGTGCCTGGTCGGCGCCGTTCCGGCGGATCAAACAGGCGCGCGTCCAAGCGGAGGCAGGTGATCATGCAGACCCGGCTGCACACCGCATTCAGCAGGTCGATCGAGGCGTAGCTGCTGTCGGCAACGCCGATGATTTGGCGATCGGGAAGCCACCTCGCCGTCTGTAGCAGCACCTGACGTCCCCAGTCCGTGAGCTTTTTGTGCCGCCGTTGGCAATAACTTGCGTATTGCTCGGAGGGTGCCAATGCGGTCAGGATTGGTAGTCCCCAAACGCGCCCCGCGAAGGCGATCTCGGGCAGGATCATGACCGAAAGCCAACGCAGGCCGCTCGCCTTGACGAAATGGCCGTGCGAGGACCGGGTCGGATCGCAGGAGATCTCACGTGCCGCGATCTTGGCGCCCCAACGTCGTTCCAGCGTGTCGTCCAGGCCGATGATGACGGGCCCGCTCGGGACGAAGGTATTAACCAACAGGCGGAGCAGGCATCGCGCTACTCGGCGGCTCGACCAACGGCTGCGGTTAAGCACGCGATGATAGTTGGTGAAATGCGGATCTTGGTCCAGGCCAGTGACCCGAAGGGCTGCGGCCACAGTCCGGCGCCCTAGGCTGAGCACGGCACCGATCAGCAGCACCAGCACGCGCTGCCAAGTCGGAGCGGTAAACATGACAGCGAACGGTGCCATGCACTCGGCAAGCTTCACGTGCGCCGTTTTAAACAACCAATCATCCGCCATCTCAACCCCAAGCCAAGTTTCAGGGTAAACTCACAGCCACAAATTCCGTAAGGAATTCTCGGCCGCATCACACTCGATTCATCACCAGCCTCGGCCAAAAATGGCTAAAGTCGAGCTAAGGAATTGAGCAGCGCGACCGTATCTTAAGTTGTTTCAACCCTCTGACCGACAGACACCGGGTAGTCTGTATATCCGCGCGGTCCAGAGCCATAGAAAGTAGTGAGATCTGGCGGGTTCAACGGCGCATCGGCGCTGAAGCGCTCAGGCAGGTCCGGGTTCGCGATGAATGGCACGCCAAAGGAGACGAGATCGGCACTTCCAGCTTCGAGCGTGCTCTGAGCTTTCGTCTTGTCGAAGCCGCCATTTGCAATCAGCGGTCGCGTGATTATCGGTCGGAACGTCTCGGCTACACGCTTGATCTGCACGGTTCCGGTCTCCAGGTCGGTTGCGTTCGGCTCCATCAAGTGGATATAGCCTGCGGCGAGGTCGTCCAGAGCCTTGGTAACGTATCCAAAGGTCGCAAGGCCGGTGCTGTCGAACATGCCAGTGAGCCGGTTGGAAGGTGACAGCTTGACGCCGACGCGCTCCGGCCCCCACACGCCGGCTATGGCCTCGAACGTCTCCAGCATGAGCCGCGCACGGTTTGGAATGGACCCGCCGTATTTATCGGTGCGCCTGTTCGAGGCATCCTGGAGGAATTGGTCCTGCAGGTAGCCGAAGGCGCCGTGAAGCTCGACGCCGTCGAACCCTGCGTCTTTCGCTGATTGCGCTGCACGCGCAAAGTCCTCGACGATCCCGGGAATCTCGCTTACTGCCAATTCGCGCGGCACGGGATACGGAACTCTGCCGCTTGGCAGGAAAAACTCACCGACGGCAGCAATTGGCGACGGACCGACGGGCTGCTCGCCTCCGCGCATGTCCGGATGCGCCGAGCGGCCGCAATGCCAGAGCTGGTTGTAGATACGCCCCCCAGCCGCGTGGACCGCGTCCACCACGTGCCGCCACCCCGCAACCTGATCAGGGCGATGCATCCCGGGAGCATGAATGATGCCGTGAGCCTGATCCGACACCTCCGTGCACTCGGTTACGATGAGACCCGCCGATGCGCGCTGCGCATAGTAGTCCCGCATCAGATTGCTAGGGACGCCTTCCTCCGACGCTCGCGTGCGCGTCATTGGCGCCATGACCATCCGGTTCGGCATGGTCAAACCTCCAAGGTTGAAGGTCTCAAAAAGATTGTTCATTGGCAGTACTTTTTCCGTTCATGTGGGCTTGTCTTTTCAGAGATTAGGCGAAAGCACTCGCGAGAATATCTCGCAGTGGACGAGGCGCACGCCCCGCCAGCTTCTCGATGTCGCCCGTTACGATGTCATAGACGCCATCGACGAAGGCGGCCTGCATGGATGCGAGCGCGTCGATGAGGAAGGGAGGCATGTTCGCCTGCGCCAAGCCCCCGCGAAACTGCGCCTCGCTGATCACCGCAAACTTCAGCGGCTTGCCGCCCGCTTCTGACAGCAGGCTCGCGCGCTCGGCACCGGTGATCGCCGCCGGGCCCGACAAATTGTAGGTTGCCCCGTTATGACCGTCGCTCGCCAGGGCGCCCGCACAGGCCGCCGCGACATCGTCTCGGCTGACGTAGGCCACTCGATTTTCCGCAAAGCCGGGCAGCACACCTGTGCTAGCGGCCATCTGCACTTCCTGTGCTAGCGTTTCACCGAAGTAGTTCATTCGAAGGATGGTCCAAGCCCTGGCATCGCTGCGCAGGAGGTGGTGCTCTGCCGCCCAATAGGCCGCTCCCATCGCTGGTTCGGCCTTCTCTCGCGTGCCCGTCGCCGACACCAGGAAGATGTGGCCGACGCCGGCCCCCAGCGCGGCGTTGACGGCGGCAACCGACTGGGCGCTGCGGACCCCCGGCTGTAAGTCTGCGCTGGGGATCAGGAGAAGACGGTCTAGGCCAGCATAGGCACTGGCCAAGCTTTCGGGCTTGTCGTAATCGCCAAAACGCCCCTCCATCGGAGCCACTACGCTTTCTGGCGAGCGGGTGATCGCCACCAGATCATGGCCCCCTGCACATTCTTGGAGTGCTTGAAGCACGCCGCGCCCGAGCTGACCACTCGCACCATTGACACCGATCCGCATTGCAATCTCCGACCCTGACGCGCACATTCTGTTCGTGACGATATGATCAGACGCGCTCGGGCTCGCAAGAACGCACGTTGATGTTCATCACGCACACTCATGTTCGTAATGGTTGATTGAGGAAGCCAAGGTGTCGCCCGGCCGTTCCGATCTTTCTCTCCGACCGGAAATGGCTGCTCGCGACGAATGCCGCGGGCTAGCGCAGATCATCGACCGGATCGGTGACAAATGGACCGTCATGGTTGTTGGGCACCTGTCCGGTGGCTCGGCACGGTTCAATGAGCTGATGCGAAACGTCCCCGGTATTTCGCATCGTATGCTGACGCTGACCTTGCGCGGCCTTGAGCGCGACGGCTTGGTCAAGCGAACGCCTTACGCGACGATCCCGCCACGAGTCGATTACGAACTAACCGCGCTCGGTCACTCCCTGACGCATCCGCTTATTCAACTGGCGCAGTGGGCCGCCGCTCAGCGCGGCGCGATCGAGACCGCGCGCCAGGCCTACGATAAGACTCACTCGGTTGCAGTTTGACGATCAAGGCGGGGCCCCCAGCGGCTTCAAGGCTCGTGAAGTCGCGCAAACAAAACGCGATCGCCAGCACGGCCGGAACTTGTAGGGGGATTAAGATGTCAAGCGTTCATTGAGCCTCCAGGCTATGGCCGAGTAGGTTTGGTGGAAACGACCCGAGGGGAGCCCGCCAGTGCGCGCGAACCTCGCGCCGCGACCTTGTATTCGGTTGGGGCTCTTGTCGGGTTCCGGGGTGGTGGATCTGAGTAGCCGGTTGGTCGGGCATTTGGTGTGATGAAGGCGCGAGCGGTCGCCCACCCTGCCACAAGGAGCTTCTTCCATCATGGCTGCATCTGGCCTGGTCAACCTGTCGGGGCTGCTGGACGACGACAAGTGCTTCGCGCTTGTTCGCCAGCACCGCTGGCCGACAGACGTCCGCTGCCCGGGGTGCGACAGCAGTGCAGTCACGCGTGACGGTCGCGATGACACGCGACCCAACCGGCAGCGCTATTGCTGCAAGGCATGTGCTGGGCGTTTCGACGATCTCACCGGCACGGTGCTGGCCGGTCACCATCAGCCGCTGCGGGTGTGGGTGCTGTGCCTGTATTTCATGGGCCTGAACCTGTCGAACCGGCAGATCGCGTCCGAGCTGGGCCTGTGCGCCTCTGACCTGCAGGCCATGACCGAGCCGTTGCGCGCTGGCTTGGTGGCCAGGGCTCCAGCCGTGACGCTGAGCGGCGAGGTTGAGGCCGACGAGGTCTATGTCGTGGCAGGGCACAAGGGCCAGCCGGAGGAAGTCGCAAAAAGGGGCGGCCTGGCAGGTGCCGCAGGCTGGCAGGAGCGCTGGGCCGGGGCACGCTGGGGAAGGACAAGCCACCCATCCTGGGCTTGATCCAGCGCGGCGGTCAGGTAGTCCTGCACAGGCTGGCCAACGTGGGGCAGAAGACGATCGAGCCGATCGCCACGGGCGCCGTCGCCCCGGGCACCCTGATCCACACCGACGAGTATGGCATCTACGCCCGACTGGAACACTGGGGCTACGGGTACAAGACGGTTTGCCATGGGCGCGGTGAGTACGCCCGCGACGAGGATGGCGAGGGCTTCTGCGAGGTCCACGTCAACACGATCGGGGGCTTCTGGTCGCTGCTGCGCTCGTGGCTTCGCCCGCATCGTGGCATCTCGCAGGAGAAGCTGCCGTACTATCTCGGCTTCTTCCAGTTCTTGCACAACGCACGTCGCAGAGGCAGAGCCCCCCTTGGCGCCCTCATCGCGGGCCTGGTCGCATGACGGTGCTCCTCACCACCCCGGAACTCGACAAGAGCCACAAATTTTATCAAGAATAATAATAAGAACAAACCCCGATGCCGCCCGTCAGTGAGGATCGGCACGTTTCTGATCCGTGCCCGCAGGCGTGCTCTCGCGCCTGTTTTAGGGGACCCCCATACCTTTCCCATCTACAATGGGAAAACTATAGACGACCGGTCTATTCCGTGCTTAACAGTGCGCATGAACTGGTCAGCCCCGCAGAACATCTACGATGTCTACCCCAGCATTCTCGGAAAATGCAGACGACTGGTCTATTCCATGCTTAACAGTGCGTATGGATCGGTCAGCCCCGCAGGACACTTCCGATGCCCGTCAAAGCATCCTTGAGAACGGCCAGCGCATCATGGCTGGCAAGGGCTTCTCCGCCGTCGGCCTGAACGAGGTGCTGGCAGCAGCCCAAGTTCCGAAAGGCTCCTTCTACCACTATTTCAGTTCCAAGGAGGCTTTCGGTGAAGCGATGCTTGAGAGATACTTCGAAGGCTACCTCGCAGAACTCGACACGATGCTCTGCTCGCCTGGATCGACCATGGCGAAGCGTTTGATGGCGTACTGGCAACACTGGCAGGAGACGCAGTCGTTCTCCGACTGTCAAGGAAAGTGCCTCGCCGTGAAGTTGGGAGCAGAGGTCGCGGACCTGTCAGAGGCCATGCGGTTGGCACTCAAGCGGGGGACGACCAGGATCACCACCCGGCTCAGGGCCGCCATAGAGGCCGGTGTCGCCGAGGGATCACTGTCGGTTGACGGGGACCCGGGCAGCGTGGCGCAGAGCCTTTACCAGCTTTGGCTCGGTGCCAGCGTGCTGGCCAAGATCGCCCGCAACACGCATCCTTTCGAGGCGGCCACCATGGCCACTCGCCAGATCCTCCACCTTCCCCCTGATCGGGAAGGTGCCGGCTGCACCTCAAGCTGAGGTGCTTACCACGCCCAAGATGTAGACGACTGGTCTACTCTAGGCACCCATCGTCCAACTTATACCAACGGCCCTTGATGATGACCCTTGCCCAAGAACGGGCTCTCTCCACTTCCCGCGCAACCGTAGGGCTTCGGACCTCACGGTCGGTCAGCGCCAAGGGCGGTTGGTATTACCTCAGGAGAAGCAACTTGAAAGTTTTGATGGTTCTGACCTCGCACGACCAGCTCGGCAACACGGGCCGCAAGACGGGCTTCTGGCTCGAAGAGCTTGCCGCGCCCTATTACGCGTTCAAGGATGCCGGTGCGGAGGTCGTGCTGGCCTCGCCCAAGGGTGGCCAGCCGCCGCTCGATCCCAAGAGCAGCGAGCCGTCCTTCCAGACCGACCTGACCCGCCGCTTTGAGACGGATGCGGCTGCGCAGGCACAGCTTGCCGCCACGGTGCGCCTGGACAGCGTCACGCAGGCGGATTTCGCCACGGTCTTCTACCCCGGCGGCCACGGTCCCATGTGGGACTTGGCGGAGGACAAGAATTCGGTCGCGCTGATCCAGTCCTTCCTCGCGGCCGGCAAGCCCGTTGCGCTCGTCTGCCACGCGCCGGTCGCCCTGCGCCACGCCAAGACGCCGGATGGCAAGCCGCTGGTCGAGGGCAGGAAGGTCACCGGGTTCACCAACACCGAGGAAGAGGGCATGGGCTTGACCGAGGTCGTGCCGTTCCTGCTGGAGGACGAGCTCAAGGCCAAGGGTGGCCTCTACTCCAAGGGTCCCGACCTCGCACCCTACGTCGTCAGCGACGGTTTTCTAATCACCGGGCAGAACCCCAAATCGTCAGGCCTGGCTGCGAAGTTCCTGATCGACCAGCTCGCCATGACAGCGGCCTGAACTGCATCGCGGGGGGCGCTTCCCGCCTCTCGCGACCCGCGCTTCAAGCCAGACGCCCTGCACCTTATCCGGAGAGCTGCCCCATGCCCGACCGTTCCGTTTCAGATACGCCGCCCGTCAAGCTGACCATCAACGGCGAGGTCCGGCGCCTCCATGTTGCGCCCTGGACCAGCCCGCTTAACCTGCTGCGGGAGAACCTTGGCCTGACCGGCACCAAGAAAGGGCTCTGATACGCTCGGCTTGATCGTCTGACTCTTGGGGATTCCCTGATCGACGGTGACGTGATTCGCTGTGCTCTGCATGTGATTCGCGGAGGTCACCATGGCGGCGGCAATCAAGATCAGCCGGGACGATCTGGACCCGGCCGGGCTGCGCCGGGCGGCTCGCCGGGCAGGCAGTGTCGCGGCGTCGCGGCGGATGCTTGCCTTGGCGCTGGTCCTGGAGGGCACGTCGCGCACCGAGGCGGCGCAGGTGGCCGGCATGGACCGCCAGACGCTGAGCGACTGGGTGCACCGCTACAACGAGGCAGGGCCGGCGGGGCTGACCGACCGGCAGGGCGATGTTGGCCCCAGACGTCGGCTCTCGCCCGAGCAGGAGAGCGAAGTCGCCGAATGGGTCCGCCGTGGCCCGGACCTGGCCGAGCACGGCGTGGTGCGCTGGCGTCGGGCCGACCTCGCGCGTGCGATCGAGGCCAAGTTCGGCGTCGTGCTCGCCGAGCGCAGCATCAGCACCGTGCTGCGCCGGCTTGGCTTTAGGCGGCTGGTCGTGCGGCCCCGCCATCCCGGGCAGGACGCGGCGGCGCAGGCGTCTTTCAAGCCGGCTTGCGGGCCTCGTAGAGGCAGTCCTGCCGGAGCACGCCCGCGGCAAGCCGCTGGAAATCTGGTGGGGGATGAGGCCCGCATCGGCCAGCAGGGCACGCTGACCCGGATCTGGGCGGAACGCGGCTCGCGTCCGTCGGCACCACGCGACCAGCGCTACGACTGGGCGTATCTGTTCGGAGCCATCTGTCCGGCGCGTGGTCTCGGTGCTGCCCTGGTGCTGCCGACTGCCGACGCCGCGATGATGACCCTGCACCTGGCCGAGATCAGCGCTGCCGTGACACTTGGCGCCCACGCCGTTCTCATCCTCGACGGTGCCGGCTGGCACCAGAGCGGCGACAAGCTGCGCGTGCCCGGCAACATCACCCTGCTGCACCTGCCGCCCTATAGCCCCGAGCTGAACCCTGTCGAGAACGTCTGGGCCTACCTGCGCGGCAACGCGCTCAGCAACCGGGTCTTCGATACCTACGACGACATCGTCGACGCCGTCGGCGTCGCCGGTGCCATCATCTCGCCGGGCACAGGACGATCGGCGATCTCCACAAGCCGCTGCTGGCCAGACCGGATCGCGCTCAGCAACTGGACCGGGTCCAGAGTGGCATAAACCGCCGCCACACGCCCGCGCGTGGCGACCCTCGTTCGTGGCTCCGATATCAGACATTGGTGGGGCGTCGCTGGCGGGTGATACCGCTTCGTGACCTTGGCCCCATCCCGCGATTTGGACGCCAGCTTGAACGAAGGCTGGAAGAAGTTCCTGAACAGGCGCAACGACCGATACAGCTTAGCCAGTGCCGCCGCGGCCTCCAGTCCTTCATAGCGCCGGTAGCCCACCGTGTGCCGGACCACAGCGCCGCTCTTCTGCTCGACCCACGCCTGGTCGTTCTTGTTGGGGTGGACGGCCCCGCGGCATCGCAAAGCGTGCCAAGGTTTGGCTGTCGAAGGTCAAACAGGGAGCCGCCCAGATGGAAATTAAGCGTATTGCGGTGGATACGTCGAAGGCTGTTTTCACGGTGCATGGATTGATCTGGAGGATCGTGCGGTTCTTCGGCGCAATTTCAGCCGTCCAGCGTTTGAGCTGCGGATTCCAACGTAAGCCGCCCACCTATTCCGATTTGATGCCGCCCACCGTTCTGAGGTGATGGCGCCCACCGTTCCGATCTCAAGCCGCCCACCATTCTGACGATGCCGCCCACCCAAGCTGGGTAGAGGGATCCGGGAAGGGATTGTCTCGCAGGTCAGCAATGACCTGGCTTCCAGTGCCGCCATCGCAATCGATGGAGAGGCGGGATGCCGACACAGAGGCTATCCATGCGGCGGATCAAGCAGTTGCTGACGATGCGCTTCGGCGCCGGGGCGAGCACGCGGGAGATTGCGCGCGAGCTGGGCGTGGCCCCGAGCACGGTGCGCGAGTACCTGGGCCGGGCAGCCGCGGCGGGGATCGGCTGGCCGCTGGCGGCGGATGTCACCGACGAGAGCCTGATGGCGCGGCTGTTCGTCAACGCCGGGGTGCGCGCCGGGGCGCGCCATCATGCCAAGCCTGACTGGCCTGCGCTGGTGCGCGAACTCAAGCGGCCCGGCGTCAACTTGCTGGTGCTGTGGGAGGAGTACCGGGCGGTCTACCCGCAAGGCTATGCCTACAGCCGGTTCTGCCAGTTGTTCCGCGAGTTCGAGCGGCGCCTGTCGCCGACAATGCGCCAGCAGCACGCAGCCGGGCACAAGGCGTTCGTCGACTACTCCGGCAAGCGGGTGGCGATCACCGACCCGGTGACGGGCGAGGTGCGCATGGCGGAGGTCTTTGTAGCGGTGCTCGGGGCCTCCAGCCTGACCTACGCCGAGGCGACCTGGACCCAAACGCTGCCGGACTGGATCGGCGCGCACGTACGCATGCTCCGGTTCTGGGACGCGGCGCCACGGCTGCTGGTGCCGGACAACCTCAAGAGCGCGGTCCACAAGGCGTCGTTCTACGACCCGGAGGTGAACCGCAGCTACGGCGCCATGGCGTCGCACTACGGCGTCGGCATCCTGCCCGCGCGGCCGCGGCGCCCGCGTGACAAGGCGGCCGTGGAGGCCGGGGTGCGGTTTGCGCAGTCGTACATCGTCGGCCGCCTGCGCAACGTGACGTTCTTCTCGCTGGCCGAGTGCAACGCCGCCATCGGCGTCGCCATCGAGCGGATGAACGGCCGCGAGATGCGCCGCCTGGGGATGAGCCGCCGCCAGCTGTTCGAGGCGGTCGAGCGTCCGGTCATGCAGGCGCTGCCGCAGGACGACTTCGAGTATGCCGAGTGGCATCTCGCCCGCGTCGGCATCGACTACCACGTCGAGGTGGGGGGCTTCTTCTACTCGGTGCCGCACGCGCTGATCCGCGAGCAGGTCGACACCCGCGCCACAATCCGCACGATCGAGGTGTTCCACTGCGGCAAGCGTGTCGCGGCCCACGCCCGGCGTTACGGTGGTCCGCGGCACGGCACCCAACCCGAGCACATGCCCAGCGCGCACCGGCGCTACGCCGAATGGACACCAGAGCGCCTGCAGCGCGATGCCCGCGGCATCGGGCCCGCCACGGAGGCGCTGGTCATCGCCGTGATGGCCCGCAGGCCGCATCCCGAGCAAGGCTTCCGCACCTGTCTGGGCATCTTGCGGCTGTTCCGCGGCCTGGATGCGGTCCGGATCGAGGCAGTCAGCCTACGTGCCGTCGAGATCGGCGCGCTGTCGTACGCCTCGGTCGCCTCGATCCTCAAGCACCGGCTCGACAAGGTGGCGCCGCCGCAAGCCGCGGACGGCGCGCCCCTGCTGCACGCCAACATCCGCGGCTCCGGCTACTACCATTAGGAGGACGACCTTGCTCACCCACCCAACACTCGACCTGCTGGCCGACCTCGGCCTGCACGGCATGGCCAAAGGCTTGCGCGACCTGGGCGACAACCCGGAGGCCGCAGCCCTCGGCCATGCCGAATGGCTCGGCATCCTGCTCGAACGCGAGGGCACGCTGCGCCAGCAGAAGCGCTTCGAGAGCCGCGCCAAGGCGGCCAAGCTGCGCCACTTGGCCGCGGTCGAGGACGTCGACTACCGGACGCCACGCGGGCTGGACCGGGCGATGTTCATGAAGCTGGCGAGCTGCGACTGGATCCACGAGCGGCGGCATTGCCTGCTGACCGGCCATCCGGCGTCGGCAAATCCTGGTTGGCGTGCGCGCTCGGCTATAAGGCCTGCTGGGAGAACCTGTCGGTGTTCTACCAGCGCGTGCCGCGGCTGTTCGCCGCCCTCGCCCTGGCGCGCGGCGACGGCCGTTATGCCCGGCTGCTGAAGCAGCTCGCCCGGGTCGACCTGCTGATCCTGGACGATTGGGGGCCGGAACCGCTGCTGCCCGAGCAGCAGCGTGACCTGCTGGAGATCGTCGAGGATCGCTACAGCACCGGGTCGCTGATCATCACCAGCCAGGTTCCGGTCGACCACTGGTACGAGATCGTCGGCAGCCCGACCCTGGCCGACGCCATCCTCGATCGCATCGTGCACAACGCGCACCGCATCGAACTCAAGGGCGAAAGCCTGCGCAAGCAGCGGGCCGCCGGATGACGGGCCCCACTGCAATGCGTTACAGTAACGGAGAACAAGCCAATGCCGAGAGGCCGCAAGCCAATGGGCGAGCAGGCATTGAGCAACGCCGAGCGCCAGGGCCGCCATCGCGCGCGTCATGCGGAAAAGCCTGTCGCGGAGATCATCAGAGCCCGCCGCGTCATCGATCGCCGCAGCCGTCCGCAACGCTGGCGCGCCGCCGTCAACGAACTGCTGGCGCTCCAGGCTGCCTATGCCGATTGGCTGGCAGCGCTCCCCGACAGCCTGCGCGAAAGCCCCACCGCCGCGGCGCTCGAAACCATCGTCGATCTCGACTTCACCGCGCTGGCCGAGTGCGAGCTGCCCCGCGGATACGGCCGGGACTAGGGAACCGGCGGAGACGGGCAGACCAAAAACTTGACCCCGGCTTCACCAGCGTGACATGACCAAACCGGCCTACGAGACGACCCCGACCTGGACGCCATCAGATTGGAATGGTGGGCGCCATCAGATTGGAACAGCGGGCGACATAACTTCGGTGTACCCGGGCGGCTTCGTCGGAATCCACATTTGAGGCGTTCTTTGCCAAACAGCCGTCGACGGACGTTGCGCTGGAAGCATGTGGCGGGTCGCATCACTGGGGGCGGCGGCTGACGGAGCTGGGCCACCGGGAGCGCCTTATTCCGCCCCAATACGTCAAGCCGTTCGTCAAGCGTGGCAAGAACGACCGCAACGATGCCGAGGCGATCTGCGAGGCGGCCGGGCGGCCGGGGATGAGCACGGTGCCGGTCCGGGCGGCTGAGCATCAGGCCCGGGCCATGATCGTGGGGGTTCGGGATTTGCTGGTTCGGCAGCGCACTCAGGCGATCAACGCCCTGCGTGGGTATGCGGCCGAGTTTGGCGTGATTGCCGCCAAGGGCACGGCGCAGGTCGGGGCGCTGATGGAGCGGGTGCGTTCGGCGGAGGCGGTGGTCCCCGAGGCCGCGCAAGAGATGCTGACGGTTCTGGCCGATCAGGTGGCGCAGTTCGACGGGAAGATTGCGGGGTTGGACCTGAAAATGCGCCAGGCTGTGGCAGCCGATGAGACTGCGCATCGTTTGATGAAGGTGCCGACGATCGGGCCGGTGGGGGCATTAACGCTGAGCCTCACGGTCGACCCGGCGCAGTTCCGCTCGGGCCGGCACTTCGCGTCCTGGCTGGGGCTGGTTCCCAAGGAACGCTCGACAGGAGGCAAGCAGCGGCTGGGCGGGATCAGCCGGGCGGGGAACGAACGGCTGCGACAGCTGCTGGTGGTGGGGGCCATGGCGGTGATCCGTCATGCCAAACCTGGCGGCAAGAGCGCGTCGCCCTGGTTACTAGCTTTGCTGGAACGGCGGCCGCGTAAGCTCGCGGCGGTGGCTCTGGCCAATAAGATGGCCCGCATGGTGTGGGCCATGATGGCGCGTGGGGACGAGTACCGGCATTTGCCGGTCGTAGCCTGACGCCAAGCGCGGTGCCGAGGGAAGAGAGCAGCAGAAGATGACGATCGGTCGGACCGACGAACGCCAAATGTCGCGTATCGCAAAGGCCTCAAGGCCGCGTTCTTGTTTGGCAGGCGTTCGCGGAACCCATCTGGGCCAGCGGCCATGGGCTGCACAACAGGCCGGACACATGACCGCATCCGCACCTTCGCCGTCTTACGCAAAGCTCTTGACCCAGGGGGGCCGTCCACACATGCGATACGGTCGGGAGCGGGTGAACTCGGGGTTCCGGTAGATGCCGTAATGGGCTGGCACTGGGGCTGACATCCGGGGCTGGTCTCTTCCAGAGTGATGGCACAACGCGGGCTTGAGCGGTTCGGGTCCGTCCATCGGGAGGGCGGTTATGGAA
>JAABUJ010003911.1_pt1 | contig 16191 bp, 16 predicted proteins | sample 5559131 | NCBI WGS metagenome assembly JAABUJ01 (sample SAMN10711875, study PRJNA513366) | rock metagenome | isolation source: Antarctica rocks | place: Antarctica: Victoria Land, Mt New Zealand nord | collected 2016-01-07 | reverse complement strand
TGACACGCATCTAGTCACACCGCATACATCCTTTTGCTGGGAAGAAGGCCCTGAAAATGCTCGGCCACGCGAGAGTATCGAAGTTAGAGCACTGGTCTTCTCGTCCTCATGATACAATTCTACATTCACTCATTCAAGTGGACACCAAGGGTAACGTTCGAAACTGAGGACTAGTAGTTCAGCTGCGGTACATCAGCTTCGATGCTCAAGGCACCACTGTCAAGCAGGCAAACATCAAGCGAATGCTGATCGCGTGGAGAGAATGAAAACCAAAGTGAAGCACGTTGCTACCAGCAATGACCATCTTGCAAAACAGGCCAGCTTTCGGTCTTGTTCATGGAGGCTAGGACGGTGTTAAGTGAATCGCTCTTTGGTAGCAGTTCCTTGACGTGGAGGTAAGAGATTTACCTCTTCATCCAGCGGCATTGTCAAGGTCCATCCCGCCTTGAGTGTCAGGGAACGGTCTCTCATTCTGGTTACGCCCAGCTTGTTTGTCGTCCTCGCGAGCCTTGATTTCCTGCTCTAGCCAAATCTTCCATGGCTGGCTTGGCTCTTGGGCCAACACTTGAGCCGGTGGAGCATCTAAAATCAATTAAACATATTAGCCGCGAGTGCCGGCGCCTCTAGAGTCTATTGCATACCATTTGCAACTCGTTCGCCGGAAGGTCCTACTTGAGGATCCATTATAGATAAGCGCGGATAGTTTGATGTCTAATTCAGATCCGAAATCTGTATTCGTGTGACAGTGGTGTTCGAATTAGGCAGGGTGGTATCAAATCCGAAAGGAATCCTAACGTCTAGTAGATAATAAATAGCACGTCAAAGCGGGAACGAGAGTTTGAGCCTCACTGGCCTACTTTACAATGCCTGTTATGCCTGCGAGTCGAGCCCTGTCTACGGTGTGTCACCTTGCAGTCGGCGTATGCAGGAGTTCCCAAAACCGATTAGTTCCAGCTTGGCGCTTAACTTGATACTGTTCGAGACCGCAGCTAAGCCTCCGTGTGGAAGACTCTGGCGACCTCTTGCTACGAGACTGTCCCGAAAAGCCAAATACGGCGGCGCTTAGACTGAGGCTTCGACATCCCCTATTTTACAATTATATATATCCCAACAATTTCCTCCAGGCGGAAGCAAAAGCGGGGAAGGCAGCTGTGGCTTCGATGGAGACACTGATTCCTACGGCATGGGTGTGCGGCTAGGTGCTTACATCCAATACCTCACCTCCATCTTCGTGTATAACCTATCACCATCGGAAGCAGCATCGATGCGTGGTGTCACCACGTGCTTCCAGATTGCTATGCTAGGCGGTCTGATCGCGATCACCATTACACGTGGCGAGAATCTATTCGCTGTCGAAGCATTGGTGATCCTTCTCATCTGCTTGAGTGGTGCATTCTCAAGCCTCGCCTGGCCGTGGCATAGGAAACGACGTACATCATTACCCCAATTCATCGACGTGGCACCTTCCAATATAGGAGCTGTGATAAGGATTGCGCTGGGCACTGGCATGTGTGCATACGGGGTGTGGTATTCTTTCATTGGTCTTGATGTGATGCTTCATCCGAGCTGCACATCATCGGTGTTCTTCTTCGCACGGATTAACCTATACGGCTGGTTCAGGGTGCTGCTCAAGGTCTCATTTGTTGTGGGCTTGGTTCTCTGCACAGCACTCCTGCTGACCACGGCGGTCGCAATCGGCTTAGACTGCTATGAATGGCACAGGGACTGGATGACTGCCGAGCTCGATGAAACGGACGAGGACGCTTTACTTCCAAGGCCATATTGGAAGAGTGTTCTGGCAAGCGTGGCTGCTATGTGCGTCTTCGTGGTTGTTGTGGAGCTGACGCTCCATTGGAACACCATCAACAATATCTACAAATGTAACTCCACGGGACAGCTATTTCCTGTCATTGTCGGCGCTGCAGGTCTCTCTAGACTGCTTTATGTTGTTCTCACATCATTCGCAAAAGGCGACCTGAGATTTGGGAGATAGGAGCGAAGGCAACTGAGAGTCAAAATGGATAGCACCTGTAATGAACGGCATTCATCATTATCTCAATAGACAGCTCTTGACGAAATTGAATCCCCGGCGCAATTCCAGCGCTACCATCAGTACGCACTGCACCATCGACCGCGAAGCGGGAGCGGATATTTTTCCTTGGGTACCAAATGTTCTTCGTCCCCGTTGAGCTTGACTGTGTTGAAATTGGCCCGTAATTTTTCTTCAAGAGCGAGCCAGTCGGGCAAGACTTGCTCTATGGCATTGTCTGGGCCCAATGCATGTCCTTTCACAGCCTCTTTGATGCTCTTGTTTTCACCAGCTTCCCAATCGTCGACAAACCGAACGGTGACGCCGGGGGCCCTGCCTAGTAGGATGTTCTCATCGTCAACCCAATGGAAGAGATCGCTACCGGTATTGAGATGAGCCCCAAATCCATTGAATTCAATAAGCTCCGCCTTCCAGCCAGTTGAGGCGCTTTGACTTTCGCTCATGAGCACATCCATTGTACAGGTGTCGAAAGGGAGGTGAATCTTGACGCTTTCCCAGAGGTTCATTATGGCGTCCACAAAGCCAGCGGAGTAGCGCTCGCGCCAACCGAACTTTTCCCACCAGATATCTTGACTGACTGCCGTAACCCGGCCTTCGAAACAGAAGACCCTGAATTCGCGCTGAAGCTCAACCGTAGGAGACCATTCTTGTATGATGAGAGCTTCACCCGGGTCGGTTGGCCAGATCCCGTCTGCTAAAGCGAGCAAACGACCAACGCAGCGTCCGCTTGTCAGGATACGTCTAAGGATCATTTCGGGTTCAGGTGCCATTGGGGATGGCTTCGTGGTTGGAACGTCAATGGCAAAACTGTCCTTGGTAGACGTGGCACCCAAACGAACAAAGATCCGATCTTTCGGAGTCAGCGACGTCCCTTCAAGCACGTTGCGAATCTCTTGAACCAGGTGTTGCCCGTTGTCCGACTGGATAGCTGCATCAACTCCTGAGGCCAACGTTTGCCTGACAACAGCAGCTAAGATGTCGGTCAATTGCCTTGGTAAAGGGCTGATGGCAACAAGCTTGGTGGCCATGTAAGGCGCCAATGCTGGCGTGTACCATAGATGATACATGTAGCGATTGTTTGCTTCGGCGTACAGAGCATCAAATTCTTTGGAGCGGGCTTTGATCTCGCTTCCCCAAGGATGCAATTCATGATGATTGTGTGAGTTGGCGAGAGAGCGATGGCGAAAGGGGTCTTCCTTTGGCGGTTGTTTGGTCTCGTACTTGGATGATGGCAGATATTCCACATGGACGGAAGCGGAGGGCAGCAGAACTTGGGCCATGGTAAAGTAGGTAGCAAACGAGGACAGCCTTGCGATCTGGGACCAGAGTCAAAATTCGCCCAAGTACTCGTACCGCGGACAATGGGCGTCTTTTGAACCATCATTGCCCAGTATGAGGAGCGTGGACCCCTCCCGATGAAGAGATCCGTGCAGAAGGCTCTGCCTATCGGAGTGCCCGTCACACTCATCCGGCTGCAAAACCACCAGATACCCCTGAAGGAAAGGGGATTGATGGAGCAGCACGCTCCTGATTGGCTACCAATCGCACACACGGCAGACTACTAGCCGAGTCTACTTTAGTCTCCAGCATGCTCCCGGCCGACAGGCTTCCAAGGCACCGTCCAAGACTGACAACGTCTTGCAAGGCTGTGCAAACATTCGAGCACTGACTGAATACGACCCAAATGCGCTGGTCGGGGGAAACAAGGAGCGCTTTATGGCTGGAAGAGCCAGGGGTAGATAAGAATGAGAAGCTTGAAGATTCGACAAAAGCCATGAATTGCCGACACCCTGATCATTCGCGCACTTTTACAGGACTGTAGAAGATGACTATACACACCCACACAGCCGAGGAGCGGAAAACTTCTGATCTGTAGGCTCTAGTACTTACTAGGTCTACATCCACTAATATTGTATTAGATTTGATCATCTGCTGCCAACTCTTGAACAGATTCGGAAAGCCTTCGGTACGCCGTCGCTGGTGTGCGGAGTACTGCATAAAGGCGATGTCGTGTTCACCCATGGCACCGGCCTCGCCAATGTAGAAGAGAACCTGGCAGCTAATAAAGACACCGTGTACCCTGTCGCGTCCTGCACCAAAAGCTTTACAACAGCATCGTGCGGGATTTTGATCGATGAGGGCAGGTTATCTTGGACGGAGCCCGTCCAGTCTTATTTGCCCGAATTCCAGACAAGTCAGGATCCAGAAATTGCTAAACGCGCGACGCTGTTGGATCTTTGCTCGCACGGCACCGGCTTAGCCCCTGTTGACCATCTGGTGTGTGGTTTTCACGATGAATTCTGGATTTCTGGAAAGCAACAGGTGCAGACTAGCTCTCACCTACCAGTCTGCTACAACTTTAGGTCTCACTGGCTTTACAACAACTCGATATTTGGAGTTTTCGGTGAGCTTATCACCAAAGTCTCAGGCCAAAGTTCCGGGAACTTCCTACAAGAGCGTATTTTTGAACCGTTAGGGATGACGCGTAGTGCCACTCGAGCAGCTGACCAGCCGACTGATGGTAACTTTGCTCGAGGCTATTCTGTGCTTGATGATGGTTCCTTACTTCCGCTCAGCCCCTCGGCTCTTGATGACGGTAGTCCTCAGGGCGGTGCAGGCTATGTAAGAAGTTCGGTTCGCGACATGTTAACCTGGGCTAGAGCAGTCATGGAAGCTGAAGTGGATAATTTTGACCAAGATCATGCTTTGAATTTCGAACAAGATGAGAACGGCAGGCGTAATCCACTCCGCCAAATGCAGCTTCAAAGGTGCGGACATCGTCCAATTACACTTCAAGGTTCTGGGTACGAAAACTCTTACGGGCTTGGCTGGTTCCGCCATATGTTGCCTTCCTCCTGGCTTGGGTCGATAGGACCGAACTTCGCTCTACTGCCTGACCCGCCAATCATAAACAAAGCTGGACCACCGCGTCTGACAATTGCACACTGGGGAGAATTTAACGGATTCCTTACAGCCTTGTACAACTTTCCGACCACTCAGAGTGCCGTGGTAGTCATGGCCAATTCTGCACCTGGAAGGGGTGATCCTGCAGACTTGGCTGCCCAATTACTTGCGCAAGAGCTATTCGACATGCAGCCTCGAGTCAATCTAGAAGACTACGCTATCAAGGCGGCTGACACCTCGAAACGCCTATGGCCTGCGCTAGTCGAGGAATGGGTTTCCAACCGCGTTCAGAACACTAAGCATGGCCGAATCGAGGATTATGTAGGACGTTTCACGAATAGAGCTTATAACTTGACCGTCAACGTATACAAGCTCTCTCCAAAGGTCATCGGTCCCGAACATCCTCCTGAGCTACTGGGGTTCAACGTGAACTCCATCTCTCGACAATCTGCCAAGCTTCGGCATTATCACTACGATACATGGACATTTCTACCTGACTCGAGAGATGACGCTTTGAGAAAGGGTATGGAAGGTTTTCTAAGCCTACCATTACTCCTGCTTTCATTTATGCGTGATGAGGCTGGCGCGGTATGCAGTCTTGACTGGGATCTACAAGCTGGAGTATGTGAGGGCCCCGCACCTGGCATAAGCAGGATTGTAGCTCCAATCCGCTTTCATCGTGATAACGGAGCCGTGTGAGGAGGACTCTTTAGTATTTGTTGTGTTGCGTTGGCGAATGGTGAACCTGGAGTACCGCCCCCCGTTTGATTCAAGATTACTTATTGCCCCAGTGTTAATTTTCTTTTCTTCCGTTCGCAGCTATCTTACAGAATCGATATTTAGAATCGAGCAATGGCGTCGAATGTCTATCTATGCAGTTCGTCTGTTCGAAGTGCTTTCGCTAGCGTGAGACGCACGTTACACAATATTAGTATCTAATTGGGGTTTAGCGCGCAGTGCTTCGACTGCTTTTGCCATGGTAGATGCAGGGCCTTGTGCAGTTCTCCAGAGTAGTCTTGCTGTCGACAACATTCCTTGTGTGCATGCAGTCTACCATGTCTTCCTTCTCTAGCGAACCTACACTCGCCGTATTTGGCTTCAAGTTCTTCGTGGTTCCTGTAGGTTAGCTTCAACATCGTCGCAGTGTTCGGAGGCGGATAACGACGAAGGGGAAAGTGAGTTTCTTGATGCCGCTCTTCCCATAGAGACATCTTGCTCCCTTCACGTTACTGACAGCTTCATGTACATAAGCTCGGATTCTGCGATATCGAACTTCAGAAGACTTGCACGTCTACGTTCGCCCTCTTGAGCTCAGGGTGTGAATTGGGTTCTCGAGAGAATGTGCCCTTCAATCATTGGCGACGAAGCCGCTTCTCCTTCCTACTAGTTATGGATCTCATCTCTTCTGCGGATTCGTGCGCCATAGCAGCATCAGCGACAATTCATCAATTACTACCCGACGAGCAGGGGCAGCTCATACAGTTCGACAACGAAGAAAAGGTTCAGAACTTGGTTAGCTCTTTACATATGGTGGGCCTATTTGCTTCTCTAGGGGCACTCGAAGGTCGATTAAACAAAGTGATACGGCTCTCCAAAGTAATGGGGGACCTCTTCGCCTTACTCGCACCAAGCGACAAGAGCCTCCAGAGAACGATGTGGGGTCTCTTTGGGCTTGTCATTAAGGTCAGCGTCCTGGCTCACTCTAATGCAACTGACTGAAGGAAGGCAGTTCATGAGTCGCAATACCGATTACATGGACTCAATTGTTCGAACGTTCGAAGAGCTTCTCAACGTGATCCCCCGTGAATCATCATACCTCAAGTTCGTATCACGAAACGCAGATCTTCAGCTTGCAGCGTCAGATGTCTACAAAGAATACATGGACCTTGCTCTACGTACAGTCAAGACCTTTGGTCGCGGGAGGATCAGTAAAATTCTTCTCCCTCCGTCCATCTGGATGAATCACTAACAGCGAGAGCAGACATTATCACAAAATTAAAATGGAAGCGCGACCAGAAAGGGTTTCAACATAATCTACGCCGATTAAAGCGACTGAAGGAACAGCTAGCGCTTGAGGCGGGTCTCGCTCACCAGGAGCTTAACAATCAACAGCTGCAACGAATCAGTGCTGCGGTCTCCAATTTCACACTGGAACAAACGTCATCGAATAAAACCCTACAAGACCGAGCATCCTTCATTGTGTCTTTCCCCCAGAACTTATCGTTCTACGGTCGAGAAAGCTATCTGCTTCAGATTCACAAAGAACTTGATCCATCCAAAAAGCGCCCAGGAGGCGGCCTGAAGTTCGTCGCTCTTTGTGGATTAGGAGGGACAGGAAAAACCCAAATCGCTCTGGAATATTTCTACAAATTTCGATCCTCCTACACTGCTTGCTTTTGGGTTACATGTGACACACCGGTCAAATCCTCTCAGGGATATGGAGAGATCGCCCGAAGGTTGAAACTTTGCGACAGTGGTCACCCTCAGATATTGACAGAGGTGAAAAGCTGGCTATGTGAATCAGGTATGTCGGCAGGACAGGCTAGCTGCGAAACTCGGCGATTTTGTTAATTCTGTTTAGGGGAAAATTGGTTGTTGGTCTTTGACGATGCTGGCCATCCGCAAGATCTTAGCGAACTATGGCCGCCAGCATCACAGGGCTCGATACTGCTGACGAGTCAGAACCAGAATTGGCTGATTCAAGAGTCGCTTAGTTACGGGACCTTGGTCGGTTCCTTCTCGCTCTCGGAGGGCGTTGAAATGCTGGAAACGATGATGACCAAACAAGGACGGAACGTTCCATACTTAACGGCAGAAAGTATCGTTGAAGAACTTGGCGGCTTACCCTTAGCTATCCGTCAGATTGGCTCTTACATACTTGCAACCAGTCTAGAGCCTGCCGACTTGCTTCAACGATATCAACTCGATCGCGAGACCGCGTCAGCTATCGAAGAGTGGGACGAAGGCTTACCTCTGTCATACCGGCACACGCTTGCCAACGTATGGAAATTCGCCTTCGACAGGTTGTCAGAGGCCGCTATCCTACTGCTCGATATATTGTCTTTTCTAGACCCAGACGCAATTCCGCAAGAGCTCTTTGACGAAGACGAATCTATGCAAGGACTGCCGTCGATACTAGACTCCCGTGTAAAGTATGTAAAACCTAAAGCTCTTTGGAATCAGTGTAGCCCTGACACAGGAGCGCAGATCTCAATATGCTCTACAAGATCTAAGACGCTACTCTTTGGTAACCTCCTCGTCCACTAACAACGGGCGTCCAGCACTCTCGATCCATCGCCAAGTCCGAAAGTACGTACTGAACCACCTTGACCAGGAAACACTGCGCAAGGCTTCATCTTGGGCACTACAACTTCTCCGCAAGAAATTTCCCCATCAATCTCCTTTTGCGGAACCGCTTAGTCATTTGTGGCCCCAGTGTGAGCAGTGGATCGCCCATATTATATCCCTCAATGTTGCCATCCGGCAATCCAAGGACCTTTCGGTACTCCCGAAAGACCTGCCGGAGCTTTTCACTGATGCTTCGATCTATCTCTGGGAGCGAGGACTGCTTGAACAAGGCAGAGAACTCATACTAAGTGCGAAGGCTTTGGTTGAGGCACAGGAGAGCGACCTTCTACTCAAAGATAATGTTTATTCTTTCTACGGATGCATTCTTTCAGAGCTGGGTGATCTTGACCAGGCCTTCTTCTATTTCAGCGAACACGCGCACCATCGGAAACAAAATCTACTATCTCTTCAGCGACAAGGGAAGCAGGCGACGATGTTGGACGAGATTCGACTAGCAAACGCTTACAATAACGTGGCTGGCATTCTCTGCGCACAAGGCCGCTACCAGGAAGCGGAATTGAATAATACTCTATCTCTGAAGATCAAAGAGCGTTGGACAGCGGAACGTGACTTACGTTACCTACTCAGCCTTTCGTTCTCCAACTTAGCGAACGTCTTCGGCCGCCAGGAGAAGTGGGATCAAGCGGCACAGTACTACGAAAAGGCCATCGACATCGGCAAAGAGAGCAATGACACTACTAGACGAGCGTTGACATATCACAACTTTTGCTGTATGCGTCTCGAGCAGCATCAAATCATCGCAGCTCGAGATCTATTGACAGAGGCTTTCCAGCTGAGGTCGGAGGCCCTAGGAGACCATAGTGATACTGCAACGACGCTGCATATGCTAGCCTTATGCCACTATAAACTTGGAGATATCATCAACGCAAGGTGTGTACTTTATACCTGTTGATATCCCATCTGCCATTCATGCAACCGATCCCTGACATTCGGTAGGGACCTGCTCTTAGAAGCCGTACGTATCCTAGAAAAGAACCCACAAGAGCAGAATCGGAGGAGGATCGCGCGGTCAAAGTATAAATTGTCGCATGTACTTCGAGAGCTTCACGACCCAAGGAGTGAAGATTACCTATCGGATGCCCGAAGGCTCCGAACCGAGGTAATGTCCGCGGACGAGGCACGTGGAGAGGAGAACGAGGCTACATTCGATGCCTTAGTGGCGTATATATAGTGATGGCGTATATATCATGGTGGCGTACATATTATGGCGACGTATATATGATAGCGGCGCTGTACAGTGTTCTCCTAGCGTTGGCAACTTCAATTGGACTTGCTGCGGTTTGTTCTACCCCAATTACCTCGGGCCTCATGCTTTGACGTTGAGAATCTTTGACGAAGTATGTATGCAATCTTCCACCAGTGCCGCATTTCTTTTTGTCAAGGTCCTAGCATCTGTCCAAGGGTGGTTGTTGAGCGACGCAAACCCAAGCTAGTGTCCGTTGGTAAGCCCATTGACTTGTGGTCTGGATTGTGCGCGGTCGAAGAGCCACTTCGCTGTCTTCTCAATTCCTTGCTCGCGGAATGTTTGAGTGAGTTCGCGCACGTGGTCTTCGAACGCGGCCTGTACTGGTTCGGTGTGGCCAGGGCGTAACCTGAAGTTCTCCAATTTTGCTGGTACCTCAGGCTCGGTTCCAACAGAGGCCTGGACATAGTAGGTAGGGGGGTCTGCGAACTCGGTAGCAGTGCCGTATCAAGAAGCTACGAGAAGCTCCAGCAGGCGTAGTCAGATATCCTTTCATCCCGTAGACGGAAACCTGTTGTGATATCAGACTTGGTAGGTGGTGATCGGGCTCATGACGAACCTCGTCCTCGGCAGCATTGGGATTGACTAGGTTGCTGCTGTCCCAAATGCATTCGCAGGTCTGCCAGTTGATTGTATTTCGACCATTATCATTTTCAAGGATCCAACTTACGGCGGCTTGCCGTGGGTCGGAAGACAGAAAACTTTGCTGGTTCATTGAGAAAGGAACCCGTGCGTTGGAATGTAGTATGTTCGGCTCCCTCGACAGGCTTTGATATTTCGAGGAGGAGACTTTGAAGAGCCATTAGCTCGGTTGAATGGTTCCGTCAGAAGTAAAATGGGTAGACGAACTGCGCACTGCTTGCGCCGAGCGATCGGTGACGTGGCGAGGAAACGGATCTAAGATCCAGGTCAGAAGAGTTTGATCGAACGTGTGGCAAACCAGAATTCTCACTCTGGATGGATAGTCGAGCAGATGGCAAAATTCTGAATCGGCGAACCATTCTTGGATCAAACTTGGTTCATCCTAAGAAGGACGATGGTCCAGACCTCATCTGAGCCACCCGCTGCAAAATGTGACTATGTGACTGATCGGCGCTGCAGGCGAGGTTACACAAATCTGACAAATACGGCTAGCTTGATAAAATGGTGCGCAATGAGGCGGGCTTCCACCGAAGAAGTCATTGCGCTTGAATGAATAATTGTGAAAGCCTTGTATAGTATATAATCAATTCCAAAGGTTGCATCTAAGGGTGACTGGCAATATGAGGTTCCTCGACCATATCCGAGACACGACCAATGCGGAGAGCGGTTTCTATATATTGGGGGGTACCTTTCCACCATATATGTGTATATCTCTCTATTAGTCGGACAGTCAACATAGAGCAAACAGATATCAAGATAACTAGCAGCGAGTGTCAACAGGTTCAACTTCCTGCTTGAAGAACAGGGAACAAAGAGGGACAGGATCTATTTCTATGCAACGAGTTGTAGGTGTCTCTCGTTCTTTCTCTCGCTCGTCCGTTCAATGCATCGACTGGGCATACTTATATGATGAGTCTGGTAGGGTTTTCTCCTGTTCGGATACTTTTTTGTGTATGTCATTTGTTTCTTGTCTGACTCCGGTCGGCGCGACGCTTCAACAGGGGACAGATGCTGTATGCGCGGACCCCGAGCTCAACACTGGCTTCGGTCAGCTCGATTTTCTTTTTGCTCTTCCTTAAGGTTGGGGCCGATACGACTTCGGACAAAAGATATGATTCAATCCGCTAGAGCCGAGGAAGCTTTTCCCTCTTGTGACAGCAAGATGGCTTGTAGCACTCATATTGACGCTCATCCGGCGAACGGGACACGAAGCAAGCGCTCTTGTACTCATAGTTTGAATTTTCCTGATATTGTCCGGCCTCTAAAGACTATGGTGGAGTAGGATTTACTATTCCGTGATTGTACCATTAGTCTTTCCATCTTAGAGTCGATTACCTATATTCATTGCGTATGCCCACATGTCATCGCCTGTTAGATGATTGAGAATGTCCTTGAGACATTGCTCGTCATGGTCCGAACTCTCTAACTGATCGAGTAATATATGGCACACGAAGTCCCTGAAACTGGAGGATAATAAGAACGGCATGGATGTCCGACAATGAGAAGGCATGCGAATTGCCAGGAGCCAGTTGCTTTGCATTATGGGAAGACGTATTGACGAAATGGCGATGGCTGAAAGACCACTGATGACCCAATACCGAAGCGGCAAAACTTTAAGCAATTATACAGCCATTATCGAAGAACCCGGAGAAAGCAAAGGTATTCATAGGAATTGCTAAGGAAATATAGCACCCACCGATGCCAGCGTATGGGAAACTACCATGTGATCCCAGTCGTCATACAGGAAACACAGGCACAGGGTTGTTCTCTCTTGGTTGCCTTCAAGCCTCTGGTTTGCGTTTAAGGAGTTATGGCAGCCCTTTTCCGCAACTTCATTAGAGCCTTAGCACTCGAATTATCGAGGAATGCGCCGTGCTCCAAGAGAAGTTCAATCACAGATAGGTCTTGAGCTATCAAAGCCCTTGTCGAACGATTGGCAACCCACATGACGACATCCAAGGGGGTCTCATGGGATAAAGAGGTGGGTATTTTCATGTTGTGATTGGGATTGGCTCCTTTCTCGAGTAGTAGGCGCACCGTCTCGTGCTGTTTACACAGAAGAGCGAACATTAGAGGTGTGCCTTCTCTACAGCAGCTATCGACCTCCGCCCCTTTTTCGAGCAGTTTGCGGCAAACTGTTGTGCCTGTGATACGGCAAGCCTCGTGGAGGGCAGTACGTCCCTGTATCTTTTCCCTAACATCAGCTCCGGCAGAAAGAAGGATTTCGACGACACCAGTTTTCCCCCAGCAATTCCACATCCTAGCGGTGTTGGCATCACGCCTATCAAAGTTTCCAAGAGATTTGACTCCGTCGTCATCTTGCACAGCTGACCCGACTGATGATGGTTTAAATTGGCGCCCCAGCCGAGCAAGACTTCGACTACCTCTCTGTTTCCTCTGAAAGCAGCCAGCATCAGCGGATTATAGTCATAGCCTCGCCGATCGGCGCCGAAAGGTAGTACATCCCATTTCTGTCTATACATTCGTGTTTCAACAATATGCACATCGGCGCCGTTTTGTAGTAAGGCCAGCATTGTAGGCTTGGTGCAGGGATGCGAACAAGCAGTCAGTAACGCCAAGTTCATTGTCGCCGTATCGAGGAGCTGACAGATTGCGGGTCTGCTGAAGAATCGAAGGATTTTTTGATCATCGTTCCGCCTGACGGATTTCATCAATTGAGCCTTTGGTCTTGACGCCGCAGCTATCAGTAGTGCCATGCGGGGGACTCGTCCCTTTTCCTCGACATCTCCTATCTCGCTGCTTTCGGCCTTATTAGACGGTGTACTAGCTCGACAAGAGTCAACATCAGTCGCTGGTCGAAATAACGAGATATCATTGAAGGGACCGGATATCAGTGAAGCCGTATCGACGGTGTGATCTCCTCCTTCAGCGACCATTGGTGGTATTTCCGGCGAGCGTGGAGTCACAGCGGACGAAGTCTCAGAGCGTATTCGCTTGTTGGCAGCCGCCCTTTCCTCAAAACCCCCCCTGTTGACTGCATGCTTGAACCAATCGAATATAAGGTTACGATTGGCCTCGAACTCGTTAGCGGTGATACCTATAATTTCCAGTTCTTTACGAATAGCACGCCAAACGGCTCGATCGCCTTTCGTCAGACTATCGACCTGAACAGAGATGATCGAGCGTTCTCTTCTCCCGAGCTGAAAATCCTTCAAAAGTGTTTCCATCTTTTGGAAGACGGATCGCTGCGAGGTACTGAACCCACTGTCAGCTAGAGAGCGTCACCGGCGCTTCTGCCTATCGGCCGTACCTAATGACCGCCATCAGCATTGTAACGTTCGAGATCAGCCTCGCTCTGAGCTCGGTGATCTCTTCGCTGCCCCACCGTATCCGATCCCACGTCCACTTAGACTGTAGGCCCAGACTCTCATACTTGGACTCAAGTCTCTGCAAGTCGCTTAATACACTGGCGCAACCACTCACAACTGTCTCAATCCTCATCTGCCTTTCTGCCCTAAGTGGTGATTGGAGAATAGTTTCTTCAGCCTCTTTCAAGACAGCGTATAATGAGAGTACCTCAACGTGGATTGCTTGAAAAGAATCTGGCGCATTCTTGGCGGCTTTGAAGACTTGCCATGCCAACGTCCCCACCGCGGTGAAGTCGCTAATGCCAAAGCCATAAGGAGCGACCATCTTGAATGAAGGAGAAGGGGCTGCAAAGCAACTCACTTTCAAGGCAAGATTTGCTGGTGTACCGAGAAGGACGTGGCGGGTGTATAAGCTTCTTGCAGAGAGTTTCAAGGCGGACAACAAGGCAAGCGCGCCATTCTTGCGCAGCTTTGCATGGTCAATCATGACAGCTGTGTGAGATCAGTGACCAGCGGTAACGCTTATGCGCATGGAACGCTCAGCCACGCTGAAAGCTGTCCGTGCAACAAGATCGTACCGCCATAAATGCAACCGGAGAAGCTGAGGCAGACCCTCTATCTTGATCAACGAAGAGCGTATGGACCAGATGCTGTCGCTTGCCGTCGTGACTTCTACCCGGAAATACATTATTAGAGTTTGACTCGTGTTAAATGATGTTTAATCGACATTGAATGCTTGCCGTCCTTTGTCAATACTGCCCACAGAGGTTGCGTCGCAACGCCATGTTATCTTGTTACCCTTTCGTACCGCGCATGAAGACTTATGCCGGCTATCCTTCCCAGTCTGCTCGTATCAGAATCCCTTAGGCCTCATCCCAAAAGATGTCGATGTCGACATTTCGTACTCTATATCTTCTCCATCATCGTAACCTTCGCATCTTTCTATGGGCTCTGGATTCGATTTCTCCGTCAAGTAACTTCAATCACACACTCTAAGTAGCTTACTGAGTTCGTATCCCCATTGCTTCGCGCGGGCTTCTCGATACTGCCTTCTCTCCTCCAACGTCATTCTCTTCATGGCTCGATCTCGATCTTCTGCGGTAGCAAAATACCCTACCCTGATAGCATATTCCACTTCACTTGCATCCTGACTGCCTTCTCCAGTGGCGACTCCCTGCCAATGCTCACTGCTCGACAGGGCAGTAGATGTTGACGAACCCCGGACAACTATTTGTAACAGCTATACTGCCTGACTCACAGCAATCAGAAAGGTTGGAAGATCTCTGTGAGGGTTCAACTATTTGAGTGTGCCCCAATCCAAGATGTTCCCTTCCAGTGGCTCTCCATCCCACTTGGCTTGAGGATTGACGGCCCCTGACTGCGAAGCCTTGTCTACCATTTTCACAGGTAGAACTCTATGATTGTCATCTGATGATTGCAGAGCAGAAGCCATGAGTATTAAGGGCAGAACAGGTTTTGTACTGATTCAATAGCTTCTGTGTAAAATGCAATGCTTATATATTCTAGATGGCCAGAGCGATATAGATGAGTCTTGTTCCACATCCGCAGCGTTCCGGGCTTGGCAGGCTCTTGAATTATAAGTAGTGCTAGCCCACCGTTAACAACTCGCAAGACCGTCAGACCGTCAAACATAATTTCGTTCATTTGCCAGGCCTGGTGATCCCAATTTATCCGCTCAATAGTACCTTGACATTTGATCGCAAAGTCATCATTCGAGATATTCTGAGATAAGCGGAACGATTACCTTTCTGCATTCCCTAAAGAATACTGAGATGGACCATTGAGGAAAGAAGTTTTGGTGGCCGTGCATGAATTTGACAATGCCGTACATGTCGCGGAAAAGGTTGTTAAAGTCTTGAGCCATAGCATAACGCAGAAGACCTATCGCATACAGTTATTTTTGGATCAAGAACGCGCTGTGGGAAAACGATCATCACGGAGTTACTCGAGGCTTGTATAGCATCGTCGGCAATTCCTCGGCATTTTCGGCTAATCTCGGTAATCTCTTGAACAGATAATCATGAACTCCAACTCTCTGTTAAAACAAGTTCGCTCATTGATTCGATGAAGCAAAACCATGAGGGAGTATCTGCTATGGCTAGTAACCGCCAGTGTAGCGTATGGAAGCTCCAGCGTTTTCAGCGTCCACGATGACCTCCTAGCTTTCCCTCAGGTATTGGAACACCAACACTTCGACTTGCTCAGGAGCTGACACTCAGTCCAGTATGAGGTCGTCTTCTCTCCTAATTACGTCCTAGACACAGAAGCCCAGAGGCATGATAGACATGACTCATCCGGGCCAGTTCTACAAAATGCCCAACCTGATGGCCCTATATCGCCAGACAACCCTGCTGAGCTTGCAAAGCAGGGACAACAAAATCATGAAGCCAGCGATTCGGATCCGGATTCTTCCTTCACAACCTCCTCCTATCACACAATGACGCTCAAGTCTCGACCCTACCTCTGCTCCATCCCCACCGTCATCCCACCCGCCATCAACGCCACCGAACCCCCCAAAGACCCCGAAGCCGAAGCCGCCGAATTAGCCCGCGCCACCGACCGCGGATGGGAGCTCCTCAAGGACATGGAGGGAAACTGCATGTACTTCATCTCCGGCTGGTGGTCCTACAGCT
>JAABUJ010003908.1_pt1 | contig 16199 bp, 15 predicted proteins | sample 5559131 | NCBI WGS metagenome assembly JAABUJ01 (sample SAMN10711875, study PRJNA513366) | rock metagenome | isolation source: Antarctica rocks | place: Antarctica: Victoria Land, Mt New Zealand nord | collected 2016-01-07 | reverse complement strand
GACGCGCTCTGCACCGCTTGGAATGCGTTACGTGACGAGGCCGGACGCCTCACTACCCTGACCAGCTATCCCTGGATCATCCACGCCATCGATCAAGTCAGCAAATAAGGCAATTGGTATCATACCAGTTGCCATAAGTCTCGACCTGACCGTGCCGGCGTTCGCGGCCCAATCTGGTCCACGCATTACGCCAAAGGGAGGGGTCAGCTTTTACGCCAACGGGTATAAGACACTTGACCTTCGAGCGTTTGGTGAGGATGAAGGCAGGCAGATCAGGCGAGCGCGGCAAATAGATCAAAATTTCAAAATGGTCCCTACTCCCGTGATTTAGACAATGCTGCAAGCGATGCTGAAGCACTAGGTGTGTTACGAGAAGACGTAAAGCACCGAACCAGCGATGGCGCGAGCTATAGTCTATTTGTTCTTTCCAGTCCCGGATCATCCAAGGGCGATGCGCTCGGCAAACTTGATAGAATTCGTGCAACACAATTGGTGCAAGAGTTTGTTAAAACCCATGTAACCGTATTGGAATTGGCTGCCACGGTCGATTGGTTATGGCGAAGCGAAGGATACTCGGATTGGCGTGATGAGGTTACTCGTCGCAAACCGATGAAGGTGGGAAACGGCCGGCTCGAGCGGGCAGTGGCGTTGTTAGAAGACTTGGGCCTGTCCCCTCCTATGCCCACCGGAGAGAAATTTCTCACATTTGCTGATTAACTTTAGCCCTCAATGTCAGAATGCGAGTTTAAGCAGTAGCAAGCTAATACCATTGCTAAACGTAAGCTCGCAAATCCAACGTCCGCGGATGCTCCGCCGACACCTCCCCCACCGGCTCTGCCATCCCCCCCGGCGTATGCCCAATCGGCAAAAACCGCGACCTCCGCCGCGCCTCCGCCTCGTTCGCGTTCACCGGAAACGTGTCGTAGCTCCGCCCCCCGGGATGCGCCACATGATGCGTCAGCCCCCCCAGGGACCGCCCGGTCCACCGGTCATACACATCGAACACCAGCGGCGTCTGCGCCTTGATCTCCGGGTGCAGGGAGCTCTGCGGGTCCCATGCCTTGAACCGCACCCCCGCCACGAACGCGCCCTCCACCCCCGTCGGACCCAGCGGCACCGCGACTCCGTTGCACGCCAGCACGAACCGCTCCGGCTCCCACCCCGTCACCGACGCCTGCAGCCGCTCCACTGAGCTGTCCACGCCGCGCACCGTCCCGCCGATCCCCGCCACCTCGCCCAGCGCGTGCCACGGCTCCAGCCCGTGGCGCAGCTCCAGCGTCGCCCCGTGCACCGCAACGCCGCCGACGCGGGGAAAGCGGAACTCCAGATGCGGCGCGAACCACGCCGGGTCGAGGCGGGTGCCAAAGGACGACAGCTCCTCCAACGCGTCCTGGAAATCCTGCCAGACGAAGTGCGGCAGCATGAACTCGTCGTGCACCCGCGTGCCCCAGCGCACCAGCCGCCGCTCGTACGGCGTCCGCCAGAACGCCGCCACCGCGGCCCGCATCAGCAGCATCTGCGCGCACGACATCTGCGCGTGCGGCGGCATCTCGAACGCGCGGAACTCCACCAGCCCCAGCCGCCCCGACGAACTGTCCGGCGAGTACAGCTTGTCGATGCAGAACTCGGTCCGGTGCGTGTTCCCCGTCATGTCCGTCAGGATGTTGCGCAGCATCCGGTCGATCATCCACGGCGCCGTTTCCTGACCCGATTTGATCCCCCGGAATGCGATCTCCAGCTCGCGCACCGCGTCCTGTCGCGCCTCGTCGATCCGCGGATGCTGGCTCATCGGCCCGATGAACAGCCCGCTGAACAGAAACGACAGGCTCGGATGGTTGTGCCAGAACCCCAGCAAGGACTTCAGCAGGTCTGGGCGGCGCAGGAACGGGCTGTCCGCCGGCGTGGCCGCGCCCATCACCACGTGGTTGCCGCCGCCTGTCCCGACGTGGCGGCCGTCCAGCATGAACTTCTCCGCCGATAGCCCGGCCTCGCGCGCCTGCGCGTACAACTGCCCGGTACGCGTCACGATCTGCTCCCAGCTCGTCGCCGGGTGGATGTTGACCTCGATCACCCCGGGGTCGGGCGTCACCGAGAACCCGAGCAGCCGCGGGTCGGCCGGCGGCTTGTAGCCCTCCAGCACCACCGGGCGTCCGGTCTCCGCTGCGGTCGCCTCGATCGCCGCCACCAGCGCTAGCCAATCCTCCGCCGCGTACAGCGGCGGCAGGTACACGTACAGCAGCCCCTCCCGCGCCTGCACCGTCAGCGCCGTCCGCACCCCCTTCGCCGATTTGGCGTCCCCCGCCGCCGACAGCATCGCCCGGCGCGGCGGCAACTCCCCCTCCTCCGCGAACGGATCGGGCTCCAAATCCTCCTCGATCTCCGCCGGGTCCACCCACGGCAGGCTGTTCAGCGGCAGCCGCAGCCCCATCGAGCTGTCGCCCTGCACCAGGAACAGCGTGCCCTCCCGCAGCTCCCACGCCTCGCTCTGCCAGCGCCGCGCGCCGTTCTTGCCGGCACGGCGCAGCGGCAGCACGCTCCCCACCGGCGCGTCGAGCCCCTGGTTGAACACCCGCATGATCCGCGCCCGCTCCAGCGGATCGCGCGACTTGGCCGCCTCCGCCGTCACGTTCGCCGGGAGCCGCGCTTCCCGCATCAGGAAATACGGCTGGTCCTCGTACGCCTGCAGCACGACGCTGGGATCAACCTGCAGCCGCTCGGCCAGCGCCCGTGCGAATGCGTGCGCCGTGCCCGCATCGGCGTCCCCGGTGGACGCGTCCGGGTCGGCCAACAGGCCGTGGTCCTCCCACACCGGCTCGCCATCGGGCCGCCAGCTCGCGTTCAGCGCCCAGCGCGGCAACTGCTCGCCGGGGTAGTGCTTGCCCGCCCCGTACTGCACCACCGCACCCGGCGCCCATAGCGGCAACAGCCGCTGCAACAGCCGCCCGGCCTCCCGCCGCTTGGTCGGCCCGAGCGCGTCGACGGTCCACTCCGTCCCCTCGACATCGCCGGTCGAGACGAAGGTCGGCTCGCCCCCCATCGTCAGCCGCAAATCCCCCGCCACCAGCGCGCGGTCCACCTCCGCCCCCGCGTCCAGAATCGCCTGCCACTGCGCCTGCGTGTAAGGCATCGTCACCCGCGGCGTCTCGCTCACGCGGGTGATCGCCATCTCCACGTCGAACGCCGTGTCCGCCGCCTCCACCAGCCCCGAGATCGGCGCGGCCGACAGCGGGTCCGGGCTGGCGGCCAGCGGGATGTGCCCCTCGCCCGCCATCAGCCCGCTGGTCGCGTCCAGCCCGATCCACCCGGCGCCGGGCAGGTACACCTCCGCCCAGGCGTGCAAATCGGTGAAGTCCGAGGTCGGCCCGGCCGGACCCTCCAGCGGCTTCACGTCCGGCGCCAACTGGATCAGGTAGCCCGACACGAACCGCGCCGCGTACCCCAGTTGCCGCAGCGCGTGCACCAGCAGCCACGCGGAATCCCGGCACGACCCGCACGCCTCGGCCAGCGTCTGCTCCGGGTCCCACACGCCCGGCTCCATCCGCACGATGTAGCCGACCCGCTCCATCACCCGGCGGTTCAGGTCCCACAGCGTGTCGACCGTCCGCCTGATCCCGCGCGGCACCTCGTCCAGCAGCCCCCGCAGCAGCGGCCCGACCGGATCGAGCCGGCGGAAGGGTGCCAGTTCCTGTTCCAGCACCGGGTCGTAGGCGAACGGCCAGTTCTCCGCCTCGGGCTCCAGGAAGAAGTCGAACGGGTTGGTCGTCGCCATGTCGGCCACGAGGTCCACCGTCACGTCGAAATGCGTCACCCGCTCCGGGAACACCACGCGGGCCAGGAAATTGCCCTGCGGGTCCTGCTGCCAGTTCACGAAATGCGGCTGCGGGCTGATCGTCAGCGAGTACGACAGGATCGGCGTGCGCGCGTGCGGCGCAGGGCGCAGCCGGATGGTTTGCGGCCCTAGCTGCACCGGCCGGTCGTAGCGGTAGCTCGTGCGGTGCAGCAGGGCGGCGTGGATGCTCATGCGTGTGCGAACCTTGCGGGATTGATGGCGGAAATGATGTGTGCCGCGGGACCGGCATCGCGGCCGGCGATCAGGTCGGCGGCCAGGCGGCCCGCGGCCGGCGAGGTCTGGATACCGTAGCCGCCCTGCCCGACGCACCAGAAGAACCCCTCCGCCGCCGGGTCCCACCCGAACGCCAGGCTGCGGTCCGGCGTGAACGTCCGCAGCCCCGCCCAGCTGTGCTCGACCCGGCGCACCTCGATATCCATCGCCGCCTGCATCCGGTCGATCGCGATCGCCACGTCCAGTTCGTCCGGCTGCACGTCGTGCGGCGTCGTGTCGGTCTCGTCCGCCGGGGACACCATCAGCCTGGTGCGGGCTTCCGGGCGGATATACCAGGTATGGTCCACGTCGTTCACCATCGGCCAGTCGGTCGCGACATAGGGCGCCGGGTCGATGACGACCCCGGTCCGCCGCTTCGGCACGAGCCCGAGCGGCGTTACGCCCGCCTGCCGCGCCACCTCGTCGCCCCATGCCCCGGCGCAGTTCACCACCACCGGCGCCGCGAAACTCCCGCCGTGGCTGGTCTGCACCCGCCACGACCCGCTGGCACGTTCGATCGCCCCCGTGCGGCTCCGCAGCGACAGCGCCCCGCCGAGCCCGCGAAGCTGGCGCAGGAACCCTTGGTGCAGCGCCGCCACGTCCATATCGAACGCCTCATCCTCGATCGCCGCCGCCACCGCGTAGTCCGGCCGCAACGCCGGCACCATCGCGCGCACGCCGTCCACCGAAACCTCGCGCAGACCAATCCCCTCCCCCAGCAGGCGCTGCAAATGCGCCTGCTGTTCCGCCGGCGCCAGGAACACCACAGGGCGGTGCTTCAATATCGGCGCATCGGCAAACCCCGGCGGCGGCGATTCGAAGAACGCCCGCGACAACCCCGTCAGCACCCGCACGTCCGGCGGCCCATAATTCAGGATCCAGATCGCCGCCGACCGCCCGGTGCTGTGATAGCCCGCCGCCTCCTCCGCCTCCACCAGCGCCACCCGGCGGTCGACCGCCAGCGCAGCCGCCGTCGTGGCCCCGGCGATGCCAGCCCCGATGACGATAGCGTCGAACCCGAGGGTTTCCATGCATCGCAGCATCGCCACCGGCGACGGTCGGTGCAAGGGTCTCTCTTTAACCTAGAAGTTGGAGAACCCATGCAGGACCTGTTGGCAGCAGCGGCGCACCTCGGCGAGCGCCTGCGGGCACGTGGCGAAACCGTCGCAATCGCCGAGTCGGCCGCCGGCGGCCTGATCGCCGCCGCCCTGCTCGCACAACCCGGCGCCTCCGCCTTCTTCCGTGGCGGCGCGGTCGTCTACACCAGGCAGGCGCGGGAAGGCCTGCTCGGCATCACCGCGGCCGACATGCAAGGCCTCCGTTCCGCCACCGAGCCCTACGCCCTGCTGCTCGCCCGTCGCTTGCGCGAGCGTCTGGATGCGACCTGGGGTTTGGCGGAAACCGGCGCTGCGGGACCGTCGGGAAACGGCTACGGCGACGCGCCGGGCCATAGCTGCCTCGCGATCTCGGGTTTGGCCGACGCAGTGCGCACCCTCGAAACCGGGTCCGCCGACCGGGTCGCCAACATGCGCGCGTTCGCCGCCGGGGCACTCGCGCTGCTCGGCGAGCTTTTATAGCCGGGCCGCAGCCCACAGGTGCCGCAGGCCACCATCACCGCCTCGCACGGGGTCGCTCTCCGGCACTGGCACGGCCGCAATCGCCCGCACGGCCACGTCGAACTCCGCCGGGTCGCCCCGGCGGATGTCGCAGTCGGACCCGCCCGGATAGGCGCCCACGACCAGTAGGTCGGCGCTGCACTCCATGTTGCGATGCGCGACCCCGGCCGGGATCACGACCACATCCCCCGCCGGCACCGTGACGTCCCACCCCGAGGGACCGCCGAACGCGACCCGCACCTCCCCGGCCGCGATGCCCAGCGCCTCGTGCGTGATGCTGTGGAAGTGGTGATAGTCGAACACCCCGTTGCGCCAGCTATTTGACCAGCCATGGGCTGCGAACACGCGCTCCATCGCGCCAGGGTCGGGCGGAAGCGCCCCGCGATAGACAAGCAGCGGCAAGCGGGAATTAGGAAACCGGTCGTCTGCCGTAAAACGGTAGGTCTCAGCGTCTGTCATGTCACGGCAACGCTGCACCCACCCGCCGGGTGTCCTTTTTTCGCCGTCCTGTGACGCATCTCACAGCGCCTATGAGCATCGCGGGCTAATCGAACCGGCGCACCTGCACGACTCGGATGGATCTCATGCAAGCGACAAACACCAGCAGCACGGCCGTAGCCACGAAACCGGCATACGACCTCATCACGAGCCTCGCCCATAGCGGCGCCGGTCTCGCCGTCATCGTCGCATGCCTCGAAGGCGGCATCGTTCTTCAGCAACGTTTGAGTCTGCCTGTTCCAGGCAACGTACTCGGCATGGTCCTCCTGCTTGGACTGTTGCAAGCCGGGATCGTTCCCGATGCGTGGGTTCGCGGACCCTGCACCTGGCTGCTGCTCCTGCTGCCCGCCCTGTTCGTGCCGATTTACGTCATGCCGGTGTCCGACCCGGTCTTCTGGTCGCGATACGGCAAAACCCTTGTGCCCGTCGCGATTGCGGCGTTTGCCCTCACGCTCGGCGTCACGGACTGGGTCGCGCACCGGATGCGCCGGTGATGGGCCCGCTCGTCGCAGCGATGCCAAGCGCGGCCTGGATCGCCGCGACGCTCGCGATCTTCTTTGCCTGCCGCGCGCTATACTTGCGCCTGAGAGTTTCGTGGCTCAGCCCGGTGCTCTGGTCGACCATCATCGTCGCGCTGCTGGTCGTGCTCACGGGCCAGGCCCGCGACGCGTTCAAGGCCGAGACGTATCCCCTGGTGTGGCTGCTGGGTCCCGCAGTCGTTGCGATGGCGCGGCCTGTGTGGCAGCAGCGCGGCTTGATCGCCCTCAACTGGCGCTTGTTCGGCAGCGTCGTCGGGGCATCGCTCCTGTTGTCCCTCGGCACGCTGCTGGTCGTGCCATACCTGCTCGGCCCCGACATGGCGCGCGCTCTGTTGTTGAAATCCGTCACGGCGCCCGTAGCACTCGGCATCGCCCAGCAAAGCGGTCTCTCGCTAGACCTGGTCGTGGTCGGTGTTATGGCGTCCGGGCTGTTCGGCGGGGTCTTTGGGCCGACGTTGCTCGCCGTTGGCGGCTTCGAGGGCGACCTACCGGAAGTCGGCGCCGCCCTGGGCTGCGCCTCGCACGGCCTCGGCACCGCACGGGCTTACGAGATCGGCCAAACCGCCGGCGCGTTCGCCTCCGTCAGCATGGGCCTGTCCGCGCTCGCCTACGGCCTTCTGCTTCCCGTTCTCCTCGGCGCAGTCTGATCGACGCGGCGCGCCCAGCTACCGCCCATACACCGCGTCCGGCAGCCACATCGCGATCCCCGGCGCCACCGACAGGATCACCACCCCCACCGCCATCAGCCCCACGAACGGCAAGGTCCCGCGGATGATCGGCCCCAACCCGATATCCGGCGCGATCCGGTTGATGACGAAGATGTTCAGCCCGACTGGCGGGTGGATCAGGCCCATCTCCATCACCACCGCCATCACCACGCCAAACCAAACCAGGTCGAACCCAGCGGCCCGCAGTGGCGGCAGGATGATCGGCGTGGTCATTAGGATGATCGACACCGGCGGCAGGAAGAACCCGAGCATGACCACCATCAGCAGAATCGCCGCCAGCAGCAGCCAGCGCGACAAATGCTGGTCCACGATCCAGCCCGCCGCTCCCTGGCTGATGTGCAGGTAGCTCATCACGTAGCTGTACAGCAGGCTCATGCCGATGATCAGCAGCAGCATCCCGCTCTCGCCCAGGGTGCCGGCGAAAATCGGCTTCAGGTCCGCCAGCCGCCACGCGCCGTAGATCGCCGCGATCAGCAGCAGCGCCATGATGCCGCCCAGTCCCGCCGTTTCCGACGGCGTCGCGATGCCGCCGTACAGCGCCACCATCACTCCCGTCAGCAGCAGCAGGAACGGCGCCACCCGCGGCAGCGCCACCATACGGTCGCGCATCGAATACGTGTCGGCGCGCAGGATCTCGCTCCGCTTCCCGCCGGCGTCGGCCACCCGGGCCGCCGCCCGCCACTCCCGCCGCCACGCGAACACGGCATAGGTCGCGAACAACGCCACCAGCAGCACGCCGGGCCCCAAGCCCGCGAGGAACAGCCGACCCAGCGACTGCTCCGACGCCACCGCATACAGAATCAATACGATCGAAGGCGGCAGCAGGATGCCCAGCGTTCCCCCCGCCGCCACCAGCCCGGCGGCGAACCCCGGCGAGTAGCCGCGCCGCCGCATCTCCGGAATCCCGGAACTGCCGATCGCGCTGCACGTCGCCGGGCTGCTCCCCGCCATCGCCGCGAACAATCCGCACGCCAGCACCACCGCCACGCCCAGGCCGCCGGGCACCCGGTGCAGCCATGTGTGCAGCGCGTCGTACAGGTCCTTGCCGGCCCGGGACTTGCCGATCGCGGCGCCCTTCAAGATGAACAGCGGGATGGTCAGCAGCGTGATGCTGGCCAGCTCCTCGTACACGTTCTGCGCCACCGTATCGAGCGAGGCCGCCGGCATGAACGCCATCATGAACAGCGTCGCCACCCCGCCCAGCGCGAACGCGATCGGGATGCCGGAGAACAGCGCCGCGAGCGTCGCCCCGCCATACAGCAGCCCGATCTGAAGCGTGCTCATGCCAAATGCGCGGGCGCTGCCGGCCGGTGATCGCTGGCCAATACCTGCAGCGCCAATTGCACCGTCAACAGCATCATCCCGACCGTCATGCAGCCGTAAGGTATCCACAGCGGCGGACCCCAGGCGCTCGGCGTCGTTTGGCCCTCGTCCCAGGCCTCCAGCAGCAAGGTCAGGCTTTTCCAGGCGAAGAACGCCACGAACACGGCGGAGAACACGTCGGCGAACAAGCGCCGCAGCCGGTCCACGCGCGGCGGCAGGATCGCAGCCAGCGCGTCGATGCCGACATGGCCGCGCCGCGCCTGTATCCACGCCGCCGACGCGAAGGTCGCGCCGACCAGCAGGAAAGTGGACAGCTCGTCCTGCCAGTCGCTGGCGATGCCCAGGAAGTACCGCCCGATCACCTCCCACGTCAGCACCAGCCCGGCTGCGGCGATGGCCAGCGCGGAGCCTACCGCCATCACCGCGTTCACGACGTCCAGCGCCGCCTGCACGTGGCCCAGCACGCCCCTGCGCGGGACGTCCGGAACGGAACCGCCGTCCATCGCGACATGGGCGCTCACGCGACGGCTTCCGCCAGCTTCATCAAATTGGCGCAGGCGGCGTTTCGGTCGCTGAAGTCTTTCCAGGCGCTCGCCTTGGCGATGTCCCTCCAGCGCTCCAGCGCCGCCGGGTTCTCCTCGTGCACCGCGACACCCGCCTTCGCGAACACGCTCGCCAGTTCCACGTCGTCGTGCCGCGAGCCCTCCACCGCGAACGGCTCCATCGCCGCCCCGACCCGCATCAGCGCCGCCTGCTGGTCGGCGTTCAAGCTGTCGAAAATATCCTTCGACATCAGCAGCGGCGTGAACATGAACCAGATGCTGCCCCGCTGCGGCGTCGTGACATTGCGCGCGATCTCATAAAGCCGGAACGACGTGAGGCTGGTCGAGCTCGTCACCACGGCGTCCAGTGACCCCGTCTGCATCGCCGCATACGCCTCGTTCGACGGCACCGAGCTGATGATGCCGCCCGCCGCCTTCAGGAACAGGTCGAACTCCCGCGAGCCGCCGCGGATCTTCAGGCCTTGCACGTCCTTCGGCTCGACGATCGCGCCCGCCCGCGAGCCGATGCCGCCGGCCTGCCACACCCACGTCAGCAGCTTCACGCCCCGTTTTTCCAGCACCGCCGTCAGTTCCTGCCCGATCGCGGCGGCCTTCCAGGCGGCGCCCTGCTCGTAGCTGGTGACCATCATCGGCATCAGCGTGATGTTCACCTCCGGCACCTCGCCGCCTGCGTAGGCCAGCGGATACATGGTAAGATCGAGCGCTCCCCGGCGAAGCGCGGAAAACTGCGCCATCGTCTTCATCAGCGACGACCCGGGATAAATCTGGAACTCCAACTCCCCGTTCGTCTCCGCGTGCACGTCGCGGGCGAACCGCCGCACCAGCCGGTCGCGGAAATCCCCTTCCTCAAGCGTGCCGCCGGGGAACTGGTGACTGATCTTGAGCACGCGTGGCGCCGCCCGCGCCGCGCCGGACCGCAGCAGTGCGGGTGCGGCAAGCAGCGTGCCCAAGGCACTCCGGCGCGTGACGATCATGACGTTAACTTTCTCCCCGCCGAAGCTTACGCATCAGGCCACCGCCTCCGCCAGCTTCAACATGGCAGCGCACGACGCACTGCGCCCGGCGAAATCCTTCCATGCACTGGCCTGCGACACCGCCTTCCACTGCGCGATCGCGTCCGCGTTCATGTCCGCCACCGGCACTCCCGCCTTGCCGTACACGTCCCCCAGCGCCTGGTCGTCAGCCTTCGCCGACGCCAGGGCGAACGCCTCCTGTTCCAGCCCGGCCTGCAAGACCGCCGCCTGCTGCTCCGGCGTCAGGCTGTCGAACACGATCTTGGACATCAACAGCGGCTCGAACATGAACCAGAAGCTGCCGGTTCGCGCCGAGGTCACGTTCTTGGCGATCTCCTGCAGGCGGAAGCTGATCAGGCTGGTCGAGGACGTCACCGCCGCATCCAGCGACCCGGTCTGCATCGCGGCATACGTCTCCTCCGAGGTAATCGACGAAATGATTCCCCCCGCTTGCTTCAGCATCAAGTCCATCTCCCGCGAACCCCCGCGGATCTTCAGCCCCTTGGTATCGTCTGGCCTCACGACGCCGTGGGTGCGGGACACCACTCCGCCGCCCTGCCAGATCCAGGTGACGATCTTGACGCCACGCTTGTCCAGTAGCGCGTCCAGTTCGTGCCCGATATCATTCGCCTTCCACGCTATCCCCTGCTCGTAGCTGGTGACCAGGCACGGCATCAGGCCGACATTGACTCCGGCACCTCGCCGCCGGCGTAGGCCAGGGGATACAGGCTCATGTCCAGCGCGCCACGGCGTATTGCCGAGAACTGCGCCACCGTCTTCATCAGGGACGATCCGGGGTAGATTTCGAATGTCAGGTCGCCGCCGGTCTTTTCCTGGACCGAAGCGGCGAAGCGACGCACCAGCCGGTCGCGAAAATCGCCCTGCTCGACCGTGCCGCCCGGAAATTGATGGCTGATCTTGATGATCCGCGGCGTCGCCGCTCGGCTGCTGCGATGCAAGAAGGGCATGGCAAGCGCGCCGCCGATCATGGCGCGACGGGTGACAGGCATCGGACTCTCCCAAGGCGTAATTCCTTATGCATCAAACATCTAACAATTTCGACGTCGACACAAGACGTGACGCTCAATGAGCGGCCGGAACGCCAGATATCGATTTACTCACGGGCCAGCCGGCTCTAGCGTCTATTTCAATACCAAGAACCAAACGTCCCAGACAGAGAGCCATCCCCATGAAGCGCGCGCTGCCCGCAACGCTTGCCGCCCTCCTCGCTGCCACCGCCGCCCACGCCGCCGACCCGATCCGCATTGGCGTCATCGCCGAGAACTCCGCCATCAGCGGCATCGCCATCCCGAACGCCGCCCAAATCGCCGCCGACGAGATCAACGCCAAGGGGGGCGTCGACGGCCGCACGATCGAAATCGTCGCCTACGACGACCACAACTCCGCCGCCGACGCGGTCCGCGCCTTCCAGCGCGCCGTCAGCCAGGACCACGTCAACGCCGTCATCGCAACCTACACCAGCGAGGTCGCCCTCGCGCTCGAACCCTGGGCCGGCCGCCTCAAAACCCCGACGATCACGCCGGGCGCCGCCAGCGACGAAATTTCCAAGCGCATCCACGGCGACTACGAACACCTGAAATACAACTTCCACGGCTATCTGGCCTCCACCTTCCTGTCCGACTCCGTGTGCGACGCCGCCAAGGAGCTGCTGGTCGATGGCCTGCACATGAAGACAGCCGTCATCATGAGCGAGGACGCCGCCTGGACCGCCCCGCTCGACGCCGAATACGAGAAATGCCTGCCGAAGATCGGGCTGAAGGTGCTTGACCACATCCGCATGTCGCCCGACACGACCGACTTCACCCCGATCTATAACGGCATCGAGGGCAAGAAGCCGGACGTGATCATCACTGGCATCAGCCATGTCGGTGTCCAGCCGACGGTCCAGTGGGCCAACCAGCAGGTGCCGATGCCGATGTTCGGCATCACGTCGCAGGGGACCTCCAGCACGTTCTGGAAGGACACCAACGGCGCCACCGAGGGCGTCGTGCTGCAGCTCGTCGCCGTCGACACGGTCGCCAGCACGCCGAAGACGATCCCGTTCGCGCAGGCCTACATCAAGAAATACGGCATCACCCCCGCCTACTCCGGCTACGGCGCCTACGACGAGGTGTACTACATCGCCGACGCCATCCACCGCGCCGGCGGCACCGACCCCGATAAGATGGTGACGGCGTTGGAGGCCACGAACTGGGAGGGCACGGTTGGCCGCATCCAATTCTTCGGCAAGGACGACCCGGCCACTCACGCGCTGAAATACGGCAAGGACTACGTGAGCGGCCTGGTCGTGCAGTGGCAGAACGGCAAGCAGGTCGCGGTCTGGCCGAGTTCCGTTGCCTCCGCCAAGCTGACCTTCCCGAATTTCGTGAAAATCAGCGCCACCAACTAAACCGACTCCGATGCTCGCACTGCAAATCCTGATCGACGGGTTCGCCATCAGCACCCTGTATGGATTGGGGGCGGTCGGTTTCACCTTGATGTTCGGCGTGTCCGGCGTGTTGAACCTGGCCCACGGCAGCACCATGCTGGTCGCCGCTGTGGTCGCTTGGATCGTGGCGGACCCGCTCGGGGCGTATGGCGGCGCGTTGGCCGGGTTGCTGTCGGGCATCGCCTGCGCGTTCGCCACCTACTTCCTCATCGTGCGCCCTATCCAACGCTCCCGCGCTATCCCGCCCGAGGAGAAGGAAATCTTCGTCCTCACCGGCACCCTGCTCTGGGGCATCATGATCCAAGAGGCAGTCGCCTACTTCACAACCACCAGCCCCCACACGGTGCGCCCCCTCATCGCCGGCGTGATCGACATCGGCGGGGTGCGGACCCCCACCAACGAGGTGCTGACCGCGGTGCTGTGCTGGTCGGCAATCGGCGGCCTTTGGCTGCTGGTCAATCGCACCCGCGCCGGCAAGGCGCTGCTCGCCGCCTCCATCAACCCGCGCGGCCTGACCCTGCTCGGCTACGAACTCTCCAGCATCTACCTGCTCGTCTGGGCCATCTACGGGGTCCTGGCGGGAGTCGCCGGCGTGTTGCTCGGAGCGTTCCTCGGCGTCAGTTCGGAGAACGCGGGCACGTTGACCGCCAGCGCGTTCTCCATCGTCGTGCTCGGCGGCCTCGGCAGCGTCTCCGGGTCGCTGATCGCGGCCTATGCCGTCGGCTACCTCGAAACCATCACCGCCTACCTTGTGGCGCCCTATCTTCGCACCATCCCGTCGCTGCTGCTGCTCGTGCTGGTGGTGTATCTGCGGCCGCAGGGCCTGCTGGGGCGCCGCTGATGCCCGCCTTGTTCCGCATCCGCCTATTCTGGGCGTCCCTCTTCGTGCTGCTCGTGCTGGCCACGCTGCCGTGGTGGGTGTCCGCCTACGTGCTCGGCCTGCTCACCGGCGCCTACTATTTCGGCGTGTTCGCCATGTCGTGGGACCTGCTGTTCGGCTTTGCCGGCGAGGTGAACTTCGGCCCCACCTTCCTCATCGGCCTCGGCGCTTACGGCGGCGGCCTGCTCAACAGCGAGTTCGGCCTGCCCATCCCGATCTGCGTCCTTGGCGGCGCGGTGGCGGCCGTGCTCGGCGGCGTGCTGCTTGCCCTTCCGGCGCTGCGCCTCAAGGGCCCCTATTTCGGCCTGATTACCCTCGTCGCCGTGCTGCTGCTCCAGCAGGTCGTCGTCATCTTCGCCGGCGTCACCGGTGGCGAGATCGGGCTGACCATCCCCGACGTGATGTCCATCGACGACACCACCAACTACCTCATCGCCCTCGGCTTCATGGGCGCCGTCGGGCTGTTCCTGTTCGCCCTGTCGCGCAGCTCCGTCGGCCTCATCCTCCAGGCCTGCGGGCAGGACACGATCGAGGCCGCCGCCCTGGGCTTCAACGTCGCTAAGCACAAGCTTGCGGCGTTCTGCATCAGCGCGCTGTTCAGCGGCCTCGCCGGCGCCATGCTGGTGTTCTACTACGGCACCGCCTCGGTCGGCACCGTCATCGACATCTCGGTCGGGGTGCAAGTGATCATCGCGGCGGTCCTCGGCGGACGCCGGACCATCCTCGGCGCGGTCATCGGCGCCATCTTCCTGGTCGTCGCCGGCGAACTGTTGCGCCCGCTCGGCCAGCTCAGCACCTTCGTCGTCTCGGCCGTGGCGCTCCTGGTGATCCTGTTCTTCCCCGAAGGCCTGCTCGGCTCCCTGCTGCACGCAAGGGCTTCGAAATGAGCCTTTTGAAGGTCGAGGGCCTCGTCAAGCGTTTCGGCGGGCTGGTCGCCGTCAACGGCATGGGCCTGTCGATCGCGCCCGGTGAAATCCTCGGGCTGATCGGCCCGAACGGCTCCGGCAAGTCGACCGTGATGAAGCTCATTATGGGGATCGAGCGGCCGAACGCCGGGTCGGTGCGGATCGACGGGATCGACGTCGCCGGCTGGCCGTCGCACCGCATCGCGCGCCAGGGCGTCGGACTGGTGTTCCAACACTCCCGCCCCCTGCATCGCCAGACCGTGCTGGAGAACATCAAGCTCGCCTTGCTGCCCGACTCGCTGCTCCGCCTGGCCGCCGACAAGGGCGTCGACGCCCGCGCCCGCGCCATCGCCGAGCGCTGCAGCCTCGGCGCCGTGATGAACCGCCTGCCCGCGACCCTGCCGTTTGCCGACCTACGGCGAATGGAACTTGCCAAGGCCATCGCACGCGACCCCAAGGTGGTGCTGGTCGACGAGCCCTTCGCCGGCCTGACCTCGGGCGAGGTCGCCGACTTCTCCGCCCTGATCGCCGGCTTCCGCACCGAGGGCCGCGCCGTGCTGCTCGTCGACCACAACGTCAAAGGCGTCTCCGCCCTGGTCGATCGCGTGCTGGCGATGTACCTCGGCGAGCGCATCACCGAGGGCTCGGCCGAGCAGGTCATGGCCCACCCCAAGGTCCGCGCCGTTTACCTCGGCGGCAGCATCGAGACTTCCGCCCGCCCGGCGCTCGACGCCAAGCCCGGCCCGCCGCTGCTCGACGTCAAGCACGCCAGCGTCCTCTACGGCAAGGCCCAGGCGCTCGACGACGTCTCCATCCACGTCCGCGAAGGCGAGTTCGTCTCGATCGTCGGACTGAACGGCGCCGGCAAGACCACCCTGTTCAACGCCATCTCCGGCCTCGTGCCCTACAGCGGCGCCGTCGCCTGGGACGGCGACAGCCTGGCCGGGCGCACCCCGGCCGTAATCGCCCGCGGCGGCATCGTGCAGTGCCCCGAAAGCCGCGAGCTGTTCGGCGACATGAGCGTGCGCGAGAACTTCGACCTCGGCGGCAGCCGGTTGCCCAAGCCCGAGCGCGCCCGGCAGCTCGCCTGGCTGCTCGACCTGTTCCCCATCCTGCAATCCCGCCACGCGCAGAACGCCGGCACCCTGTCCGGCGGCGAGCAGCAAATGCTCGCCATCGCCCGCGCGCTGATGATGAAGCCGCGCTTGCTGATCCTCGACGAACCCACGCTCGGGCTGGCACCGGTTATCCTGGAACAGATCTCCAAGGCCCTGGAACTGCTCCGCACCACGACGCCGATCACCGTCCTGCTCGGCGAGCAGAATGTCACCTTCGCGCTCCCCCACGCCGACCGGGTGTATGTGCTGGAACACGCCCGCATCGTGTGGGAGGGCGACCCGGCGCGGTTTGCCCAGGAGGCGGGGGCGGGATACCTCTAGAAGAAGGATGGGGCTTTGCCCCATACGCGCGAACTTACCTGGTTCTGAGTGCCATGCATTGTAGTTTCCTGTGCCTTGGAGCCTCTGCCAGACGGTATCGCAGGGCTGCTGCGGCCTTTCGTGTTCGTCGTCATGTGGCGGGCA
>JAABUJ010003907.1_pt1 | contig 16201 bp, 18 predicted proteins | sample 5559131 | NCBI WGS metagenome assembly JAABUJ01 (sample SAMN10711875, study PRJNA513366) | rock metagenome | isolation source: Antarctica rocks | place: Antarctica: Victoria Land, Mt New Zealand nord | collected 2016-01-07 | reverse complement strand
TCTGCGGCTGGGTGCGGTCGAGCCAACGGATGGCGGGCATGGCGCCAGTCTGGCACCCGTCGGAGTCCTACTCAGCAGCGGCTGTTGACCGGCCCGGCTCGATCATGACCGCCGGGCGGCCGGCGGGTTGACGGGTACCGGAGCCGACGGGGACGGTGCCGGGGTGCGGGCCGCGAGCTGCCCGCACGCGGCATCGATGTCGGTTCCCCTATTGGCCCTGACGGTGGCGTTGACGCCGAGGGAGCGCAGCTCCTCGCAGAAGGCGGCCACTCGCGCCGCCGACGCCCCCCGGATGGCATAGCCCTCGGTGGGGTTCAGCGGGATGAGGTTGACGTGGGCGGCGAGGCCGCGGGCGATGGCCGCCAGCTCCCGGGCGTCCCGGCCCCGGTCGTTGACCCCGTCGATGACCGCCCACTCGAAGCTCAGGCGACGGCCCTTGGCTGCCCGGTACTCCTCGCAGGCGGTGACGATCGAGGCCAGCGGGTAGCGCCGGTTGATGGGCACGAGCTGGTCGCGCAGGGCATCGTTGGCCGCGTGCAGGGAGACGGCCAGGTTGACCGGGAGGGCCTCGCCCGCCAGGCGCCGGATACCGGGGACGATGCCCACGGTCGACACGGTGAGGTGGCGGGCGGAGAGGCCCAGGTCGTCGTGCAGGCGCCTGAGTGCGCCCCACACCCGGTCGTAGTTGGCGAGCGGCTCGCCCATGCCCATGAAGACCACGTTGGAGAGCCGACGCTTGCCGTCGTTGCCGGCCGCGGTGTTCCCGGCCGCGGTGTTCCCGGCCGCGGTGTTCCCGGCCGCGGCGTTCTCCGCCGTGGCGCGGCGGGCGACCACGACCTGCTCGACGATCTCGCCGACCGACAGTTGCCGGGTGAAGCCGGCCTGCCCGGTGGCGCAGAACTGGCACCCCATGGCGCAACCGGCCTGGCTCGACACGCACACCGTCGAGCGGTCCCGGTAGTGCATGAGGACGGTCTCGACGCGGGCTCCGTCGGCCAGCTCCCACAGCCATTTCACCGTCTGGCCCCCGTCGGCGACGGTGCGCGCCACCTCGGTGAGCGCTGGCGCCAGATCCGTCTCGAGCCGGTCACGCAGGGCGAGGGGCAGGTCCGTCATGGCCGCCGGGCGCCGACCGCCGTGCAGGGCCTGCCACACCTGGCGGGCGCGGAACGCGGGCTCGCCGTAGAGGAGGTCGCCCAGTTGCTCGACGGTCAGGTCGAAGGCGGCGGTCACCCCGTCAGGCTACGGGACTTGGCCTGACCAGGGCCTGTGGGTCCGGTGACAGTTTCCCGCAAGGGTCGGCGTTCCGATGTCAATTTGCCCGCCCCCCCGGGGGGAGATCGCCAGGGGAACGAAGGCGGGGCGCCGGCAACAGCGGGACGAGGCATCCTGCGGTCCTGGTGTGATCGCCAGGCTCCGCTGGCGGTCACCACGGATGGCGAAGCCATGGTGTCGACGACCACGGAGCGGTCATTGCCGAGATGGCAGACTGAGGGTTGGTGGCCGAGCCGACGAATGTGGGTGTCCACGTCGGTCCGTGGACCGAGGAGGACCTTCTGACGCTGCCCGAGGACGGGCAGCGAGCTGAGGTGATCGAGGGGAGCCTCGTTATGAACCCGCAGCCCGCAGGCCCACACCAGCGGGCCTTCCTGCGTCTCGCCTGGGCGCTCGGTGACGCCAGCCCTGGCGGCCTCGAAGCGATCGAGGCGCTCGGGATGCGGGTGCCGGGGTGGCAGCGTCTTGGTCCCCGACGTCATGGTCGCCGACGCCGGGCGGTCTCAGCCGATCGCTCCGGCATCCTGGACGCGGCGGCGGTCCGCCTCGTGGCCGAGGTCGTCTCTCCCCGGGTCGGCCACCATGGACCGGCTCACCAAGCCGGCGATTTACGCCGAAGCGGGCGTCGGCTACTTCTGGCGGATGGAGCTGTCCGAGGCCGGACCCACAGTGACGGCCTACCGCCTCCACGAGGGTGCCTGGGCGGTGATGGCGGAGGTCGGCCCGAGCCAGGATCTGGTGGTGGAGGAGCCCTTCGCGATCCGGGTCCGTCCGGGCGCGCTGAGCGGGGTGGCCTGACGGCAGGTCGGCGTCCCAGGTCTCCCGGGTGAAGGCCGGATTATTCACGCGGGCCGGCACCGAGTGACCTCTCGGGGGCGACTGCGGTAGGAGATTGGTATGCCTGCAACTGCGAAGCGGAAGGTCTCGGTCACCCTCGACGACGACCTGGTGGCCGAGATCGAGCAGGAAGGGTGCGGCCTGTCGGCAACGGTCAATGCCGCAGTTCGGGCGGACCTCGAGCGGCGGCGCCGCAACCGTGCCTTGGGGGCGCCTGAAGCGTCTCGCAGACGAGGATGGTCCGCTCGACAGCGCCGAGGACGAAGCAGAGATCGCTAGGTACATGAGCTTGCTCAATGGCTTCGATGAGGACGCTCGGTGAGGGTGGTACTCGACGCCGAAGCGGTAATCGCCCTCTTGGAACGGGGGCATCCCGCTCGCCACACGGTCCGGCGTATCGCCGAAGCAGCACGACGTTTGTGGCACGAGGTTGCAATCCCGAGCGTGACACGGGCGGAGCTGTACCGGGGTGCCCACCGAAGCCATGCGCTGGACGCACTGCTTGCTCGACAGAGCAACTCCGGGCCGCTGCTGCCCAACACCGAGCGCGGACTGGCTCGACTCGTCGGTGGCGTTCTCGCTCAGGCAGGTGTGGGTTCTGAGCACATGGTCGCTGCTCACGCCGTCGCAGTGGCCGTTGAAGATGGCGGCGGCGTGATCATCACTGGCGACCCGAACGACCTCGGTCGTCTTGCCGGCCCGTACCGAACGATCGTCGTGGAGGGTCTGGCGGCCCGGGCTTGAAGTGCTTGGTGGGTCAGCGCTGCAATTAGATCAGAGCCCCACGAGGCCGTGCCGCCGTCAAGCGGCGTACCCGAGCATGGACGCCCAGTCCCCGAGGCAAGGGCCGGCGCAGGACAGATGGCACTGGCGTGTCCTCATCCCGGACAACCCGTGAGACCGCTTGCACCGTGGCCGTCCCTGGCCAGCAACGCCTGGCCAACAACACGCACCCGCCTGACCTACGCGTTTGCGAGCCCGAGGTCGGCTTCGAACCGACGACCTGACGCTTACAAGGCGCCTGCTCTGGCCAACTGAGCTACTCGGGCCGGGTTCCGCATCTCACCACGACGCACCAACGCTTCCTGGCTGGCGAGCTTTGTCGCCGCGTTTGCGTCCTGACCCACTTCCCGCGAGGGTCCTAACCCTAATCTGGCGCCGGCCAGCTGCCGCGCCCGCCGGTTGGAGGATGTCCCAAGGCGGCCAGGAGCTCGGCTCTAGTCGCCGCCAGACGGGCCGTGCCATCGGTGGCGCAACGGCTCGCCACCCGTCGGGCCTCGCCAGTGAGGCACCACGACAGGAGCCCGCTGAGGCGGTCGGCGCTGGCGTTGTCGACCCGGACGGCCGCCGGCCAAGCGAGGGCGGCGGCCTGAGCGGTCACCTTGGCGCCAACCTTCAAGGCCAGTACCAGGCCGTGGAGCCGGGTGGTCACCACGGCGTCGAGGCGGCTGAGGATGGACTCCAACTGGCCGGGCGTCCCGCACAGGTGGGATTCACGGGGGTGCAGGCGGGTGTCGATGATGACGGGGGCGACGTCGCTGGCGACCAGCAGCTCGTCGATGAGCCGGTGGGCATCCCCGTGCCGACAGCGGGTGCCGTACTCCGGTTGATCGTGGCTCAGTATCACGCCCACCACCGGGACACGGGTGGTGATGCGACCGAGGCCGAGATCGGGTGAGCTGTGGCCGCGGCGGTCGCGCTCGATCACCGCGCCGGGATGCAGCGCGGCGGTGCCGTCGACGACCGACACGCCCACGAGGACACGGGTGGCGTCGGGGAAGCTCCGGAACAGGTCCTCGACGAGCGGCCCGGCGGCCGGCCCGCAGGCGAAGACCACGTGGCTGACCTCGTCGGGGTCGATGCCCGACCAGGCGACCTCCCAGACGGAACGGAAGTTCGCAGCCATGGCGACGCGGTGAGGGATGCCTGCTTCGGCCAGCCAGGCTCGCACCGTCTCACCGGCCAGGAGATCTCCCGCAGTCACCTCGGCGCTGTCAAAGCTGAACCAGCCGGTCAGGAGCACGAACATGACGCGAGGAGCGGTGGCAGGGTCATGGCTTCGAGGATGCTTGATCCGAGTGTGTCAGGGTGGCAGGGTGATCGGGATGGCACTTTCCGATCGCGACCGGGCGATGCTCGACTTCGAGTGCTCGTGGTGGACCGAGACCGGTGTGAAGGAAGACGCGATCCGGGTCCGGTTCGCACTGTCCTCCACCCGGTACTACCAATTGCTGGGCACCTTGGTCGACAGCGACGAGGCGTTGCGCTACGAGCCTCTGGTCGTCCGCCGTCTGCGCCGGGGCCGAGATCAGCGCCGCCGGGCCCGCTTCCAGGGCCGCTCGGCCGGCAACCCCTCCGCCCGATGACCGCGCCGCACGGTAGCCACGCCTCCGGGGACGGGCCGTCCTCGCGCGACGCCGGCACCCCGACCACCGCCGGCACCCACACCACCAAGGCCGTCCTCGTCGTGGTCGTCGCCGTCGTCCTCGCCGTCGTCGCCCTCAGCGGGCTCACCACCTCCCACTCGGCCACGGGCGCAAGCCAGGTCGCCACTACGGCACCGCCCGTCGCCGCCGTCCCGCCGGCCCCGACGACCACCACCACGCCGCCGCCTGCCCCGGCGTCGGTGAAGGTGCTGGTGTTCAACGGGACGACCGCCCCCCACGGCGCCGGCTACTTCAGCACCAAGCTCCAGGGCCTCAGCTACGACACCCTGGCCCCGGAGAACGCCACGATCACCACGGTCAACTCTTCTCAGGTCTACGTCGCGATGCCCGGCTACATGTCGTCGGCGGCCAACGTCGCCGCCGGGCTCGGCCTTCCGGCGACGGCGGTCCAGCCGTCGCTCCCCGCCACCGCCCCGGTGTCGTCGTCGGCGGTCAAGACGAACAGCCCTGACGTGGTTGTCCTGGTCGGCTCGGACATCTCCGGGCAGTCGCTGGGGACCACGTCGTCGACAGGGTCCACGGCAACGACTGGCTCGACGCCGACGACAGGCTCGAGCCCCACGACCGCGTCCACGGACAGCACCGCCACGACGTCGGCCGGCTGATACGCCGGAAGGATGTCGGAGCCGCTCGGGCCGTTCCTGGCCGCTCCCGCCCGGGCGGCGATCCTGATCGATTTCGACGGCACCCTGGCCCCGATCGTCGATGACCCCGACCAGGCGGCCGCCCTCCCGGGCACCGAAGAGGTGCTGCGCCGCCTGGTGCTGCGCTACCGGACGGTCGGCGTGGTCTCGGGGCGCCCGGTCCGCTACCTGCAGGACCGCCTGGGCGGCCTCGACGGCGTTCATCTGGCCGGCTTGTACGGACTCGAACGTGTTGTCAACGGGAGCGTCGAGGTGCTCCCCGAGGCCGCCCGGTGGGAAAGCACGGTGGCGAACGTGGCGGCAGCTGCGGAAGCGGCCGCACCCGCGGGGGTGAACGTGGAGCGCAAGGGCTTGGCGGTGACCCTGCACGTCCGTCTCGCGCCGGAGCATGCCGGTTGGATCACCCGCTTCGCCGGCGACCAGGCGGCCACCACCGGCCTCGTCGTCCACCGTGGGCGCCGGTCGGTCGAGCTGCGCCCGCCGGTTGAAGCCGACAAGGGAACCGTGGTGGATGAGCTGGCCGAGGGCTGCGAGGCGGTCTGTTACCTGGGGGACGACCTCGGCGACCTGCCGGCGTTCGCCCGCCTGGCCGAGATGCGCCGGGCCGGGCGGACCACGCTCGCCGTGGCCGCCGCCAGCGCGGAGGCGCCTCCCGAGCTGCTCGCTCGTGCCGATCTGGTGGTCGACGGTCCGGCCGGCGCCTTGGCCCTGCTCACCGCCCTGGCCGCCTGACGCCGGCGGCGCCCAGCAGGTCGCCGAACCAATCCACCGCGGTGCGCGCCTCGACCACGGCGCGCATGGCCGCGAAGCGCTGCGTGCGCTCCTCCGGCGCCATGTCGATGGCCCGGCCCAGGGCGGCGGCGGTGGCGCTGACATCGAAGGGATTGATGACCAGCGCGTGCTGCCCGAGCTCGTCGGCGCAACCGGCGTGGCGGCTGAGGACGAGGGCGGCGTCGCGCTCGTTGACCAGGGCTAGCTCCTTGGCCACCAGGTTGAGCCCGTCGCGCAGCGGGTTGACTAGGGCCACGTCGGCCCGCCGCAGCGCAGCCACCGACCGGGGATGGTCGTCGTCGGCGTGCAGCAGGATCGGCGTCCAGTCGGGCGTGGCCCAGCGGGTGTTCACGAAGCGGGCCAACGCCTGGACCTCCTGGCTGTACGACAGGTAGTCGGCGAGGCTCTGGCGCGACGGGTACACGAACGCCCCGAAGACCACCCGACCCCGCAGGTCCTCCCTCGCCGCCAGCAGCTCGTCGAAGGCGTGGAAGCCGCGCAGGACGTTCTTCGACAGGTCGATGCGGTCCACCCGCACGACGAAGACGCGCTCGCCCACCTCGGCGCCCAGCTGGCGGTGGGCATCGGCGCACGCCGCACCGTCCGCCACCCTCGAGATGTCGGCGGCGTCAGGTGCGGCCGGGGCGACGAACGTCGGTGGGCAACGTCCGAGCACCTCCTCGCAGCAGGCGGCGAAGGCTCGGGCCCACCGCCGCGAGTGGAAGCCGACTGCGGCGGAGCCGGCCAGGCCCTCGAGCACCTGGCGGCCGACGGCGTCGGGCAGGACAGCGAGCTCAGCGGGGCTGCACCACGGCGTGTGCACGAAGGTGGTGATGTCAAGGTCGGGCCGCGCCCCCGCCAGGAACGAGGGGACGAGCGCGAGCTGGTAGTCCTGCACCAAGACGGTGGCGCCCGGCCCCGCCGCCTCGGCGGCTGCGGCCGCAAAGCGCCGGTTGACGGCTACGTACGACGCCCACGCCTCGTGCCAGCGCCGGTCGAAGCGGGGACGGCGGGGCAGGTCCCACAGCCCGTGGAGGGCGTACCACAACGACCCGTTGGCGACAACGTCGTAGTACCCCCGGTACACGTCGGGGTCGACGACGAGTGACTGCAGCCGGAACCCGTCGCTCTCCACGAGCCCCTGGGCCGCGGCCTGGCGATCACCATCGCTGACGGCGCTGGCCAGCCACAGCGCCCCGGACCGCTCGACCCCGGGGCCGAGGGTCACGACCAGGCCGCCGCCACCCCGCCGACCTTTCCACTGTCCCTCTGCCGTCGCGGTGAAGCTGAGCGGACCGCGGTTCGACATCACGACGACCGGCGCGCCCATACGGCCGGCCACCCTACCCAGGCGGTCCGGGGCGGGCACCATGGGGGGATGCCCCACGTCGTCGCCGCCCCGGACAAGTTCCGGGGAACGGCGAGTGCGGCGGCGGTGGCGGCGGCGGTGGCGCGCGCCGCCGCCCAGGCGGGCTGGACCTGTGACCAGGCACCCGTGTCCGACGGTGGTGAGGGCTTCTGTGACGTGATCGGCGGTCCCGTCCGTACCCAGGGGGTCCACGGTCCGCTCGGCGCAGCGGTGCGGGCGCAGTGGCGGTTGCGGGAGGCCTCGGCGTCCGCTCCCCGGTCGGCCGTCATCGAGATGGCCCTGGCGTCGGGCCTCGAGCTGGTGGGCGGGGCCGGTGGCAACGACGCCATCAGGGCGGACACCACCGGCACCGGTGAGCTCATCGCCGCCGCCGTCAGCGCCGGGGCGTGCCGCATCTTGATCGGCATGGGGGGCTCGGCGACCACCGACGGGGGCATGGGCGCCCTCGACGTGCTCGAGCCGCACAGCCGCCTGGCGGGCGTGGAGCTGGCCGTGGCGTGCGACGTGACCACCCGTTTCGTCGACGCCGCGGCCGTCTTCGCCCCCCAGAAGGGAGCGTCGGCGCGCCAGGTCGAGCTGCTCACCCGGAGGCTGGAGCGCCTGGCCCAGCTCTACGAGTCCCGGTTCGGCGTCGACGTGCGCCCGATCGAGGGTTCGGGGGCGGCCGGGGGCCTGGCGGGCGGCCTGGCCGCGGTCGGCGCCACCCTGGTCGCCGGCTTCGACCTGGTGGCCGACGTCATCGAGCTCGCAGAGCGCATGGAGCGAGCCGATCTGGTGGTCACGGGGGAGGGCTTCCTCGACGAGCAGTCCTTCGCCGGCAAGGCCGTCGGCGGTGTGGCCCAGATGGCGGCCGAGATGGGAGTGCCGCTGCTGGTCGTGGCCGGAGACGGCCTGGAGGTCCAACCTGTGGCCTACGAGTCACTGGTGGCCCGCTTCGGACGGGAACGATCAATGGCCGCCACCCTCGACTGCATCACGGAGGTGGTCGCCGGGCGGCTGGAAGAGTGGGGGAAAGGCGCCTTCGGCGAAATCTGACGGCGGTGTCGAACGTCGTTGGTGCGGAGGAGCTCAAGCCGTCTTGCGGTGGGCGGGGACGTCGGCGAGCGGCGGCCGCTCAACCAGGGTCAAGCGGTAGGGGTCCACGCCGGGCCGGACCAGCACCGCATCCCACGGATCGCCGGCTCCCGCCGCTCCGGCGACGCCCGCCCGGTCGAGAGCGAGTTGCAAGATGGCCGTGGCCTGGGGCCCCAGATCGGCCAGGGGCCGGTTGCGGTGGACCCGCTCTCCGAGGTCGCACTGGGCGAACGCGGAGACACCGAAGCGGTTGGCGATGTCGATCAGCAGCGCCAGGTCGACCCCGTAGCCCCCGGCGAACGGCACCGTCTCGAGGATCTCGCGCCGGGCCGCGCACTCCCCCGCCAATGGCTGGACGAGGGGGGCCAGCTCGGGGAAGAGCAGCGAGATCAGGGGTCGGGCCATCAGCTCGGTGACCCGGCCGCCCTCACCCGCCTGGCCCCTGTACGCCCGCCGGTAGAACCCCTTCACGAAGCCGATGTCGTCCCGGGCTAGCAGGGGGCCGACGAGGCCCAGGATGAAGTCGACGCTGAAACCGGTGATGTCGGCGTCGCAGAACGCCACCAGGTCCCCGTTGGTGACGTGCAGTCCCCGCCACATGGCCTGGCCCTTGCCACCCTCGTCGCCGTACTCGGGGAGGACCCCGGCGGCGGCGACCACCGCGGCGCCGGCGGCGGCGGCACGCTGCGCCGTGGCGTCGGTCGAGCCGTCGTCGATGACCACCAGCTCGTCGACCACGTGATGACGTTCGATCAGCTCGGTGCGGATCGCCTCGACGATCGGGCCGACGGTGGGTGCCTCGTTGCGCGCCGGGAGCACCACCGAGACGGTCCGGCCGCGCTTGGTGTCCACCAACCGCTCGGCGGGGAATTCGGAGGCGGTGAAGGAACGCAGCATGGCCGACGCATCTTGCCAGAGCGTGACCGCGGCGTCCCTCTGGGTGGATCGAGTGGATCCACCCCGCGCCGTGACGTTGACGCTTTCGGTCAAGACGCGCCAGAATGGGGGATACATCATCCAGAGCGGTCGAGGGACGGGCCCTGTGACGCCGCGGCAACCAGTTCAGCCTTCGGGGGGACCAGGTGCCAATGCCCGTGTCGATGAGGAGGATAAGGTGCCGTTCGTCGAAGGTCTCCGCTGTCGGGAGTGCGCGCGTCAGTATCCGGCCGAGGCGCTCCACGTCTGCGAGTGGTGCTTCGGTCCGCTCGAGGTGGTATACGACTACGAGAAGATCGCCGACGTGATCTCTCCGGATCGCATCGCCGCCGGTCCCCTCTCCATCTGGCGCTACGCCGACCTGCTGCCGGCGAGCCCCGAGGGGGCCGTGGACCTGGGCGCCGGTTTCACCCCGCTGGTCCGGGCGGAGCGGCTGGCCGCCGAGCTGGGTCTCGGTGAGCTGTGGATCAAGAACGACACCGTCAACCCGACGGGTTCGTTCAAGGACCGGGTCGTCTCGGTCGCCCTCACCAAGGCCCGGGAGCTCGGGTTCAAAGTGGCAGCCTGCGCCTCCACCGGCAACCTGGCCAACTCCGTGGCCGCCCACGCCGCCCACGCCGGCATGCAGTCGGTGGTGTGCATCCCCGCCGACCTGGAGCAGGCCAAGGTGGTGACGACCGCCGTCTTCGGCGGCCACCTGATCGCGGTCCGGGGCAACTACGACGACGTCAACCGGCTCTGCGCGGAGCTGGCCGGCGAGCACCCGTCGTGGGCGTTCGTCAACGTCAACATCCGGACCTACTACGCCGAGGGCTCCAAGACCCTGGCGTTCGAGGTGGCCGAGCAGCTCGGCTGGCAGGCACCCGACCACGTGGTCGTGCCCATCGCCTCGGGGAGCCAGCTGACCAAGGTCGCCAAGGGCTTCGAGGAGCTCCACGCCGTCGGCCTGCTCGACGACGAACCGCACGTTCGCGTCTCCGGGGCCCAGGCGACCGGGTGCTCGCCGGTCGCCATCGCCTTCGAGTCGGGGACCGACGTCATCCGACCGGTCAAGCCGCACACGATCGCCAAGTCGCTCGCCATCGGCAACCCGGCCGACGGCATCTACGCCCTCGACGCCGTGCGCTCCTCCGGCGGGGCCGTCGGGTCGGTCACCGACGACGAGATCGTCGAGGGCATCCGGCTGCTGGCCCGCACCGAGGGCATCTTCGCCGAGACCGCCGGCGGGGTCACCATCGCCACCCTGGCCCAGCTCGGCGCCCGGGGCGTGGTGCGCCCCGACGAGCGTGTCGTCGCCTATGTGACGGGCAACGGCCTGAAGACCATCGACGCGGTCGCCGGCGCCTGCGGGCCGACCGCCACCATCGCCCCCACCATGGACGCCTTCGCCGGCGCCGTCGAGCTCGAAGAGGTGCTCTAGTCATGGCCGTCACCGTTCGTATCCCCTCCCAGCTCCGCCCCTTGGCGGGTGGGGTCAGCGCCGTCAGCCTCGAAGGCTCGACCGTCGGCGACTCCCTCAAGGCGCTCGATGCCGCCCATCCGGGTTTCGCAGACCGCCTCTTCGACGAATCCGGTCGCCTGCGCCGCTTCGTGAACGTGTTCGTGGCCGACGAGGACATCCGCTTCCTGGACGGGCTGGACACCCCGCTGCCGGACAACGCCGTCTTGTCGATCGTCCCCGCGGTCGCCGGCGGCTGAGCGGCGATCCGGTCGGGGCCCGGCCGGGGGCGGCGCTGCTCGGCCAGGTGACCGATGACCTCATCCGCCGGCGAATGCTGCAGGTCGCGCAGCTCACCGAGCGGGTGGCGTGCGGTCACCCGCTCGGCGGCGGATCTCTCGCTCGACGACTGGCTCCTGCTGCAGGTCACCGCCGCCTGGACGCCGGGTACCCTGGTTCGCCGCTTCCAACGGGCCATCGACCAGCGGGCCGATCGACGCTGAGGTCCGGCGCTGAGGCTGGCGATCGGGTCCAAGGCAGGCGCCGGCCGAAGTGGGTTGCGTTAAGCGCGCCGGATGCGGTGTACTGTTAGCACTCGACCCATGAGAGTGCTAATCCCGGTCCTCCCGGCCGGTCCCCCAACGGAGGGAATGACATACCGATGCCCAAGCTGATCGCCTTCGACGAGAACGCCCGCCGCTCCCTTGAGAGCGGCATGAACCAGCTCGCCGACGCAGTACGAGTAACCCTCGGCCCGAAGGGCCGCAACGTGGTGCTCGAAAAGAAGTGGGGAGCTCCCACCATCACCAACGACGGAGTCTCGATCGCCAAGGAGATCGAGCTCGAAGACCCCTACGAGAAGATCGGCGCCGACCTGGTCAAGGAAGTCGCCAAGAAGACCGACGACGTCGCCGGCGACGGCACCACGACCGCCACCGTGCTGGCGTGGGCGATGGTCCACGAGGGCCTGCGCAACGTGGCCGCGGGTGCCAACCCCATGTCGCTCAAGCGGGGCATCGAAGCCGCCGTCGAGGAGGCCGTCGCCGCCTTGAAGGACGTCTCCAAGGAGACCGAGACCAAGGAGCAGATCGCCCAGGTCGCCTCCATCTCCTCCGCCGACGACGAGATCGGCGGGATGATCTCCGAGGCCATCGACAAGGTGGGCAAGGATGGCGTCATCACCGTCGAGGAGTCGCAGACCTTCGGCATGGACATGGAGCTGGTCGAGGGCATGCGCTTCGACAAGGGCTACATCTCCCCGTACTTCTCCACCGACACCGAGCGGATGGAGGCCGTCCTCGACGACCCCTACGTGCTCTTCGTCGGCTCGAAGATCTCCGCGGTACGTGACCTGCTCCCGCTGCTGGAGAAGGTGATGCAGTCCGGACGGCCGCTGGCCATCATCTGCGAGGACGTCGAGGGTGAGGCCCTCGCCACCCTCGTCGTCAACAAGATCCGGGGCACGTTCAAGTCGGTGGCGGTCAAGGCCCCCGGCTTCGGCGAGCGCCGCAAGGCCATGCTCCAGGACATGGCCATCCTCACCGGCGGCCAGGTCGTCACCGAGGAGGTCGGCCTCAAGCTGGAGAACACGACGCTCGACCTGCTCGGCCGGGCCCGCAAGATCGTGGTGACCAAGGACGAGACGACCGTCGTCGAAGGTGGCGGCGCCGACGCCGACATCAAGGGTCGCATCGCCCAGATCAAGACCGAGATCGACAACACGGACTCGGACTACGATCGGGAGAAGCTCCAGGAGCGCTTGGCCAAGCTGTCCGGCGGCGTCGCCGTCATCAAGGTCGGCGCGGCCACCGAGGTCGAGCTCAAGGAGAAGAAGCACCGCATCGAAGATGCCGTCTCCACGACCAAGGCCGCCGTCGAGGAGGGCGTGGTGCCCGGAGGTGGCGTCGCCTTGCTGAGGGCCCAGGCCCGGGTCCTCGATCGGGCCGAGAAGCTCGAAGGTGACGAGGCGACCGGTGCCCGTATCGTGGCCCGCGCCGTCGAGGAGCCGTTGAAGCAGATCGCGGTCAACGCCGGCCTCGAAGGCGGCGTGGTCGTCGACAAGGTGCGCAACCTGAAGGGTGCCTCCCATGGCCTCAATGCCGCCACCGGCGAGTACGAGGACCTGTTCAAGGCCGGTGTCATCGATGCCGCCAAGGTCACCCGGTCGGCCCTGCAGAACGCCGCGTCGATCGCCGCGCTGTTCCTCACCACCGAGGCGGTCATCGTCGACAAGCCGGAGAAGGATGCCGGCGCCGGGATGCCCGGTGGAGGCATGGAGGACTTCTAGTCCGACCAAAGGGCACGGAGGACTTCTAGTCCGACCCGAGGACACGAGAACCTTGGAGGGGGCGTCCTGCGGGGCGCCCCCTCTCTGTTGTGTTGACATTACCACCACCTTGGAACTGCGAGACTGAAGCGGTGACCGCCGAGTTGTTGGACCTGCACGACCCCTGTCTCCGGCACATGGAGGCGACCGTCCTCGCCGTCGGCGCCACGGCCGAGGTGGGCCGGCTCCGGGTGGTCAAGACCGAGTCCAAGGGCAAGGGCAACAAGCGGATCCGCATCGAGGTCCTCGATGGGTGACACCGGCCACACCGGCCACACCGGCCACACCGGCCACACCGGCCACACCGGCCACACCGGGCCCGCCGGCGACACCGGGGCGAGGGAGGCCCGGCTGCGCCGGGAGCTGGCCGCCCACGACCGGGTCGTCGTGGCCTTCAGCGGGGGGGTGGACTCGGCGCTGCTGGCCTGGGTGGCCCTCGACGAGCTGGGCGCCGACCGGGTGCTCGCCGCCACCGCGGTCTCGCCGTCCCTGGCCCCCTCCGAGCTGCGGGCGTGCCGGGAGCTGGCGCAGCGGTGGGGGCTGCGCTGGGTCCCGGTCGACACCGACGAGCTGGACCGCCCCGACTACGTGGCCAACGGCCCCGATCGCTGCTACCACTGCAAGGCCGAGCTGATGGAGCGCCTGGCGCCCGTCGCCGCCGGGCACGGTGGCGTCGTTGCCCTCGGCGTCAACGTGGACGACCTGGGCGAGCACCGCCCCGGCCAGGACGCCGCCCGGGAGCGGGGAGCGGTGTTCCCCCTCGCCGTCGCCGGCTTCACCAAGGCGGAGGTGCGCTCCTGCGCCCGGCGTCTCGGGTTGGCGGTGTGGGACAAGCCGGCGGCGGCCTGCCTGGCCTCGCGCCTGCCGTACGGGACGCCGGTCACCCTGGGGGTCCTCGACCAGGTGGCAGTGGCGGAGGAGGCCCTGCGGGGACTCGGCTTCGCCCAGCTGCGGGTCCGCCACTACGGGGACCTGGCCCGCCTGGAGCTCGACGGGGCCGACCTGGCCGCCGCCGTCGACCGGCGGGACGAGGTGGTCGGGGCGGTGCGCTCGGCCGGCTACCGGTACGTGACGCTGGACCTGGAGGGGTTTCGCTCCGGCAACCTGAACCACTGGCTGACCGCGCAGAAGCCCTAGCGCCGCCGCCGTCTCTGCTTCGGGGCGCGCACGTGGCTGTCGGCCAGCGCCCAGCGCTCGGCCATGATCCCCCCGCCGGGGATGAAGCCGGCGACGAGGACCAGCAGCAGGGTCAGCGGTCCCCAGTCGAGCTTGCGGTGGAAGGCGACGATGGTGAGCACGTAGGTGGTGAACACCGCCCCGTGCACGTTGCCCATCACGAACAGGGCGGTGCCCCACCCCCCCGTGGTGGAATGGAGGACCCCGACGACGATCAGGGTCAGGAAGGCGATGGCCTCGGCCACCGCCACCTTCCTGAGGAACTTGACCGTCAGCCCGGCGGTCACCGGGGTGGCCGAGGTGATCTCCTGGGGCACGGTGCTCACCAGCCGAGGGTACCCGGCTCCCCCTTGAACGGACCGGTCACCCAGGAGGTGACCCAACCGCCATAGAAGCCGCCGGGCTGCGGGAAGGCCACCTCGCCGTCGACCGTAGCGCGGTCCATCGCTGCGCAGTAGAACGCCAGGTGATCGCGGAGGGCGGAGAAAGAGGCCGTCGGTGAGCGGTACGACCACGCGCCGCGCCGGGCCACCGCTCCGCCGGCCACCACGTCCCAGTAGCTGGCTGAGCCCTTCCATTCGCAGAAGCTGCCTCCGCCGGCCGCCTTCAGGCACTTCCGGTCGATCTCGTCGGGAGGCAGGTAGTAGGTGGGCGGGTGGCTGGTCTCGAGCACCCGCAGGGCGTGGGTGGAGTCGGCGACGGTGACGCCCCCGAGGACGATGACGATGCGCCGGCCGGCGGACTCGAGGCGCGGCGGGCGGGGGTAGTCCCACACCGATTCCTGGCCCGGGCCGGGGGTGTCCGGTCGCGGTCGTTTGGCTGAGAAGAGGCCCACGGGACCAGCATGGTGCCCGTGGACCACTACGCCAAGGACCTGGCAGACGGAATCGACGATGCCCTGCCCCGATGGGTCGAGCGTTGCGTCCGCAACGTCATGGTGGCATGGCACGGCGACCTCCCCGCCGGGGTGGCCGAGGCGGCGGAGGCGGCGGGGGCCCGGGCTGCCGACGAGATCGGCCGCCAGGCGCGGGACCTGCTCGACGCCGACATCGACGAGCAGCGCCAGACCCCGCTGACCCTGGTGCGGGCCGCGGTGCGCTACCCGACCGAGGTGCTCGCCGCCGCCGGCGCCCCTCCCACCGAGCGGGACGACTTCGTCGCCCGCGCCTTCCCCGCCGACGTGTACGGCCTGTCGCCGGCGTCGTGGGCCGAGGTCGACCCCGCCCTCACCGACCCGGGACTGGCATGGGGTGCGAGCAAGGCGTTCGCCCACAAGCGCCGCCACGCCGCGGGTGGCCGGCGGTGAAGGTGGTCGCCTACGTCCCCGATCTCATGGACCGCTCGAAGGTCGTCGCCGCTACCTCCGGCATCGGCGCCGAGCTGGTCGCCGTGGCCAGCCCCGGGCGGCTGGTCGACGCCGCCGTCGGCGCCGACGTGGTCGTGGTCGATCTCGGCCGGCCCGGGGTGCTCGAGGTGATCGGCTCCCTGGGGGCGGTACCGACGGTGGGTTTCGCCAGCCACGTGGACACCGACCTGCTGCGCCGGGCCCGCCAGGCCGGGTGCGGGCGGGTGCTGGCCCGATCGGTGTTCTTCGGCCGCCTGCCGGCCACCCTGTCGGCGGGAGCATCGCCGGACGGGTAGCGGGCCAGCCGGCCCGACGCGCTACCGGCGCCGCTTCTTCTTTCCCCCACCTTTGGGGTCGCGCCGTTTAGGGGAGGGCAGGTCGATCAGGCCGTGGGCCGTGTTGGTCATGGGCTCGGCCTGCGCCTGCGCCCAGCCCGCCCCGCTCAGCGTGCGGGGCTCGAAGAAGACGCAGCCGGCCGGGCAGGCGAAGGGGGAGTCCTCGTTCGCCCCCACCCGGCAGCGCAGCACGGCATCCCCGCCCGACGTGGTGCGCAGGAGGTAGTG
>JAABUJ010003906.1_pt1 | contig 16201 bp, 12 predicted proteins | sample 5559131 | NCBI WGS metagenome assembly JAABUJ01 (sample SAMN10711875, study PRJNA513366) | rock metagenome | isolation source: Antarctica rocks | place: Antarctica: Victoria Land, Mt New Zealand nord | collected 2016-01-07 | reverse complement strand
GCGCCCCCGCCCAGCGCTTTCGCCGCGCCTGTCGTCAGCCGTCCCCGCGTCAGCGCCCCCAGGTGCCCGCGAAAGCCGCCCACGCTCCGGTCGCCGCTCACGTCGTCCAAAAGCCCCAGCACGCCAAAGCCCAATGTCACAACCACATACGCCGCCGCCGAACCGGTGCCCAGGCCCTGCGCCTTCCACTCAAACGTGTAGACAAACAAGCCGCACAAGACAACGACCAGCCCAAACGCGCTTGGGATTAACTCACCGCGAAAGTTTGGGCGCCGCAGGCCGTAGCGTGCGGTCAGCCACAGCGTCCCGCCCAGCCCGAACGCCAATCCCAGCACAACAACGACAAGTTCAACAGCAGTCATTGTGGGAGATTATACCCTGCGACTACGGCATGACTACGGTAATTTGTGCGTGCGCCTGCACAAACACAGGCCCAAACCAGGCGCAAAAGAACAGGGCCGCCACGCAATGCGCGGCGGCCCTGAACGATGACACTATTCACTAAAGACGGCGGCGGGACGGCAAGGCTCAGGCACACCGATGACTGCCTACGAATACGAAGAAAAGACAGTACCAGCGTTAGGTACAGTACTTGTTATACCTCTGATGAGTTAGGCACTTTGCCGATGTACTTCCCGCTAAAGGAGAAGGCTACCTCGCCCGTAGGATAAACGGTGACGTTGACGTTCGCCGTCTCCGAGAGGTTCCGGTATCCGAGGGTGCGGTAGGAACGTGTCTCCTCCGGCTTTCCGTCGCGCTCCGGGTGGGTTATGATCGTACCCGCCTCCCGGTCTTCGTTCGGTTCACCAAGCACAGCGATTGTTTCATCCACAGTCTTCAGGGATTTGGTCAAGTTCACCAGCCGGAAGCGTTCCTCGGAGGTGAGTTTTGCAAAGAGGGTTTCTCTTAATGACGCAGGGGCCTTGCCGCCGCAGAAGAAGCAATGCCTCATCATCAGTTTGCCCTTACCCTCCGGCCCGTGAATGAGATGGAACTCATTCAAGTCCTTGTTAAACTCAACGGGAACGCCCGCCTCCTCCGCCGCCCGCTGGAGAGAACCGCAATCACAGTATTCTTCTGTCTTTGACAGCCTCACCTCAATTTCTCCTATCCACTAGCGGTTGAAACAAGATAAGCCTTCGCCAGAGGCCTAACTACTTGCTCATGGCGAGAGGCACAAATGTCCGGGCGCGCACGCTGACCGCCTGCGCTATCCGCGCGGCCACATCGCGGAACACCTGCGCATACGGGCCGTCGGGGCTGATGACAACGCTCGGCGTCCCCTCGTCGGCCTCCGCGCCAATCTCCAAAGCCAGCGGGATTGCCCCAAAGAAAGGCACCTGCAAAGCCTCCGCCGCCTGCTCGCCGCCGCCGTGCGAGAACACGTCATGGCGCGAATTGCAGGTGGGGCACAGAAAGTACGACATGTTTTCCACAATGCCCAATATAGGAACGTCTAAGCGGCGGAACATGGCGACAGCTTTCACGGCAACGGCAGCCGCCAGGTCCTGCGGGGTCATCACCACGACGGCGCCGCTGAGGGGAATCGCCTGCGCCAGGGTCAACTGCGCATCGCCTGTGCCCGGCGGCAGGTCAACCACGAGATAGTCAATCTCGCCCCACAGCACGTCGCGCAGGAACTGCTGCACGGCCTTGGCGACCATCGGCCCGCGCCAGATCACTGCCGAGCCGGGCGGCTGAAGAAAGCCCATAGAGATAATCTTGACGCCGTACTGCTCTATCGGCAAGAGCTTTTCTTTGGTTTCATCGGCCTGCGGCGCGGCATCCTCCACGCCCATAATAATCGGAATGGACGGCCCGTAGATGTCGGCATCCAGCAGCCCGACTTTCGCGCCCATCTGCGCCAGCGCGCACGCGACATTGGCCGACACGGTGCTTTTGCCCACGCCCCCCTTGCCGCTAGCGATGGCAACGATATTCTTGACGCCCGGCAATGCCTGCTGCGTCGGCACGCCCTTGCCCATGTTGGCGCGCACATTGGCGGTCATCTTGATAGCAATCGCATCCACGCCCGCAATCGCGCCCACAGCCTCGCGGCACATACGCTCTATTTCTTCTTTCATCGGGCAGGCAGGCGTGGTCAATTCCACGGTAAAGGCGACGCGGGGGCCGTCAATCACCACGTCTTTGATCATGCCCAATGTCACTAAATCTTTATGAAAGTCAGGGTCAATCACCGTCCGCAGTGCGGCCATGACCTGTTCTGTGGTAATCTGCATTAAGTAAAAGTCTCCACACAGAGTGTACCTGAGCGGGGGCATGAAGTCAAACACAGGAGATTGGCACGGCGACTATGATGAGTAAACTCTTTGGGGGCAACAAAAAACCCCAGCCTACCGAACAGGCCGAGGCGGCAGCGGAGATTGGCAAGGAAGCCGCGCGCACGCAGGACAGCTGGAAGCGCGTGCTTGTCCCCGCCGTGGACGCCGGGTACTCCATGCGGGGCCTGGAAGTCGCCTTCCGTCTCGCGCAGGCGACCGGGGCGACCGTGCAGCTCGCGTATGTGATAGAAGTGCCCCGTGCCCTGCCGCTAGAGGCCGCGCTGCCCGAATCGGAGATGCTCGCCGCCACCACCCTGCGCGACGGGCAGGAGGCCGCCCGCGCCTACCGAGTGCCGGTGGAAGCCTTTGTCCACCGCACGCGCAGCGCGCCGGAAGGCATCCTGAAACTCATCGCGCAGGAGAAGACCGACCTGCTGGTGCTTGGCGGACGCCCGGATGCCATTCGCGGCCTGCCCTCGGAGCTGCTGCGCGAACTCTTTCGGCGCGCGCCCTGCGAGGTGGTCGTGGACTATATCGCCGACGAGAAGTAGGGCGTAGATATAAATGAGGAGGCCCCCCGCCCCAATTCTGGGGAGCCTGAGTAGGAGAGGATAAGGCAAATGCCACTCGCTCATGTCTGCCTCTGCTCCATATTGCTCCCCAGAATTGGGGCGGGGGGCGATCTGCTCTCCTTTACACGCGCCGGTGGAAGCCGTCGCGCGCTCTGTCCAGCAGCTTGTCCAAGTCCAGCAGGCGCGTGCCATTCTCCAAGCCGTGCCGGATGGCATTCTGCACCAGGGTCAGCGTCTGCTGCTGGTTCTCGTTGTCTTCTAGCGACAGGACGACTTCAAAGTCAGTCAGCCCCGGCCCCACCAGCACCAACAGCAAGTCGTCCGGCTGCCCAAAGTTCAGGCTCTTGAGATTGGGGTGCGCCTGCACGAACGCTGCGTCCATGTTGCGGACACGCGTAAAGCGCATCTCCGGGCGCAGGTCCAGGTTGAAGAAGATCGGCCCGTCTTCATCCATGATGGAAAGCCACATAAATCACCGCCTGTCTTTCTTGGTGCGCTCTTATAAATCCAGCAGAATAGGCAGGATCATCGGGCGGCGCTTGGTCTTCTTGTCCAGGAAGCGGGCGACAGCCGCGCGCAGGTCTTGCTGCACCACAAGCCAGTCGTTGTCCTCCGTAGGCAGGTTCTTAATCTTGTCAATAATCACCTGCTTGATTTGGTCTACCAATTCTACCGACTCGTCCATGTAGACAAAGCCGCGCGAGATCACCTCCGGCCCCTGGACAATCTCGCCGGTTTCCGCGCTGATGCCCACCACCAAGACCAGGAACCCATCCTGGCCGATATGCATGCGGTCGCGCAGCACCACGTCTGAGACGTCGCCGATGCCCGCGCCGTCAATCAAGATGGCCCCGCTTTTGTCCACTTTGCCGACTATCCCCGCCACGTCCTCGCCGACCTCCACAATGTCGCCAATCTCCGCGCGGATAATATCTTCCGGCGGCCAGCCCATGTCTTCGGCGATCTTGGAGTACAGATGCAGCATGCGGTACTCGCCATGCACCGGCATGACATACTGCGGGTCTACCAAATTGAGCATCAGCTTCAGCTCTTCGGCATAGCCATGCCCGGACACATGCACGGGAGCCAGCCCGTCGTACAGCACATTGGCCCCCCGCCTATAAAGATGGTTGATGGTGCTGTAGACCGCGCTTTCGTTGCCGGGAATAGCCGACGCCGACACAATCACCGTGTCGCCCGGCACAATCTTAATCTTACGGTGGTCATCGACCGCCATGCGCGACAGCGCGGCCATCGGCTCGCCCTGGCTGCCCGTGGTGATGACTGTCACCTGCTGCGGGAAGTAGTCTTCAATCTCGTCCGCCCGGATGCGCGTGCCTTCGGGGATATTTAGATACCCCATCTGCTGCGCCATCTCCATGTTGCGCTCCATAGACCGGCCCATCAGGGCAACTTTGCGCCCGAACTTGACGCTCATGTCAACCGCCTGCTGCACCCGGTGCACATTGGACGCGAAGCACGCCATGATAATCCGCTTGGGGGCATCCCGGAACACGCGGTCAAAAGTATCGCTGACTGTTCTTTCGCTTGGCACAAAGCCGGGACGCTCCACATTGGTGCAGTCCGAGAGCAGTATCAGAACACCCTTCTGCCCAATGCGGGTGAGTTTCGCGATGTCAAACAACTGGCCGTCTATGGGCGTCTGGTCAAACTTGAAGTCGCCCGTGTGTACCAGTGTCCCGGCAGGCGTGTGAACCGCAAAGCCCACGGCATCGGGGATAGAGTGGGCGACCCGGAACGGCTCAATCTCAAACAGCCCCAGCTTGAACTTGTCGGTGGCCGTGAACGTGTGCAACTTGGCTTTCGCCAGCACGCCGTACTCGCTCAGCTTGCCTTTGGTGAAGCCGATGGTGAGCTTGGTGCCGTACACCGGCACATTGAGTTCCTTGAGGACAAAGGCTAAGGAGCCGATATGGTCTTCATGGCCGTGGGTCAAAATAATGCCCTGAACTTTGTCGGCATTCTCTTTCAGATACGAGAAGTCGGGGATCACCAGGTCCACCCCCAACTGGTCGGCGCTGGGGAAAGCCAGGCCGCAGTCAATAACTAAGATTTGGTCGCCGCAGCGGATGGCGGTCATGTTCTTGCCGATCTCGCCGATTCCGCCGAGCGGGATAATTTGCAGTGTGTCTGTTGAAGGCATAGTGTCTCTGTGTGTTCCGTGTGAGGTCGTGCGCAGGGCGCGTTGTGTCGTGCGCGAGGCGCGGTTTCGTAAGCCTGTTGTTGGGGTGGCTAACCCGTTTCCAAATTGTTTCCAGCTTGTACCAACGACGGATGGTTTTGTTCCGTCGTTGGTACGCGCTCCCAATGCCGTAAAAACGCTTAAGCGCCGCCTGTGCCCATGCTTTTACTGTGGCAACAGGCCATACGTCGCCAAGGCTGTTTTGATGGCGGCGCGCTCCTGCGCAGTGGCTTCTATCAAGGGAAGGCGGACGCGGGGGCTGCTCAGGACGCCCAATAACTCCAAGGCCGTCTTGGTGGGGACAGGGTTGGGGACGCTGAACATCGCGCGCGTCATGGGCAGGGTCTTCAAGTGCAGGCGCCGCGCTTCGGGCAAGTCGCCTGCAAAGAACGCCTCGTGCATGGCATGCAGATCGTCGCCGACTATGTGGCCGATGACGCTGACACTGCCCACCCCGCCCAGGGCCAGCACGGGCAGATTATACTCGTCCGCGCCGGAGTAAACATCAAAGTCGGCGGGAGCGTGCGCGGCGACTTCGCCGACTTGAAGCAATGCGCCCGCTTCTTTCAGGGCTACAATGTTGTCCACTTGGGCTAGGCGCAGCGTAGTCACAGGCTCCAAATTGACCATGGTGCGGCCTGGGACATTGTAGAGCATAATGGGCAGTGATGTGGCCTCTGCGCAGGCCGAGAAGTGCTGGAATAAGCCTTCCTGGCTGGGCTTGTTGTACGCGGGCGTGACGACTAAAAGGCCGTCCAGCGCAACTTCGGAGGCGCGGCGTATCAAGGCGACGGTGTCCTGCGTGCTGGGGCTGCCCACGCCGCCCAGAATGGCGGCGCGCGTGCCGACAGCTTCAGTCACAGTCTGGAAGAGGGCAATCTTCTCGTCGCTAGAGAGCGTGACGCTTTCCCCGGTAGACCCGGCGACGACCAGGCCGTCGTTGCCGTGTTCTACGAGGTAAACGGCCAGCCGTGCGGCTTCGGCATGGTCTACCTGGTTGTTGGGAGTGAACGGCGTCGCCATCGCCGTGAGAACGCGCCCGAAGCGGGGCGGGGTGGTGTGTAGTGTCATAGTGGGTAAAACAGAGCATGTTTAGGAGCGGGAAAGAAGGCCGCGCTCAATTAAGCTTTCGGCAATCTGCACGGCATTGGTCGCCGCGCCTTTGCGCAGGTTGTCGCTGACCACCCAGAAGGCGAGGCCATGCGGGTTGCCCAAGTCCTGCCGAATGCGCCCGACATAGGTCATATCCTTGCCTGCGGCGAGCAGCGGCGTGGGGTACATGTGGAACGCATCGGCGGCGTGCAGGTCGTCCATGACGCTGATGCCAGCCGCGTCATGCCACAAGGCGCGGGCATCGGCGGGCGCGAGCGGGCGCGACGTTTCCACATAAACCGCCTCGCTGTGCCCGGTCACAACGGGCACGCGCGCGGCGACAATGGGCGTAAGCGCAAGGGCGGGCAGGCCCATAATCTTGCGCGTTTCGTGCACCAGCTTCATTTCCTCGGTGGTGTAGCCCGCCTCGTCAAAGCCGCCAATTTGGGGGATGACGTTGCCCGCGATCTGCATGCTAAAGGTCGGGCCGGGCGCAGAGATGGCCCGCCCCTCGGCGAGTGCCACGTTTTGGGCATGCAATTCCCGCACGCCGCCCGCCCCCGCGCCCGACACGGCCTGGTAGGTGGACACCAAGACGCGCGTGAGGGTGGCGGCATCATGGAGCGGCTTCAGCGCAAGCACCAATTGGGCCGTGGAGCAGTTGGGGTTGGCAACAATGCCCTGGTGCGTGTCCAGGGCATCGGCATTGACTTCGGGCACGACCAGGGGCACGTCGGGCCGCAGGCGGAAGTCCGCGCCGTTGTCAATAACCACCGCGCCGCGCCTGACGGCTTCGGGGCCAAACGTCACAGCGGCCCCTTTCTCGCCCTCGGTGCCCGCAAAGAGGGCGATGTCCACGCCGTCAAAAGACTGCGGCGTCGTTTCCTGCACAGCGTACTCGGTGCCGTCTACGGTCAGGGTGCGAGCGGTGCGTGCCAGCACGCGCAGGGCGCGCACGGGAAAGCGGCGATGGGCGAGCACGCGCAGCAGTTCCTCGCCGACGGCCCCCGCCCCCACGACGGCCACTGTGTAGTCTGTCATTGACTGTGTCTCCAACTCTGATACAAAACTTCTATTTTACGGGCACAGCGAGAATGCGCCCCAATTGCTCGCCAATATATTCCAGCGACAGCGTGTTGTCGGCCACGTCGCTGCCCAGGTGGAAATGAATGCTGGTATCGGCAATGTCGTCCGCCAGCATGATGATGGGGATACGGGCGGCTTCCTCTTCCGCCTTGAGCGCGCCGATAAACTCAAACAAGTCCGTGTCCGGCATTGCCATGTCCAGCAGGATCAGCTCCGGGGAGCAGGTGACGGCGTAAGCGAGGGCTTCTGCGGGCTGCGGGGCGACATGCAAAGCAATCCCCTGCGCCGCCAATGTGGAAACCACGCCGCCACTCGCCTCCTTCTGCTCGCTGCGGGACGGCAGAGCGCCCGCGTACAGCACATTAGCGCGAGGCTGGGCGGGTTCTTCGTGGCCGCCGTTCGCGCTCAGGCCTACGGCATCCGTGATGGTTTGCAAAAGGCGCGCGTCGCTCAGCGGCTTTTGCACCATGGAAAACGCGCCCAGCGACAGCACACCGCGCGCCGGGTCGCCCGCCATAGACACCAGAACAATGGGAATGGCTGCTGTCGCGGGGTCGGCCTTCAGGGCACGAAGCACCTCAAAGCCGCCCATGCCAGGCATCATTAAATCCAGCGTGATGACATCCGGCTTGTGCAGGCGCGCCTTTTGCAGGCCCTCCGCGCCCGTAGAAGCCCCCAGCGTACCGTACCCACGCCGGTGCAGAAAGTGCTGCACGATGCCGCGCACATAATTGTCGTCATCCACCACCAGCACCAGCCCAATGCCTCGCTCCGGCAGCGGCGTGGCGGGCGGAGCGGCGTGCGCCTCGGCTTCCGTGGACAGGGGCAGCGTGAAGTAGAAGCGGCTGCCCCGATTGGTTTCGCTTTCCACCCAGATAGTGCCACCCAAAAGCTCCACGGTGGTCTTGGCAATGACCAGCCCCAGACCCGTGCCGCCCGCCTCGCGGGTGCTGGAATTATCCGCGCGGAAGAACTTCTGGAACAGCTTCTTTTGGTCTTCGGGGGCGATGCCAATACCGCTGTCCTGCACACAGGTCGTGACTGTGGACTGGCCCAACACTTCCACCCACACTTTAATCCAGCCGCCGGGCGGCGTGTATTTGATGGCGTTAGAGACAAGGTTCGTGAGTACCTGCCCCACCTTCTCGGCATCGCCGCGCACCAGTGGCAGAAACTCAGGCAGGCTGGCGTCCATGGCAATCTGCTTTTCGTCGGCAGCGGCGCGCAGCAGGCGCAGGGTGTCCGCGACTATCTTGCGGTAGTCAATCGGGTCGCGCTTGACTTCTATCTTGCCCGACTCCAGCCGGGAAATGTCTAGGATGTCGTTGATGAGGTTAGATAGGCGCGTCGTGCTGCCCTGAATAATCCCCAAGAACTCGGTTTGCAGGTCGGGGCTGCCATCTGCCGCGCCCGAAAGCAAGAGATCAGTATACCCCTTAATAGACGTCAGCGGCGTGCGCAGCTCGTGCGAGACAACGGAAATAAACTCCGTTTTCATCTTGTCCAGTTCCCGTTCCCGCGTGACATCGCGCAGGGCGATAATGCGCCCAATCACTTCTGTGCCGTTCTCGCCGCGCACGGGGGCCGTATACACCTGCACAAAGCGGCGGTCGGGCTGGCGCAGCTCGATCACTTCTTCGGCCACGCCGACCGGGTTGGTGGTGTCATCCAAAGTCAGGGCGGAAAGATGGCCTGCCAGCCGTTCGGGGCGGGCCAGCCGCTGCGTGAGCTGCGGCTGCACTTCGGCCAGTGTCTGGTGCAGCACAAGCTCGGAGCGCGTGCCCAGCATCTCGCAGAACCGCTTGTTCACAAGGGCGAAGCGCCCTTCGCGGGTCAGCAAGGCAATGCCGTCATTGGTGGCATTGAGCACTGACTCCATGCGCTGGTTGAACGCCACCAGGGCCAGGTTTTGTTCGCGCAGGGCGCTTTCGCGGGCCGCCAGCACGTCCGCCATGTGGTTGAAGGCGCGCGCGACATCTTCGTACTCATCTTCGCCTTTGGCAATGGACAGGCGGGAATGGTATTCGCCCCGCTCAATGCCCTCCGCCGAGCGGCGCAGCTGGGCAAAGCGCAGGGCATCGCGGCGCGTGAGCAGCCGCCCAATCAAGACAGCAGGGACAGCCACAATAAGCTCGGCAAGGGTGATGCGCAGGACATTGTAGTGGGCGAAGTACGCAAATGCAATGCCCAAAACCAGCATCAGCCCCAGCGGGACAAGATACGCCAGCAGAACACGGTTTGCAAATTTGCGACCAAAGGGCATGGCGAGTAGAAGGCAGACGGGAACAAGGTCGGGTATGATGGGAACAAGCGCGCGCCGGGCGAGCGGCCTTCGCGCGTTTGCCCCAAATCCTCAGGGCGCAGCTGACGACACTTAACAATGCAACTGCCGACACTCAGCGACGAAGCCGACACCTCTAGTTTACCCCAAATGCGCTCTCTTGTGGTTGTTCCCACCTACAACGAGGCCGACAACATCACCGAACTGACGCGGCGCATTCTCAGCCAGCCCGGCAACTTAGACCTTCTTATTGTGGATGACAACTCGCCCGACGGCACCGGCCGGATCGCCGACACGCTGGCGCAGTCCGCCGACACGCACGGGCGGGTGCATGTGCTGCATCGTCCGGGCAAAGGCGGGCTGGGCCGCGCGTATCTTGCGGGTTTTGCCTGGGCCTTGGCGCGGGACTATGACGCCGCTATTGAGATGGATGCCGACTTTTCCCATGACCCCCTGTACCTGCCGGGCCTGCTGCGCGGCGCACGCGAAGCGGATGTTGTCATCGGCTCGCGCTACCTCAACGGTATCTCGGTAATTAACTGGCCCCTGCGGCGCGTCCTGCTGTCGTGGGGGGCAAACTACTATGTGCGCGGCGTGACCCGGCTCCCTGTGCGCGACTGCACATCGGGCTTTCGCCTGTACCGGCGGGCCGTACTGGAAAGCATTGACCTGCCTTCGGTGCGCTCCAACGGCTATTCGTTTCAGGTGGAAATGACGTTTCGGGCGCAGCTAGCCGGGTTTCGGCTGGTGGAAGTGCCGATTATCTTTGTGGAGCGCCATGCGGGCCAGTCCAAGATGTCCCAGTCGGTCATTTGGGAGTCGGTGCTGATGCCGCTGAAGCTGCGCCTGCGCGCCCGGCGCCTGCGCCGCCGCTTGGGGCAGTAATCAGTCCCTCGCCCGCGTGATAGAGTCCCTCCCCCGGTCGCACGGCTCCCTTCCCCCTCCCCTAAAGCCCTCCGGGTCTGCCAGTGCAGGGGAGGGGTGCCTAATATATTTGTTGATCTAGGTAACAAACTCTTCCGCCTGCCAAACCTTGCAGGATACACTGCCAATCACCGAAGAGATTAACCAATCGCACTAGGCACCCCTCCCCTTTAGGGGAGGGGAAGTGCGAGCCTTGCGAGCACGGGGGAGGGACTCTTCACGCGGGGAAGGCCGGGAGGGGGTGCTAGGCGCGCGGCCCAGATTCGGACGCGATGCTGTAGAAGTCTGCCGTCCAGTCATCAAACCCCGCAACGGTGTCGCCCTGCGACCAAAGCGCCACTTTACCGCCCGTGTAGGCGGGGTCAACCGTGCTGATGCGCTTCATGCCGTCCAGCCACCCGCGTATTCGGTCCCCGTTGACGAGAAGGCGCAGGGTGTGCCAAGGGCTGTTGTTTGGCTTCGGCAGCCCGCTTGCGGCGAGTGCTGCGGCAGAAACCGGGGGTGAATCAAGCGGCGTCGTTTGCAGAACCGTGTGCGCACTGGGATTGATCTTCAGCACGGACAGCGTGCCCATTTTGGCATCAAAGCGCAGCACCGAGTAATTGGAAGCATCGGCAAGCCCAAACGCAATGCCGACCGAGGGGCTGACCCGGCCTGCGACAATCTGAAAATGCACCCGCACATCCAGGTTCCGGCCCCGGTCGGACTGGTCCACCAGCAGGGCAAAGCGGGACGAGTCGGGTTTTGCCGGAACCACTTTGACATAAGTGCCATCAGGCCCCGCGCTGCCTTTGACGTTGTGCCAGGCGGCGACGGGGCCAGGCGTGCCCGAATTCGCCGCCGCGAGGCCCGCTTGCGTCGGCCCGGCTTCAAAGTTGAACACGCGGGACACGGCAGGCATATCGGCCCACACATCGGCAGGATCGGTGGCCCACAGGTCGCGCGAGGGCTGTCCGCCACGGTCGCTGCGCGCTGAAGGAGCGGGGGCAAAGGTGGCAAGGTAATCAACAATCTGGGCGGCTTCCGGGTTTGAGATTTCATCGGAAGCATGGTAGCGGGTCAGCATGAGCGTGACAATCCGCTGCCACTGCGGGCGGGTGCGCTGGTCGGCCTTCGGGTCAGGCAGATTGTGGCAGGCGGAGCACTTTTCCTGATACAGCGCTTTGAGCTGAACCTGCGACGGCGGCGGGGTTTTGGCATCGGCCTGGGCAGGGCGAGCCGGGACGAAATGCCCGGCCCAAGCCGCCGCCAGGAGGAGGCTGGCAGTGGCGGCGCGAAAAACAAAGCGGCGTGTCGGCATGGCAATCCTTTGGCGGCAGGGCAGCGGCCCCGATAGTTGACTCAGTGGACAAGCTGCTGATTCGGTGGACGAAAGAGGCAGCCGATATGTTCATACGCAGCAACAGAGAGATTTGACACCAAGCGTTAATCTCCGTGCCAACAGGGAGCAGGCATATTCACCCGGCGTTTCCAGCGTGGCGCGAGGGTGTTTCTGGGGCGTTTTGAGCCTGTGCCAACGACGGAACAAAACTTTCCGTCGTTGGAACACGCGATAAACACCGTAAAAACGCGCAGGCGACGCGTGAGATGGCCCTAGCCAAACAAGAAGTTTTCGGCAAACAACGTGCTTGACAGGGAACATTCCTTCCACTATAATAGTAATAAGAAAAGATACCCTGCAAATGTGGAACAATGACACGGTAGCCCTCTGAGTACGTGTTTGCCCACCATTGATCTTACATCCAGCCTTCGGCAGTCGGCTTTATCCTGTTTAACCCTGAACCCAAGGAGTACCTCTTGATGCGAATAGTGCCCACGCGCCGCTTTGCTGCCGGCAAAACAAGTGGCGCGCGCCCCCGAGCGCGCGAGGTTTTTGCCGCAGCGCTGGCCGTGGCGGCTTTGGCGATGCCGCTGTCGGCGGGGGCGAGCGACCCCGCCCGGCTTGTGCCGCTGGCGCGGATGCAGTCGGCTCCCGCTGTTTCGCGCACGGCGCACTCGCTGGGGCATCTGGAATCGGGCGCGCGGGTGCCGCTGTCTCTCAGCCTGCCGCTGCGCAACACGGCGGCCTTGCAGGATTTGCTGACGCGGCTGTATGACCCCCAGGACGCTTTGTACCACCGCTTTATCTCCCAGCCGGAGTTTGCGCAGCGATTTGGGCCAACCCAGGCGGACTACCTGGCAGTCGTTGCATTTGCCCAGTCGCACGGCCTGACGGTGGTGCAGACATCCCCGACGCGCAGCCTGGTGGACGTGGTGGGAACGCGGGAAGCCGTGGAAGCCGCGTTCAGCACGCAGCTTACCAAGTATCAAATGGAGGACGGGCGCACGGCGTATGCCAATGCCACCGCGCCGCGTGTTCCGCAGGCAGTCGCCTCCAAAATCGCCAGCGTGGTCGGGCTGGACACGGTAGACCTGCTGATGCATCCGCACTATCATCGCCTGACCGGGGAAGCCCTGCGCCCGATGATCCAGGCTGTGCCGACGCATGGTTTGCTGGGAACAGGCCCTTTAGGCGGCCTGGCCCCGGTGGATATTAAAACTGCCTACAGCCTTCTCAGCGTCGCCCCCGTCAACCTGACCGGCCTGACCGGGCAGGGCCAATCTCTGGGCCTTTTTGAACTGGATGACTACCTTCCCAGCGACATTCTTGGCTACACGCAGAAGTTTGGCCTGCCGACGGCGACCCTGCGTAACATCCAGACGCCGTTGTTCGCCGGACGCTTACACCCAAGCGAGGCCCGAGACGAAGTCACCCTGGATATTGAGATGATGGTTGCGCTCGCGCCCAAGGCCACGATTTACGTTTACCAGGGCGCAAACGCTTCGTCTGACCTAGCCACCTTGTTCCAGCGGATCGCCGACGACAACGCCGCCAAGTCTATCAGCACAAGCTTTGGCATTGATGAAGCGGCAGCGCAAAGCGCCGGCGATGTGACTCCTGAAACGCAGGCCTTTCAGCAGATGGCGGCTCAGGGACAATCCATGTTTGCCGCTGCGGGCGACTCTGGGGCCTATGACGACGGCTCAACGATTTCCGTTGACGACCCTGCGGCCAATCCCTCTGTCACCGGCGTGGGCGGCACCAAGCTGACCATCAACGCGACGCAAACCTACATTTCAGAGACGACCTGGAACCGCGAGCCAGACGCAGGAAATGGCGGCGGCGGCGGCATCAGCACGCTGTTTCCCATTCCCAGCTACCAGGCGGGGTTAACGACAGCCGCCAGCCAGAAGTTCCGCAATGTCCCCGACGTTTCGTTGAACTCCGATCCGCAAACCGGCTATAGTGTTTATGTTACAGACCCGGCCAGCACGACAGCAAAGTTTGCGATTTTTGGCGGCACCAGCGCCGCCGCCCCGCTGTGGGCGGCATTCACGGGCCTGGTCAACGAGCAGCGCACCATCTTCGGGCTGAACAACACTGAGGGTTTTATCAACCCCGCCCTGTATACATTGGCGAAGAGCGGAGAGTATTCAAGCCTCTTCCACGACATCAACGACGGCAGCAACAACCTGAAGTATGTGGCAGGGCCTGGCTATGACAATGCCACCGGACTGGGAACGTTTATCGGCGACCAGTTGCTGGATGCGCTTTCGCCTTCCACCAACACGCCGGTCACGCTGTCCGGCACGGTTCTGGACACAAATGGCAAGCCGGTGCCCAACGCAACGATCACCATTACCACGCTGCAAATCTCGCACTTTGTTCGCAGCCCCGCCACAACAGGAACTTATGACGCGACCACCGGCAAGTTCACGCAGGTTCTGGATACGCTGACAGCCGCCGATGCAACGACCGGGGCCTCCAAGCCGCTGACCTACACGGTTTCCGCTGACGCCCCAAACCTGGCAGGCCAAACTGTCAGCGTCACCCCATCGCAGACGCAGCAAGTCAATCTGGTTCTTTCCGCGCCGCAATACACCTTCGCGCCCAATGTGCTGCAAATGGTCTCCGCGCCTTATGAGTATTCCGGCGCGGGCGACTTTGCGACGCTGTTTGGCCTGACGCTGCCTCTGGCGGGCACAGGCCATAACCTGGTTGTTTGGTCACCCACGCAAAGCGCGTATTTGTACTACCCGACCGCTCCTGCCGATACGTTCCATCTAGGGCAAGGCTACTGGACAGCGCTGCCGGCGGCCTCGTACATCCGGCGCATTGGAAGCCCTGCCCCGTCCGGGTCGTTCCATATCAGCCTGCAGCAAGGCTGGAACCAGATTGGAGACCCCTTCGGGCGCAATGTCACGCTGTCCGACATTCAGGTATCCACGCCAGCAACGGCATCAGCACCTAACCCGGCTTCTTCGCCTCTCGGCCAGTCCAGCCTGGTCGCCGTGCCTTTGTACGCGTACAACATCAATACCTCAGCGTACACCAGCCTTGGGGCAGGCGACCAAATCCAGCCCTGGCAGGGGTACTGGATTTATGCGAACCAGCCTGCGGTTCTCACAGTCCCCGGCTCCTAGGCTTTGAGGTAAAACGCATGCGGGGGCAGCCGAATTATCGGCTGCCCCCGCGCGCGTTTCAGCAACACAGTTTATGGGTCTAGGGCGTAGGGATTTATGGACTTAGGCAGGTTGCATTCGCGCAAGCCCGTGTGATATACTAAAGCGTATTGGAAACGAACGGATTACCGCATGCACGGATGGATGCATAACCTGGGCTGGACGAGTTTGTTTCGCACCGTCCGCGCGGATGCGGATGTCCTGATTGTCTGGTACCTCATCTACCGGCTGATGATGCTGGCGAAAGGCACACGTGCCTGGCAGATCGTCACCGGCCTCCTTGTCCTTCTCGCCTTTCTTGCTTTCTCTTCCTGGGCGCAGCTTTCGGCTCTCACTTGGATACTGAAGCAGATGTTTGTGCTGGGGCCTCTGGCAATCGTCATCTTGTTTTATCCTGAGCTGCGGCACACGCTGGAAGAAGTCGGGCGGCTCGGCTTCTGGGGCAAAGGGTTTGTTGGGCTGGACCGGGAGAACTTGTCGCAGATGGTGGGCGAGCTTGTGCGGACTGCCGACCAGCTTTCCGATAAGAAGATTGGGGCGCTAATTGTGCTGGAGCGCGAAACCGGACTGTCCGACATCATAGAAACAGGCACAATGGTGAATGCCGATGTGAATGCCGAACTGCTGACCACCATCTTTTATCCCGGCAGCCCGCTGCACGATGGCGCTGTTGTTGTTCGCCGTAATCGTATTGTCGCGGCAGGGTGTACCCTTCCCCTGTCGGAGAGCCGCGACATTGCCGCACAGCAGGTGCATACTCGCCACAAGGCGGCTCTGGGCATCTCGGAGCAGAGTGATGCTTTGGTACTCGTGGTTTCCGAGGAAACCGGCATTGTTTCGTTGATGCTGGCCGGGAAGATGCGTCGGGGGCGGCGTGCGGACGTTCTGCGCCAGGACTTGCTGGGAGCCTTTAAGGGACAGGAGCGCACTGTGGTGCGACGCCGCCGCAGCCTGCGGATGCCTGCGTCTGCTTCTGTGCCAGCCTCCGTTGCCGCGCCAGCCTCTGCTGCTGCGCCGCGGGACGGAACCACGACAGTATCTGAGCCTCAGCGTCCCGGCCTGGAAACGCTTCCTATCAGTGAAACGCCTCCTATCTCTGCCCGCCGCTGATTTTGTTCTGCCACGCCTCTTCTTTGCTCACTCTGTTCTGAAACCCGATTATGCTTGCCGCCCTGCGCGAAAACTGGAAGTACAAACTGCTTGCGCTGGTCTGCGCTTTGGCGATGCATACCTACGTTGTTGGACAAAGCGCTGCTGG
>JAABUJ010003904.1_pt1 | contig 16208 bp, 16 predicted proteins | sample 5559131 | NCBI WGS metagenome assembly JAABUJ01 (sample SAMN10711875, study PRJNA513366) | rock metagenome | isolation source: Antarctica rocks | place: Antarctica: Victoria Land, Mt New Zealand nord | collected 2016-01-07 | reverse complement strand
AGAAATACAGCGAGAGGCCTTGGACGCCCAGCGCGGCCCAGGTGCGGGCGTTGGCGCTGTCGAGGTCCACCCGCATCCCGGCCTGCAGGTCGAAGAAGGTGCTGATGGCGCGGTCATACAGCGCCTCGTGCTGGCCGTCGGCGAAGCGGCCCTGGCTGAGGACGGTGCCTTCGGACTTGAACCAAAGCTTGTTGTAGTCGGTGCCGACCCAGCCCTGGCCGTCGTAGCGGAACTGGTGGTCGCGGCCGTTCCAGCGGTCTTCGGCCTGCTCCAGCAGCACGTGGGCGAACACGGTGTCGTCCATCACCAGCTGCATCCCGCCCACGTACTCGAAAGGAGCGATCCGCGTCTGGTCGACCACCCCCGAGGGCGCCATCTGTTGCGCCAGCGCCCCCGGGCCGTTGGCGAGCACGCCGGCCGCCAGCGCCAGGACGCCGCCATGGCTGCGGCTCATGCCACGACCACGGTGCGGAACATGCCCATCTCCATGTGGTAAAGCAGGTGGCAGTGGTAGGCCCAGGCGCCGGGGCTGTCGGCGGTGACGAGGTAGCTCAGCTTCTCGCCGGGCTTGACGATGACGGTGTGCTTGTAGGGCCGATGCTCACCCTGGCCGTTCTCCAGCTCGCTCCACAGCCCGTGCAGGTGGATTGGGTGCTCCATCATCGTGTCGTTGATGAGGGTGAAGCGCACCCGTTCGCCGCGGACGAGGCGGATCGGCTCGGCCTGGGAGAACTTCTTCCCGTCGAAGCCCCACATGTAACGCGCCATGTTGCCGGTGAGGTGGAGCGTGATCTCGCGCGATGGCGGGCGGGGATCGGCGCCGGGCTCGCGGGCGCGCAGCATGGCGTAGGTCAGGACGCGACGGCCGTTGTGTTCCAGCCCGTCGCCGGGATCGTCGATGCGGCTGGCCGGCACCATCGCCGCGTTGTCCACGCCGACCTGGCCGTCCATCCTGGCGCCGGCCGGGTCGCCCGCCTTGCCGGTCATCCCCGGCCCGCCGTGGCCGCCCATGTCCATCCCCGCCATGCCGCCTGGGCCGCCCATGCTCGCGCCACCCGGGCTCGTTGCGGCCATGTCCATGCTGCCCATCCCCATGTCCGACATCGTCCGCAGCGGGCGCGGGTCCATGGGCGGGATCGACGCGGCCATGCCCTGGCGCGGCGCCAGCGTGCCGCGGGCGAACCCGGTGCGGTCCTCGCTCTGCGCGAAGATGGTGTAGGCGCCGTTCCCGGGCTGGACGATCACGTCGTAGGTTTCGGCCACCCCGATGCGGAGCTCGTCCACCGGCACCGGCTCCACGTCGTTGCCGTCCGCCTGGACCACGCTCATGGCCAGCCCGGGAATGCGCACGTCGAAGAACGTCATGGCGGACGCGTTGACGAAGCGCAGCCGCACCCGCTCGCCGGGGCGGAACAGGCCGGTCCAGTTGACGCCCGGCGCGACGCCGTTGAGCAGGTTAGGTGTAGGTCGCCCCCGTCACGTCGGCGATGTCGGTCGGGCTCATGCGCATCCGGCCCCAGGACAGGCGGTCGGCGATCGTCGTGGCCAATCCCTTGCGGCTCGCATCGGCGACGAAGCTGCCGAGCGTGCGCTCGTGGAAGTTGTAGTAGTCGCTCTGGAACTTGAGGTTGCTGACGATCAGCTCCGGACTTTGGTCCGACCAGTCCGACAGCACCACCACGTAGTCGCGCTCGAAGCGCTCGCGGTAGCCGTCCCGCGGCTCGACCACGATCGCGCCATACAGTCCCGTCTGCTCCTGGAACCCCGAGTGGCTGTGATACCAGTAGGTGCCGGCCTGATGCTCGGGCAGCGGGATGCGGTAGGTGAAGGTTTCGCCGGGTTCGATGCCCTTGAACGACAGGGCCGGCACGCCGTCCATGCCGGCCGGTGAGCGGATGCCGTGCCAGTGGATCGAGGTCGGCACGGCGAGCGTGTTGCGGACCCGCAGCGTCACGGTGTCGCCCTGCCGCCAACGCAGCACGGGACCGGGCAGGAACTGGTTCACCAGGGTGGCCGACGTTGGGTTCCCGGTGACGTTGACCTGCCCGCGGCCGATGGTGAGGTCGAATGCGGCGCCGCTCAGTTCGGGGTGGCCGAAATTGGCGGCGTGCGCGGCGCGGCGCGGCAGGCCGAGGCCGGCGAGCGCCCCGGTGGCGGCCAAGCCCTGCACGAGGCGGCGACGTGGCATGACGCCGGGCGGTATGATGTTGGCAGGCATGCTTGAAAGCTTTCCCAAGTAGCCGGATCGCTGCCGATCGGCGCAGCCCGGACGATGCGTTGCTGGATGATGCGGGCAAGAGGGTTGCCTAAGCGCCGGTCACGCTGCCGCGAATGATCGGCTACCCGAAATTTCCGCCGCGCGCTGGCAGGCAAGGGCCAGGCCATCAAGCGCGCGAACGTGAGCTAGGGCGCGTCCTGGCCTTGCCAGCCGGACGAGCTTAGGCGGTGGTGAAAGGCCTTGGTGGAAACGGATCCAACGCGGGCGTCACGCCATGGCCTGAGACAGGCGGACGGGATGCGAACTGCACGGCGCCGGGAAGCGGCGCGTCGACGTGGGACGGGGCGCCAAGCACCGCAACGGCGTCGCAGGCACTCTGGCACACCGTATCCGACCCGGTCATGCCATGATGGTCGCGGCAGCAACCCGCGCCGCCCTCGGCGACATGCGCCGGGAGAACGGTTTGCGCGTCAAAGCCAGCCATGCCGTTCGCGACATCGCCATGAAGCAGCGCTCCAAGCGTAAAGGCGACGAACAGCAAGGCAGCAAACAAGGTCCGGGCGCCGTGCATGGTTGCGTATGTCGAGCTTCCCACGCGGGAAGGTCAAGCACTTGTTGGGTGGTTCCAGGAAGATCGCCCGCGGATCGTTCGCTGGCATAGGCCTGCTGGAGCCCTCTGCGCCAGCGGGCGAGGGAGAGGAAAGGCGAACCGGGCGTATGCGATGGTTTTGGCGTTCCCCGGCTCACAACTCCAATCGTGGCCCTGCATGGCCGGGGCAGGATTGCGAAACCGTATAGCCTCGTCACAAACCCTCCAACTCCCCCGCGCCTAGCGTCATCGTCAGCGGACAGCATTTCACTGCCGCAAACTTGAGGTAAGGGAGCTAAGCCTATGACCAGCAAATTCATTGCCGCCCTCGCGTTCGCCAGCCTCGTCACCACCAGCCTCGTCGCCGGCGGCGGCGCGGCGCTTGCCAACGGCGACGAGCAGCGGGAAGCCACGGCGCTGCAGGGGGCCAAGGTGTCGCTGACCCAGGCGATCGCGACCGCCGAGCAGCAGACGGGCGGCAAGGCCTACGACGCCGGAGTCGACGTCAAAGGTGGCCGCACCCGCATCGCGGTCGAAACCAACGGCCCGAAAGGCATCCAAACCATCACCGTGGACGCGCAGAATGGCCAAGTCGTCGGCGCCCACGCCGGCGCCGAGGCAGACTGAAACAAGCGGGCGACGGGGGCGGCCATGAAAATCCTGCTGATCGAGGACGATCCGGAGACGGTCGCCTACGTCGCCCGCGGCCTGCGCGAGCACGGCCACGTGGTCGACGCCGCCATCACCGGGCAGGATGGCCTGTTCCTTGCGGTCGATGGTGGGCACGACGTGCTGGTCTTGGACCGGATGCTGCCCGGACTCGACGGCCTTGGCCTGGTGCGCGCGCTGCGCGAGACCGGCGTGAAGGCGCCCGTGCTGTTCCTGACCGCCCTCGGCGGCGTCGGCGACCGGGTGAAGGGCTTGGAGGCGGGGGGCGACGACTACCTGGTCAAGCCCTTCGCCTTCGCCGAGCTGCACGCCCGGCTGCAGGCGCTCGCCCGGCGTCCCCCGCTCGCCGACGTGCAGACCGTGCTGTGCGCCGCGGACCTGGAGATGGACCTGCTCAAGCGCACCGTGGTTCGGGCCGGCCAGCGCATCGAGCTGCAGCCGCGGGAGTTCCAGCTGCTCGAATACCTCATGCGCCACGCCGACCGCGTGGTGACGCGCACCATGCTGTTGGAGGCGGTGTGGGATTTCCATTTCGACCCCAAGACCAACATCGTCGAGACGCACATCAGCCGCCTGCGCGCCAAGCTCGCCCGCGAGGGGGCGCCCGAGCTGATCCACACCGTGCGCGGCGCCGGCTACGCCCTGCGTGCGCCGGCGCAAGACGTGCCCGCCCAAAGCGCCCCCGCCCAGGACGCCCCCGCCCAGGACGCCCTTGGCTAGGCCGCGCGCCCCGAGGCTGTTGCGCACGGCGAGCTTCCGGTTCGCCGCCCTCTACGTCGCCCTGTTCGCCGTCTCGGCGCTGGTGCTGGGCCTGGCTGTCTTCCTCGCCGCGCGCTCGGCGTTGGAGCAGCAGATGGCGGCCAGGGTGGAGACCGAGGCAGCGTTCCTGCGCAAGGAGTTTTCCAGTGGCGGGCTGCAGCATCTGCTGGCGACGGTCCAGGCGCGCGGCCGTGGGGCGAGCGCGCTCGACTATCTGCTCCAGGGACCCGGCGGCGTCCACCTCGCGGGCGAGATGCCGGCGAGCCTGTCGCTGCGGCCGGGCTGGGCGACGGTCGAAGTCGCGGAAGCGGGCGATGATGGCGGACAGCCGGAGCAGGTGCGCGTGCTGGTGTCGGACCTGGGCGGGGGCTTGCTGCTGGCGGTGGGCGACGACCTGGCCCGCATCGCCGAAGTGGAAGAAGCGGTCGCAACCGCCTTCCTGTGGACCGTGGGCCTTGCGGGACCGCTCGGCATCGGCGGCGGTGTCCTGCTCAGCCGGGCGTTTCTGGCGCGGGTGGACGCCATCGCGCGCACGGCGGAAGCCATCATCGCGGGAGATCTCCAGCGCCGGGTGCCCGTGCAAGGCACGGATGACGATTTGGACCGGCTGGCGGGCACCCTGAACCGGATGCTGGACCGCATCGGCGCCTTGATGGACAGCTTGCGCCAAGTCAGCAGCGATGTCGCGCACGACCTGCGCACGCCCTTGTCGCGCCTGTACCAGCGGCTGGAGGATGCCAGGATGCACGCCCGCTCGATGGCGGAGTACGAAACGGCGGTCGAAGCGGCGGTGCGGGAGGCGGAGGGGTTGCTGGAGACTTTCTCGGCCTTGCTGCGCATTGCCCAGGTCGAAGGCGCCTCGCCCCGCGCCGGGTTTCGCGACGTGGACCTGACGGCGATCACCGAGTCCGTCATCGACGCCTACCGGCCCGATGCCGAGGAGGCAGGGCATCTGCTCATCGCCGACATCGCGCCCCGCATCCTCGTTCTCGGCGACCAGGAGCTGCTGACGCAGGCGATCGCCAACCTGATGGAGAATGCGCTGCGCCACACGCCGGCGGGAACGCGGGTCGGCATCCAGCTATCCCAGGACCGAGCCGGCTGCTGCCTGGCCGTGGAGGACGATGGCCCTGGCGTCGCGCCCGACGACCTGCCGCGTCTCGTGCATCGCTTCTACCGGGGCGAGCGCAGCCGCACCACGCCGGGCAATGGGCTAGGACTGAGCTTGGTCGCCGCGGTGGCGGAGCTGCATGGCGCAACGCTGAGTTTGCAGAACACCACGCCGGGGCTGCGGGTCCTGCTGCGCCTGCCGCTGCGGGGACGGTGCGGCGAGGGCGGCATCCGGTGCGCGGCCGATCTTACAAGAAGGAGAACCAAAGCATGATTGACACGGCGAAAGCCAGGCTGAGCAAAGTCCCTGAAATCGTTCTGACGTTCTGGGTCATAAAGATTGCAGCCACGACCCTCGGGGAAACCGGTGGGGATGCTTTATCGATGACGATGCATCTGGGGTATGCCCTGAGCACGGTCATTTTCTTCGGCTTCTTCATCGTCGCCGTCGCGGCGCAAATCCGCGCGAGAGCCTTCCACCCGTTCCTATACTGGGCCGTCATCGTCGCCACCACGACCGCGGGCACGACCATGGCGGACTACGCGGACCGCTCCCTCGGCATCGGCTACCCCGGCGGCTCCCTCATGCTGTTCCTGCTGCTCATGGGGGTGCTTGGTTCATGGTGGCTCACCTTGGGATCGGTATCCGCCAGCAACATCACCTCGCCCAAGGTCGAAGCGTTTTACTGGGCGACGATCCTGTTCTCGAACACGCTCGGCACGGCGCTCGGCGACTGGCTGGCGGATTCAGGGCTCGGCTACGAAGGGGGCGCGCTGGTCTTCGCTGGCGCGCTGGCAGTGGTCGCGGCCGCCTACTTCTTCACCGGCACGTCCCGCATCTTGCTGTTTTGGGCGGCGTTCATCCTGACCCGGCCGCTGGGCGCCACGGTCGGTGATATCCTGACCAAGCCTCACGCCAATGGCGGGTTGGAGCTGAGCCGCATCAGCTCCTCCGTCGTCATCGCGCTGTTCATGGTTGCTTGCATCCTGTTCCTGCCGCAGAGGGCAGGTGGCCATCCAGGGCAGCGGGAGCAGCGCCTGTAGCAGCGCGATCCCGGCCACGCAGGTTTTCATTAGCCGAAAAACATCTCATTTCAGTATCTTGGACGTCGGGGGCGGCTTGAGGCCGCAGACATGGAGGGGGTTGGATTCGAACCAACGTAGGCGTAGCCAGCGGATTTACAGTCCGCCCCCTTTAGCCACTCGGGCACCCCTCCAGACGGCCGCGCAAGTATGCCGCGCCGCCCGAATTGTCAACGGCGCGGGCTACTCCGCCGCACGCGCCACCGCCTGGAAATCAGGCGAGCGCTTCTCCTGAAAGGCACGCAGCGCCTCGTGCGCTTCGGGTCCGTGCAGCAGCCGCGCGAACTCCCCGCTCTCGACGTCCATCGCCTCCAACGCTGCCGTCCGGGTCCAGCGGCGCAGCAGGGCGCGGCTGGTGCGGAGCGCGTCGGGCGCTTTGGCGGCCAGCGACGCGGCGCGGGCGCGGCCCACCGCATCGGCCTCGGCCGGCGTCGGCACCACCGCCGTCACCAGCCCGGCGTCGCGCGCGATCTCCGCCGGGAACGGCTCGCCGAGCAGCAGCAGCTCGGCCGCCCGGCGCATGCCGGCCATCGCGGGCAGCAGGCGGCTCGACCCGGCCTCCGGGCACAGGCCCAGGTTCACGAACGGCAGCTGGAACCGTGCGCCGACCGAGCAGTAAACCAGGTCGCAGTGCATCAGCAGCGTCGTCCCGATGCCGACCGCGGCGCCGTTGACCGACACCACGATCGGCGTCTCGCACTCGACCAGCACGTGCAGGAACGCCATCGCCGCCGACGGCTGGCCCGGCTGCGCCTGCGCGAAATCTCCCAAATCGTTGCCAGCGGTGAAGCATTCCTCGCTGCCGCGCAGCCAGATCGCACGCGCTCCCGCGGCGGCCGCGCCGGACAGCGCGTCCGACATCGCGCCATACATTGCACGGGTGAGGGCGTTGCGCTTGGCCGGGCGGTCGATCCGCACCTCCCGCACGCCAGCGCTGTCCTGGATGATGATGTCGGTCATGGTCGGTCCCCGCTCCGGTTCGTTCCGCCGGACGGTAGCGGCGCGCGCAGGCGGCGGCTATAGACCACACATGTCCGTTCCCCCCCGCAAGCCCGGCCCACCACGCAAGCCGGGCCACTCCCGCGCGCCAGGCGGTCCGACCCGGTCCCAGGGACCGAACCGCTCGCCAAGCGACGTCAAGCAGCGGGGCGGCCAGCTGTCCTCCGGCGCCAAGCCCTACAGTCAGGGCAACCGCGCGCAGCCCTCGCGTGCGCCCGGCGCCGCCGACGCCCGGCCGCCGCGCCCGCAGCAGGCAGCGCCGCCGAACAACCCTCCGCCGACGCCCCGGTCCCCAAACCAGCTGCGGCTCGCCCGTCCGCCCGCCGCTCCGGAAAACCGTCACCACGAGCCGCGTCCGCAGCACACCCGGCCCGCCGTTCGCCCGGCCCATGCGACGCCGGACACGCCGCGCGGGGCCGTATGGCTGTATGGCCCGCACGCGATCGCCGCCGCGCTGGCGAACCCGGCCCGCCGCCTGCGCCGCCTCATCCTGACCGAGGAGGCGGAAATCCAGCTCACCGCCCGCTTGCCGCAACCCTGGCCGGTCGCTCCCGAGCGGACCGACCGCGCCCGGCTCGACCAGCTGCTGGGCCGCGACACCGTGCACCAGGGCGTGGCGCTGCTGGCCGACCCGCTGCCGTCCCCAGTGCTCGCGCAGGTGCTCGAACGGCCCGGCCCCGTGATCGTGCTCGACCAGGTCACCGATCCGCGCAACATCGGCGCAGTGCTGCGCTCCGCCGCAGCGTTCGGCGCCGTGTGCGTCATCACCCAGGACCGCAACGCCCCGGAGGAGACGGGCGCGCTTGCCAAGGCAGCGTCGGGCGCGCTGGAAACGGTGCCGCTGATCCGCGCGGTGAACCTGGCCCGCACCCTGGTGGCCCTGAAAGCGGCCGGCCTATGGGTCGTGGGGCTGGACGCGGGCGGGGCGGCGCTGTCGGGGCTGGCCTTAGCGGAGCGCCGGGTCGTGCTGGTGATGGGCGCCGAGGGCAGCGGCCTCCGCCGCCTGACGCGGGAGACGTGCGACGAGGTGGCTGGATTGGCGATGCCGGGCAGCATGGAAAGCCTCAATGTATCGGCGGCCGCAACGGTCGCCCTCTACGAGCTCGCCCGCCGATCGTAAGACCGTGTTAACCGCGCTGGCGCTTACTGTAGGGGTGACCGCGCGCTTATCGACTCGCGGCGACCTTCCGCCAAAATGGCACGACGGGAGGAGCAACGAATGCTCGCCGACTGGAATACCTTATCCGATAACCTTCAGCTGGCGCTCTCGCAGGAGGCGCTGCGGCGGGCTGCCGAGATCATCGCCCGGCAAGCCGAAACGCTGGCCGATGAAATGGAGTGCGGCGGCCTGGCCGACCGCGGCGGTCCGGATGCGCTGCGGCTGCTCGCGGGCGTCGTGCGGGCGACGGAACGGGTTGGCTCCGGCCAGGTCGGTCACGCCTGACCATAGCTTCGCCGTAATGACCCGGCAGATGACTGCGATGTCCATGGACTTCGCCGTGATCGTCGATCCAGATCGCCGGGCCGCTCAGGCTGCCCGGGATCGAGGCGCGTTCGCCGACGCAGTTGCTGCCTGGCGCGCGCTGCTGGGACGTTGCCCGGCGGACTGGCAAGCGGCGCTGGCGTTGAAGCGCGACCTGGCTGAACTTGGCCACTATGCCGAAGCCGATTCCACGTTCCGCCGGGCCCGGCTCGCGTTCCCGGACGCTGTCTGGATCGCACACATGGCGTCGCTGTATGCCTTTCCACAGGCGGAACTGCCCGAACTGACGGCCCGCGCCCGCGTCCTGACGGCGGCGCAGCCGGATGACCCGAACATCCATCGGCTGCTCGGCCACATGCTGCGGCAGGCACGTGATTACCCCGGCGCAGCGGCGGCCTACGCGGCGGCCCATGCCTGCCAACCCCACCTCGAAACGGAGTGGCTTGCACATGACGCCCGGCGCTACCAAGCGCTCGCACAACGCCTGCGACATGCCGTCGCAACCGGGCCAACCCCGTCGATCGCCATCATCAACCTCGACCGTAATCCCGGCCGGCTTACTGAGTTCGACACCCAATTCCAGCGTTGCCGTCCGCCGCGGTTCCGCGTCCCCGGCATCGACGGCAGCCGCTTGTCGGTGGCCACCGTCCAACGCCTCGGCGGCGACCCAGCGATGCGTGGAACGCTCGGCTGTTTTCTCAGCCACACCGCCGCGTGGGAGGCCATGCTTGCCCACGGCCTCTCCCACTGCCTGATTGTCGAGGACGACGTCATCCCGCTGCTGGACCTGCCGTCGCACTGGGGCGTATTTGGCCTCCCGGACGGGTGGGAGCTGTGTTTCGTGAACGACCGTTTGGCGCCCCGCCGGACCGAGCCCGGATTTGCGACTGTCCCCCTGGCCGACGCCATGCAGGCCTTTCCACCCGGCCACAACGCGCCAGGCGCCGATGGCTATCTGCTGACGGAGGCGGGCGCGCGCAAGCTGCTGGACTGGGTGGCGCAGGATGGCTTCGGCGGCGATGTGGACTGGCGGCTGCTGGCCTACGGGCTGACCCCGGCCGAGTGCGGCGCGCTCTCGCCCGGCAGCCACGCCCACGGCGCGATCCGGCGTCTGCTGCCCCTGATCGGCCGCACGGCGCGCCTGAACGCCATCGTGCTCACCCCGCCGCTGATCCGCACGGTGCCGATCGCCAGCGACCGCGAGGACCAGAACCGCTTGGCCGTCAGTCCACCGCCGAGCGCAGCGCCGCCCCCGTCGCCAAGGGGGCCAGCGGCAATGCCGCCGCCAGCATCGCCCACAGCAGCAGCAGGTCTGGCCGCGGGCTGAGCCCCACCGTGGCCGCATCGGCGGCGGCGGCGCCGAAGATCAGCACCGGCACCGCCAACGGCAGCACCAGCAGCGGCAGCAGCACGCCGCCGCGTCGCGCGCCCAGCACCACCGACGCGCCCAGCGTCCCCAGCAGCGACAACGACAGCGTGCCCGGCAACAAGCCTCCAAGCAGCGCCGGCAGGCCCGACGGCTCCATCCGCAGCATGATCGCCAACGGAGCCGCGGCCAGCAGCAGCGGCAACCCCGTCACGAGCCAGTGCGCCAGCGCCTTCGCCAGCGCGACCGCGGCGGCGGGCAGGCCGGACAGCAGCCCCGAACAGGCGGTCGAGCGGCAGCAGGGCGGCCAGCAGCGCGCACACCCAGACGATGCCGGGCGCCAGCCGTCCGAGCACCTCCGGCGCCGGGCCGATCGCGAGCGGGAACAGCGACCCGGCGACCAGGAAGAACAGCACCGCGCCCAGCGTGTCGGCGCCGTGCCGCACCGACAGCAGCAGCTCGCGCCGCACCAGCCGTGCGAACATCAACCCAGCCGCAAGCAGGCGGCGTCCGGCAGCGGCAGGTCGAGATGGGTTGCCGCCGCCACCATCCCGCCGCCCGCGCGATGCGACGCGAGCAGGCCGCCGAGCCGCGCCACCGACGCCGTGTCCAGCCCCAGGGTCGGCTCGTCGAGCAGCCACACCGGGGCCCGGCTCAGCGCCAGCCGCGCCAGCGCCAGCCGCCGCCGCTGCCCGGCCGACAGCATCCGCGCCGGCAACTCCGTCAAATTCTCCAGCCCCAAGGCGGCCAAAGCGGCGTGGACCGCCCGCCCGCCCGCCGCGAGCGCCAGGTTCTCCGCGACCGTCAGCCCCGGCTTCACCCCGTCCTGGTGGCCGAGATAGGCCACCCGCCCGGCATGCGCCGCGAGGTCGGCCAGCGCGTCTGCCTCCTTCCACAGCAGCTCGCCGGCGTCCGGCCGCTTCAGCCCGGCCAGCACCCGCAGCAGCGTCGACTTGCCCGACCCATTCGGCCCCAGCAGCAGCATCGCACCGCCCGATGGCAAGGTGAATGATATCCCTTCCAGCACCAGGCGCTCGCCCCGGAATGCCGCCAAATCAACGCCCCGCAGTGTCAAACCTGTCTCCCGCTGTCGCCTGTCGGTGGACGCGCGGCCATACTATATGGTTTAACGGCCACCACCCCATTCCCGCACCGCCCGCGCGTTGCATCAGCGCCCCGCGGTCAACCAGCGAGGCCGCACATCCTATGAAAAGCATCGGGCAGGACAGCCTTCACACCCGCCAGTCCATGACCGTCGCCGGCAAGCAGTACGATTATTTCTCGTTGCCCGAGGCGGCCAAGACGATCGGCGACATCTCCCGCCTGCCCACCAGCCTCAAGGTCCTGCTGGAGAACGTGCTGCGGTTCGAGGACGGCCGCGCCACCACGACCGACCACGCCCGCGCCATCGCCGGCTGGCTCGAAAAAGGGTCCAGCACGAACGAGGTCCCGTTCCGCCCCAGCCGCATCCTGATGCAGGATTTCACCGGCGTTCCCGCCGTGGTCGACCTCGCGGCCATGCGCGACGGGATCATCGCGCTCGGCGGCGACCCCGACAAGGTGAACCCGCTGGTCCCCGTCGACTTGGTGATCGACCACTCCGTGATGGTCGACGTCGCCGGCACCGAGAACGCGCTGCACGACAACATGGAGCTCGAATACGAGCGTAACGGCGAGCGCTACCGCTTCCTGCGCTGGGGCTCCATGGCGTTCGAAAACTTCCGCGTCGTGCCGCCCGGCGCCGGCATCTGCCACCAGGTCAACATCGAGCACCTGGCGCAGACCGTCTGGACCGCGACCGTCGGCGGCGTCGAGTTCGCCTATCCCGACACGCTGTTCGGCACCGACAGTCACACCACCATGGTCAATGGCATCGGCGTGCTCGGCTGGGGCGTGGGCGGCATCGAGGCGGAAGCGGCGATGCTGGGCCAGCCGATCGCCATGCTGATCCCCGACGTCGTCGGTTTCCGCCTCACCGGGCGCATCAGCGAGGGCCTGACGGCGACCGACGTGGTGCTGGTCGTCACGCAGATGCTGCGCAAACAGGGCGTGGTCGGCAAATTCGTCGAGTTCTTCGGCACCGGGCTGGACGACATGGCGGTGGCAACCCGCACGACCATCGCCAACATGGCGCCGGAGTACGGCGCCACCTGCGGCTTTTTCCCGGTGGACGGCACGACGCTCGACTACCTGCGCCTGACCGGCCGCGACGAGGACCGGATCGCGCTGGTGGAGGCGTATTCGAAGGCGCAGGGCATGTGGCGCGACTCGGCCACGCCCGACCCGATGTTCACCGACACGCTCGAACTGGACCTCTCCACCGTGCGGCCGAGCATCGCCGGGCCGAAGCGCCCGCAGGACCGCGTGCTGCTCAGCGACGCCGCCAGCGCGTTCAAGGCCGAGCTGACCAAAAGCTTCGGGGTCGCCGCGAACGACGTGGGCAAGCGGGTCCAGGTCAACGGCAAGAACTTCGACTTCGGCCACGGCGATGTCGCCATCGCCGCGATCACCAGCTGCACCAACACGTCCAACCCGTATGTCATGGTCGCCGCCGGGCTGGTGGCCCGCAAGGCGCTCGCGAAGGGGCTGAAGCCGAAGCCGTGGGTCAAGACCTCGCTGGCGCCGGGTTCGCAGGTCGTCACCGAGTATCTGGATAAGTCCGGCCTTACCAAGGACCTCGACGCGATGGGGTTCGCGCTGGTCGGCTACGGCTGCACCACCTGCATCGGCAACTCCGGCCCGCTGGACCATACCATCGCGGAGGCCATCGAGGACAGCAAGCTGGTCGCGGTCGCGGTGCTGTCGGGCAACCGCAACTTCGAGGGGCGCGTGCATCCGCTGACGCGGGCCAACTACCTGGCCTCGCCGCCGCTGGTGGTCGCCTATGCGCTGCTCGGCAACATGGGCGAAGACATCAACACCGCCTCGCTCGGCACCGGCACGGATGGCAACCCGGTGTACTTGCGGGATATTTGGCCGACCAACGACGAGATTTCCGCCGTGGTGCGCGCCAGCGTGGAGCGCGGCCAATTCATCAAGCGCTACGGCGAGATCTTCGAGGGCACCGACCAGTGGAAGGCGATCCAGATTGCCGGCGACTCCGAGACCTACGGCTGGGTCGACGGCTCCACCTACGTCAAGAACCCGCCGTACTTCGAAGGCATGACGATGGATCCGGCCCCCAAGGGCGAAATCCACGGCGCGCGCATCCTGGGGCTGTTCGGCGACAACATCACCACCGACCACATCAGCCCGGCCGGCAACATCAAGAAGGCGTCGCCCGCGGGTGAATACCTCGGCGAGCGGCAGGTGTCGCAGCGGGACTTCAACAGCTACGGGTCCCGCCGCGGCAACCACGAGGTGATGATGCGGGGCACGTTCGCCAACATCCGTATCAAGAACGAGATTGTGCAGGGGATCGAGGGCGGCGTCACCACGCACTATCCGTCCGGCGAAACCATGCCGATCTACGACGCCGCGATGCGCTACGCCCGCGAGAACGTCCCGTTGGTGGTGTTCGGCGGCAAGGAATACGGCATGGGGTCGTCGCGCGACTGGGCAGCCAAGGGCACCATGCTGCTGGGCATCAAGGCGGTGGTCGTCGAGACGTTCGAGCGCATCCACCGCTCCAACCTGGTCGGCATGGGCGTGCTGCCGCTGACGATGCCGGAGGGCGTCACGCGGCAATCGCTCGGCCTGACCGGATCGGAGACGATCGACGTCGTCGGCATCGACACCATCACGCCGCGGATGGGCGTGCGGGTGTTGATCCACCGCGAGGGCGGCCGCACGGACGAGTTCACCGCGCTGTGCCGCATCGATACCGACGACGAGGTGGAATACTACCGGCACGGCGGCATCCTGCAGTACGTGCTGCGCGGGATGGCCAAGGCGGCCTGACGCGAATGACCCCCTCCCGCGCCGGGAGGGGGACCGCCTGACATGCGCTGGCTGAACACCGGCCCCGAGTCCGATCTCTCGCGCTTGCCGATCAGCCTGGATTTACGTGCCATCAGCGTCGCGGAAGGGGTTCGCGCCGCCCTCGCCGTGGCGGCGATCGTCGCGTTGGACCAGGCGCTGCACTGGCCGCCGCTGCTGGAGGCGGCATTGGGCGCGCTGCTGACCTGCCTGTGCGACGCAGGCGGCCCGATCCGCCGGCGTTTGCCAGCGCTGCTCGCCTTCACCGCCATCGGCGCCGCATGTACCGCCGGATTTGGCTTGGCCCGGGCGGCGGGGCTGGGGGTCGCATTGCCGCTCGCCTGCGTCGGCATCTTCGCCACCAGTTTCGCCCGCACCTGGGGCCAGCAACCGCTGCAGGTCGGCAACTTGCTGACGGTGGTGCTGGTGCTGGCGTTGGACCGCCCGCTGAGCCTCGGGCAAGCGCTGGTCACCGCGGGCGTATTCGCCGCCGGGTGCCTGTGGGCGACGCTGCTCACCATGGTGATCTGGCGTCTCCACCCATTCCGCCCCTCACGCCGCGCCGTCGCCGACGCCTACCGCGCCCTCAGCCTCTTGGTGCTGGACCTGCGCACGCTGGTGCAGCGCGACGCCCCCGGTTCCGACTGGGAGGCGCACGCGCGCGGGCATCGCCGGGCCGTGCGGGACGCCATCGAGACGGCGCGGGTCGCTGTCATGGACACCTTGCGGGTGCGCGGCACCGTCACCCCGCGGGCCAGCCAGGCGCTGGTCCGGGTCGAGGCGGCGGACCAGCTGTTCGGCGCGCTTATTGCCCTGTCGGACGTGTTGGAGGCCGACCGCGACCCGGCGGTGCGCGAGGCCGCCGACCGCCTGCTGCGGCTGCTGCGCCCGGCGCTGGTCGTGCTCGCGGCCGCCATCGTCGCCGACGATCCGGGGCTGGCGGGCGCTGCCGTCCCCGTCGGCCGCCTCGCCCGGATCGGCCACGCGCTGGACGAGGTGGGGGCGCCCGGCACCGGTACCGTGTTCGTGACGATCGCCGACGCCATCGTCGCCCGCCTGCGCATCGCGGCCACCTTCACTGCGCCGGACGGTTTCGTGCCCGGCGCGCTGCCGAGCAGCATGACCCCGCCGCCGCTGCGGGAGCGGCTGCTCGGACCGCTCCGCGCCAACCTGGCCTGGCAATCCGCCTCGCTGCGCCACGCCGTGCGCGCCGCCGCGGTCGCCGGCCCGGCACTGGCCTTCACCCTGACCTGGAGCGGGTCCTACCAGCATTGGCTGACCATCACCCTCATTCCTGACGATGCAGCCGTTCTACGCCCTGACCTGGCAGCGCGCGGTGGAGCGGATCGGCGGCACCGTGCTGGGCGGCGTCGCGGCGGCGCTGATCGCCCTGGTCTGCACCACGCCGCTCGCCATTGCCGCCGCGATGTTCCCCTTGGCGATCCTCGCCTTCGCCGTCCGCGCCGTCAGCTTCGGCGCGTTCATGGCATGCATGACGCCGCTCGTGGTCCTGCTGACCGAATTCAGCCGGCCCGGCGACGGCGAGCTGACCATCGCTATCGCCCGCGCCGCCTACACGGCCGCGGGCGGGGTGCTGGCCGTCGCCGGGTGCATCCTGCTGTGGCCAAGCTGGGAGCCGGACCGGCTCCGCGCCGAACTCCGCACCGCCATCAACGCCCATGCGGCCTTCGCGGAAGCGGAGCTGGACTTGTTGCTCGGCGCCACACCCGCCGAGGCGGTCGAGCGCGCCCGCCGCGCCGCCGGCGCCGCCAGCAACAACCTGGAGGCGTCCCTGTCGCGCGCCCTGCACGAGCCGCGGCGGTCACTGCGCGCCGGGCTGCAATCGGTGCTGCTGGTCGATGCGGCGCTGCGCCGGATGGCCGGCCCGCTCTCGGCGCAGGGCTGTTCAACGCTCTCGTCTTAGCGGGTGAGTCTGGAATGCCACAGGGTGGCGTCGATGTGGCTGCTGGTCTGACGCGAGGGATTCCCGAGACGGCGAATATCTGACTCCTGG
>JAABUJ010003903.1_pt1 | contig 16210 bp, 16 predicted proteins | sample 5559131 | NCBI WGS metagenome assembly JAABUJ01 (sample SAMN10711875, study PRJNA513366) | rock metagenome | isolation source: Antarctica rocks | place: Antarctica: Victoria Land, Mt New Zealand nord | collected 2016-01-07 | reverse complement strand
CTATCGCGCTGCGTTCGTTCATGGAACGCGGGATTCAGCATGTCTTGCCCGCCCCCGAGAACGCTCTGCTGCTGGGCATCCTGCTGGGGACGCGCACGCGCGCGCTCGGCGCCCTCACGGCGCCTTTCGTGGTATGACTTCAACCATAGTTTTGCAATAATTAGAAGCATAGTTTTGTAGGAGTCACGCGTGGAATGACGTGCAACGGGGGGCGTACTAGAGGGCGATTAGAAGCATAGTATTGTAGAAAGTACGAGATTAGAAGCATAGTATTGTAGAAAGTACGGCCCTCACTTCTAAAGATGGCCGTAGAGATTGGCTATAGACGACAACCTTCCACCTTCCATTTTAGGGTTATCTAAGCTTTGTGGTTGACACATGACATTGACAAGACATGTGTCGTCGTGGACCTTGTCGCCGCGTAACACATACCTTGACGTCTCCCATCAATCGTGATTACAACAACTGCAAAAACGGAGCCTGTTCGCGGCGTGGAGCGGCATCTGTGGTATATGGGGAATCGCTGAAACATGCATCGGTATGCAAGAATCTGCATGCCGATGCAACTGGCCAACAGAGTATTAATCAGTTGCTGCTCACTGTCCTGGCTGGTTAGCACATCTGCCTGTCGCTGAGACTCCGTTACGCCGACATTGGCCCGCTTTGTACAGCCGGTTGACAACAGCACCACCAACCTGCGACCTGGATCTCGCGCGGCCGCAACCCGTTACCTGTCCGCGTCCGTCCCGCGAAGGAGGTCCGCCCATGTTCACCCACCTGGGCCAGCGGCTCATCGCCGTCGGTCGCCCTCTCGTGCAGCACCTGACCCGTCACCTCATGGTCGCCACCAAGCCCAGCGCCATACCGCTCATATGAGTACCCTTAGTGGAGCGTACAGTCCCATACGCCGCCCGTTGTGTAAGAGGGCGACTGTAAAAGAGGACGGTTCTACCTTGAATATTACGATAGGCCCGTGCTTGGTAAGCTTGGTGGACATGCAACCGGGACGAGTCGATGGCTTGCCCTAAAACAGTATCATTGGCGATCTCACAAGAGCTCAAAAGCTTCGGTTAGGCTGGTCTCGTCGTTCAAACGACGCGCAAAATCGCTGTGCCAATGAGGCTTATGGAGTTCAGGTACGAATAGAGAACTGTTGGCCAACTCGCTGTGTCCGATTTGGCCAAGGTTTGAGAGCGGCATTGTGTGGATAGTTGGGTCTGCAGCCCAGTAGTCGTCGGCTGAGCGCACGAAGGAGACGTGGTGCTCCGCCGGGTAGAAGCGTAGCAGGTGGTCGCGCAGTGGGGCGAGCGCGTTGGGCTTCGGGCGGTGCCCGAGGGTCGCATAGGCGGTGCCGAACGTACTGGGCTGAATCAACAAGCAGGGCAGATCGACCCGTGGCACGATGTCGCAGCCCACCATCGCGGTAGGATCGTAGATCTGTAGCCCCGGTGCCACCTCCCGACCGAGGTCGACCAAGATTGTGTCAATCGACGAGATAGCAGGGGCCACACGTACGCACAGGCCCCGCTCTGGCCCGCGGGCCAATAGCCAAGCCGTGACGGTATCGAAGACGAGGGGATGCCCAAGCGCCAAATAGGCGATGGGCGACGCTTGAGGTGCCGCACGCAATATCGTTTCCGTGGCTACGTCATAAGCGTCGGTCCTGCGGCCACCGGCTTTGTAGAGGTGCCAGAGACTGCGCACGCGCGGCGCAAGATCGGACGGGCACCAGCTGTTGACGGGTGCGCCTAAGACCGTGTAGATCTCATGACAGCCCTCCAAGATGTCCAGAGTTTCCATCGTAAAATGCGCAGGGAGCCGCACACCGCCGCCGACGATGTAGATATCGGTGGCAACGGCGGCATCAGCGTGCGCTACAAGGGGTCGTGTCACTGTGCTCTCCGTCATAGCTTCGCGCAGTCGTAGACAACTGCGCCTCCTTTCTTCTAGATCTACGAAGCTTTGATTAAATCTAAGTCGGTACTTTGTTGATTCCGCTGGCGATGGTGCCAGGCGGTGTAAAATGGGCATGAATCCGACGGCCAGAAGGCCGTCGTCGGTGCCGAAAGGTGGCCCGCAGCGGCGATGTAGATGCCTTAACGCCATTCGCCCGACGGTTTGGGACTGATTTTGAAATCTCTAACACCCGCGCTGACGGAATCAACAAAGTACCGACTAAGTTATTCATCCGGCAAGTCCACTCGCGTTTTCTAGACGCCTATGATGGCCCTCGATGAGCGTGATATGGGCGGCATGACGTCTATTTGATCGACAAGCGGGCCACCTGAAACGTGCAGCCCACTTGCCGAATGGATCACTTAGATTAGACGTGCGGGCGCGTCGTTTCTTCCTCAAACGGGGTGGGCATTGCGCGGAAATGTCCGCGTACTGACAAGTGCAGGTCGAGGTGCTGTTTGCCGACCGTGCAGCCGTCATGCATCAGGTTCTCTGTAGGTGCAACGTAGGCTTCGCCTGCTCCGACGCGCAGTTTTGTCACTGGATACGATGGGTTCGCCCCCAAGAATGCTTGACCAATCGATGAGCCTTGACCAGTCATTGCCCTCTCTTTCAGATCGACACCCTCTAAGTAGTAGGTGGCCATCTGCCGCAAGCTCAGATTGATGTACACGAAATAGCGATCCTCGACACCCACGTTGATTCCGATGCGGTTGGTCGCCCTGGCTTTGGCGTCAAGCGGCAGGCGGTCCCAATTGTCCACATGCAGGCCAATGTAACAATTGCTCGACGCATCGAACGTTGCGGTGCGCAATCCTGGTGGATTGGCGCGGACTCCACCGACGATCAACTGGGTCTCGCCGCTGTTGAACTGCGCGAGATAGCTTAGAATGGTCGCGCTCGCCTCTCTATAGCAATCTGTTATCATCAGGTTGTTCAAGTCGCGGTCACGCTCGATCGACGTAAGTTCAAGAGCGACAAGTGGCTCCAGAACAGCATCGGGAATGCGGACAACGCTGATCCAGGCACCTGGCACTGATGGTGGGTTGACGGCCAATAGGCAGGCGTGCTCTGCGGCCGTCGGCGTCCTCCAATCCTCCTTCGGGATACGCGCCCGCGGGCAATAGGCGACGGGCGCATTCGTGTCATACGTCGCCAACTCCGTCCCCGAATTTACCAGCATACGCGGCATAGTGGACCGCGCGGTAGCGGGATCAATGAATACGCGGATATCGGGCGCCAGAGTAACCATACATTCGCTCCTATTCCGATATATTCCGACGTGGGAGGTGACTACACGCCACTTCCCACGTCGTTGCGCGATGCTACTAGCCCCTATTGCCCCAGTTGTTCCAGTTGCTGAAGTTGTTGCTCCAGTTATCCCACCGATTGTCGAAAGCAGCCCGACGGTCAACAGGCTGGCGTTGTGCACGCTGGACGGCGATGATCGCTTGCACCGCTGCGCGCTTCTCCTTGATGCTGTGCTCCAGATTGGTCATGATCGTGTCTCTCTCCATTCATTTTTGTGCGGATCCTAGGTCGTTCGTGGTCGATAGGCCTGTCGCGATCTATGCATCGTTGACGGCGGCCATCCGTGCCTTGGTGGTGATTTCTTTCCTCCGTCTACCTCCTTCCCCGCTCACATGCTTGAGCGCGAGACTTTCACCGAGCCACCTTGATCGGCATGGCGGTCAGAGTGTGGCCAGTACCGCATCGAGTAGCCGTTGCCGCGTGTTGCGGCAGAAAGCTGTCTCGGTCGCATCCGCCGTCCCGTGCTCGAAAACTTTGTTGGCACACTGCCCGCCGCCACAGAATGCGAAGTAGGGGCATATGGCGCGGCAGCGGGCGACGCCGTGTGCGAAATCGCCGACGTAGTCCGCGTGCCGTGCCCGCTCAAGGATGGCGGAAAGCCGCTCCTCACAGATGTTGCCGATGATATAGTCACCGTAAAGGGGCGATTGGGTACCCAGTAATTCGGGCGACAGCACAACCACGTCACCGTTCCACCCCACCGTGGGGAATAGGTCGGCGTCGACAGGAGGGATAATGGCGGGAGTGTGACTGTCGCAGACAGTGTCGAGATACCCGAGGGTGCGATCGATCTCACGCACGCGCAGCACGGGTCGAGCACGCCACTCTACAAAGAGGTCGGCCCAGAAATGCTGCACTGCGTCGTCGTCAACGACCCCGCCGTCCACATTTGCTCCTTCCTGCTCTTCGATATTGATACCGAGGGTTGTGCAGCCGAGGTCGGCAAAAAAAGCATAGATATCGGCGGCACGGGTCAAGTTACGCCGTCCCACCACCGCAATTGCGCTGTAGGGGATGCTATGCTCGGCCAGTAAGTTGATGCCGCGCATGGTCCGCATGTGTGTCGGCTTACCGGCCCAATCGACGCGGTCCTCGTTCGCCCATGCCGGGCCGTCGAGACTGACGCCGACGCGGAAGCCATGTTGGGCGAACAGGTTGCACCAGTGTGGGTTGATGAGCGTGGCATTTGTTTGCACGCTGTGCACTACCACCCCTCGCTTGTGAAGTTGGACAAATGGCTCCAGCAGTGTCAAGAAGTGCTCGTGCCCGCAGGCCAGAGGCTCCCCACCGTGCCAAATGACTGTCGTCACACCGTTGCCCGCGAGCACGGGCAAATCGTCGGCCACACGCTGCGCCATCTCCCGTGTCATTCGCCTGTTGACGTTGCGGTGCGATAAGTAGCAATACTGGCAGTTCATGTTGCAGGCGCTGGTCGGCTGCAGCACGATGCTGTGCAAAAGTTGCGTGTCCACCCTCGTCTCCTTCCGCTGTCATTGAAAAAGTTTGTTTATGTCACCATCGTATAGGCCCGTCGTCGCGCAATAAAGGAAAAGCGGTAGCAATTGCGAGCATGTTGCCTGTAAATTTCCCATTCGCGTGCGATCTCGCGGACAAGGCCATGCTATGCTGCGGGTAGGGGTTCCGCAGCGGAGCGACATGAGAAGGAACGCGTAGATGGAACTTGACAGAATCGAGTCGTTCGGCCAGATGCTACGTCGTTACCGCGAGGCGATCCCTCTCACACGAGAGACGCTGGCCGAACGTGCAGGGATATCCCCCCGGCAAATATCCAACCTGGAGCGTGGCAAGAGCCGGCCGCGGCCGGGAAGCTTCAACCTCCTCGTCAAGGCATTGGGGTTGGACGACCGTGACCGGACACGGCTGCTCGCTGCATTGAGGGAAAAGCTCCAGTCGCCACCCGCCTCGCGCCAGAGGCGGCCACTGCCCCTGCCACCGATGCCGTTGCTAGGCCGTTCGCATGAGATCGAGGCCATTGACACCCTGCTGCATCGCGCCGACGTCCGCTTGGTCACGATCACGGGGCCTGGCGGGGTCGGTAAGACGCGCTTGGCACTCCAGGCCGCGACGAATGCCGCAGACGCGTTCCCAGGCGGTGTCTTCTACGTCCCTCTCGATACCCTCGACGACGAGCGTTTGGTCTTGGGCGATATCGCGCGCGTGGTGGGCATGCGCGGAGACATTGGGACGGCAAGCAGGGGAGCGCCTTGGCGAGGGCAGCACCACATCTCCCGCCATGTCGCAGGAGGGCGAATCTCAGGCGATCACGACGCGCCTGAGTGACTTCCTGCGCGATAAGAAAACGCTCCTCGTCCTCGACAACTTCGAGCACGTCATGGGGGTGGCCACCTATATCGCAGCACTGGCGACTTCCTGCCACCATCTCAAGATACTAGTAACAAGTTTGGTGGCCCTGCATGTGCAGGCTGAGTACCGGTTCGCCACGCCACGGCTGGCCTTCCCATCGCCCGGCAATCTGCCTGCGCCGGACCGACCGGCGGACTTGGACGAATTCATGGACTACCCTGCCATCGCCCTGTTCGTGGAGCGTGCGCGGACGATTGACCCGGATTTTGCCTTGACAGCCGTCAATGTCGTGCCTGTTGTAGAGATATGTGACCGCGTAGACGGCTTGCCCTTGGCGCTCGAACTGGCCGCTGCGCGAATAGAAGTTTTGAGCCCGGCAGCTTTGCTAGAAGAACTCTATCATGCCCCGCTCGGCGTTCTTGATCGCGGATCGATTGACCAACCCCATCGGCACCGTGCGATTCGCGACACGTTCGCCGTGAGTTACCGATTGTTGACGCCGGAGTTGCGTGCCGTGTTCCGTCACCTGGGCGTCCTTAGCGGGTCTTGGAGCGTAGACGCGGCGCGCGCGGCATGCGCTGTCGACGATCCACGTGCCATGTTGGCATCTTTAGAAGAATTGACGAGGTCCAGCCTCGTGCGCGCTGACCGTGCGCCGAATAGACGCTGGCCGCGCTTCAGCATGTTGCGGGTGATGCGAGAATACGCACTGGAGCAACTGGAGAACGAGGGTGAGGGCGATGCGGCACGCCGACGCCTCGCCTCATGGTGCGTGCGACTCGCCGAGCAGGCGGAACGCGAGCTAATGGGCCCGCAGTCGGCGCGGTGGTTGAACCGCCTAGATCAGGAACATGACAACTTGCGCGCAGCTCTCATAGGGGCACGGGACGACGCGGAGATAGAGCGTGGCTTGCGACTCGCAGCGTCACTGTGGCGCTTCTGGGAAACACGTGGCTTCCTCGTTGAGGGGCGCGACTGGCTAGACCAGTTCATCAGTGCTGCGGAACGGACACCAGGAGTGGCGTCACGCGAGGCGTATGGGGCCGCCCTGCGCGGCGCGGGCGGTCTCTCTCTGGAACAAAACGACGCCGACGGCGCGGTCGCCTATTACACGCGAGCCCTAACCGTAGCCGAGCAAGCGGGAGACGCGGCTGCCATCGCAAGCATTTTAGGTAATCTGGGGCTGGTTGCCGAGTTGCGCGCTGATTATGCGGAGGCGATACGTTGTCACTCCGAAGCGCTTGCATCAAAAAACCACCTGCTTGCAGGGACGCTCGACGCCGAGCGCCGAGATAGGCTTACGTGGTCGCTCGCCAATACCCTAGGCAATCTCGGACGACTAGCTTTATTACGGGCTGATTACGGCGACGCACGTCGTCACTATCAGAAGGAGCTTCGTATTCGAGCGGAGGAGATTCATCCCGGCGAGATACGAGACCCATTAGGCTACGCGCTCGCGCTCAATGCATTAGGGGAGGTAGAGTTGTACGCCGAAAATTTCGACGAGGCGGACCGGTTACTCGCTCAAAGTCTCGCCCTTATTCATACCGATGGTGCCGTCGCCGAAGACATCGACGACAAGCGCAACCTCGCCTACATCTACAATAATCTCGGAGATCTGCGGCTGCTGCAAGGAGACCTTGATGCTGCGGCCGTCGCACAGGAGCGAAGCCGGGCGTTGCGCGCCGAGATGCAGACCGTCGAGGTCGCTGTGCCTCTGCGAGGACTGGGGGATGTTGCCATGGCGCGCCGAGACTATCATCTCGCCGCAGGGCTCTACGAGGAGGCATTGGCGATTGCGCGAACGAGCCCGGATCCCGTACTGCTCCTCCCGCTATTGGAGCGCGTGGCATATCTCGGGGTGGCGAAAGCGGAGGGACACTTATCACATGCGGAAGAGGCTGTTCGCCTGCTTGGGGCGGTGGAAGCCCGACGCTGTTCTCTGGGATTGCCATTGCATCAAGTGGATATGCGTAGCTATGAAAAATTCCTGGCCCTACTGCGCGACGAGTTAGGCGAAGCTATGTTTATGCAAGCGTGGGATGACGGGTATAAGCTCAATCGAGATGAGGTAATTGGAGATGCTTCAAAGTTCTGCCAGGCTATGAGAATTGTGGAGTAGATGGCAACGGGGCCCGTAGTGCACGTAAACTGGAGCCAACCATGTATCCCCTTTTGACGGCCAAGAATGAGCGTGACGAACGTTCCGTACACTACAGGCTGCCACCAACTGTTGTCCAGGCTCGTTGCAATATTGCACCTGTTACCCAAGGTCATGGCTTATCGTTGACCATGTAGCTGTGTCACTTTAGGCAAAATTATGGGTACAGCATATCTTCGGCCCTGAGAAACAGATGCCGCACACGCCGCCGCTCCCTGACTCGTCCGTGCTCACGTCGCGCCGCGGTGTCCCCAGTCTCCCATCGCTCGGCACGGTCATCTGGCGCAAACGCGCGTCGATCCGGACCTGGCGCAGGCATATGCATGACGCATGTGGAGCGTGTCGCACAGGAGAGGAACCAGCACACGCGGCGTCACGCGACCAGCGCCCCTCTCCCAAGGACATCGGACGTTGTGAGACGACCGGGCTATTGCGCCACGACGCCCCCTTTGATACGGTAGTGACACAAGCCACAATTGCAACAGGTCTGCACAGACAGATCAGGACTGACAGGGAGAAACACGAGGACGTGACCACGTGCCAACGCTATCTGACGACGACCGACGCGGCCGCGTGCGTTGGCCTCTCCCGCTATACGATCTTGCGGGCCGTGGAGCGCGGGGAGATCGCCGTCGCGGGGCGTACGCCGGCTGGATGGGCACGCTTCGAGCCCGCCGCGGTCGACGCCTACGCCCGCCGCTTGCTGGCAAACGGTCAGGGCCGCCCTGCGCCACACCTCACAGGCGACGCGGACGCGGAGCCTTCGGCGCGACAACCGGAGGAGGCCCTCGGAGCCGTGGAGCAGCAGTTCCGCTCCGTGACGCAACTCGCCCACGATGCCATCATCTCGGCCGATGCCCAGGGCGTCATCACCTTCTGGAATCACGGGGCGCAGCGCATGTTCGGCTATACGGAGACCGAGGCGCTGGCGCAGCCGCTCACTCTTCTGATGCCGGCCCGCTTCCGCGCCGCGCATCGGCGGGGACTGGCGCGGGTCACGGCCACGGGCCACGCCCCTCTGGCCGGTCAAACCCTCGCCCTGGAGGGGCTGCGCAAGGAGGGAACGACCTTCCCCATCGAATTGTCGCTCAGCACCTGGACGATCGGGGAGGCGTGCTTCTATAGCGCCATCATCCGCGACGGGACGCCACGCCAGCAGGCGGAGGAGGCGTTACGTCAGAGCGAGGAACGCTTCCGCGCGCTGGTCGAGCACACGACCGACCTCATCGCCGTCGTCGATGCGCAGGGCCTCATCCGCTACGCCAGCCCCTCGTATGAGCGGGTGCTCGGCTATGCGCCGGCCCGCCTGGAGGGCACGCCGGCGCTCGATATGGCCCATCCCGACGACCGCGCCCGCGTCCTGGCGGCGATGCGCCAACGCGCGGGGGCGCCGGGGTCGACCGGCGGGATGGCGTTCCGCGTGCGGCACGCCGACGGGTCCTGGCGCATCCTCGACGTGACCACCACCAACCGGCTGCACGACCCCGCCGTGCACGGCATCATCACCACGGCGCGCGACGTGACCGCGCGCACCCAGGCGGAGGAGGCGCTGCGCCAGAGCGAGGAGCGCTACCGCGAGGTGGAGCGCCACGCGCCCATCGGCCTGGCCTTGGTTGCCCCGGACGGGCGCTGGCTGCGCGTCAACCCCGCCCTGTGCGCGCTCGTCGGCTACACCGAAGACGAGTTGGGGGCACGCACCTTCCAGGACATCACGCACCCGGACGACCTCGACGCCGACCTCGGCTACGTGCGCCAGATGCTCGCGGGCGAGATCGCGACCTACCAAATGGAGAAGCGCTACGTCCGCCGGGACGGGACGCGCGTGTGGGTGCTCCTCTCGGTCTCGCTGGTGCGCGACGCGGCGGGCGCCCCCCTCTACTTCATCAGTCAGATCCAGGATATCGACGCGCGCAAACGGGCCGAGGAGGAGTTGCGCCGCCTGGCCCTGCACGACGCCCTGACCGGCCTACCCAATCGCGCTGCTGCACGACCGCCTGGGCCACGCCCTCACGGCCGCGCGCCGCGACCGCACGCCCCTCGCTCTCGTCATGCTGGACCTCGACCGCTTCAAGGAGGTCAACGACACGCTGGGGCACGACGCGGGCGACGCGCTCCTGCGGGAGGTTAGCCGGCGCCTGCAGGAGACGTTGCGCGCCTCCGATACCGTCGCGCGGCTCGGCGGCGACGAATTCGCCGTGCTCCTCCCCGGCGCGGACACGGAGAGCGCGGTGGGGACCGCACGCAAGCTGCTGGCCGCGCTCGTCGAGCCCGTCACCCTCCGGGAGCACGCGGTCGTCGCGGGCGGCAGCAGCGGGATCGCGCTCTATCCCGACCACGGCGCGGACGCCACCACGCTGCTGCGCCAGGCCGACGTCGCCATGTACGCGGCCAAGCGTGGCGGGACCGGCTACGCCCTCTACAACCCCGCGCAGGACCAGCACAGCCCGCGCCGTCTCTCCCTCATCAGCGCGTTGCAGCGGGGGATCGCCCACGACGAACTGCGGCTGCACTACCAGCCCACGGTCGATATGACGACCGGGCAGGTCCACCTGGTCGAGGCCCTGGCGCGCTGGCAGCACCCGGAGCAGGGCTTGCTCCCGCCCGACGCGTTCATCCCGCTGGCCGAGCAGACTGGGCTCATCGTGCCGCTCACGCGTTGGGTGCTCGCCACCGCCGTGCGTCAGGTGCGGGCCTGGCGGGAGGGCGGCCTCGACCTGGGCGTGGCCGTCAACCTCTCGGCGCGCGTGCTGGACGACCCGGACCTCCCTGACAGCATCGCGGCCCTGCTCGACGCCTATGAGGTGCCGGCCGCGCGGCTGCGCGTCGAAGTGACTGAGAGCGCGGTCATGGCCAACGCGACCAGGGCGCTTGATGTGCTCACGCGCCTCTCCACGTCGGGGGTGCGCATCGCCATCGACGACTTCGGTACCGGCTACTCCTCGCTGGCCTATCTCAAGCGCCTGCCCGTCGATGAGATCAAGATCGACAAGTCGTTCGTCACGCACATGACGACGGAGAGTGACGACGCGACGATTGTGGCCTCCACCATCGGGCTTGGCCACAGCTTGGGCCTGCGCTTCGTGGCCGAGGGCGTGGAGAGCCGCGGCGTCTGGCAGGCCCTCGACGCGTTGGGGTGCGACGGGGCGCAGGGCTATTATGTCAGCCGCGCGTTGCCCGCCGATGCGCTGGCGGGCTGGCTGCGCGAAACCTCATGGGTGAGAGGCCAGCAGCCGCCCTCATGACGCCCGCGCCCAACGCTCCCCTGTCGTAGACACGAACACCACCTTGCGCTCACGCAAGGCCGTACGACGCAAGTATGTTACCAGAATCGGGACGCAGGGCGGTTCGCGCACGAGGCGACGGCGGTATGCGCCTGGCGTAGGGCTCTCGCGCTTAGGACGGGGAACGCGGGCCAAGAGAGCGCCACTGGTGTGCTCTTTCCCCCAACACACTCCAACGGTGATGATCCCCGCATGCTGCTCCCCAAGGGCTTTCGCCCCTCCCAAGCCGAGACCGCGACGGGCGCGATCCCCCGCACCGTCAAGGCACGGTCATCGCACGTAAAGAGATGTACGGAGCCGCCGCCGGGATGCCCACGCGCTGATGAGGCGGCTACCGTGGTTATCCACCACCAGGGCATCGTTTTCGTCGTACGAATAACCATGGTAGACGCCTAGGGGATCGGGCAACGCCCATATTTTGATCTGGGGAAATGGTGACGATAAAGACGGAGGGCCCGGCTCCGACACGATGAGTATGATGGACAGTGAGCAGGCGCTGGACCCTATCGGCGGCTGAATACCATTGCCGCTACAATGGGGGTATGTAGACGCGTGTGTGCGGCGAGGGCGATCGGACGGCTGAAGGGGCATGGGGCGGATGAAGGAGCATGGGGCGGATGAAGGAGATCGTACTCGTCGTGGACGATGATGCCATGATCGTCGAATTGCTGGAAACGGCCCTCGAAGACGAGGGGTACGTGGTCCTTGCAGCGGTCGGCGCCGATGCTCTGTCCCTCGCGCATGAGCAACAACCCGACGTCATTCTCCTCGACATCAACATGCCAGGGATGGACGGCGTCGAGGTCAGTCGACGCCTGCGCGACGACCCCACGACGGAGCGTATCCCCATCATCGTCATGTCGGCGCAGGACCGTTTGCGGGCGACTGGTCCGCTGATGCCGGTCAACGACCGCTTGCCCAAGCCTTTCGAGATCCAGACCCTTTACGAGAAAGTAGCGCGCTGGGCGCGTGCCCTGTGAGATCACATACCACCGAGGAGCGATAGGCGACGCGCGCCGTGCCCGTTAGGCCGCGCGATCAGCAGGTGTCGCGCCCCATCACGTCGAGCCCCGGCTAGAGGGGAGAGACGAATCATCTGCTGGCCGTGGGAACACCGCCAGCGCCGCTGGCGAGTGTTCATGTCGTTTCCCCTGTGTGCGTGGCATGTGTGGTTGTCGCACGATCAGACGGCGCCGGACGCCATCGCTAGACGACGGGGCAATGGGGGTATGCGCCTTTTACGGCGGGGATGACCGGAATCGCCATCAGGTGACTCAGCGGAGGCCCAACCGTAAAAGGCGCGGCTTGCGGGACGGTTTCGGTGTCGCCCTGACCAGCACATCGGGGGCATTGGGATCATTAGTCACAACCACCGCCACTCCTTGTTCTTTCCGTGATAACGTCCTGGGTACATCGCAGCGCGCTCCACCGATCATCGCGTCCTCTTCTCACTCACCTGTCGTTTCTATCCGCCGAGCACCCGTGTTTGTCCTGATCCTGCCATTGCCCACACGTATGTAGATGTGCCGTGAGCCAAAAACTTACGGTGGTGATGGGGGATGCGACGTTGGGGAACGTCCGGCAGTGGGGAAGAGGGCACCACAAGAACGCTGGCGTCGTACTCATACGCGGGCGCACGGATAACGCCTGGTGTGCGGAGGAGAGGAGGCGACACTCTTGTCTGGTCTGGACGTTGTGGCGCGCGGCCGAGCGCGCGGCGTTGTTATACTAGGCAAGGTGCCGGTTGGCGGCACGAGGATGAGAGAAAGACAGGCTGGCCGCGGTTGACCGAGGAGGAGCGCTCGTCAGTGGGATACACCGCCGAGACCCCGGAGGGATGGCGTACCCTCGTCGTCGTCGCTACCAGCATCGTCGTCACCGACGCCACGGCCCCCGACCACCCCTTCGTCTACGTCAACCCCGCCGTCGTCCGCGCCACCGGCGAGACGGCCGCTGTGGTCCTCGCCCACAACGGCCGTTTCTTACAGGGACTGGGCACCGACCGCCGTTCTGTGGTCACCACGCTACCCCCAACCCCCGTCACGTCTGCAGGCAGCACTCACGCGGGAGTGACCGATGCGAGAATCTAGTGATCATGGCGCGACGGGGGCAACGCTGGCCGCGCTTCACGCGCGCGCCCTCGCGGTGGTCGGTGTGGGCGTCACCATCGCCGACGCGCAGGCGCCCGACCTGCCGCTTGTCTGGGTCAATCCCGCCTTTACCACGATCACGGGCTACGCGCCGGATGAGGCGTTGGGGCGCAACTGCCGCTTCCTCCAGGGACCCGACACCGACCCGGCCGCCGTAGACGCGATCCGGGCCGCGCTGCGGGCGGGGCACGGCTGCACGGTCACCCTCCTCAACTACCGCAAGGACGGCGCGCCGTTTTGGGTCGAGTTAACCCTCTCGCCGGTGCGCGACGGGTACGACGGGTACGACGGGGACGACGGGAGCGAGGGGACGGGGATGGACGCGCCCACGCACTATATCGGCGTGCAGGCCGACGTGACGGCGCGGGTGGAGGTTGAGCGGGCGCGCGACCGCCTGCTGGCCTCGGCGGCGCACGATTTGCGTTCACCGCTGGCCGCCCTCATCGGCACGGTCCAGCTCCACCGCCGCCGCCTCGACCGTGGCCGCGCGCTCGACGCGGCGGGACAGGGCGCGCAACTCGACACGTTCGGGGACCTGCTCGCGCGCCTGCTCTCGACGGTCGATGAGATCGGCGACGCGGCGCAACTTCAGATGAGCCAGGCCCTCGCGCTACGGCCAGACGCGCTCGACGCGGGGACACTGGCGCGGGAGGCGGCGCGCACGGTCACCCTCGCACGCGCGGCCCCTGCGACGCGGGTCCGCGTCATAGCCCCATCGACGGGGCCGACGATCGTGGGCGACCGTGCGCGGCTGGGGCGGGTGCTGGAGAACGTGATCGGCAACGCACTCAAGTACAGTCCTAACGACGCGACGGTGGAGGTGGCCGTCGCCGCGACGGTGGGAGGGGTCACAATCACGGTGCGCGACCGAGGGGTGGGCATCCCGGCGGACGAGGTGGGGCAACTATTCGCGCCATTCTACCGCGCGTCGACGGCGCATGGGGTAGCCGGAACGGGGTTGGGGCTGTTCGGGAGCAAGGCGATCGTGGAGCAGCACGGCGGGATGATCGCCGTCGAGAGCGCCGTCGGCGTGGGCACGACCGTCACGATCACACTTCCCACACGCGTCCCCACCGAGGACACAATGCCGTGACGCCGACGAGTAGGTGTCTGGTCGGGAGATGCCCGCGACGTGACCATCATATCGGGCACACGGATCTCGCTGGACACTGCATTGGACTCGACCACATGACCGGGGTCTCGCGTATATAAGACTTTGGCATTTTTCGCGCGTCGGGTGTTCACCGCTTCATCAACGTGACGCTCACATAGCGACCGTGGCAAAAAACCCGCCGCGAATTGGACAACTATCACATCGGGCTCCCAAGAGGAAAGAGGCGGACTCGCCCGCTGCGCTTGCGCAGGACGGGCTGGGAGCCTACCTACCTGCTGACGTTCGGGCGCAGGTACCCCCGCAGCAGGGCGACGCGGCGGAAGCCGAGGCGCTCGTAGACCGACAGCCCATCGGGGCTGGCCTGTAGCGTCGCGCTGCGCCTGCCCTCGGCCCGCGCTCCGGCCATCACCGCGCGCAGCAGGTGGCTGGCCAGGCCGCGCTGGCGGTAGCCGGCCTCGGTCGCGACATACTGGATGCTGATGTCGTCGCCGACCGCCAACGTCAGCGCGACGCAGACGAACGCGCCGCCCGCTCGCAGGCCATGAGTGCGGACACGGTCGTCGCGCAGCACGCGCACGAGTGGGCCGAACACCCCGGTCTCGCCGTAGGCGCGTTCGTTGATGTCGCCGAGTACCGCGAGCGACGGCGCCTCCACATCCGGCGCGGCGCCGTCGAGGTTCAACACCGGGTCGTCGAGCGCGACGCCCAGGCACGGCGTCGCGATCTCGGCCTCCTCCACCCGTCCCGGTACTGCATCGGCTACGGTCCACAGGCAGTGCGGCAACCGCGGGTCATCGGCGGGCGGCGCCACGTCAAGCGGCACGACCGCCGCGTCGAACCAGGGGTTGTCGGCCGCAGCGTCGATCCGCGCGCCCAGCGCGTTGGGCCGGCGCACCTCTGCTGCGGCGTCCGCACCGCACCGCCCGAGCGCCGCGACCATCTCGCCGAAGCCGAGGATCGAGCGGCGGGCCAACTCTGCGTCGTCAATCATTTCCATCTCCTGGGTCGGTGTCATAGTCACCGAACATCTTTCGCGCGGAAACCACGTCCGTACCTTCGACGTGTTCAATCCGACTCTCCCCGTCTGATCTCACGAGCCTATAGGCGCCGTTGGCGATGGCCCGGACGAGGGCCGAGATGTTTCCCATTTTCCCCGCGCCCGCGCCCGTGCTTTGCAGATGACCGAGGCCGCGTGCCATCTCTTCAAGCCGATCTAAATCCTCCCGCGAGATTTGTAGGCTCGTCGTTTTCGCCTTCTCTTTGCCCCTGGGCATTCCGCCTCCACTGGACATGGCGCCCACAGGTAGCCTCACCTATCCCAAAGCCATGACCCGCATAACGCGTCAGCTTGTTGAAAAACCCCTGCCTGTCCGTCGGCAACACCTTGGCAGTCCCGTTTCATATGCTATTAGCGACGTTGACGAGATTGAAAATAGGCCATTAGCATATTTAATAACGAAGCCCGATTGATGTGGGCTGGCCAGACACGTCAAGAGAGGGGTTTTTCAACAGGCTCGCGTGTTATGTGGCATGTAGCCGGCTTTGGGCTGCTCCTGCCGTCAACTGGTTGTGTGTGAAGCGGCAACGTGCGTGAATACTTTCGGGTACCGCACGGTCGCATCAATTTCCGGTAACGTGGTACGGCGATGCCACGCTACGACGCATTCCGGTCACAAAATAGCTCATTGACCTCACACTACGCGTTTCGCCTAAGTCCTGATAACGGGACGCCGTGGGATTTCAGTGCCATGCGTCGTCGTCAGCATAACATGACTTATGGTGTTACATTAACTCTAGTTTCCGCTGAATCAGGCGGCTAGGTCAAGCGGAGCAGGGGTTTCTGGGGCCGCGCGCGGTCGCCGTTGGCCCCAGAAACCGGTGGGTAGATGGTCCGTCCGGGCCTTTTTTGTGC
>JAABUJ010003902.1_pt1 | contig 16213 bp, 14 predicted proteins | sample 5559131 | NCBI WGS metagenome assembly JAABUJ01 (sample SAMN10711875, study PRJNA513366) | rock metagenome | isolation source: Antarctica rocks | place: Antarctica: Victoria Land, Mt New Zealand nord | collected 2016-01-07 | reverse complement strand
AGGTCTCCGTGGCGCAAAATACGATGGACGGGTCCATGCGGCCTGCGCTCCTGGCCGTGTGGAACAGACACGGCTAGCGCTAGCATGCCCCATGCGGCCCGTTCCTGTCATTCGCGCCCCGCTCCACCCTTTAGTGGGGTTGTACCCGTCGTCAACATGCGTACGCCGTCTGTCCGCTGCCCCGCCTGGCTCGCTGGCCTACTCCGTCCGTGCGTCCAGTGTACGTGCGCATCGAACACGCCGCTCGTCGCGCACACAACCCCGCACATCAGGCATTGACACCCATGGTAGGCGCGCCGCAGGTGTTCATCGACCTGCGGCTGCGTCGCGAAAGTGGCGCCGCACGTTCCACAGCGGTAGCTCAAACGATGCGGCGTCGGGAGCAAGGCGCCGCCGGCATGTGCGCTGGTACCCACGGTCTCGTTCCTGCATTACTGACCTAAAACGCAGGATTGTAGAGAGCATCCACGTCTATGAACGGCCGCGCCCGATGATGCGCGCGGGGAATCGTCTGCTTCCGCTTTGCTACACACCTGCTGGGATGGACTCGAGCAGTATAATCAGCATAAATCGTACCATGAGATGTTCTCACTATCGGCCTGCTAGCGCGCCGCGCGGCGGCGACGTACGAACAGGGCGGCGCCGAGGAGCGCGGCAAGCCCACTGGCGTACAACCCGCCGCTGCCCGGCTCGGGCGTCGCCGTGGGGTCTCCTCCGCCGCCGTTGGCGGGAGGCGCGGCCGGTGAGCCGCGTGACGTGTCGCAGATGTACGGAGCGAGGTAGGCGTCGGCTTGCGCACGGGTCGGCGCGCCGAGGTCGACGAGCTGGCTCTGTAGCGCCGTCCCGCCGGGGGTCTGGTTGACGGTCGCCCCGACGGTGATCGCCGCATCGCCTGCCGCGTCCGGCAGCAGATCTTTGAAATAGCGGAGGATGGCCTCCTGCTGCCACCAGCGGTCGTAGTAGTAGGCATGCGCGCCGTGTTGTATCTCGAGCGTGCGCTGCAGCGGAGCGCCCTGTTCGTAGCCGGCCATCATCCGCGCCTGGAACGCGGGCACGAGCGGGTCATCGGCGGCGTAGAAGTTGAGCAGCGGCGCCTGGATGGATGTCTGCGCGTGGAAGGCCGACTGTTGCGCCAGGATGCCGAATCCGTCGACGCCGTAGAGCTTGGCCGCGCCGGCCAGCACATCGCATGTGTTGGTGTAGGTATAGGGCGGGACGACGGCCGCCACCAGCGCGTCGGTCGCCGGGTACGAGCAGTTGGGGCTGCTACAGTTCGGCGGGGCAGCCGTGGAGTATTGCTGGGTGTCCTGGTCGGCGGGACCGCTGAACGTTATCCCGGCGGCGAACACATGCGAACGCGCCATGGCGAGGACCGTGTCCTGAGCGCCTTCGCTGAACCCGACGATGCCGACGGAGGTGACGCCCGGCTGCGCGGCCAGGTATTGCCCCGCCGCGACGATGTCCTGCGCCTCTTTCCAGCCGTAGGTCTGCCGCCACGTGGGGTAGCCCTTGCCGGCCTGGTACTCCTCCGCGAAGTCCCGCTGGTCGGCGGCGATGACGTTGTATCCGTTGGCGGCGAGCATGGCCGCCCACCGCACGACCGATTGTTTGCCATGCGTGTTGAAGCCGTGGACGACGACGATGCCCGGATGTTGGCCCGCGTGTAAGACGACCTGGGCGAAGAAGGGGGCGCCGTCGGCCGAGTGGAGCTCCACGTCGTTGAAGCCCGACGGAAAGTTCGGCGCGTCGGGGGAGCCCGGAATCGACCCCGTCGTGTAGTCCTGCGCCGGCAGGGTATTCAGCACCGTTTGCCCTGGGAACGCCGAGTCCGTCCCGATGGGGGCGTATGCGGGTTGGTAGGGCAGCGACGTGAGCTCGCTCACGACCGCGTCGAAGCCCGCCTGTGTCGTGTCCGCCCGTGTCCTGACAGAAGGCCCTGGGCGCCCGGCAGCGGTCACGGCCGGCAGCGGCATAAGCATCACGATCACCACACAGGCGGCGACGAAACGGGCGTGGCGCATGAGAAACCTCTCGGCGATGGGCTATCGTGGCGCGAGGCGCCACCCGCTTGGAAAGCTAATCGGAATTATATGGCGGCTCTATGAACTTGTCCAGGAAGGTCAATGTGACGCCCAAGCCCCGCTCAGCTTGACACAGCCCGAGAGCGTAGGGTAACGTTATGGCCGTACCAGGTCTTTTTCGCCAGGTCATTCGGGTCATAATCTATAGAATATGGGAGGACGTTATGGGGCGACAGGTGCTGACAGGGGTGCTGGCCGGCGGGGCGGCGCTCGGGCTGCTGGGGGTGCTGAACGCGCCGGCGGCACAGGCGCGGCAAGCGGCGGCGAGCCCGATCAACGTTGGACTCATCACCTCGAAAACGGGGCCGCTCGGGCTCTACGGCGCGGAGTACTTGCGCGGCTTCTACGCCGGCCTGTCCTACGCCACCGGCGGCACGGGGTCCGTCAACGGGCACAAGATCCAGGTCTCGGAGTATGACGATACCGGCGACCCCGCCACGGTTGTCTCCACGGCCAAGGGCCTCATCGGCAAGGGCTATCAGATCATCGTGGGGGCGGCATCGTCGGGGGTCGCGTTGCAGGTAGCGCCTCTGGCCGCGCAGAACAAGATCCTGTTCATTTCGGGGCCCGCAGCCGCCGACGCGGTCACCGGCATCAATAAATACACCTTCCGCTCCGGCCGCCAGAGCTATCAGGACGTACGCACGGCGAGCTCCTTCCTGGGCAGCGCGCAAGGGAAGAAGATAACGGTCTTCGCGCAGGATTCGGCTTTCGGCCGGGCCAACGTCCTGGCGGTCAAGAGCGTGATCGGCAGCCAGGGAACGAGCGTCAACAGCGTCCTGGTCCCGCCGACCTCGGAGGACTTCATCCCATTCGCGCTGCGGGCCAAGTCAGCCAAGCCGGACCTGCTCTTCGTGGCCTGGGCCGGAACCACCGCTCCCGCCATGTGGCAGTCCCTCGACCAGTAGGGCGTCCTCAAGACGACCAAGGTCGTCACCGGCCTCGCCCAGCGCTCCTCGTATCAGACCTACGGCGCGGGGACGACGAAGATCCAGTTCCTCGCGCACTACTTCTACCAGGCGCCGGACAACAAGGTCAATACGTACCTCGTCAACGCCCTGAAGAAAAAGGGGATGACGCCCGACCTGTTCGATCCCGATGGGTTCGTCGCCGCGCAGATGATCGTACATGCCGTGCAGAAGACCGGGGGGAGCAACGTCGACGCCATGGTGACATCCCTGGAAGGGTGGAGCTTCCTGACCCCCAAGGGGCAGGAGACCGTGCGCGCCTCCGACCACGCGCTGCTCCAGCCCATGTTCCAGGCCCGGCTCGTGAGCACGCGCTCTTCCTTCGAGCCCAAGCTCATCAAGACGCTGTCCCCCAACCAGGTCGCGCCCCCGGTTAGCGCCATGAAGGGGTAGGGCAGCGCGCGATGATCGAGATGATCGAGCAGACGCCCATCCTGCGCACCGCGGGGCTCGGCTTCCACATCGGCGGCGCCCGCATCATCGACGACGTGTCGCTGGAGGTGCGGGCCGGCGAGTTCATGACGATCATCGGCCCCAACGGGGCTGGCAAGACATCGCTCTTCAACCTGCTCTCGGGGCTGTATCGAGCGAGCAGCGGGCGCATCGAGCTCGCCGGCCGCGACATTACCCGCGACCCGCCGTTCCAGCGGGCGCGGGCGGGGTTGGGGCGAACCTTCCAGACATCGAGCATCTTCCCGGCGCTCTCCGTGCTCGAGAACGCGCGCCTGGCCGCCCAGGCGCGCGCGGGCGATAGCCTGCGCATCTGGCGGCGCGCGGCGGCGCTGCGCGCGCCGCTGGAGCGCGCGCGCCATGCGCTCCAGGTAGTCGGATTGGCGGCCCGCGAGGCGAGCGCGGCGCGCGCGCTCTCCCACGGCGACAAACGGAAGCTTGAGCTCGCTATCCTGCTCTGCGCTGAGCCCCGCGTCGTGCTGCTCGACGAGCCGACGGCCGGCGTGAGTGTGGAGGACGTGCCCGAGATGATGCGCGTGATCAGGGCGATTCACCGCGAGGAGGGCAAGACTGTGCTGATGGTCGAGCACCGCATGGACGTCGTCGTCGGGCTCTCCGACCGCATGGCCGTGATGCATCAGGGGGCGCTGCTGGCCTGCGACACCCCCCGCGCGCGTCATCTGCGACACCCCCCGCGCGCGTCATGGCCAACCCGACGGTGCAGGCCGCCTACCTGGGCGCGCCGCTGTGAGCGCGGCGGCGGGCACGCCCATGGGCGCGACGGACGGCGCGGTGGCGGCGGCCACGGCGGAGGCCACGGCCTTGCTCGAGGCGCATGATCTCCATGTGTACCTCGGCGAGTCGCACATCCTCCAGGGCGTGTCATTCACGGTCCGGCCGGGCGGAGTGACGGCCCTGTTGGGGCGCAACGGCGTGGGCAAGACCACGACGCTGCGCGGTCTGCTGGGTCTCGTCCCCCGGCGCGGACGGGTCACGCTCGGCGGCGTCGAGATCTCCGCCCTGCCCACCCACACCATCGTGCAACGCGGGGTGGGGTATGTGCCGGAGGACCGCGAGGTGTTCCCCGGCCTGACCGTTACGGAGAACCTGCGCCTGGCCGAGCGCAAGGGCAGCCCGCGCCACTACGATCTCGTCTACGATCTCTTTCCGGAGCTACGGACGCGCGGCGCGCAGCGGGCCGGTACCCTCTCAGGGGGGCAGCAACAAATGGTCGCCATCGCACGGGCGCTCCTCAACGACAACACGATCCTGCTCATCGATGAGCCGACCAAGGGCCTGGCCCCGCGCGTCGTCGCGGAGGTCACGCGCGCCCTCGAGCGCGCCAGCCAGGCGACGACGATGCTGCTGGTCGAGCAGAACCTGGCCGTCGCCCGGCGCCTCGCCCACGACGTGATCGTACTCGACCAGGGCCGCGTAGTCTATACCGGGACGATGCGCGCGCTGATCGAGGACGAGGCGCTCACCCGCCACTACCTGGGGGTCGCCGCGACGGCGGGCGGCGTGGGCGGCGTGGACGGTGTGAGGGGACATCCGTGAGCGCCTTCATCCTGCTAACTATCACCGGGCTGGGGCTTGGCGCCCTCTACTTCCTCATCGCGGCGGGCCTCTCGCTGATCTACGGGCTCATGGGCGTGCTCAACTTCGCCCACGGCGCGTTCTTCACCGTCGGCGCCTACGCGACGTGGTGGGCCATGGCGCACATGACCGCCGTCGCGTCGCTCGAACTGCGCCTCGCGCTGGCCATCCTCTGCGGGCTGGCCGTGGGGACGCTCGTGGCCACGCTGGTCGAACTCGTGCTGATCCGCCCACTCTACCGCCGGCACATCGAGCAGGTGCTCGCCACGCTCGGCTTCGCCCTCGCGCTCACCGCCCTGGCCCAGGGCGTCTTTGGCGCAGACGCGCTGCCCTTCCCGGCCCCCTCGTGGGTCAGCGCTGCCACAACGGTGCTGGGCGTGAGCGTGCCCAACAGCCGCTTCGTCGTCATCGTCGCGGCGATCATCGTGCTCGCCCTCCTCGTATCGTTCCTGCGCTTCACCCGCTACGGCCTCATCATCCGGGCGGGGGTCGAGAACCGGTCCATGGTGACGGCCCTGGGCATCGACGTGCAGCGCAGCTTCACGCTCGTGTTCGCCCTCGGCGGGCTTGCTGCGGCGCTCGGCGGCGCCCTGGGCGACCTCTACTTCGGCTCCGTCGACCCGGGGCACGGCACGGCCCTGCTCATCTTCGCCTTCATCGTCGTCGTCATCGGCGGGCTCGGCTCCATCGTGGGCTCGGCCGTCGCCGCGGTCATCGTCGGCCTGTTCCAGCAATACCTCAACTACTACGCGTCGGCGGAGGCCGGGGACGTTGCCGTCATCCTGCTCCTCGCCGCCGTCCTGCTGATCCGCCCGCAAGGGCTATTCGGGAGGATTGCCTGATGCCTGCCCGTCCGCGTGCCCGCTCTCTCCTGGCGGTGGGGGCCGCGCTGGTCCTCATCGCGGTCCTGGCCGCCGTGCCGTCCTTCTCCGTGAACATCCCCGGCGTTTTCGGCGACACGGTCGATAGCCCCGGCACGCTGCAGCTGTTGGCCCTGTGCCTCGTCTTCGGCGGGCTCGCCCTCACCTACGACCTGCTCTTCGGGTTCACCGGCCTGCTCTCGTTCGGCCACGCCCTGTACTTCGCGCTCGGCGTCTACGTCCCCGACGTCGCGATGACGCAGTGGCACTGGGGCTTCCTCCCCGCCCTCGGTCTGACGGCCGTCGTGGGCCTCATCCTGCCGGCCATCCTTGGCACCATCTCCCTGCGCGTTGGCGGTATCCCCTTCGCCATGGTCACCCTCGCCTTCGCGCAAGCCGGGGCGATCTTCGTGTCCATGGACCTCGGCGGCCTAACCGGGGGCGAAGAGGGGTTGAACCTGGACGCCACCAGGCTGCCTGACCTCTTCGTCGGCGTCGTCAACACCAAGAATCTGTACTGGCTGGCCCTGGGCTTCCTCGTCGTGGCCTATGCCGTGAGTTGGTGGGCGACCCAGTCGCCGCCGGGGCGCGTGTGGCAGGCCATCCGTGAGAACGAGCGTCGCGTCGAGGTGATCGGCCTGCGGCCCTACACCTTCAAGCTGCTCGTCTTCGTGCTCTCCTCGTTCCTCGCCGCGCTGGGCGGCGTCGTCTATCTGCTCCTGCTTGGCGGGGCGACGCCCGAGGTCACCTCGGCGAACTTCACCCTTGTCCTGCTCGTGATGGTCGTGCTCGGCGGGGCCGGCACGTTGTGGGGCGCCGTGTTGGGCGGGATTCTCTACCACTACCTCGACTACCGCCTAGTGTCGTTCTCCAGCTCATCGTCGATCCAGGGCCTTCCCGACGTGTTGCGCGTGCCGCTCTCGCAGCCGCTCTTCATCCTTGGCACCCTGTTCGTGATTCTCGTGATGTTCTTCCCAGGGGGCATCGCCGGTCTCATCAGCCGCGCGGCTGGCCGAGGCTACGCGCGCGCCGTCATCCGGCTCCCCGCCCGGCGCGGCGCGTGACATCACCATCCCGTTGCGATGCCTGCGACTGAAGTCGCATGGCAAACCACGGCGACTAAAGTCGTGTGGGAGCGCCGTGCATAGCCGTGCGTAGAGACACTTCAGTGTCCGTCTTTGCCATGCGACTTCAGTCGCAGGCCGCGTCCACCAGTTTAAGACGCACCCTGGGACAAACCGGTATTTGTCGCCGCTGGACGTAGGCCCTATACTGGGGCGGCAGGAATGAGTTCGGGGGCGAGAGGAGCGAGGGTGTTATGAGGAGCGATACGATACGGGGGGCGACAGCGTGGCGAGAGGATAGTGTGCCCGGGCCGGTGCGGATCGCGGTGGGGCGGACGGGCGAGGGGCCGAATCCCCTGGTGGCCCTGCACGGCATCACGTCGCACCACCACGCCTTCAATAGTGTGGCTCGACACCTCCAGTACCCCGACGGGCTGCTCGCCGTCGACTTGCGCGGGCGCGGCGACTCCGCTAAACCCACGGCTACCGACGGCGCTTATGGCGCTTATGGCATGGAGGAGCACGCCCGCGACGTGATGCGCGTGCTTGACCACTTCGCGCTGGAGCGGGCCGTGCTTGCTGGTCATTCCATGGGCGGCTTCGTCGCCCTCCACGCCGCCCTGCTGTTCCCCGCGCGCGTCACGGCGATCGCCCTGCTCGACAGCGGCTGGCCGCGCGTCGCGGGAGAACAGGACAAGGAGGCGGCCGCGGCCATCGAGACCGGCCTGGCTCGCTCGTTCAGCCGCCTAACCCGCACCTTCCCCACGCGGGACGACTACCTCAATTTCTGGTTCCCGCAGGGGGGCGTGACACTGGAGGGGCTCCCGCCCGACCTCGCCGACAATTACGCCTACGACATCCGCCCGGTGGACGGCGGCTGGCAGCCCAAGGCGTCGCTCGACGCGGCCATGGCCGACGCGCGCTGGACCATGGAGCGCAACGCCACGGCTCAGGAGTTGCGCGGCGTGACCTGCCCCGTCGCCCTGGTACGCCCGGCCGCGGGCTTCTTCCCCGACACACCACCCCTCATCACTCCGGAGGCGCTCCGTGTCATGCGCGACGTGTTACCCTTCCAGTCCGACACCCTCATCGCGGGTGCCAACCACTACACCATGATGTACGAGCCCTACGCCATTGAGACCGCGCGGGCGATCGATGAGTTCGTGGCCTCAGTAACACGTAGCAAGACAAGGAACCTCTCATGACAGCCCTTACCTGCCTGATCCTCCGCCGACGAATCCTGCTTGCCCTGATCCTGTTGGGCGCCGTGCCCTCACCGCGAGAGGCGCATGCCTCGGGTCCGCCGCTCGCCCCGCTGGTCACGGCGACACTCACTCATCTCACGAGCTTCCAGGCCCGCATGACCGCCACGAGCCAGGGGGCCGAGGCTGCCACGTTTGGACAGACCGTCAGCGCTGTCCGTCGCGGCGGTCAATGGCAGTTCGACATCGTCGAGGGCACGCGGCCACGCGGGGCTGGCGATACGACCGTGGTGGAATATGTCATCAGTGGGACGACGGTCTGTTCGCGCGCCTCCTTCAACTTCCCGCGGGGCGCGTTCATGTGCGCGCGGGCTCCGCGCACAGCGGGGGACTTGGCCGACAACGCGCTGCCGATCCTGAACGCCTTGCCGCCGGGCGCCAGGCAAAGCAACACCTATACCTACGCGCGCGACGGAACGGCTCGCCTACATGGCCTGCGCTGCGATGCCTATCGGTACGTCGTACGCTCCCGGATCGCGCTTGAAAGGAGCGCCCTCTACCTCAGCCACGCGACGGGCAGGCCCTGTGAGCAGGACGCGACGACGGTCGGGCAGCCGCTATTCGGGCTGGGGCCCGCGGGCGGGCCTACGGGGACGGCCACGACAACCTCGCTGACGGTCTGGAGCCGATTCAATGATCCCACCCTGACGATCCCGTGGGCGCCCTCAGCCACACGTTGATGATGAGACACGTATCCCACGGGAACAAGCGTGACTTCCGACTTCCGACTAATGCGCCGTCCAGCCGCAGTCGATCGTCTGCGCGCTGCCGGTGATACCGCGCGCGTCGTCCGAGCAGAGGTAGCCGACGAAGTGGGCCACCTCGGACGGCTCGAGCAGGCGATGGATGGGGGCCTCAGCCACCATGATTTTCTCCACGACTTCAGCCTCGGGGATACCATGGAGGAGCGCCTGGTCGGCGATCTGTTTCTCCACCAACGGGGTGCGCACGTAGGAGGGGCAGACCGCGTTGCAGGTGACGCCATACTCGGCGCCCTCCAGCGCGGTCACCCGCGTGAGTCCGAGCAAACCGTGCTTGGCCGCCACGTAGGCGCTCTTGTAGGGCGAGGCGCGCAGCGCGTGCACCGAGGCGATGTTGATGACACGCCCCCAGCCGCGCTCGTACATCCCTGGCAGCGCGGCCTTGGTCAGGAGGAAAGGCGCTGTCAGCATGATCTCCATGATCTGCCGCCACTTGGCTTCGGGGAACTCTTTGATGGCCGCCACATGCTGGATGCCCGCGTTGTTGACCAGGATGTCGACGCGCCCCATGGCGGCGACGGCATCGGTGACCAGCCAGCGCGTCGCCTCGGGATCGGAGAGGTCGGCGGCGGCGAAACGCGCCCCCGCGATCTCCGCCGTCACGCCGCGCCCCAACTCGGCGTCGTTGTCCGAAAGCGTGACGCGCACGCCGCGTCCCGCGAGGTCGCGCGCGATAGCGAGGCCGATCCCGCTGGCAGCCCCCGTGATAAGGGCGGTTCTCTCCGTTGTTGTCGTTGTCGCCATACTGTCATCCTTCCCGCTGTGATGGGTGTGTGATTGATAGCTCAATTATCCACGGCCGGGGGGTTGATGGCTACACGCGAGAGCCTGCAAATCACCATGTAACAGGTCCGTTATACGGTGCTGAGCGATCACACTGTCACGATGTCGAGCCAGAGCTTGTTGAACCGCGCGGCATCGACGGCGGTGACGACCGACATAGGCTGTCCGGTGTCGTCCGCCCACTCATGCAGCCAACCGTCACGGAGGCCCACGCGAATTCGTGTCTCCTCGATAGTCACCCCCTCCCACCCCAGCGCGACCGCGCAGGCCAGCGGGTCGTGTTGGAAGTTGATGATATCGTCTGGCAAACCCGTATAGGTATGGCCATACGTTTCCTCGTTGTTCCAGTCCCCGGCGAGCGCCTCGGCTTGACGGGCCAGCAGCGCCCCAAGCGGGCCAGAGGCGCGCAGTGCGGGGAGGTAGGAACGCCGCAACGCTGTTTCGGCTGTGACTTCCAAAGGAATAAGGGTTGGGTGGAAGCGCTCAAGGACATAGATGGCCGAGGCCACGTCATACTGGACGTTCCAATCCATGTCGCTCTCCCACCGTGGGTATCCCGGCCGGACCGGGTGGACGTGGCCGCCCATCAGGTAGAGCCGCGCCGTCCGCAAGAGACCAGGATAGGCGGTATCGAACAGCCTAAGATTGGTGTACGGTCCGATGGCTACGATGATCGCGCCGGCCTCGACGCTCGTCTTTAAGAGAGCGAGGGCCTCGGCCAACGGAGTTGGCGCCGGCGGGATCGGCTCCGGCCAGTAGCGCCCCTCGTCGGGGAAATCGATGGGCGAACGGTACTGGCCGGCCGCGGCGTCGGCCCCCGCCGCGATCGGGATAGCGCTCCTGCCCGCCAACGCCAACGCATAGCGCGCATAGCCCGCCCTGCGTCCGTTATCCTCCGCGACGGTCGTGATCCCTGTGATCTCGACATCGGGCCACTTCAGGAGCATGGCTAGGGCGCATAGGTCGTCGATATCGCCCCCAAAGTCCGTATCAAGATGGATTTTAATCATTGAAGGCCGCTCCTCGGATACACTATTCTCATGACCATAACTATAAACGACGCGGCCATCGCGCATCTGCGCGCGGCCGATCCCGTGCTGGCGCGCATCATCGACGCGGTGGGGCCATACCAGTTGCGGCGTGACCCCGGCCACTTCTACGCTTTGCTCTCCTCGATCGTTTCGCAGCAAATATCGGTGCGCGCCGCCGCCGCTGTGATGCGTCGCGTGGCGGCCCTCTTCCCGCCTGACGAGGGGCCGACGGCGCGCGGGGTCGTGGCGCTGGGGACGGAGCCGCTGCGCGCGGCCGGCCTCTCGGGGCAGAAAACACGCTATGTGCTTGACCTCGCCGAGCGTGTGGCCGGCGCGTCGCTTGACCTGGAGCGGATGGCCGCGCTGGACGACGAAGAAGTCATCGTCGCGTTGACGCAGGTCAAAGGGATCGGCCGCTGGACGGCGGAGATGTTCCTCATCTTTAGCCTGGGCCGGCCGAACGTGCTGCCCGTCGACGACCTAGGCTTCCGCACCGCCGTCAAACGCCACTACGAGCTGGTGGAGCTGCCCCGGCGCGATGACTTGCACGCCCTCGGCGCGCGCTGGGCGCCGTACCGCACCGTGGCCACCTGGTACCTATGGCGTTCGCTGAATAATGCTCCCGGTGAATAGATGAGAGGCGCTATGTCCACAACGATGCTACGGAATGACGCGGCTACGGCGCCGGTCCGCATGATAACGACGCGGCGCTCCTTGTTATCTCCCCCCGTGGAAACGGCTGTATTGCTCCTGTTGCTTATCCTGTGCGCGGCGTTGCGTCTCGTCAACCTTGGCGCGCTCCCGGTGTTCATCGACGAAGCGACCTACGCGCAGGCGGCGCGCATCGTGGGAGCGCATCCCGGACCCGGCACGTTTTTCATCCAGTCGACACGCAACTTTGGTTTCAATCCGCCGCTGTTCTCGTGGCTCGCGGCGCCGTTCACGCGTTTCCTGCCCGATCCCCTGCTGGCGGCGCGGCTGGCCTCGGCCTGTATCGGCGTCGTGGGGATGGCGGCGACGTGGGCGGCGGGGCGTCTGCTGTGGGGACCGCTGGCGGGGCTGCTCGCGGGCGCGCTCTACGCGCTCTCGCCGTTCGTCGTCTTCTACAACCGCCTGGCCTTACTCGACGGATTGTTGGCGACTTGCGGGGCCGGCGCGCTATTCTTTGCGTTGCGGTTGTCGCGGCGCGGCCGCGTCGGCGACGCGTTGGGCCTGGGGCTGTGCGTAGCTGCGGCCATGCTCACCAAGCTCTTCGCGGTCAACCTGCTGCTCCTGCCGCTGCTGGCGGCGCTCCTCGCGCGCCGCGGCCAACGCGCCGTCGTGTCGCGCGGCGCCGCGCTCGCCATCGTGGTCGGCCTGCTACCGTTACCCTACGTGTACCAGAACGGGTGGGGCTTGCACGGACACCTCAACACGCGCGGCATGGCGCAGGCGGTGTCCGTCGTGTGGGGTCAGGCCGCGCTCTGGGCCGATAGCCTATGGCTCTACCTGACCCCGCCGGTGCTATTGGCCGCCCTGGTCGGGCTGTGGGCCGTGCGGCGCGATCGCCGTGGTCTGTTGGTAGGCGCCTGGGCGCTCCTGGGCACGCTGGACATCGTCGCGGTTCCCAACAAGCTCTTCGCGCCGCGCTACGAACTCTACATCGCCGTGCCCGTCGTGCTGCTCGGCGCGCGTGGCTTGCTCACGCTCGCCGAGACACTGCATGCGCGCCTGCAGCGAGGGGCGCCATTGTGGCTTGTCCTGGCGGGGGCCGTGACGCTCGTCTCTATTCCTGCCGTCACGTCTGACGCGATGACGATCGACGCGCCCGCGCGGACGGCGCTGGTTCCCTTCGACCGCTGGCAATATGTGAGGGGCTGGCCCGCAGGCGGCACGCTGGCGCCGGCCATCGCCTATCTGCAGCGACAAGCGTCGCGGCGTCCCATCACGGTCATCGCCGAAAATATTCCGCTGTACATGCTGGAGGTGTCGATGGCGGGGGACAAGAATATCGCCTGGCGCGCGGCCAACTTCGATCACCCAGGGGGGCTGCGGACTATTGTAGGCGGCGCGGTGCGCGCTGCGGGCGCGGCCAACGTTTATGTCGTCAACCACCACACGTCTGGCGCTCATCCCGACCGCAGGTTGCAGCTGCGGGGACGCTATCTAGTGTCGGATCGTCGCGTCCTCGTCATCGTCGCCAATAGCCGCGGTCCCGATGGGATCAGCATCTACGAAGTATACCACGTCGCTATCAAGCAGGCGCCCTGCCACACCCTGTTCGGGGTGCGCGTCGGGTCGTGCGGCTAGGGCGTGACGTCATACAGCTGCGTCGGGGCGAAGGCGACCTGCGTCAGGAAAACGTAGAGGGTGAGCAACAGGACCAATCCGACGACCGGCGCGAAGCCGGGGTTGCGCCGGCGATACAACAGATAGGCGAAGATCAGCAACGGGTAGAGCCCACCGAAGACGCGCGGCGCCGAGCGGTAGCCTTGCCAGATAACCCAGCCGCCGAACAGCGCGGCGATGCAGTGGATGATGATCCCTCCGAGCACGACGTCGTAGCGCCGCCACGCCTGCCAGGCGGCGACGGCCAGCGCGGCGACGACGATGACCATCGCGGCCACGATGGTGGGAACGTGCATGCGCTCCCACGCCGGCACATGCGGGAGGCCCGCCAACACGAGGCGCATGCCGACGAGGAGCGATTGGAAGTTGTGCTCGACGGTGACGGTCGACGAGTATCCGATGACCCGCGTGACAACCTGCTGCCAGATGAGATAGGGCGCGACGGAGAGGGCGAGCGCGACGAAGCGCCCCCAGCGGCGCGCGGTTACCTCGGCCACCAGCAGCGGCGCGAGGAACAGGATGCCGACTTCGCGCGTCAGCAGTGTGACGGCGAACAGGAGCGCCGCCCAGGCCACATGTCCACGCAGGTACAGCAATAGCCCGGCCAGCGCCAGCGCGGTGACTAAGGGCTCGATGAGGTCGTCGCGCACCCCGATGATGAGGGCGGGGTTGACGGCGCAAAGCAGCGCCCACCACACGCTGGCGCCCGGCGCGTACCACATGATGATCGCGCCCGCGAGCAACGCGACGGCCACGGCGGCGGCGATGTTTACCCCTATCATGACGCCGGGCTGCCACGCCCGCTGTCCCAACGACGCGGCCCAGACGAGGAATGGGTAGCCGATGCGCTGGTAGCGCAACGCGTCGTGGATATAGGGTTCGTGCATGAAGGGGTTGCCGGCGATGTAGTAGTAGCCTAGCCCATCGTAGGAGTCATGGCGGTAGATGACGGTGTGGCGGCCGGGTGAGCCGGGATATCGCTCGACGACCTTCCGCCCCGCTACGATCAACGCGCTCGCGTTGTTGTCGTAGCGGCTCATAGTGATGGCGACAACAGCGCCGTAGATGAGGCCCGTCAGAAGCGCGACGAGCAGCAGGGCGCGCCAGGGACTGTTTCCGCTCATGCTGCCGTGGGCCGGCGAGGTCGCGCTATCCCGCGCGCTTGTCCACTCTTCCTGCCGTTCTTGCTGCTGTAGCGTCACGATACGTTCCACACGTTTCACACGTCCCACCTACGCCCTGACATCGAGGGCGGTTCGTTCAAAGGATGGAGTGGGGCGTTCGGGCTGGATGTAGAGCACACGCGAGGCCGCGCCGATACAGGCGAGGGCAAGGGCGAGCAGGATCACGCAGGCGCTCCATAACGCTGTGTCCGAGACACCCTGCGCGTAGAGCAGCCACCACCAGGTTCGCGGCGCCGTCGTGATATTCTTCGCGGCCACAGCAGTGGGCGAGAGATCGGGCGGCTGCGTCCAGGTGTCCGGACGGCCGAGCATGCGCCAGGAGCCGAGGATCGGCGAGTCGCCAGGCACGAAGCTGTAGGCATCCTCGATGTGCGTCCAGGTAGTGATGGGGCGCCCGCACGAATGGTTGGCCGACGTGGGTCTATACGGCCGGCAATATGTTTGGAAGTAGGGTGTTTGGATCGCGTTGATATAAGTGTGCGGCTCGTGTACGGCGAGCGCAGGGACCTGCACGGCCAGCCCCAGGACGGTGAGGGCGCCAAGAGCGGCCCACACACGACGCGTCCGGCGCGTCCATGTCATGGCTGGCCCGAGCAACGGCGCCAGCAGCAGCAACGCGATCGGCAGCACCGGGACGAGGAAGCGCGGTCCCCACGACCAGCCGCCGAGCCAGCGGATCAACACGTTGGCGTGCGCGACGAGGCAGATCAGGAACAGCGCCAGCAACAGCGCTGTCTCAGCGCGGCGGCGCGCCCACAACAGAGCGACGCCAAGCGGCGCCAGCAACACGGGCGGCGCGTACTCCAGCAAGCCTTTGCCGGGACTGAGCAGCAGCCCGTAGAGCCCCTGGGCCAGCGAGAACAGAGTGTGGGGCGGGTGCGCGTCGCGATTGGCGAAGGCGTCGACCGCGTTCGCGATGCCGTAGCCGCTCTCGAACGGCGAGCCGAAACGATCGGCATTGTAGGAGGCCAGCCCGACCAGCGCGATGCCCAGCGGCAACGCGAAGGAAAAGGCGCGCGCGGTCCGATCTTCCCGTGGGAGCAAGAGATAGACGAACAGGGGCGGTACGAAAAGGAGCGCATCGAGCCGGGTGCACACGGCGATCGCCAGCGCCGCGCCGGCCAGTATCGGCCACCACGGCGACGGAGTCCGACGGTCGCGCAGCAGCGCATAGACCGCCGCCAGCAGCGCGCAGGCCGTGAGCGGCTCGCTGAACCATTGCGCGGCGTAGACGATCGCCGGCGTCGCCAGCAGGTAGATCAGCGACAGGACGACGGCGCCGCGGGCTGTGGCTCCGAGCTCGAGCGCCGTCAGGAAGAATAGCTCGACCGTCAGCGCCGTGACGATAGCCGGCAGCAGCGAGCTAACCATGATCGGCAGTTCGGGCGCGAAGTATGGCGGGACCAGCGGCGCCAGCGCGCGGCCAATGACGAATAGGGGCAGCGCGGCCAGCGACTGCGCCGGCCCATACTTGGAGTAGAAATGACCGTACACTCCCGGCACGCCGGTGGACCTCGACGCGGTCGTCACGTCGCCATGGTCGACGATCGACCGCACGACCTCGTACATGCTCCGCGCGTCAAGCCCATCCAGCGTGCCGGGGATGACCAGGATGAGGAGGAACAACGTGCCTAGGCCCAGCAGGGCGGCGGCGATGAGGACGCGTGTGCGTGATACCCCCGACAGCCCAGCCGATGTCTCCGCGGGCAGTATTTTCTTAACTCGACTGTTGTGATTTGACGGGCACTGGATGATCATGTCGGCGCCAGGCCCTGGTGTTTGGCAAACAAAGAGGTCAGCACGTCCTCGATGGTGACGCCACCGAGGAGACGGTCATGCGTATAG
>JAABUJ010003901.1_pt1 | contig 16220 bp, 18 predicted proteins | sample 5559131 | NCBI WGS metagenome assembly JAABUJ01 (sample SAMN10711875, study PRJNA513366) | rock metagenome | isolation source: Antarctica rocks | place: Antarctica: Victoria Land, Mt New Zealand nord | collected 2016-01-07 | reverse complement strand
TCGTCGATTAGAGTAAACGACATAACGAGAAGAGAATTACGAAATACGTAGATTATACAATTATACTAAAGACTTTAGATACTGCCTAATCAAGATAACAATTAAATGGGTAAAAGAAGTTTTAATTGAATTGCGCGAAAAACCATTATTTGTGTAATAAGATTACCAAAACCTTGACGCCTTCCCGGCTGCGACCAAGAAACCAGCTTTGCACGATAATCGTCTGCGTAAAACAAGCAAATCGTGAACCCGTTGATTCATTATCTGAACATTATTCTTCAATTGCCAAACCGTTGAAGCAACGCGATGCAATACCACGCTATGCATCCCAAGAAACCCCGTCAGATTGATTCATCTTCTCATGTTCTCCATCCGGGCTCCCCGCCACAGCACTCGCCCACTCCTCGACCTCGCTCGACGAATCCCCCTCCCCCTCACCCACGGGATCATCAAAGAAAACGCCACTCTGTCGCCTCAACTCCAACAACAAGCTTGGTCGCCTATGCTCCTTGAACGCCTCCTGCAACTTCCCCCTCTTTCTCAACCCCTCACCATTCTTCTCCATCGCCCCATCGCCCTCCTCCGCCGTCGACGAAGAAGTCTCCGCATCCAAGCGCATTGCTCGACCATGCAAATGCAGCGACTCGTCGTCCGCCACGTCCCCATCCCCATTCATCCCCTCAGCAGACGACAAGCGCCGCTGCTGTCGCCCCAACAGCAACCCCTCCTCAATCAACCGCTCAATCTTCATCCGGTTTTGTATAAACAGCAACTTCGGAAACGCCGACTGCATGCCCGCCCTTATCATCCGCGCCAGCCGCTGCGGACTGGGATCCGACAGCAGGTACCAGAAATCGCTGAGCTTGCTCTTGGGCCAGATGGTGATGGTGCCGGAGAATTGCTGCAGCCAGATGGCGCTCCAGTCCTGGCCCAAGGGCCGCGGGAGGAGTTCGAGGTGCTTGAGCACCTTCAGCCATTTATTCAGGTCGAGTTTGAGATATGTCTCCGTGGCGGAACCGAGGTAGCCGCCGCGCCAGCCGCGGCCTTTGCGGTGCGTGACGGGGCGGCCGATGGCGCCGCGGGAGGAGAAAAAGAAGAGGTTGATGTGCGGGTTGACTTGGGAGACGATGCTGAACTGGGTGTTGAACTGGGTGTTGAGGGCCTTGAGCGGGATGTCGGTGCGCAGGGAGCCGTCTTTCCATTTGTGGCCAAAGCTGTAGGGGGATAGGTGGCTGGTATGGCGTGATTTGGTCATGAGCACGACGGGGTTGAGGATCCCGGGGACGGCGGCGGAGGCGAGCACGGCGGACCAGATGACGCAGTCGGGGGAGGTGAGGTAGTTGCAGAGGATGGTTGGGGAGTGCGGGTCGGAGGGGACGCAGCTGACGTTGAGGATGCGGCCGGTGCGCTCGTAGGCTTCACGAAAGGTCGTGCTTCCGCGGCAGAACCAACTGCAGTGGCGAGCCCATGCTAGGGAGTCGAAACGGGCGCCGGTCCGCCACCAGCGGGGGAACCAGGTTGTGAATCCTTCGGAGCAGGCGGAAATGTGGCCCGCAAGGGCAGGGACGAGGAGAGCGTCCAGTTCGTTGTCTGTGCGTGTAGTAAGGAGTGCGGCTACGAGAGCGCCACCTGACGTGCCAGTGATCACTTCGGGGAGGAGTTTTTCGTCGAGAAGGGCGCGAGCGACACCAAAATGAAAATAGGAAAATGTTGCGCCACCGGAAAGACAAAAGGCCGTGCGCCCGAACTGGGTATGTAGGTGGCGGGCTAGAATGTATTTCTCATTGTGAGATAGAGCTGGAGTGCTGAGAAGATAGGAGAGGGATTGGTGCAATTCGTCGATGAATTCTTGAGCAAGATGCTTGGTACCGTAGTAGGTCTCACTGTAAAGCCGAGGGTTTTCAACGCCCACAAAATTGTTCTTGACGCAGGCTTCGACAAGGGAGCGTAGATTCTGAAGTTCGCCGGAGATATCTTCACCACCCTTCTCTCCGAGGCCTGCTCGAGTCCTGGACGCCTTGAGCTGCTCCTTAACCTTGCGAACCGTGTTGTGGTCGTAATAGGCGTAGTCGTCCTCCTCTTTCCATTTCTCGTTACCAAGATGTCTGTCCAGCTCTTGAGCTGCCTCCTTCCAATCTTCGAAGTCCGTCTTTGAACGTATGTTACGTCTTAGCCGCTGTCTCTGTCCTCGCCATGTTACCCATCGCTCATAGGCGTAAATGTATAGTCGCGTGACAAGGTAGCCAAAGCCAAGGGATGTGATCCAGGCAAGCACAAAGAGTAGCAAAGGCCACTTGATGATAGTGTATACGAAGCCTTCCCTTGTCTCATCTTTGCTGTACTTGGGCTTCTTCTTCAGTCCCTTGGCGCCTTTTCGCCGTACACGCTGATGTATTGGGCGCCAGTCATTCAATGCTATTAAGGGTGAGGACTCGGGCGCGTTGATAGCTTTGACAAAAGCGTCGAGGTCTTCTTTGCGTATGAACTCGGTATCAAAGTCAGGAATCTTGGTAAAGTCAAAGGCTTGTGGAGAAAAGCCCTCCGTCGTTGTGCTCGACTGCGGCATGCCACTAAATAGAAATGGATATTATTAAATCATGAATTGGACAGATGACAACAAAGGAGAACGAGAGGAGAAATAACGACATCCTTCATATAACAATAGATCAACCTTCACATAGGGTGTTAAGGCGAGTAGCAAGGTTATAGACATGTGACGTCAGTCAACTTCAGCACAGAATTGAAAGCGCTAAGTTAACCCTAAAGTAGGTTATGTTCGCATTCACGGACAGCGCAATGTACGACGATGCAGATCAATGATGGACTGTATAGTAAGCTCGAGTCAGAACCTATCGTGGCGAGACGAGGTTTTAAATGTACCCAGGCTCGGTCATCGAGCAGAAGCAGGTTGCGGTAGTGTGGCACTTTCGGAATGCAGATTCCGAAATAGGGCTTTCTGCGGCGGAGGCTTGCAAAGCTGACCTTGAAGAGCTGTTTGCGAAGAATGGCTGGGACCTTGAGCTCACGCATGGCAAGATGATCCTTGAGGTATCCCCGCGTAGTGTTAACAAGGGCGCCATTGCCTTAAGACTCGTTGATAAGAGTCGAACGGGAGAGTCTGAAACGGATTTCGTCCTCTGTCTTGGCGACAATTTGACTGACGAGGGTATGTGTATCTTGACGTGTGAGCTTCAATATAAAATAGATGTTAACCCTCACAGATATGTTTCGTGCTCTTCAGAAGTCCAGGTTCTCTGCGGAAACAATCTTCTCCGTCTTCGTCGGATCGAGCTCAAGGCCAACAGTTGCAGATTGGTCTTTGCAAGGGCCCACTCAGGCGGTGGCTCTGCTGGAGCTCTTGAGTAATAATCGTGCGGTCAATGCCTGATCTTTCCTACAAACACATTGTATCCCCTACCCAGTGGCTCGATTAAGTTTGATTTCTAGGATGCCCTTGCAAGCTTAAATTGAGATTAAGAATGTAAGGTTGCCATAATGAAATTAAGATGTCTTATATTCGTACAACCACACATCCGTCTCCATGATACTTATACAGGTGTATGATGAATTATCCCAGAAAAAACAAAATCCAATATTGACCACCACAGGGTATATGCGCGCTTCAAAGAAGTAGACTGACTTGATAAGGCCAATCTGCGGTAAAAGGAGGAGCCGAATCTTCACGAAAGCATGCGGTCCGTTCAAGGATGTAATCGACTGTCGAAAGGTAAGATGTCCAGCATCTTTTCGTAAGCTCGCTTCGTTATGACCAATCGTTGTATAATCATTCGTCATGCCATCTTTGTATGCGTCGTAAGTAATGCTCAAAAGGCCACACCTTCCTCGCCATCAAAGTCGTTTCTTTCAAATTCGCCTCGCTCAACTGGCGTGACGTAAACATCATGAAGATTATCCTCATCCGTATCCGTTTCTCCTGAGTAATTACTTGATCGCCCTCGCTGCTCCCTACTATCGAGCCCTGGTCCATATGCTCTACGCACGTCATCTGGTGAGAAGTGCCGGCCGAGGTTCTGCTGCGCTCTTCGTGATTGTGGGGGTGAAGATCGCGCTTGAAGTGTTTCAATCTGCTGTTGCAGCTCCGCAACGTGATCTTCGAGGCGCATTCGAGCCGACTGCTCCCGCCGTATAAGGGTTATCAAGGTGGTGTAATGCTCGATTGTAAGCTCAGTAATGCTACTTCGAAAACCACGATCGATAGAGCTCCGTATGCCTGTGGCATGATCTTGTCCTACCCCGCTCGCTTTCAGAGTTGTTGCGATGCTCGTAGGTCGGCCTCTGGGTTGGAAAGACGTCGCTTCATTCCAGGAAGGAAATGCTCCTTGCTGTGTGTTCGGCGTACCTCCATTTTGATAGTATGCTAGAGAAGGATACTTATCTACGAATGGCCCTGCGGTCTTGAGAGCTTGCATCCGGGGCTGATCTGAGATACTCCGAAAGTGTGACGGCACCGTAGGGATCGAAGAAATTGCTTCTGACCGTTGGTTCTCATTTGGTGGCGAGAACGAGCCTGCTTGAAGTTTCGAGATAGCGAAGTCCAAGTCCATCAATTTAAGCTCGAGAGTTATCATCCTCTCTTCATGACCAACGTGCTCGTGACTGTGTATGTCATCCATTGGAAGGCCAAAGTTGAACCCTTCATTGTGGGCTTCAAAAGGCCGACTGCTGTCGTCTGGAGTGCCTAGTACCGCCTCAGCGACTGGATCAGCTGTAATGAATGCAGGCTCGGGATAGGTAAAAGCTGGTTGTCCAAGGGTAGGAAGAGTGGCAGGGTCATCGTCCGTAGTACTCTCTCTCCAGTATTTGATCTCATCGCTTCTCCTCCTCCACTGTCTCCATTGTATTGGTGACATTCTGTGTTCTTTGGCTGCGCTTCGATGGTCTCCAACGCTTCTTGACCTACGCTTAGGGTTGCTACCGCTTGTGACCGCAAAGCCAATGTTACGCCCATCTGGTACTTGGCTGCCAACATCTTGAAGCCCGAGACCAGTCAATGCGTCGTTGATATCCTCCGCCTCTTGAGAGCTGAGTATAACACTAGGTAAGCTTGCACGACGTGGCCTCGTTGGTCTCTCAGGCGGTGGTCGTTCTGGATGTGGAGGCACCCCAATATCGCTTGAACGGGAATCCTTTTGTACGTTCAGAGCAAAGGGCGAATGTGAACCTAGAGCACTCGAACGTAAAACTTCTGCCGAGGGCGCCGACGCAGCACGTTGAGGTTTGAGGTTCGAAGGCGAGGTGATGAAGGTGTGTGGATCCTTTTCACTTATCAGTATTCAATTCGGCGCCCTTGAAAACGACCTTACAGCGTGGTGGTGCTCTATGGGAGCCGGCAGACTGATTCGATTCTTGATAGGGCGTCGGCCAAAGATCCGGCGGATCACTGTGCCCAATCCACTCCTTTTGCGCTTCGGTGAGGCCGGCAGCTTCGAGGAGTCCGCCATTGAGACGTGATGGGTCCCATTCTCCATTGGAGCTGACGCATCATCCCTCAAGGATGCCTTGCGACCTTGAGACCTAGCCGTCGACGGTCTCTTGAGAACGCTTCTGGGGGACGGACCTCGGGATTTCTCGGTATTGTTCGGTCCTACACTGCCTCCTGGGCTTGGGCCTCGTGAGATAGCACTTGCAGGCACGATCACACCCACCAGCGGTTCGCTGACACAAGTAGCATGAGTGGGCGACCCATTGCTGAGCTTATACTGCGTGATCTCGGATATCTTTGGGGGCTGTATGCCATCGTCGGCTTTGTGCAAAGCCCCTGGGTCTGTGGTTGAGAGAAGTATCCTGTTATCATTGGCGCTCATAGTATCGACCATCGTGACGACGCGCCTGCGGAGGAATTCCTCGTCAGAGTGAGAAGCATCAAACAAGCGATAAGAAATGTCCGACTCGAGCGCGCATCCTGGCGCAAGGGGCTCGACGACTCCAATTAATTAGGCGCGTTTAGCACTTAACATGCCCAATACGTGCTCGACTGTGATTAGGACTCTGGAGATGCAAGAAGCACACCGACACCCGGATATGGTCCAGCCAGAAGATGCGAGCAAATGAAGTTTCAAAAGTCAAAGACGACATTCAAAGCGAGCGTATCATATCCTGCAGGTCCCTTATCAATCTGCGACACATGCAGGAGAGGGTCAAGTGCGTGGACCACCTGCAGGGCGGAGTCTTGAAACCTGAAGGCTGATGGGGTCCTGGGCATCGAGGCTGCAGAAAGACTCTCTTAAGTATTCGCAACTGGAAGAACGGCAAGCTCGAAATAGTAGCACGTAGAATCTGGCGATCATCCGCTCCAGCCTCCAGCGCTTCTCATCCGATTGATAGCACTGGCAGTAGTGGTCTGCAGGGGATCATACGGTGGCTTGGTCTGAAGAGATCGGCAGTAGACTCCTGAACCAATGAGCGATCGCCAAAGCGTTGAAGCGTTTTCCTCCTGTGCCCCACCAGATCATCTCATGCATGTCAAATCTTGCTTCTCCCCCTATCGTACATCTCGTGAACACCTGATGGAGGGTAGGACAAGGTCAAAGCCACTACAACTCGCATGCCTACCATGATCCTTTCGCTTTGGGAAGGCCGAAAGCAGATTCAATCCATCACCGGTCAAGAGAGTGTGGCGAGCTCCTGCCGAATATCATTGATATAGCATCGTGATAGGCGGGGCTCAAGACTTGTATCATCTGCAATTGTGGTTGACACCTGATGGGCTAACGATACCAGATGATTTACATTGAAGAGGTCCAGCCCCAGATCATTAATCAAGAAGAAACAAGGTCGTTGCTTGACGGGTCCATCTACAGAACGCGCAAATTCTGAAGTTCCTAGTCGCTACCAGAGTCCAACGCTTCGCATTGTTATAGTGCGAACGGCCTGTCGACAATGTATGAGAGAAACGCAGATCATCATTGGCCAAAGTGTCTCGTCTGGAGGCCCGTTTGAGCTTCCGTACAGTAAGATGACGGAAGAAGACGCTCGGATCGCCCTTCACAGTTGCGCGAGGGCGATATCTCTCCGTCTCACGAGTCATGGCCTGCATGAAGTGAAGGTACATCGCTTCGTAAAGTAGTCGCACCATGAGCCTCAAAAGTTAAGCCTTGTATCGCTCATGGTGCTACTACTGGGCGGAAACGCATTATGCTGTGCTTCTGCCAGATTCTACGTGTGTTTGGTGTAGAGCGAGATCGTGGAGACGTCAGACATGATTACTAAAGTCGGAGCACTGTCAGCCGTTTGCATGATGACAGGAACTACTGGCTTAGCGCTCACGGCAGAAAGACTCCCATCAGCCATCTCACTACAAACCGTTGTGTTGAGGTTCTGGATTATACGGATTGGCGAGTCATGATCTCTCTTATGTCTTAGCTGCAATTCAAATAATCCTAAAAATGAGTCATACCTACTCAGTCATGTTATCGCGGCAAGCAGGGGGGACTCATTTGCCCGGGACACACCGCTTGTGGTATCGAGCAGCTGTCTTGAGAAAGACTTGATTTCAAAGCACTGGTATTGTCAAAACCCCTATAGAGAGACTTGGAAACCATGATGTCCTGGGTACCTTCAGCAACTTCTTTGACGACCAACGCAGTCGGGAATTTGACAAACACTGCACTACGCATACTATCAATCCGACCTGGGCTCGGGTTGTTCACTTGGAAACAGCATAATATCAGCTATGGCTCAGGATAATAGGGTGACGGTTTACTTGGAGCGAAACCAGTACTTGGACATTTTCCCAAAGCTTTCAACGGCCTGTAGAGTATTCTAATGCTCTTTGCAAGGAAGTTTGCTTCCGACTACATCCGTCCGCCATACCTCTCCGAGAATGCGGCGCAGGGCCCACCCCGACAAAAGCCCATCGTTATCAGTATGATCCTCTAACGGTTTTATGCTACAGCGGAAAGCTGACTAAAGCTAGTCTCTTGCATAGACCCAAGGCTTACGCCGTATGAGTATTTTGGGTTGACGAGAGGCGGTGAGCTAGATACCTCCTGATTAAGGGCAGATATTTGGCTGACTCAAACCGTGTCAAAGAGGCGGCAGTGGTACTTAACGCTGGCGGCCGGGCTGCCGATGCTTTGAAGCATATGATGGTGCTGGACACGCTTGCAGGCGGCATCGAGACTGTGATCATCGTCCATCATACAGGTAAGTCGAGCTTCGGAACAGGTACGATCGGTCGGCCGGGTACCTGATACTTAGAACAGACTGCGGCATGACGCATCTAAGCGATGAGGATGTGCGAACCCAATTGAGAAAGATGGCGCCCTCAAGGATCCATGAGATCAACGATATAGGATTTAGGGAGATCAAGAAGTATACTCTCATATGCCTCTCGAATTTGCGACAAAGGCTAATCCTCACTTCGTCAGCATGGAGAAGAGTGTGAGAGATGACATTAACATCGTCAAGTCTTCACCATATCTGAGGATTACTAACGTCCACGGGTATGTCTTCGACTTGGGACATGGTACACTCCAGGAGGTTACGACCTAGGCAGCCATAGCCGAGGTTATTTCAGGAGTATATCTGCTCATCACTACATCTATATTCCAATTTCCTGTTCCGTGATGCCAATCCCAGAACCCAGGCAGTTCCCACTTATGCATCACGTAATCGAACCTTTGTCAAGAAGGTCTGACCTACCTTAGCTTCGCATTTTCTTTGTCCATTCAGCCATTCCAGTCAACGATGGCCGCTCGCTCCAGCTTCTCCTAATCTTTTTTGACATATCGATATGTCTCATCCGGACGGGCAGCGGCTCAAGTATTGCTTTCTCTAGGAACACTTTCAATTCTGCAATTTTCCTGCTGCGGCTTGTTACGCCCAGCGTGAAAACATCAAGCTGCCCCTTATTAATTAAAAGCAGGTCTTGCACCCATCTGGCATGCGGGCTGTTGTCCCATCCAAAGCCGCGCATAGCCGTATAATCCCTCCGAAGCGCCTGCTTGATCTGCATCCAGTGCCAACGCAAAGCATTGACAACACCTGGATACGGTTGGACCCAGAAGTCATTGTGGGCTCCCGCGATTGGAACGCCAATGAAGAGTACTCTGAGGCGAGGCATGAGCGCCATTCTTTGACAGACTTTGGCAAAGGTATCGTAATTTACTGGACGGTGTCTCTGGACTTCGATTCTCAGGTTCACAATCCCGCTCAGCGCGTTTGGATGTTGATTCGAGAGCCATGCAAGAGTCCCTTCGATATCACCATGTAGCAGCTCGACGGTTGCGTGGTGGAGCATCGCCACAGAGCTGATGTACCGTAGTGTACCGCACGACTGTTGCACAGCTGGTATATGAGACCTGCGGATCTGAGGTTTGCTGTTACGACCGATGTTGTCGATCAACAGCAAGCGTTTAGTGAAGAGAAGCCTTGCATGACTCGTTGTCGAGAGTTTGAGGTGGCAATGCGAAACGATCTCCTGCAGAATTTCTGGGGGGAGGTTCAGTAATGGGGCCTTCCTGTTCCGATAACTGTTGACAAATGCTCGGAAGTAGTGAAGCCAGTATAAAATGCATCTGGGCTGCCAGGCGACGATCACTTGGAGTTCTGCTCATCGGATGTCAGTTTGGAGGTGCCTGTGGGTTTGATCTGCCCACCGTTCTCTAATATTTGCCTAGTACGAAACCACCACCAAGCGGCACCGACAGGTTCTGGCATCTTTTCGATGATCCAGAGAACTGCTCAACCAAATATGTCAGCTAATGGTCATCATGCATACGATGGGGTTACTGACCCGGATCTGAGACCTCATCGACTGCATTCACGGCCTTCTCTATCCATCGATTGGCTAGGTGAAGCGGCTCATCCAAGGCTCTCACGACTTGATACTTGAGCTCTGTCCGGTAGTCATGGAGATGTGACGATAAGTTACCCACTAGCAGAAATCTTTTAGCTTCGAGTACTGCAACCATGCTTTGCAGATTACTGACCTGAAGCCGCTAATGCGCAGCAAACGTTGAAGACGATGCATATCGCAGCGAACAAGACTGAAAAAATCAGCTTCACGAGTTTGCGCAGATATAACGGTGTCCCTGTTGATGTTGGAAGCTCAGGCGCGAGTTCCAGACGTTTTCCAGGTGCATCAGAACCCCTACTCCGCGCCAGCTGATCATCAGCATCCCAGAAACATTCCAAGCGTCTTCTGATGACAGAATTCATGTCAAAAGTTATGAGGAGCTGGAAACAGTCTCATCAATGAAAAGAGGCCGCCTTGATCTATTGTTGGACAAAGATCTAGGAGGAGGAATGAGCAAATATAAGAACTCCTTATATCCAACCCAAGGCTCAAGTTTCCAACACTTTGCCCACCCTTATCACCTCCAGTATTGTCATAACTCAGCATTCAGTCCAGTGTGACAATAAAGGAGACAGTCACATCACTCATCATGTTCAACACTTCGAGAGCATTCCGGGAAAGAGCTATGCTTGGGAAGGCTCATGCAGAGAACAAAATCATCACTAGGGGATCAAACCTCGATAATCTGACGACTAGTATTGTACAGGTGGCCATTGTGGGCTGACTCACGGCCCTCTGGGCTATTACGCTCAGACCGTACCCCATCACTGTTCCGTCAAAGCGTTGTTCCAATGTACAACGCCGGTTCCCAATTCTTGAAATTAACGTTCTGCCAGCACTTGGGATAACTATGCACGGAGCCAGTGCTTATAGCAATTGATTGACTAGTAAGGTAAAAACAAGGCTAACCACCGAGCTATGCTTCCGAACAGAAATTATACCTTAAATTTCCGTCTCGAACAAGATAACAAAAGCTTTATTGACAGACCAATTGGTAACCGAGGGCCCAGTATGCTACAGCTGCATTATCGCAAGACTCATAATGTCCTGCCATTTTATCAAAGAACCTGATTGCAAAGATAGACTGTACACCATCTAGAATTGTATGAACGCGACATGCAAGAAAAGGTAACGGAGGAGTCTGTAATGGTTCTTGTTTAGCAGGCTCTTCGCTCGCATTCTCGGCTCCAGCCAGGCGGCTCAAGTCTTCCATAATTGGTCTTGCGGACCCTTCGTAGCAGCCAATACTATTATGATATAGTGCTTCATGTGGGTCCCTTTTCAGGTTCGAAAGTCTTCAAGGTGGGCATTGCTAATTGAAGATCGCGACAACCGATTGTGGCTTGCGCCTTGCTTGTGTGAGATTATCGCCTTCGAGATGCGGAGGAGACCGAGAAGTCCGGCAGAGTAGAAGCACAGAACACCCAAACAAGCATGAAAGAATGTTGAAACAACAATCCTTCTCCACATAACTAGACCATACCTTGGCGTCAGCAGAATCGTGGACAGAAGACTGTTCAGCGCCGTCATCGTGACGTCTTGTAGTCAAGACATGATGGCGCCCCCGTTAGTTCCAAAATGCTCCGATTATAGAGTCCTGTCCCGTAGAGTCATCTTTCAGCGTCGTGCGTAGTTCTCATTTTTGCGTCGTCTCATCAAATGCAGGCTGAAAAGTCTGAATTCATATTTAGCATCAGAAAGGGATTTTCGGCTATGGCAATGTCATATAGGAGCAGGTATTCGGCCAGGTTTCGACGAAATTCCGTTCTTTTATCCTCTTTGAATATCTCTTGGATGTCATTTACCGTCTCCAGATTCTTTTTGACCCTCGTGTAAATTCTTACGACATACATCGCCAAGGTATTACCAATGATCTCTTGCGTCTTCGAAGATGTTCCTTGAGGCTTCCAATTTCTGATGCAGCTGCGGCTCGAAACGATTTGGTAAGCCCATTATGGTATTCGACTACTTCGGCGTTTGTCTGGGTGGTTGCTGCTGCTTTGTTATTCGTTCCAATTGTAGGTTCTCGTGAGATACGTTCTCGCTGAAGATAAACAGAGACTTCGACCGCACCCCAGACCGATTTCTTTCGTGAGATTTATTTCTGTCAACGTAAGTGTGTCATCCGTGGCTCGAACGCGATTCTCATGAGATCTCCTGTGGTAAGGGAACGATTAGCCCATCTGTCTGAGTTGTCTTTGGAATCGACCTCTGAGTCATACATTACCGCTTCTCTTTTCCTACCTGGGTTGACGTGTCCGGCAAACGGGGTTTGCTCTCCTTTTATCACGGCGAGTTTTCGATCGAATATGGTCGGTTGTCGTAATTTGGTACATTTGGCTGCCGAAGCCGTTCCAAGACCTTGTCCAAAGACATCTTCGCCCAACATTATCTTCGTTCAGAAATATTTGAAGAATTGCTCGGGGTCGTGTGCAGCGTCGTTCCCAGCGTTATGGTCACCTACCATTCCATCTTTCAATTGGCTTTGTTCTCCGGAATGGCCCAATGACATGAGACAGTTTTGGATCCTAAACACGACTGATAGCAGCTATAGATTATGCGTTCACTGTATGAATGTGCTCCTTCAATTGTCATCTGATACTTGGATGTCGATATGGTGCGGCGTTCCTTGGGCAGCAAACTGGTTTACCACAAGCCATTTTCAGGTAGGTTGGAAGCACGGTAGTTGCAAGACTAAGGATCTCTTTCTCAAGATCTTGTACGTCGCGCTGTGGCCTCAACACCCTTTCCTGTTTTCTTGTAAAAATCAATATCTCCATAAAGGCTGTACGCAGGTTGAAGTACTCAGATCCATTGCTCATGATCTTCGCTTGGCTTTCCCAAGGTTCTGTACCTAAGAAGAATGTCTTCTCGTTAGTGAGTTATCAACCTATCCCAGATAGTTACATCAGCTCTTTGTGTTGACGATTACTGACTGAGTCTCGTGCTCGTAGCCTCTGAAACTTCCTGGCTATGTATCAAGTTTCTTGAAAAGAAAGGAAATGAATGTGGTACGTTTGAGATTAGACTTGAGATAGAGGTCACTAATGGGAAAAGAATTTAGAGCCCCGATACACATCGCCACAGAGAGCACCGCAGAGGACAGTTGTAATAATGTATATGGCGGGGGGACCATTGATTCTAAGTTGAACTGTTGGATTCCTTAGCTTGTTCAGGCTTCCAGTGTATGATTCCTTTATTTCAGGTGTCTTTCCCAAGGGGCACGCGCAATTTTGGGAACAGTCCGAACAAAGCTAGGTATATATTCCTGAGTAATTAAAGAGTAGTGAGAAGTAGAGCGTTAACGAAGACCAATGATAGGCTTGGAGCATGATAGAAGATAAAGAACAGAGAACACCAACGAGGAGGTGCACCAATCTCGGGGATGTTAAGACATGATCAGTGAGTCTTAGAGGGTCTCGAAGCTCTCCTGACTCGAGTGAATACTTGATATGCTTGGTCTGATGTATCGAAGAAGAAGACCCAAGAAATCGCCTTGTTTCTTTGCCAATATAATATTAGTATGGAATCAAGATAGAAACAAACAAGTGCTGATCGACACAGGGTACTCATCTTGCCGTCAGCAATCGACAACGAGCCCCAGAATCCGTTGCGCTTTCTTGTTTATGCCATAAGGCCAGAGCATTAAAATAAATGCCAGGACACCACAAAGATGGTGAAGTACGGCAGGATTCTTTTTCTCCACAGTATTGATCAGACACAAGGGGAGCGACGAGCCAGTAACGGCTGCGAACAAGTTAGGCGAGAGGAAGCATGGTCGCATCTAGCAGAGGCTGAGGTAGATATCTTCATCAATTTGCCTCATCGGTGACTCTCTGTTACCTATCCACCAGGACATCTCAACGGCGCCGATCCAGGACGGAGACTTCAACTCTCTTCGTTCGCTAATTTTTGCTTTCATCACGAGAGGGATTCCATCGAGAAACTTGCAGGACTTGCTCTCTGGTTCCGGGTCGTCTCCATTTGGGCACTCAAAGACGGCATAAGAGATTGCAGGCATTGCTTTCGAAATTCTATTAATCGATTGAGCAACCATCCCATCACCCCTATCATCGATGAAGAGGTCCACCGAGGCCAAAACGCTCCCCAGATGAAGTGCACGCACTCGCCTTGCTCGATACCCTTCTTGACTTCTTTCCAGCATCTTCGTTGCCCTTTCAATTCATGGAAACGACTCAATCAAGGCTTCTCCTGCAGACATATCGTGACTTGTATTCCTTCAGGCGATAAAAAGTTTCCGTACGTCTGGCGATACGCGGAAACTATGCGATTGACCTTTCTCTGGTTGGTCTCATGTCTCATAGTGCTTAGCCAACTAGTAGTAGTCCGAGAACATCATTTCCAATGCAATATCGCTGTAGCAACATCGCAATCCTGTTTTCGAATCGCGCGAGATCCATCTTCATTCAGTAGTCGAATGGTGGAGCTACCAGATAGCGTCGCATTGCGTGGCGTAGGCCGCATCGATGAAGATAAAGCTCGACAGCGATTGAAGTCTGTCGAGACCGCACGTCTTCGAAAATTGGTTTGTAAAGAATATCAACGTATAGCATACAACTCAATTTGAGAATTACTCGAACAAAAATCCAGTGCCTATTTACTTCTCTTTCAGGCTGATGCTTACAAAGTATAAATGTTCGAGAGAACTTGAAAGATTTAAAGACTCTGAATAATTATTTTTCAAAAAAATCTTGTACTTGCTCGGGGTGGACGAAGGCGACGCTGGAACGTGTTCCCGTTGTATAAGTTTTGAAAGGATTCAAGAGTATCTTGAATTACTGTGCTTTCGAATCGCGCAGGACCCACCATTATTTATCAGTCGACGAGCTTTCAGAAGCTATCGCAGGAGCTCGTTCACTTCCACGGCAAGTTGCTCAGCAGTCAGCACCAGCAGTCGGGGGACGACTGACAAACTTATGCGCAGTCCTGAGCTCGTTCAGTTGTCCAGCTGGATCGTCATCTCTCGACACTCTATCCGATAAGATCGACTCTAACGCTTGTTCGCGCGAGAAAGATCATATATATTTTTCCTCTATGTATTGCTAGAAGTCTGCGGCTGTACCAAACCAATGCGTTCAAAATTCAATCAACTCTGAATCGTCTGTCGAGTCTGAATGGTTTCATATATTGTAGCAGGGACTGCCTGAATTATGAAAAGTCGCAGCTTCTCCAGAGCATCTTCCAAAAAAAGTATGTGACAAGTGATGTTTCGCTGACAGCGTTTGGAAGATTGAATACATGGTAAGTTGATTGAAGGAAGAAGAAAGTAATTCTTGATGTCTTGTAGATGAAGTCTTCGACGAAAGTACTCAAGATCTCGATAGGAGTGATGGAGAGGGTAAAACAGATACGCAAGCTATATGGCAGCTTTTGTCTCTGGTATGTGCAGTAGGGGAGTTTGATAAAGGAGACTTGCAGCGTAGAATACCGCGCCGAGGACCTCAGGAGACGCGTAGCCACACACGATGTCTTCCGGCGTTGTGCTGAGCCTGGCCGAACAGCGGCCCGTGCGGATTTTTCAAGATTGTGTGGCGAAGAACCTTCTCGGTCCTCGAACTGAGGGCCTATTGCATCCTTCTTCTTCTTCTTCTGCTTCTTTACCACCCTGAAGCAGGCCTCTCGGCATGGTTGGAAAAGAGATCTAGCGGCTCGATGCGATGTCTTTGGGTTGACTATAAATTCAGAACAATATGGAACAGGTGTCTGGTAACAGAGGAAGCTCACACCTATCTGGTTGGTAGAGTACCGCTGCAGCAGAGGGCAGGTAGTCACTTGGATGTGATAGGAAAGAATGCACGCAGACTCTGCTACATGGCGAAGAGTAACAATCGGCATCACACGAAAACCACAGCCATCCTATAGATGAGAAGCGCGCACACATAGAGGATTGCGAAGCTTTTCCCAACGACTCCGTGACTCTTAAACAACAGAAACAAGCGTACCTGGGAATCCCACTTCGCTCTTTCGGCTGCGGCACTTGTAGCGTGCGTCCTGCTTCTTTTTTTCTGGAGGTGGGTCGGGTGCAAGTGATCTTTTCGCGTAGAGATCGAGTGAGAACGACACGTAGCCATCGACAGAATCTTCAGGAGAATGTCAATATCTCTGTCGAATGGTTTGACGTCGACTTTGTTCCGGTCTCTCTGAATCCTAGGTGAATATACTCCTTATTCACCGCCTAGCCGTTCTCGCTTTCTTTTCAATGAGAAAGCTTCCACCTCCTGTTTCAGTATTTTTGCCATAGTCTTCCTAAAATTGTCTAATTTCACCGCATCGACCGTTACCCCCTCTGTATTTGCCAGCCCTGGGATGGCATCTTTCAAGACCTCAGTTTTCTACTTCCATCGTTGATCGTCTTCAGTCTTGGAGAGCTGTCAAAAAT
>JAABUJ010003900.1_pt1 | contig 16224 bp, 24 predicted proteins | sample 5559131 | NCBI WGS metagenome assembly JAABUJ01 (sample SAMN10711875, study PRJNA513366) | rock metagenome | isolation source: Antarctica rocks | place: Antarctica: Victoria Land, Mt New Zealand nord | collected 2016-01-07 | reverse complement strand
ACGCTCTCACAGTAAGAAGGAAGAATGAAACATGACTGCACTATATAAGGCATAGAAGACCAATACCTTCCAAATACAGAAAGTTAAGCAACAATGAACATACACAATACGAACATACACATTTCCACCCTAGCGGTGACCCGACTCCCTCGCAGGCCGATGTCGAGGTCACGGAGCAATTGGTCGAGGCGGGGCACCTCCTCGAGATCGAACTGCTCGACCACATCATCATCGGCGCGGGTCGCTTCGCGAGCCTGAAGGAGCAGCTCAAGTGGACGTGAGCCGCGCGTACTCGTGCTGGTCCGTGTTCCACGGCGTGAAGTTCCGCGGCCTGGCCGCATGGGACAAAGGGAGAGGAGGCACTTCCCCTTTCGGGTGGCTGCGCGAGAAGAGGAGTGCAGCATGCCGAAGTCGAACAATATCTTGCTTGGAAGGAGAGGGAAATGGCACCGTTTACAGAAGACAACCTCCAGCGCATCATGATCAATCCGTTCTACGCTCTTACGGTTGCTTCCCAGTTGACCGAGGAGCATGAACCGCCCATGAGCGAGGAGGAATGGGTGCAGGCGAATGTGCTGCTGATACGAGACAGAGGGGCCGAGGCGTGGCTCAGGCAACTGGTAGATGTGCTGGAAGGAAAGGCCACCCCTGCCGACGAATATGTGAGCCCATATCAGGCCATCACCATCGACCCTCTGTTCGCCACCGAGCATCCTCCCATTATCGAAAGAGCGATGTGGATCGAGGTGAACGCTATGCAGATACGGAGTATGGGTGTGCAGGAATGGCTCAGGCAGTTGCTGGATGTGCTCGACGGCGATATCGTGACCGCGCAAGAGGTTGGCTTCGCGCCGCCGGGCGGTCCAATCGGGTACGACGCGCCGGGTAGACCTCATCCGCAGCGGTGGGGAAAAAAGAAACGGAAAAAGAGGCACCACAAGTAAAGCGTCATCGCGGTCGATGCCTTACGTCGTTTGAGACATTGAAGTGGCTCGCGATCAGGGACGCCTAGCGCATTTTCACCGCAAGGGCGATCAGGAGGAATGCAGGGTTAGACGGCCTATTCCCCTTCAAGGGAATGGGCTTGCAGGTGAGTTGAATTCTGTCCGTCTGCTGCAAGCCGCTCGAAGGTCTGACGAGTCGCAGCGAGGGGAAGAATGCTCCTCGGGCCATGTAAGCGAAGAAGAGCACACGTTCTGCAGCGTGCTATTTTTGGACGCGACGGTCTTTTGGAAAATGGCTCTTTTCTTTCCTGCTTGCAATGGTGGCAGGATATGGGTATCATATGCGGCGTATTCTCGCCTGCTATGCTCTCGTCATCTCATTCTGTGCTTGTGCGTACTTTGTGCTGGGGCGGTACTACCCACCGCAGCTATCTTTGCTCCAAGCGTTTCTTGAAAGCATTCCCGCATTCCACGGACGTGTTTTCTTCGAGCTGTTCATGTCCGACACACCCCAAATCTGGGTGACAGCTATTGAAGCCGTCTTAGGTCTTCTCATCGAAGGTGTTTTCATTGCTATGCTCACGCAACGGTTTTTCGGCAAGTAGGCCCGAAGCCAATTCTTCACAGGCCATTGCGAGTGTTTGTGTTTTCACTTGAGAGGTCAACTTTGCATCTGCACCTATATTGAGCAAGTTTCATGTGAGTAGTGTCGCTTGTCTAACCTCGAAGTAGTTGAGTTCCACAATTGTAGCAGTAGCGGTGACTTGCAGGAGGACGAGTTCCGCAGGTGCTACAAATTTGTACCCATTTCTCCCTGTTTATAGGTTTCCCCGCCTCTTTTTCAAGATGCTCACGGTACAAATCGACGCACTCATCACAAATATTCACACCCCCTGGCCCTGCTGTGAGTCGAAGAACCTGATCCCAGCTTTTCCCACAGAAGGAACACACTCTCACAGCAATCTCTTCTTGAGTATTGTTTTCCCACATATGTCTTCTTCCTCCTTTCTTCATTTCGATTACCCCTCCTGGCTGATAATCAAGCTTGGCTCTTGCCATGCTCAATTCTGTTTTGAGTGAAGTCAGAGTAGCTTTATAAAACCAGCCTGAGTGAAGTGGTGATCAGTGGTTAGAGCCTCTGTTATGCCAAACTGCTTCATCACTACAAAGCTACTAGCGTCTACCAAAGACCACTCCTTGTCAATCCGCTTCTCTAGTAACTTCCACGCTTCGTTGTCCATTGACACATCAATGTGTACAATTTCCACAACAGCATCTGATTTGAGCGCATTGATAGCCTTGATGACCTCTTTTCGAGGAAGATGAAAGCGGCTTGAAAGGAGGGCAACGAGTTCAGTAAGAATATAGTTCGCTATCACTAGATTCCGTCTCTGCAAGGCGTAGTCTCGCACAATTGTAACAACTTTCATATGAAGTGGGTCTGAACGATCTAGGTAGTAAGCCCATCCTGATGTATCGACAAAGAGGTCATTTTTCTTCGGCATGATTCTCTAGGTATGCCTCCGCAAGATATTGATCATGCTTATCAGCCCAACCCGGCTCGTTTATAGCAAACATGCCTGCTATTTGAAAGAGCGGACTTTGAAGGTCTCTCTCGTGTTGATCTTGTTCAGGCTGATGTACATTTTTCGGCTCTAAAGTGCCTGAAGTCACTGACTCTTCTTGTTTCTGTGCAACTTCCCTGACCCAGGCGAGAAACAGATTCTCAGGCGTTTGATTGCGCTGTGCTGCGTACATTGCAAGCTTCGTGTACAAGTCGTCAGGAATTTGGAATACATGACTCATATCCATCCCCTTATCTCGTTCAAATTGAGGACGAGGGCTTCAGTCCTCAATGTCATTATACCGCTGGTTTTTCAAATCCATAATACCATAGTTTTACAAGTTGCCGAGCATGATCAATCACAACGGGATTGTGCAGGAGCGCATGGAGCTGATTACGCACCTGACCACGCATCACCAGAAGGCTCTCTCTCTGAGTGAGCCGTTGTTCCAACTCCTCATAGATCGCTGGAGGAGGGATGTGTCAGAACTGGGAGCACAAAAATCCGCAAGGTCTTCAAAGTCTAATACAAACCACTTGCTAAACTATGAGATTGCAACCATCAGTTCTTGTAAAGTCGCAACCCTCTCACGGAAGAGTTGACGCTGTTGCGCCAGTGGCATGGTTTCCCGTTCTGTGTGGCGAGGTCGGAAATACTGGCGTAATTCATCAAACGCACGACAGAAGCGAGCGGCTGACACAAAGTTCCCAAAGCCACGCATGGGATAGTACCGTTGTTTGATACCTCGATGATCTTGTTCTATTCGGTTGTTCAGATAGACGTTCGTCCGATGCTTCACATCCTTTCCCAGAGTTTCGCGTATGGCACGTGGATAGGAACGATGCCCGTCTGTCGTGACATATTCTGGAGCATGACCAACAACGGCAACTGCTTGCTTGAAGAACTGTTTTGCGGCATCCATATCTCGCTTTTCGCTGAGCCGCGAATCAACCAGATTGCCATCCCCATCAATGGCTCGATACAGATAGCACCATTTTCCATGGACCTTGAGATAGGTTTCATCGACATACCAGGATGTCCCTGCTTGTCCCCGCCGCCTGGTGCGTAGCTGATCCGCTATCAAGGGAGCAAAGCGCGCTTCCCAGTCGCGAAGCGTCTCATGGGTAAACACAAAACCACGCGCTAAAAACATTTCAGCCACGTCACGCAGACTCAGTTTATAGCGCAATCGCCACAAGACCGCGAGCAGGACGATGTCAGTGGGAAATTCAAGATAATTGAAAGGAGTGCCTGTTCGTTCGTTGAAGGTACGTTGGCACCCCCGACAAAAGAAGGTGGTATATCCCAATTTGGTTTTCTTCGTTCGTTTTTGGGTAGTCGTTTCTGCGCAATGGGGGCAGTTCATTGGTCAATGTTCCTCGTTCAGTCAGAATGATGAGAGTAGCATAACAGAAAGGTGACCTCTGTGCCAAGATAGGGGGTTTGAGTCCTGACAGAACCTCATGGTATTGATAGTAGGAAATCGGCGCTCTACTCGTGATATCGATGCTTCGTTTGAGCAAGGAGCAGCAGCCATTCGATCTGCAGTATCCCGAATTGCTTCTCAAGAAGGACTTCCTCCTGATTGGCTCAATGACGGTGCCAAAGGGTTTCTCTACTCGTCTCCACCCATCACGTTATGGAAAAGTTATCCAGGATTAGATATTTACCTTCCCACTCTGGACTATATTCTTGCCATGAAAATCGTAGCAGGTCGTCCCCAGGATATCGATGACGCTGAAGCACTTGTTCAAAGCCTGGGATTTACAGACCCGCAGCAGGTTATAGACGTTCTAGGGCAATACATTCCTTCACAATACCTTACGGCTCGTGTACAATATATTATAGAAGAACTATTTACTTGACTGAAAGTTGTAAAAAATGACCTCTCTCTATCACTGGCATCGCTATAGTGCTGCCGAAAGCTTTGAGCGTCTTCTGCGCGGGGAAAATCCATGGGTAACCTTGGGAGACTTTCTTGACGATTGGCGACGTTCTCAGCCTGGAGATCGCCTTGAACTTGTAGAGCAGCCACTGCGTGAAGTTACCTCATTGGAGGAGGGGCGCTGGGCTGCCCTCTACGCAGCGGCAATTGAACAACTCTGCTCACAAGAGAACTTTTTCGCACCTTCATGGGTAACATCAAAGCAGTATTACCTGCTCGATCCCTGGTATCCAGGCGTAAAAACGGAGAACCTGCGTCGCCTGTACGAGGAGACTACACCAGAGATCTTTAAGCAACATAATATTCTCGCGGGAGATAGACTCTTGCAGCGTGTCTAACAAGGCATTGTCACTTTTGTACTATCAGCGATTGTGGCGCTGGCGAAGATTACACACACAAGTCACTCGCTGTCTTCCCAGCGAAATCGCATGCATGACTGATGGAAGGTGCAGCCCCTAGATCCAAAAACATATCTTCGAGTACTGGTTTCATCGTTTTTCCTCTCACTTTTCTGAAAGAGGTGGTAGGAGAAAGAAAGTCCTTTATCTCACTACCATCTCTTATTATATCCACAATAATGTTGCTTGTCTTGCCTTCTGCATTTTGCTTTCCTAAGCCTCGTCTAACAGCTAACAGTTGGCATTTAACAAAAAATTGGGTACACTTTCATCATGCTACTCAAAACAGCAGCTCGACTGATCTATAGAGTTGCCAAACGAGGAGGTTTTGACCTATGTCACAGGTACTGTCGAAGACGCAGGATTATGGACTGTATATTGGCGGAAAGTATGTACAACCTGAAGGAGCATCACGTCTTCCAGTAAGCAATCCAGCAACTGGCGAAGAATGGGCGACTATCGTGAATGCTCATGCGCAAGACGTGGACGACGCGGTAAAGGCGGCACGAGTGGCCTTCGATACTACGTGGTCTAAGATTGGACCAGCCGCGCGTGGACGGCTTCTTAACAAGCTAGCAGACGTGATTGAGAGCCGCGCACGCGAACTGGCTGAGATTGAGGTACGAGATAATGGAAAGCTATTACGCGAGATGTACGCTCAACTTAAAGCCATTCCCGGTTGGTACCGCTATTTTGCTGGCCTAGCCGACAAGATACAGGGCGAGACGATTCCACAAGAAAAGCGTAGCCTCTTCAACTATACGGAGCGCGAGCCGTATGGTGTCGTTGGCTGCATTACTCCCTGGAACTCGCCGTTGCTACTTGGGTCATTTACATTCGCCCCTGCTGTGCTGGCTACTTGGGACATCTGTTCTCGCAGTTGATGTTTGGTAACTCATGGAGCAAGCTTTCTTGCCAAAAGACCTGACAAAAATGTACAATCAATGCGGTTCATTTTTGCGTGTCTGCCCCGAACAAGTGCCCCTGTTCAGGAAAAGGAGACTTGGTTCATGCTCTCTGTATTCGCCTCGATCAAACAACAACTCTGTTTGAATGTGCATGCACTCCAAGAATGTGTTTTGAGGTGGATCAAACCACCGACGACCTCCCTCACGCTCGGAACGTTCGCCGATTTGACCCGAGGTAAAGCCGAACTGCTGGCGGAAAACGCATTGTTGCGTCAACAACTCATTATCTTGCGCCGGCAGATCAAGCGACCAGTATGCAAAAAGACGGACCGGCTCCTCTTGGTGTTCCTGGCAAGGATGGCGCAAACCTGGAAACAATCGCTCTTCTTAATCCAGCCAGAGACGCTGCTCCGCTGGCACCGTGAACTTTTCCGCCTGTTCTGGAAGCACAAATCTCAGGCGCAGGAGAGGAAGCCGAGGCTCTCGCCAGAGACGATTGCCTTGATCAAGGACATGGCCACAAATAATCGGCTTTGGGGAGCTGAGCGGATTCGCGGTGAACTCCTCAAGTTGGATATTCGAGTGAGTAAAAGGACCATCCAGAAGTATATGCGGCAGGGTCGCCCCAAACGAGCGCGTGGACAAACCTGGAAGACCTTTCTCCACAATCATGCAGCAGAGGTATGGGCCTGTGATTTTTTGCAGGTCACCGATCTCTTCTTCCGTCCGCTTTTTGCCTTTTCATTATCGAGCTAAAGTCGCGCAAGGTGATCCATGTGAATGTGACGCGCTCTCCAACTGATCTCTGGGTAGCGCAACAACTGCGGGAGGCTACTCCATATGGGCAGAGGCCCAAATATCTGATCCGGGATAATGATTGCAAATTCGGGACGAATTTTGCACGAGTGGCCGCAACAAGCAGCATCAAAGTGCTTCGAACGCCATACCGGACTCCGCGAGCCAATGCCATCTGTGAACGCTTTCTCGGAAGTGTGAGACGAGAGTGTCTGAATCACTTTCCGATCTTCCAGGAGAAGCAGCTTTATCGCCTTCTCAAAGCGTATGTTGTGTACTTCAACCAAGCTCGATCGCATCAAGGGATCGGGCAGCGGCTTCCGGACCCGTCGGCTCCGTCAGCTCCTTTCCTGAATCAGTCAACCCGGGTGATGGTCGTTCCCGTGTTAGGTGGGTTACACCATGACTATCGCAGAGCAGCATAACGATGGCGAGCGCATGCATTAGGATCGCAGGCCACGCATGAGTGCCTGAGAGGGCCTTTTTGTATTCCCTACCTGTTTTCCCTCCTTGGACAAAGAGAACAGGTCATTCATATGCTTCATCGCTCAGGTCTCTGCTTCGATCTTAATAAAGGAGAGCTTTGTTTGGACTCACCTTTCCTGGGGTATCCCACCAAATGGAAGAAGAGAAATTATCCTAACGCAACATTCCAATTTTGTGAACGGATGTCCTAAGTAGCCAGCACACGGTATATTACCGGTTTTACTCGTCAGACGTCACATCACTGGTTCTGTCAGAACTGAGAGCATAAAAGCCCATAGAAGAGGAAGTCCTCAACTCATCATCCGTTGAGCTAGGAAGCCATCAGCATCAGGAGTTGCAGGGCAGCAAGTTTTTCACAGAACAACTGTCGTTGCTCCATAAGAGACAGTGTTTCTCCCATGGTGTGACGTAGGCGAAAATAGTGGCGCAATTCATCAAAAGCACGGCAAAAACGCGCTACTGATGTGAAATTCCCAAAGCCATGCATCGGATAGTACCGTTGTTTCACTCCTCGATGGTCTTGCTCCAACCGATTGTTGAGATATTTATTTGTTCGATGCTGTACACCGCTCCCTAGTATCTCGCGTACGGCTCGTGGATAGGAAGTATGACCGTCGGTTGTCACCTGTTTGGGGGTGTGGCCAACGACAGAGAGAGCCTGCTTGAAAAACTGCTGGGCGGCTTCCATGTCACGTTTCTCGCTCAAGCGAGAATCAACCAAGTTGCCATCAGCGTCAATGGCGCGATAGAGGTAGCACCACTTTCCGTGAACTTTGATATATGTCTCATCCACATACCAGGATCTTCCGGCCTGTCCCCGCCGTTTTATCCGCAGTTGGTCCGCCACCAAAGGCGCAAACCGTGCTTCCCAGTCCCGCACACTTTCATGAGTGAACACCATGCCCCGCTCCAGGAACATTTCAGAGAGATCCCGCAGGCTCAATTTGTAGCGAAGCCTCCACAGAACAACCAGCAGAACCACATCAGTGGGATATTCGAGGAAGTTGAACGGCGTCCCTGTACGCTCGTTGAAGCGGCGTTGACAAGCTGAGCAACGGAACGTTCGATAGCCAAGCGTGGTCTTCTGGGTTTGTTCATTGGTGATGGTCGAGGCACAATATGGACAGTTCATGAGGCACTCCAGATCAGAGAAGTTGTGCCCTCATCATACCTGCAAATGGTGTCTAAGACAAGCCTTTTTCTGAATTCTGACAGAACCCAGACGAGGCCCTCGCCCTCCTCTCTGCCTGGATCGAAGGGGAACACCTGCTGGTAGATGACCGGGCGGACGTGGGAGGCATCGACTTCTCCCGCATGGATTCAAGGGCAGTCGCGCCGCTCCCCCACGTCGTCGCTTCTTTTTTCGCCCACCGACCATACAAGCGCAAAGCCGGGCACTCCCCCAGGTGGAACGGCTTTCATCTGCTCCTGTCCCGGGATGTGGAGGAAGGCTGGAAACTGGCGCGGATACGAAGGGACTCCTCCCCCGCTTGTCCGGTCTATCGTAATCGTGGAATAGAATGAGCGTAAGAAGATGAAATGGCCAGTTGTAATCGTGGAATGACTCTACGGTCATCGTAGAAAAAGTACGCCAATCCACAGTGAGTGCGGAAAAAGTACGTCGAACACTCTAGCACGACGTAAAAGCTGTTTACCAAATTGCCTCGTTAATTTAGGGTCGGGTTCAACTGATTCATGATAAATACTCTTCAGAGACATGTACATGATGTACTCTGTATAAGTACTGACGTGGACTCGCTTTCATGGAGTCGAAGACCTTGGAAGTTCACGTCTCTCGTTGTTCATACCTTACTGGACTGAGAGAGCTCAGTGCTACATGGCGTCGTTGTCGAGTGTAGAACGCCTCCATGGACTCAAAGATGGACAGCCGCGCCTCTTGACGAGTACAATAGGGGGAACAGTCTGTCCACTCGCTCAAAAGCGAACCCGCAGAAGCTTTGCATTGCCGCATTGTCCTAGCGAGCGGCTCAGGTGTGTTGTTTCTCCTAAAAGCAGCAGACAAAAATGGACTCGCGAAGGGAAGGTATGTTGCTCTGGATAGGAACGTATCATCCAACGTGTAATTGTGGTAACCAGGAAACACGTGAAATCCGCTCTGGTAAAAGAGATATCTTTTCACCAGGGATGGCAGGAGAAAGCGGAACTGAATGGCAGATGGACGCCTCCGTCACGATATACGTCAGGGACTCGAAGTGTCAATTGTCCTCAAGCAAGACCAGCGAACAGGAAAACTGACCCGAGGGATCGTCAAGGATATTTTGACCAACTCCGTTTCTCACCCGCATGGGATCAAGGTACGGCTTGTCGATGGACAGGTCGGGCGTGTACAGAAAATCGAGGAGTAGCATGCCACACAAGGAAGAGAAAGGCATGAATGGAACAGGTCGTATTGCTCTGGTGACCGGTGCTGGAACTGGTATTGGCAAACGAACGGCATTACTGCTCTTGGAAGCCGGGTATTGCGTCGTGCTGGCAGGCCGCCGAGTTGAACCCTTGGAGCAGACGGTTCAGGAAGCAGGTGTGGCGAACTCGCGCACGCTGGTGATGTCTACGAACGTGAGCGACCCGCAAGCCGTATCGGCGTTATTTGCAGCAACGCAGGACACATTCGGACGGCTGGATGTTTTATTCAATAATGCAGGTGTGGGTGCGCCCTCCGTCCCGCTCGAAGACCTGAGCTATGAGCAGTGGAGGGGTGTGCTGGATACCTGCGTGACGGGAACATTTCTTTGCACGCAGCACGCCTTCAGGATGATGAAGCAGCAACATCCGCATGGCGGACGCATCATCAACAATGGGTCGATTTCCGCGTATACCCCCCGACCCAATTCCGCACCGTATACGGCTGCCAAACATGCGATCACCGGTCTCACCAAATCAACGGCGCTGGATGGGCGCCCATTTGACATTACCTGTGGGCAGATTGACATCGGGAACGCGGCAACCGAGATGACAGACCACATGAAAAACGGGGTGCTCCAAGCCAATGGCACGGTTGCTGCCGAGCCAACGATAGATGCCGATCATGTCGCGCGGGCGGTGCTCTATCTGGCGAGCTTGCCACTCGATGTCAATGTACCGTTTATGACAGTGATGGCAACAGGAATGCCCTTCATAGGTCGCGGGTAATTGGGGATGCTGTAGAAAGGGGAAGTGTGATATATCAACTCTATAAGATGGCAAGCATCAAAGATGCGGACAAGCTAGATGACTCGATTATGATCAAGCTGATGGAGAATATTGCTGAGCTGAGGAAAGAGCTGGAATGATGTACAAGGAGGTAATCATGAACAGGTTTGAAGGAAAAGTCGCCCTGGTGACCGGTGCAGGTTCGCCGCGCGGCATTGGACGAGGAACTGCATTGGCTTTAGCAAGGGAAGGCGCGAAAGTCGCAGTTACAGATATCGTGCCAGAGGGGGTGAGGCAGGTTGTAGCCGAACTGAATGAGATAAGCTACGCTCTTGGTGCGGTGGCGGATGTACGCGATAAGGCGCAGATGGTCCAGGTGGTCAAAAAAACGACAGAAGTTTATGGAGGGTTGGATATCCTGGTGAATGTCGCTGGCTTAACTCGTCCAACGTTATTTCTTGACATCTCGGAAGAAGAGTATGATCTTGTGCTGGATGTCAACCTCAAAGGGACATTTTTGACAACGCAAGCAGCCGTACCTGCGCTATTGGAGCGGGGTGGCGGTGCCATTGTCTCGCTTTCATCGGTATCGGGACAGCGCGGTGGGGGAGTGTTTGGTACATCCGCCTATAGCGCGGCCAAAGCAGGCATTATGGGTTTGACCAAAGCTCTTGCTCGTGAACTGACCCCACAGGGAATTCGCGTCAACTGCGTTGCTCCTTCAATGATTGATACCGACATTGCGGGGGATTTACTGACGCCAGAGCGCAAGGTCGAACTTGGCAAAGGAACATTATTGGGGCGGCTCGGTACGGTAGATGATGTTATGAAGTGTATCCTTTTCCTTGCCTCAGATGAAAGTTCCTATTTAACGGGTGTCACGCTGGATATTAATGGCGGCATGCACATGCACTAATGTCCATGAAGGCATACATGACACATGTAGCGGGCGGCTAGAAGAAAAGTGAGTTTTGTCAGGACTCAATCCTAGGCTCGTTCTATTCTAAAGTTATGGCGGACGGCACTGTCATTATACCCACGGTCTTGCAGATTGATAATACCATAGTTTTGCAGAGAGCTACGTCGTTCTGATCGTGGACAAAAGACAGCTAACTGCACTTTTGAGCTTTTACACAGGTAGCTGCCTTGATGAGGAATCATAGTTTTGCAGAAAAACTTTCCTTACAATAGAAATGGTTATCTTATAACGGTGGAGCTTTTTTAGCATTTCGCAACACTGACCCAACGAAACAACAGAAATGTAAGCTCAGCTTTAAAAAATTCCCCGGCTTCTTTCATGGTTGAGTAGTATAGAAGAGAGAAAATAGAAAGTTTTGGTTCCCAGGCAACAACAATCTTTGAGCAAGTGATTGGATAACGTATCGCGTTTAAACCATCCATCGACGTATTACCTTTTCTTCAGACCTATAAAAGAATAGCTTTCTAGTAGCCTGAGGCTCGGGGAAACGTAGGTTTGTGGAGGACGTATCAGACACCTATGATGCAACGTCCAACGAAACAGAAATACCTACTTGTGAAATTAGGTATTCCCTGGCGTTTAGTCAAGGGAGATGTCAATACTCATCTTACACGAAGAGGAGTTATGGGAAACGAAGTTCTCCAACCCGCCCACCTGGCTTTGTACGGTGAGATCAACTATTGGAAGTCTGGAATCGTTGCTCGATATGGAGGAAATTATGCGAAAGATCATTGTAGCAGAGTTTGTGTCGTTGGACAATGTCATACAAGCACCTGGGGGTGTAGAAGAGGATACTGAGGGCGGTTTCACCCACGGCGGGTGGACATGGCCGTTCTGGCACGATGACATTGGCACACACTTCTTCGAGGCCATGAGCCAAAGTGATGCGCTGCTGCTGGGGCGCAAAACATGGCAGATCCACGGCGGGGCATTTGAACCCATGCCAGCTGGTGAACCCTTTGGCGATCTCATGAACAGTATGCCGAAGTACGTGGTTTCCACCACCCTGACCACAGCCTCGGCATGGCGCAACTCCACATTGATTCGCAATAATGTGGTCGAGGAAGTCCGCACCATGAAAGCACAGGTAGGCAAGAACATTGTCATCGATGGCAGTAGCGTGCTGATTCATACTTTGGCCGAGCACGATCTGATTGACGAATATAGCCTGCATGTGTACCCGCTTGTGCTCGGCGGTGGCAAGAAGCTGTTTCCTGAGGGATTGCACCATACTCTGCTCCTGATTGAAGCCAAGCCACTGCCATCAGGAGTGGTGTTCATGCGCTACGCACGCGCTTGATGGACCGCAATAAGGAGAGTTGTATGAGAGAATTTCAAGCTGATGGCAGAACGATCAATGCTTATCTGGCTGAGCCTGAGTATGGCAGTGGACCGGGGGTACTGGTCTTACATGCTTGGTGGGGCCTCACCGACGTCTTCAAACAGGTCTGCGACCGGCTCGCGGAAGCGGGTTTTGTGGCCCTAGCCCTCGACCTCTACCGCGGTAGGACGACTGCGTCGGTCGAGGAAGCGCAAACGCTAGCCTCGGCACTGGATCGCGATGTGGAGCGGGTGCGCGGTGATATCTCAGCGGCGGTGCAGGTTCTGAGCCGATACACTGCGACCCATCTAGCAGAGGATCACAGCAATCTCGCCCTCGTCGGCTTCTCGCTGGGAGGTGCCTACGCGCTCGACACGTCCGTCACCTTGCCCGAGGAGATCGCTGCAGTCGTGACCTTTTATGCCTCCTACCCCGGACTGGACTATAGAAGCGCAAAGGCCACCTATCTCTGTCACTTCGCAGACGATGATCCCTTCGCATCAGTTGAGTCGATCGCGGAGATGGAGCAGGAGCTCCAGGCCGCGGGGAGGCCGGCTACCTTCTATACGTATCCAAGAACCAAACACTGGTTCTTCGAGGAGAATCGCCTTGAATATGACGCTGAGGCTGCTCGCGTTGCTTGGGAACGAACCATTGCATTCTTGCACGAACGTCTTGAGTAAACGCTCTCGCTCTCGTTGGAGAGCGGCACCCGTCTTGATTCGTCGTCCACGATCTTTTGAGGGAGCGGTCATTGAGAAAGGCTCTTCCTCAATTAAGGTGAGCGGAACGTACAAAGAAGGCAAAGAAAGCCACTCTCTGTAGGAAGGAGAAGCGTCAGATCACACGTCCTTATGTGAGAAAAGGCGACAGTCCGCTTTGAGCACATGCTCTATCGCTTTCGCTCTTCTTCATGCCCATCCATTGAAAGTGGGCGAGACTCAATTTTGAGGGAAAACATGGGCATTTAGCTTCTGGGCTGTAGTGATCTGGGAGATGGCTCGACTGAGTTCGAGCTATGCTGTGCGAGGAAAGCGCATTGGGGCAGCCAATTGACAAGAGTTCGATGGAAGAAGCTAGATATGGAGCAGCTCGCTCGGGTCCTTTCAGAGCACCTGCTCATGCTTGGAATCTACCTTATAGCAATAGGCTTGTACCACTTGTAGTCGCTGCTAGAACACTTGTTAATAGGATTTTCATACTCAATCAACATCTTGGTACAGTGGCTACACTTATGTTAGGTTCTGCCAGAATTCGTGTCATTATTTCCATGGTCTTGCAGATTCGTATGTAACGGCAAAGAAGTCGATAAGTGGACTGCATACGCTCAACATGGTACGTAGAGAAGCAACTTCAGATGGTAAAGAAAGGAACGACATCATGGCAACAATCACACCTCATTTATGGTTTGACAAAGAAGCGAAAGAGGCCGCCAAGTTTTACACGTCTTTACTGCCCGATTCAAGAGTGACAAGTACCATTACATTGCACGATACCCCCTCAGGCGATTGTGATCTTGTTTCGTTTGTCCTCGCCAAGCAGCCGTTCATGGCTATTAGTGGCGGCCCGCATTTCACATTCAACCCTTCGGTTTCATTTATTCTCAACTTTGACCCGTCAAAAGATAGAGATGCTCGAGTGCATCTAGATCGGCTATGGGAGAAGCTGTCGGAAGGCGGTACAGCTCTTATGCCTCTTGATCACTACCCGTTCAGCGAACGCTACGGCTGGGTACAGGACAGATATGGACTTTCCTGGCAACTCATGCTCACGAATCCCGTGGGCGAAGAGCGACCCTTCATCATTCCATCGCTGATGTTTACAGGGAATAACGTCGGGCATGCCGAGGCAGCGGTTGATTTTTATTGTTCGGTCTTCAAGGGGGCCAGGCCAGGGATGACAGCTCGTTACCCCCAGGGGATGGAGCCGGATAAGGAAGGAACGATTATGTTCGCCGACTTCTCGCTCCTAGGGACTTGGCTTGCTGCTATGGACAGCGCGGGAGAACATCATTTTACGTTCAAAGAGGCCATCTCTTTTCTTGTGCCCTGCCAAACGCAAGCAGAAATCGATTACTACTGGGAGAAGCTTTCTGCTGATCCACAAGCCGAACAATGTGGCTGGCTGAAAGACCAGTTTGGCCTTTCCTGGCAGATCTGGCCAACGGCGATTGGCGAGATGATGCAAAACGGCACGCGTGAGCAGATTGATCGGATCACGCAGACGTTCTTGCCGATGAAGAAATTCGATCTTGCCATCTTAGAGAGAGCGTATGAAGGAAAAGAACGATGAACAAAAAAGGGTATTGTCAACTCAGTCACAGTCCTTGAAGACGCTTGTAGAAGCAGTGCTTGGTGCGTCGGCTCTGTCCTAGGAGAGCAAGCACGTTTCCATCCTGATCGACCACTTCCTGTAGGAAATGTTTCTCGCTTCATCTGCTGAGCACGACCTCGTTCATATGCCACAAGCCGCCGTAACGAAAACGACCACGGCGGAGTGTCAAGTACCCGTTTGGCACTAGAAGAACTGGGATATCCAACCGATAAGTTCAAGCGATACTATTGACTTTGAGGAGAACTGACGATTGTACCATTTGTTATAATATCAGAATTGACTGAGCACGGAAGGAAAGAAAAGCAGCCTTCTCTACTTAGAAATTTTCTCCATAGCTTTAGAAAACCTGCTTTTTCTAAAGCTATGGCAGACGGTACAACAATACCAAGAGCAGTATGGGCTGGTTCTTTGGGTTCAAGCTCCATCTGGCGGTCAATGACCAAGGCGAATTGCTGGCGTGTTGTCTGACCCCAGGCAATGTCGATGATCGCAAGCCTGTTCCCTCGATGGTCAAAACACGGCGTGGCAAGCTCTTTGGAGACCGCGGCTACATTTCCGCTCCCCTGAGCACATTGCTCTTTGAACAAGGACGGGCGTCTCATCACCCGATTACGCAAAAACATGAACAATCAGCCCATGCATCTCTCAGACAAGCTCCTGCTGCGCAAACGGGCGATGATCGAGTCGATTATCGATCAGCTCAAGAATATGCGCCCAGATCGAGCGTTCTCGTCATCGCAATCCCGCCAATTTTGTCGTTCATTTAATTGCCGGGCTTCTTGCCTACAGCCATCAGGACAAAAAACCGAGTCTTCACCTCGACGAACACGCTCTTCTGGCTGCTTGATTCGCTTGGCTTAAACTGAACTCACGTTAGTTACAGAAATCTTGAAACGGCAAAGAAACTGCTGGCAACATATCGTAAAGCTATTGAGCGCAAGGCCCGAGCGAGGATACCAGCTATTAAGGCGACTGCTAAATAGTCTCATGGCCTACTCTGATCAAATCTCTGCCCTCATCGATGCGCTGAAACTAGAGCCGAACTCTAAGGAAAGAAATAAGCTGAGTTCCAAGCTAGAAGACGCTTGGGCTAAGGTGCTGGATGGGAAGTATAAACCTCTCCCTAACGAACACTCAGACTGTATCTGTCAATCCGGCGTATTTGATCCCTCCTGTTCGGTGCATAAGAAACCATAATGCCTAATTTCTCGCTCTTCGTTCGATATGAGGACGACTTCTCACCGCTTTTTGTGGTAGTCTGTGAGAAAAGTAGAAAAAAGACCCTCTATGTCAAGAGTCAAAACGCAGAAAGGAGGAAGCAAGGTGAAAGTGGGTGAAGCTGCCTCCCGTGTGGGGATGCAAGTCTACCACACCGGTCAAGGCCAAGACGAGCGCGCCC
>JAABUJ010003897.1_pt1 | contig 16240 bp, 19 predicted proteins | sample 5559131 | NCBI WGS metagenome assembly JAABUJ01 (sample SAMN10711875, study PRJNA513366) | rock metagenome | isolation source: Antarctica rocks | place: Antarctica: Victoria Land, Mt New Zealand nord | collected 2016-01-07 | reverse complement strand
CTATCAATACTATCTAAGACTTCACGCAAACTGGTATCACAATAATCCCAACACCCATGCTCGGACGAAAGAGAGAGACATGAATCACAAAGACGCCCACACGCTCAAACGCTTCCAGAGAAGAGACTGAAGAATTGTTTTGACTGTAAGCCACTACGCCGCATTGACAACCCGCAATGGCTGTCTCCGCCTCGTAGCCCACCCCTTGACCGCCAGCACCAAGATCGTCCAAGCCATCAAGAACGCCGTGAAGCCCATCGTGACAGTGAAGACAAACATGGCATTGAGGTCGTAACGCTCCATCGCGGAAACGGTGTCCTTGTTACTGGCCATGAAAATAAGACCCCCCGAGATGAGGCAGAACGAGGTGATGATCTCGGACGGCGGGCGGCACGGGAGGTAGGACGTCGGGGGCGAGAGGTAGGTCAAGATGTAAGTGACTGCGCGCGCCAAGGCGAAGCCCACGAAGAGGGTGCCCCACTGCTTATGCACCATGGTTGAGACCATGGAGGCTTGGTGGTGGGAGCTCATCATGAGGCCGAGGAGGAGGATGATGAGCGCTGGGAAAGGGTTCATGGAGAAGTTGTATGTCTTGGGTGGTGTCCATGGTTCGTCGCGGAGCTTCACGCTGCTGCTGGACGACGATGGGAAGAGGATGCTCGTGTTGAGCAGGTCTCTGATTCGCCGGGACTCGACTAGCATGCCGCATAGGCCGCCTCCCAAGAACATGATCGAGATGGAGACGTGTTCAAGATCTTGGGCGGACCATGCGCTTCCCCATGCTGACAGATGTTCCAGAAACACATTCGTGGATCCGTACAGGAAGATGACGAACGATTCCACGAATTCGGCCGAAGGGATTCTGGCTTTTCGAGCACTGACCACGCCGACTGGGGGCTTGATATTCCAAGCCCAGCCAAGTTCAGCGAAGCAGCCCATCCATCGGCCGAGGGTCAGAAGACCGTACCAGAAGAAGATGCCGCCTTTGATGAAGTGCGCAAGACCGTTGAAGATGTTATTTGCTCGCTGCAGCCATCTTGTTAGCCTTGCAGATTCCTAGACTTAATAAGTGAGACGTACGAATATGCCGCCGTAGACGACGACCCCCGTAGTGATTGCTAGAAATCCCAACAATAAAATCACACAGTTGATGATTTGGTACGCGGCATTCACAGCCTTCATCCCTTTTCTTGAGAACTTACTCGGCATACTTGAGAGAACCCGATTCATCGCGCTATTTCCAAGTAGACTACGCCTTTCAGTCATATCAACCTCGGAGTCGGCATGTTGTGGATCGTGAAAATCGTGCAGAGATCCATCTCCACAATCCGTTGTGCCAGACATCGAATTGTTTCGAGGTGTCTCGGGTGCTGTGCCGTGCCTAATGTCATCCGAATACCCGCCTTGCCCTTGTACGTATGTTTGTTGTATTCGATGATGCTGTGCCATTGCGTCTGCAGAGATCGGTATGGGTGCTACGGCGTGCGCGTTCCTATAACCTGGCCGGGAGGAATCCGCATAAAGCTTGACCACTGCCATAAAGCTCTGCGCAACCACGACCCATATTATGACCCACCCAAGCTTATGATGTGAATTGTTCTCGTAGAGATCTGGGGTGTTCTTGGTGTAAATCGTACTGAGAAGAAGAGCTACGCCGTTTATGCCGAGAAAGCTGAGCTGGACTAATACGGCAAGGCGCGATCGGGCAGCACTTAGAACGACACCTATAGAGAGTTAGGTCAGATCTCCAGGTTCTAGATGGTCGACTCACCAATAGGCAGGACGAAGAGCCAAGCTATTATCATAAGCCCTATATGCCCCAACAACAGCCCTGAGTACTCCGGGTGAGCGAAATAGCTTTGAGGCGACTGTGCGACTGTCATATTCGCCAGGCAAGTTGTAGAATTGGAGAAGTGGACACCTGTGCCAGAAGAATCTTTCATCGCCATAAAGTCATCATGGCCATGAGCAAATACTTCAGGCAGTACTCGCAGTAACAAAAGCGCCGCTATGAGATTCAGCTGAGATGTGTGAACCGTGGGCTCTAGGCAGAATGAGAGACTCTGTGCAATACTGCACAAAGAAAGCAAGCGTCACTCAAGCTAGGGATTTGAGTATATGAGATAGAAGGATTATTCAGGTGCTGATGGACGAGCCTTGCAGTAATGAGGTGGCACTGTTTGCGTTGTGGTTGTGGGCAAACGCTTTCAAGGCGGTAGGAGAACTCCCCAAGATATCATCACCAAGAGGAAGAAGCGGAAAGCCTGACAGGGAGCAAACGCATCTGAGCACATGATTCTGGGAGCGGACTTAGGATATGTCAGCGTATTGCAGCTGGGATATTTGATTTCCGATGCCATAAGCATTCGAGAAACTGCTTTGACATACACTCCGAAGAGAGCATAACCGTCAGCAACGGAACTTTAGAAGGCTTGTCTAGCGCGCCTCGGCTACAGTGACCGGGCTGCTGCGATAACGCCGATCACATGTCACCCATGCGACCACTTTCTCATCAGTCATGCTTTGCTCTTCCAATAATACTTGAAGGTCAAGGGATAGTGATCGCTGTTACCGGACAGCCGTTGTTGCCGCACTGTCGTTGGTATATGCCAAGGCGCAGCCGCCTCGGATTTTGGAAGTGGTTTCGGACCTCCCTTCAACTCCTACCGATTTCGCTTTTACGGCCACTGCAACACTTGCTCGGTCACAAGTCACACCATGGTCTGGAGGACAGAAATCTGACTCACAGAGCATCGGTGTCCGGTTGCATCCGAGGAGCTATGCCTCTGATTTATGCTTTGCGTATGCTTTGCTCATGTCAGCCCACCATTTTGAGACGGTGCCAGTCTCTGTCCGAACAGAGGATGCTGGAGACTGGCGTGCCAAAAAACCTCATCCCGTCTTGGCAAGCTTGCAAGCCCCCAGGTCCCAAGTGTGGAGGAACCTTCATTGCTCATTCAAAACCTTTGGCGCAGGCGACTAGTCAAGCATCATTGCCACAGCCATGCATCGCATTCGAAGTTGGCAAAGCATCCAAACTTATTACTAAGCTGACCCTGAGCATGCTGTGGCTCAAGGGTTGTCGTTCGGATACCGCGATACAATTTGTGGATCGAATGTTCCATAATTTGGCCACTGCAAACCACGATGCGGGAACCACGGTCTTCCTGCGATTTAGCCGGGGCGTTCATCAGCCATCGCACAGTCATAGCCGCTAGAAACTGCCAGCTTAGCGACGTCCAAGAACAGATGAGTAACAAAGGGGTTACTTTTAGTATGGCAGTCATCGCTCAGGAACGGAGGATCGCAAAGGATACTGTCGAAGGACCCCTTCATTTCTGCTGCATCACTAGTCAGCACCGAGCAAGTAAATCTAGGTACTATATTCTGTTCACAACAGCACTTACTGGGAAGCTTAAAGGGAGCATTGAAGTCATAATGAGCAAATTCCGGAAAGACCTCGAATCTCTTGTCAAACTCAAAGAGCTGGATGGATGGAGAACCATAAGCGCCTGAGGCCTGCGAGTATTGATCTTTCGTCAGTGATTACTGCTTCAAGCACACTCGACTCCCCGACCAGGGAACCCTACCATCAAATTCTTAAGCTGAATAAAGACGCTTGGCGCAGAAACAATAGCAATTCGAGTGGTTGCTGTTGCATCGCGAAGGAGTTCCTTCGCAAGCAACGTTGCTGTTTCGTCGCTGTACTGCGTGGACTGAGGGAGGATGAATTGAAGCAGTGCTTGGATTGGTTCATACCCAAAATTGACTTGCGTTCCAGTCTTCGCTGAACATGTTCATGGACAACGGAGCTTTTTGGCATTGCTGGCTTTCATCCAGCTCGAATTTCAGATCCTCAAAATTCTTCTCCTTTTGGTCTCTTTCAGCGTAGAAATCTTGCAAAGCTGCAAATGTAGCACTTGACAAAATGCTGAAGATCATCAGAGATCAAACGTGACCAGGAAGCGAAACATTCCGGAAGAGATTAGACCTACGGCATATCATCGTCCTCGGCGTGTCTGTCCATAGCCACAAGAATACTAATATTATGCGACTTACGCAGGTCATGCAGTAGCTGTCAGAACGAGAGAATGACATCAATTGTCGGAATAGTGTGATCGAAGCGGCAAAGCAAGACTGGGAAAAGGGGATGTCTCCCGGGTTAAGCGCGGATTTTAGGGCTGGCACTAGCGGCTTTTTGCCTCGTGAGAAAGAAGTTGGACGTTGACACATTGCGAACCATCGGCGCAAGAAGCAGAATGAGGAATGCTTTTATGTGAGCGTCTAATAGCGCACTTTTAATAAGCACACATGGAAAGATAGCACAATCTTCAAATAGCGCCGCTCCCGCCGCCCTTTAACTCCCAATGGCACCTACACTCCCTCAATTCAATCCGGCTCGGCTAAGGTCCTTCATCTTCAGGCTTCCGCTGCTCACCCGTGTCTTCCTCGTGGTGATTGCCTTATTTTGGATCTTGGAGCTTCAGAGCGCGTGGAATGTGGTACAATGGGGCGCGCTCATTCCGAAGGAGGTCAATCTCGGTACAAGTACGTACATACGGAAAGACTGTTTGCGGTATCCTGCCCGAGCCTCGAAGCTATGTTTGGTAACGCGGCGAGTACTAACGGACTTGTTCTGCGATTAGTGTACCGATTGAATACCTACCCTCTCATACACCTTGGCTTCCTACACGCGTTCCTCAACGCAATCGCACTCGTTCCCCTGATGGAGAGATTCGAGGCCGAGCACGGCACCTTGCTGACCGGCGCCATGTTCCTTGGTCGTAAGTCGTCCTAGTAGAATGTCTAAACTCGATTGCTAATTCTCGTCCTAGCCCTGTCGACTATTCCAGCTGGGGTTTACCTGTTGATTGAAAGAGTAGTATTGAGAGGGAACACTGCCGTCATGGGCGCAAGGTATCAAAGCACCCCACACACCAACTCCAATATCTGTTCTCTAATAATGTCCACAGCGTCTGGGTCTTTGTCCTCCTGGGTATTGAGGGCATCAAGACATTCAGAGCTAACCCTCATTTCACGTAGGTTGCCAGCTCGTCCACTGATTGAGAATGCTGACATTGCTCTTTCAGTATAAGCACATATAGGATTCCGACCTGGACTACACCGCTAGTGGTTCTTCTCTTCGTCACCGCCCTCGTACCTAACACCTCATTTCTTGGTCATCTTTGCAGCATAGCGACGGGTTACATATGTCAGTCATCCATTTTATAGCTCTGTTTCTTTGATCTTCGTGGTACCGAGTCTGACATCTTCAAAGACGGTTTGGGTTATCTGAAGATCCTAGCACCCCCAGAGAAAATCCTTCGCTGGATCGAAGGAAAACTCAACCTCCTTGGACGCCTTCCCCATTATGTGTCCATAGATCAGAAGACCTACGGTCGGTATGGCGTCTTGCCTACGACCAACACTCCTACAATGCCTGGAGCCGGCGAAGGATCGGTCCCCATGCCTTTCATGGGCGGCGGTGGCCATAGACTGGGTCCGTAAATTATAGACTGTAAGAATCGATTCTATCTTTTCTTCACGATGTGACCGTCTAAAGCTTGCGCGTTTCCCTCTAAAGCCGTGTTTGATCGCCGTGGCTTTCTCTGGCTGGCCTCATTTGGGGCGATCATTATGCTCTTGATCGTGATCTTGTCAACGTTCATATCAGCCTAAACTTTGCGTCAAAGTTTTGTGAGCACCGTTCTACATTTGAGACTTGCTCATCTTCTTACCTGCTGGCTTCCCCCTATCATAGATTGAGAGCGCAGAAGCTACGACCGACAGCCTCATATCCCCACCACTGGGCCTGAAAAGCTCTCTGTTCACTCTCCGTTCCCTATATCATTATATCCAACCCCAACAGTCCTAGCCTGAACGCTCTCCTTTGCGATCCAAATATCTTCACAGCTGATGGACTCTTCAGCATCAAGCACAGTCGCGTGTCCACCGCATCTGTCCCAATCACCCGCCATATAACGACCCCATATGCCAGCTTCCCCAACCAGAAACTCTCCTGCATCCACCAACGACAGTACCTCATGCGCCAAAAATGTCACAACCCCCGCGAACCCCTCAGACATCAAGATCGTCACTTTCTCCAAATACATCGTCGCCAGCACTCCAGCTCAACAACTCTTCTCCCAAATTACCTCACAAACACCGCGGCCGACCGCTTGTCCGGTCAGAAACGATCTCTGTGATACCGAACAGACTTACTACTGGCCTCTTCGTCGTCACCGCTTGGCCTCGCCACCCCACCGCCCTTTTCGACCGCCGCACGACCAGCCACTGCTCCCAGGACCCACCCACGACTGCTCTAACACCGCAGTCGCGCGTACCCACGCCACAGCCGCTCCCTTCGCCTAGAGCTCCTGCGCGGATGCGTAAGCTCTGGCTTTGGCGACTGGATTCGGGGCAGTAACGCACTGCGAGCAAGCTCGATGACCTGGGCTCCTCAAGTGGCAGATAGGTTAACTTTCAGCTGGGATCGGCAACCATGGATCGGTTGTAAGGAGCTGTGGTTGGGAGTAGGTCTCGGCCTAGTCGTAGGCATGATGTATTGGATGTTGTCGCGCTTGCCATACGACAAGCGGGTGTTGTATGCTGAAGCCTTTTAATCGGGGTCGGTGAGATGACCAGCTTAGTTGGAGCCATGGGAAGAAAACCGGGCATCTTCTAGCCTCGCCTCCTCCATTGCTTCTGGTACGACTACCATGACTCCGTACCAAGTTCTTTGTCTCCAATGAGCCTCCAAAACAGGTACCGCTCTCGATAGACAAACATAATACCTACCGCTTCCCATCGCAAACTCCCTACTCCCTACTCCCTCCAACCCTCCGCCACACTCTCCTATCCACAACTACCCATTCCCGCCTCTCCCTCATACACAAAACCGCCCATATCCATCTCCCTCCCCACAACCACAACCCAAAACCCCAAAAGCGCCCCACCCTCCTCCATCCACACACCCACATATCCGAACCCCTCAACCTCCCTCCCAAACCAGAAAAAGAGAACCAGTGCAGGACCGGCCGCAGACTATTTATCTAGAGTCCGAGATGAGAGGAAGTAGTTGTAAATATGGTTATTAGATTTTTTGTTGATAATGATGGTTTTGGAGTAGTGGTGTAGATTTTTGGAAGTTTTGGGATTTGTGAGAGGGGGAGAGGAGGGGGATTGCCTCTGGCTGTGGGGTTGTTGTGGGGGTGGTTGTTGGTTCTAGCTGCTGGGAGTGGGTGGTTGAGAGTTGGTGCATATGCCTTTGTCGATTGACATCTGAAGAGCGAGTGCACCGTGCTTGTTGGCCATGCACGCATCGAGCAAAGGAATGTTGTACCGTGCGATATGTGCCAACATACCCAAAGTCTCCTCTACCGAATCCTCGACCGAGCCAACGCCGTCGATCATAGGCGGTACTAGAGAAGAGAAGAGCCTGGGTCGTCATGAGGACTGTGGACTTTGACTGGAGGCCTCATCCAAATAGAGGATCAGTATCTGGAGAAGCATTGTGTGGCTATCGGGATCACGGACGTGCTTTCGAAACCAACTAATGAGGTTTTCGGCCCTTGCTTCGGTTTTCAACCAATCCTTTCGCTTCGGCGTTCTTTGACATGGGGATATACTGCGCGCTGATAGGAGATAGATATAGATAAGAGCCATGAAGGGGATCGAACCTACGAGAGAGATAGGGTGCTGGGAGGTACTTCGGCATACAGATCGCCTTGTCCTGTATGCTCGTATAAATGAAATTGTCCTTCGAGTGGTATCGTCGCTTCCATATGCATGCTGTCGTCAGGTCCTCCCTTTAGAAAAAAAACTTCCGCAGCTCTTCCCCACCATTTCCCTTCCACTGAAACCCTGTTCCCTCCGTCTCTCCTAAGGTTTAGGAATATGTATCGTCCGACTAACCATCGCACACCCCCACCCCACAAAAACCCCCACAACCGGATGCACCTCCACCACCGTCCCCTCCGCCCAGCTCCCCCCAATCACCCCATACTCCCCGCCATTCACCTTCCCCTGCCCCACCAGCGTCGCCATCGCAGCAACGATCGCCAAGCTTGTCGGTATGGGTGTTCCTTCGAAGTACTTGCTTTTCCCGGTGGAGTCTTTGGGGAGGGCGGAGACGGTGACGTTGAAGCGCGCGAGGCGGGTGAGGCCGCAGAGGACGAAGAAGGAGAGGAGGAGCGTGTCGATGGGGGTGCGCAGGCCGAGGGCGAAGGCGCAGACGGCGGGGGCGACGCCGAAGGAGATCTGTGGGTGGGGAGGAGGAAGTTAGTTGAGGCTCGTGTTTGGTGACATGGATCTTCAAGTCGCTCCGCATGCTGTGTCATGGGCTGGAGCAATGTGGCCGCGTACTGGGCAGTGACTGTGTAGGTGAAGCTCGGCCGTGGATCGACGTACCAAATCCGCCAAGGAATCCAGCTCCTGCCCCATCAGACTGCTCTTCCCTCTCCACCTCGCGACCTTCCCATCCATGAAGTCGAAGAAAAGTCCAAACGGCATAAAAGCGAGCGCTGCCCATATGGGGCCGTAGGCGTCTGCAGGGCCGAGGCAGTACCGCATGGAGCTGAGGATAGACATGAAGCCGCAAAAGCCTGGTGATGCTTCGTTAGAGACAGATCGATACTGATGTGGAGCGTGGAGGCGGACCGTTCATTTCAGTGATCAGGTCGGCGAGGTGAAGAGCTCTGAGTGCAGGGCGTCAGTGCGTCCATTGGAGTGGTTCGCTGGAGGAGCGGGTACTTGATCATGGAGAAGTGGCCGGCGTCGGAGGCAAGGAGCCGTTTTTGCTTCTCTTCGCCTGGAGTGTGTGTCAGTAGAGAGCGCAATTGAAGGTATTCGAGAAACGTACTACCCTGGGAGAATGCTGTTGAAGGCTGCTTTCCCGCGCCGCCATTGGCGGTATTGGCTCGTAGAGACATGGCTGCTCAGCTTGCTGAGCTTCGTCTGGCAATTCAGTATACTGCAAAGGTAAAATCTGATAGGTACTAGAGTGTGCGTCTTATGACACAGGGTGCATTGTAGTGGTAGCTCTGATGGGATATCAAACATGGATTTTTGGGAGCTTTGGAACGTCACTAGCCTCATAGTCACGTGGTATGAGAGGTGAACATCGGATGATAGGACTTGATAACGAAACAACGCTTCACCCATAAGCCTCAGAAAGGATACCTACATATAACTACATCAACGATTTTCCAGCATCCGTCTATACCATCCTACTTTCCATCAATTTGACCTAAAGCAGGCGGGAATGCTTCAAGGTCTGGGCAACATTTAGGTGGGAATAATGATGGAATTATCTTGTGATGTAGAGCCTAAAATGTTTGGAATCCTCTACCATCTTTTCCGTCTATCTCACCGTCTACCGATGTCATCCGAACCGCTGTGTTTTCGAGGACAAATTGCTGGATCATACAGCCCGACGAGGCAGCTATGTATGCCAGCAGTTTCTTCAGCTTCATACTCAAACACTACACAGATGTTTCGCTTGTGCATGAGAAGTTGGAAGATTGTAGTGCGTCACGATCGTGTCGAACTAGAAGCTACAGCTCATAAGGTCAAAAGCTGGGCCTTGACCCTTCGTGTCACACGTTACCACATAAACGCCGAATCCCCAGGCACAAATACATTGGTTGAAGAGTTTTGAATTGTTCGAGAGAACTAGAATATTGTAGGTATCGTGTTGGAGGGCTGATATGAGTGGTTACCGATTGTCCGGGTTTGTTACCTGGGTATTGGATTAGCGTTGTTGAGAGAAATGTGCGTAAGAATGATGGTAGCGTACCTGCAAGATTCTTCTCGAGTAATCTTGGTTGTCTGCAATACTTCCATCGCTCTGCCGCCTTTGCATCATCACTGATGGCTCAAGTCTCGAATCGGACATCGAGGCGGCACTCGAAGGTAGGTTGTGGTTTCTGAACGGGTTCTCGGCGTTCTGGTTGAGTTCCTCTTCCCTAGCTCTCCTTCGATGCCGAAGGAAGAAGAAAAGACCTCCTGCGATAGCACCAACAACAGCCACACCAACAATCGCTCCAGCAGCAATAGCCCCTTTGGGCGGACCCCCGGCGGATGACCCTGACGCTGTCGCTGTTGCCGCATTGCTTTGACCAGGCGCGGTGATCACGACGGTACTTGTAGGGCCGATAAGCGAGGGAGATCCGCTCTGAGTTGTGTCTGGAGCAGGTGCTGCGTTCGGTTTTGGCGAAGGCGAAGGCGATGAAGGATCGCTAGGAGTTGGCTTAGCGGTGGAGGTACTAGATGAGTCGCTGGAAGATGAGGTTGCAGCAGCGGATGGCTTTATGTTGGATACGGCATTGTCAACCCCAGTGAGCTGGACGGACCAAAAGCCTTGACCACCACCTATCAAACAGTCAGCATCTGTCCTCGACTTCCTGGATATCCAGAGTACGTACAGTTCATCTTGCCGTATCCGAAGCATGGAATACTGCATTGCGAATCGGATGCTTTACTGCTAGCGAGTGGTAGTTGATCGCCACAGAAGCAATTGGAGCCACCCGTTGTAGCCATCACGGGCTTGTTGAGCTTCACACATGTATCCTGGCAATATCCTGGCGATTGCCATGTGTAGGAACCTTGGTCTGCTAACGGTTTCGATGAGGAATAACAGCCATTATAGGTCAAAGGTCTTAGTCCCGATGTCGCTGTTCCGGGAGCCTGCGCTGATGTCGGAGCGAAAGCGAAGTAGAGAGATATCGCCGTAACTACGGCCTTGGGGATCAATCGTACCATGGTGTGAATTTAGGTATGGTAGGGACCTTCCGTTGGGAAGGCCAGGGGTTTCTTAATATTACAGATCACTAATAACATTCAGGTCAGCTCTAAAGGCTTTCGAGTGATAAGATCGGACTTGATGTCACCAGGAGGATATTGCCAATGTACCTTTGTTGCTGTACTGAGCCGCACGGGTCAAAAAGTGGGTCTGGTTCCTTTGTTTGCGTTACCCAGAGTCACGAGACCTTCGAGTCAATGACGACGAAGACGACAATCAACAAAGATGTCGCTGCCTGGGGTTGTGAGGCTACCTGCGGGTTGTTGATGAAAGATGTGAAATGGCTCTTTAGCGGAGAGCGTCCTGTTGCCGATGTTGCTTCCGATGCCAGCTTGTACCGCTGAACCGTATCCAATCTTGGAGAACTGCCAGCAGCCTCTTATTGTCTCCACGAATGATACGAATATTGCAGAATAGTAGGAGGAAGTGTCGTCGCGGTTGGTCGACCGTGTCCTTGATTGGAATGTACTCGTTGTTTCAAATAGTCGCTCGTGCACCCCTAGAAAAGACTGGTGTAGCGAGCAGAAGTGTTGCGGGTATAAGAAGCAGGGAGTGACTTTAGTGTGCCATGGAAAGCGAACGTGATGACTGTGACTGATCCGTCATAACCCCAGATACAATGTAGGTCCCACCGTCGCAGAAAGGGAAGATGACAGCGAAAAGTGAAGTGGTGAAGGCAAGTACAGCATTGAAGCCACTTGAAGCTATTTCAAGGCGCTAAGCTTGTCTTCATCTCGCTTCTGGGTCTAGAAGAGGTCTAGTCAGGAACCCGCTCGACTTCTGTGGCGTCAGCGAATCAGATGAACCCAAGCAAATCATGCACAAATAGAACTCAAGCCGCATTTGCGCAATGGGTACGAACAAGCCGTGCAATCGTAAAGTAGGCAAAGCTTCACGGAGTTTTTGGGTTAAGATGGTGGAGCACAATGTCGAATGCTCGTTGGTTGAGTATGCAATCCAGAACAACTGGCCTGCACATAGCAAAAGGGATTCAAGTCAACAACAATCACCAGAACAGAACCGAGCGTTGAATCGCACGGCTACACTAGGCTTCCTTGATAAGCTAGTCAGAATGAAGGTTGCCAGAGAAATTCGAGTCAAGATATTGTGTTCTTATTTTCTGGCCTACTGCGCACCAATGGAGTCCAGCTGTTGCTGCTTAACTATTGTTCCTTGAGACGCTACTAGCAAGCTGCAGGCATCCGACTGTGAATTGAAGATTCGACAGAGCGCCACTCTCTCCGTACTGCCGCACAGCCAATGTCTTAGATCTCTAGTACTAGGTACAGGTTTGCCAGATTTTCTAACGCAATGAATCGAGTTACTATGCAACGACAATGCCCGAGTATACGCGACATAAGCAAGTACATAACGTATCATACATCGATCACCTATAGTACCGCGGCTCGTCGAAGACGTGGTAAGCATGGCCTCGAACACCCTGGCCTCGGAACATGGCAGGGAAGCGCAAGCCCTCAGGGACCTCACTCTCGTTGATTAGTTCATCCGTCCCCTCAGGCTGACCCACTACAAATTTGCCCACTTGTAGCTCTGTATCGGTGATCGTGGACCGGCTGACCCTTGCATATCCCGTCCTCTTGAGGCCCTTGTACAGTATGTATTCGCACCAGCGGTCCCAATCAGTCGAATCAATATCTCTCATCCCACTTTTGTCTCCAACATAGGTGTTGTAGTTGCCTTCCCCGGGCTTGGTGATGAGGTAGCTCAGCAGAATCGTTGGCCTCGGAGATTCGCGCATCAACATGCTCAGATATTCTGATTGTAGCCTTCGGTCTTCCGGGTCTTCTTCCTGTCCGGAGTGGAAGACAAGAACATCGATATGCTCCCCATAAGCATCAATGGTCGCGTGGATCGCCGGAGCGAGCTCGCCAACCGGTGAAGGCAGCAAATGGTGAGTAGAGTTGAGGATGGGAAATTTGGATAAAAGCGCCGCACCCCATGTATGCTTGTTCGGTCCCGGGCCAGCATCAACATACATGCCCAAATTCTCTGCGATATATTGGGTAGTATCGCGGTTGCCCATGATGATTCTCTGTAAATCGGTCTCGAGGAATCCAATGACATCGACTTCCAATTCTTTGATCAGGTCCCGTATCCTGCGCTCAGAAGACCACATGTCGTTGTCCAGTGAAAAGTGAATCGTCCAGATTCCGGCAGTGATGACTTTGTCATCTTTGTGGTAAGGGGTGTAGTCATTTGTTGGGAAACGCAGATAAGATATGGCAATGGCAAATAGTTCCAGAACCGCAACGATATAAATATAGTACGACAGCAGCCGGTTCGGACCTTTCTTGCTGAGCTTGTGTCGAGTCTTCAGACGGCTTTCGGTCTTAGGTACCGCATACATACCCACTCCAACCAGGAGGGCCATGGCCGCCATGATCCAGTCGGTGTGCTCCCGCAAATACGGCCCTCCTGGAACAAATGCGTACGCGACTACCCAAACGTGGGCCAAAACGAGCAGGTTGTAGAACAGGAAACCCAGACCGAAGCTAAATGGACCGTTACGAACAGCTGAGCTGATCAAGACAGGGGCTGCGGCCATCAATGAGGTAGCGAGCAACAGCGCACCGGAGTAACCCGTCCAGTTGCTGAACCCGGTGACAAGGAATGCCCCAAGGCCAATCGATACGAAGTGTACCCAATTGGTGACAGACTCTTGGAAAAGGATGCCAACGACCACACCAAGTCCCATTGCGAGAAGGGTCAGAACGCCGTTTGCCGCAATGGGGCCTCGCACCGGGAAACCTTCCCAAACCCATAGGATCATTGTGCTTGAATCAGATAGAAGTGAGTGCATGCCGAAGAACAGACCGGCCAGGCCCAGACCCGCAAGCACTGGCGATTCAGCACCCTTAGCTTCTTGTCCACCGCGGCTTTCGGTGACTTGTCGAGTGGACCGCAAAACGGCTACAATTGCCAGGGCGAAACCAAGCTTATTCCAACCTCCGTTCTCTCCGTGCATAATAGGCCAAACTGGGTTGTTAGTGTGAAAGGCAAACTTGGCGATGCTCGACAGAATGAGTCCGATACTCCAAGCCAATACTCTAGCTTCCAAACGAGGCAGCTGAGACCTCTCTGCATACCATGTAGCTGGCCACGCAAGGCAAACCATAGTGATACTAAAGCCCACAACTAATAGACGGTACTCGGGTGTCTTCACGGTGTACGCTAGCAACCCTGAGAGCGAAAGCAAATGGACAAGGCGGAGGTTTTTGATGATCATGGGACGGATAGACCGAGAGCATAGTAGCAAAGGTGATATGGTGCACATGACCACAATTTCCCATCCTGAGATGCCCATATGCCAAAGCGGAAAATCTGATGAAAGTCAATGATCCTAATGGAAACCTCCTTTGAGTGGGACATACACCATACGATCAACCCCAGCGAAGTGAGCATTGACCAGAATACGAACTACAGCATTTGTTAGCAATTTGCAGGAGCCCCGAAGTGCAAAAGCGGGACCGACTCCATTGTACACGTCGGCCGCAGCGTCGAAAGCTTCCGCCCAGGACAGCCCGGATCCGAATATTCTGCCAATAGGTTTATCCTTTCTGATTACGAGTTAGCCCCATGACCTGTATCAGTTCTACGTTGACATCTCACTCTTTCTCGAGTATAGCATTCCCGATTGGCTGGTTGTTCCTACGAAAACGCCTTGTCAGTCTTTGCCCAAGGCATCGGGCTCATTGATCCGTACTTTGCTCATTTCGGAAGCCAGTTCACATACCCTCTGCTAGACCCTTTGACATCTCTGATCTGCAACTCAAATCCTTCGAAGTCTAGTGCAGTTACAGCGTCGAAACCCACATCGAAGAGTATCAACGCCCACTCAAAGAATGCGTAGGTGGTGTAGGCTAGGGCTGTCAGTCGATGCTCGTAAGGTGTATAAATGGTCAAACTTACCTCCAGGTACTTTGTGGACCTTGTGCTGGATGAAGAAATATATCAGTGGTACTAGAGTACCGAAGAATAATGATGCAAATCTCTTTCTCCATTTGATCGCCGTAGGGTTGTTGGGGCTCAGCGCCAGACAGCCTAGCGTCCATGGCAGGGTAGCCACCAGGTAGGATATCATGAAGATGTCATGCCAGTTGTGATCATCCGTTGAGGTAACATAAGTCCAGCCACCGCATGTAATTGTACGGAATATACCTGTGCCGGCCATAATCTTCGGGAGCGCTGAGTCGGAACGTGCTGTGAGGATGTACCAGAGGAAAACGAGGGCAAAGCGAGGTCCTAATCACACATGTCAGTGTCTGGACCTAGCTCGCGGCGACATGTACCGCACCTGAGGTGATTGCAATGAACAGCTGGAATATTGAGCGCTCTGGATATCGATCACCAATGGTAGCAGAGACGGAGGGAAACCATTCTTGGGGATAACCCTAGGAGCTTTGTCAGACAATTCGAAGAGAGCGGATCAAGCTCTTACATAGTATTCGTTCTGTACAATTTTGTCGTAGTGGAGGTACAAGCCCGTTGCGAGCGCCCCCAAGAAAGCTGTGTATGCGACCACAGTATGGGTCCAAGATACCCATTTACCAGACACAGCTACCACCAATTCGCCGTCCCTATATTTAGGGGCCATTGCGCGCAGGACAGCTCGGGCACACTATCGCTCTCTTCGGTGAAACATGATTGCTGAGGAGTATGGCGAAGAACAGTATTGACCGCCCCTGGAAAGAACATAAGACCCCTGAGGCTTTGAATGTGTTTACAGCGGTTTTTGGTAGCCGGCGCACAGACCAACTGCGCCTTAACTCCGACGACCGAGCAACCCACCAAAACTCTCGCTTCTTTCAAGCCATCGGATTGTACCTTATTTTGCTATTCGTACTTGTTTCCGTTTAGCAGATTATACTTACAGATGGCCGGTGCAAGCGATAAAGCTCGCTTCTACCTTGAGCAGTCAGTCCCGGAGCTGCAGGATTTGCAAAGGAAGAAGATCTTTACAGAAGTACCTCCTTATGTTATCACGGATGAAGCGCACGAATCTAACGACTTGAATAGCAAGAAATCCAATCAATTGCCAGAAAGCGCTCCGACTTCGAACATAAGCTTAATGCGCGGGGTTCGCAACCGTCTGATTACGCTCGATATGCGGAATATGAAATCAATCTCGAGTCTTTGCGGCGGAAGCGCGTGAAGAGGATGGGTCTGAAACGAACAGGTCATGCAGGTCAAAGACGTATATTCTTTGTCTTAGACCGGGCCACGCGGAAGTTTCCCGGCGACATCGGTCTGTGGATGCAGTACATTGAATTCGCTAGAAGACAGAAAGCCAATAAGAAGTTGTCCCAGATTTTGACCAACTTGCTCCGGCTTCACCCTACGAAACCTGCGCTATGGATCTACGCCGCCAAATACACACTGGAGGAAAAGTCCGACATAACAGAAGCAAGAAGCTATATG
>JAABUJ010003896.1_pt1 | contig 16241 bp, 11 predicted proteins | sample 5559131 | NCBI WGS metagenome assembly JAABUJ01 (sample SAMN10711875, study PRJNA513366) | rock metagenome | isolation source: Antarctica rocks | place: Antarctica: Victoria Land, Mt New Zealand nord | collected 2016-01-07 | reverse complement strand
ACAGATGAGCCGGGGGGGAGTGACATGATATTGGCTGACGCGGGCGGCAAGAAGCGCATACTCAACCCGTCACCTGCCGTCAGCGTGAGTCAGTGTCTCCTCTGTATCAGAGGGAGGCACTCTGTTTTTCTGACGCCGTGTGTATAATGAAGGCAGAGAGTGTTGCGCCCCATCCAGACAAAGCGTCAGCCATAGGAGGAAGAGATGTCTTTACAACAACCGCCGCGTTACTCCGCTGAGGAGACCGCCCGGCGGGGTGACGAGATTTACGAGCAGAGGGTGCGCCCACTGGTGGAACGGGGCAACGAAGGCAAAGTTGTCGCCATAGACATTGAGACGGGGGACTACGTGCTCGCCGACGATGCTTTGGCGGCTTCCGACCAACTGCTTACCCGGCGCCATGACGCCGAGATATGGTGTGTGCGGGTCGGCTACCGCGCCCTGCACCGGATTGGCTGACACTCGATCAAATATTCTTGAAGTGTGGGAGAGAGCATGATAACAGGCACAGTGAACGCGACCCGCGAGGCAGTTGTCATCCTGCGAGTGCGTGGGCCGGGCGAGCAGGAGCAGGACATCCGGGCCGTCATTGATACTGGCTTCACAGGCTTCCTGACACTCCCGCCTTCCATCGTCACTACGCTGGGCCTTGTTCGTATTAGTCGCGGGCGGGCCATCCTCGCGAACGGCGCAGAGGAACTGTTCGACATCTATCGCGGGACGGTTCTCTGGGATGGACAGCCACGAATTGTGGAGACAGAGGCGGCGGACACAGACCCGCTCGTCGGGATGTCAATGCTTTACGGCTACAAACTTCAAGTTGAGGCCATAGACGGCGGAACTGTCACCATTGAGGCCCTGCCCTGAGCAATCCTACCGCCCGGTGGTTGAACGCCAAGCTGCACCCGAAGCCACCCGCACCCGCTTTGTCGTTATAAAGGGCTTATCGGCGGACAGGGAAGGTACGGCTGAGTTTGGCGGTTGGCTTACTTGGCAGGCGGCGCGGGTGAGATAGGGCGCTAGACTGCCTCCCCATTCGCTTTGCGGTCAGCAACGGTCAGTTGAAGAAAATCCCTGTCCCCTGTGTATAATATTTGTAAGAGAGCATGGGGAGGCGCAGCATGGTTGTTGCCGCAGAAAGAGTTGGCAAAGAAGAGATCGCTCGGCGGGGAGATGAGATTTATGAAAAAAGCATCAGCCCCATCCTGAGAGCCGAGGATGCAGGCCGCTATGCCGTCATAGTAAGCACAGGCGGATTGATGGCAGCGGACTGCAACTCAGCCCACAAGGCGCTTGCCTACACTCCAGCCAAAGAAAGCGAAACTTGCCATGTTCACTGTGAAGGGTTCCCCTCTGCGCTTATCTGCTGCCGTCGGCCTTGTGCTTGCGGGCATCAGCGCCGGCTGCGGCGGCTCCACCAACAGCCAAAATGCCACAAACACCACCCTGACGGGAAACTACGGAGGCACAAGCACCGGCACAAGTCGAACGCCTGCTACCTTGCAGCTCACGGCGAGCGGAGGACAGCTCATTCTGCCCTGCGACAACGGCGACCGGTTCAATCAGCCCCTTGTCACTGATGCAAGCGGACACTTCAGCATCACCGGGACAGCTTATTCAGGGTATCCCATTCCCGTGCTTGCTGGCTCTGTGCCTGTACCCGAAACGGTGGTTCTCTCTGGAACCGCAAATGGCGACACCCTCACCATGACCCTGACGGACAAGGCTACGCAGCAGACAGTGGATACCTACACTGTAGTCAAAGGAAAGAACGCGCCGCCGTCTGACGGGGGATGTCTGGGTTAGCACTCGCTGCGGCTGAGGCTTCCTTTAAGCCATCGCGCCTTCGGTTCAGGAAGCACGGCAAGGTCACTGCCGCACAGCCACCCCGGCGATGTCGCGGCGGAAGGGAGGCAGCGTGATGCGCAGGCCGGTCGCCGTTGCTGTCACACGGCTGGCAGGAAGCGGCTTGCCATTCGCAATATCCCACAACTGCACACGGTACGCGCCGGGCAGGAGCGTGGAAAAAGCAATCTCTGCCCCCGCCACCGTGTCAGGCGCACCCGGACGCGCATACGCCCAGAACACGGCACTGTGGTTTGTGCCCCGCGCCAATGCCGCAACCGGCGGCGCATAATGCGTCACGACAACCCGGCTGAGCACAAACCAATCCGCGCCTGTGTTGAAGACGCCCACCTGATGCACGCCTGGGGGGACTTGGACACTGAGGTTCTGCCCGGCCTCATGGTCTTTAGGGGCGGCGGCGAAGTCATGCTCTGCGCCGGGCTGACCATCCAGCATCAAGGCCGGGTGCGCACCCCCAGCGGCGACTGTGCCCATCTCCAGGCGAAACTCCGTAGGCTGCGTGCAGGTAAGGGAAAAGACAAGGGGCCGGGGCAGCAGGTCGCGGTGGCTGCGGCCCTGCACATAAGACGATACGCCGGACAAGTTTGGCGTCGCGCCCCCTGGCGCAAGGGCGATTGCCGTGCGCGTGGTCGGCCCCCACCCGTCCGGCGGCGCAAATGACAGGTCGGCCAAGGCCCCTGGCGCGCTCAGGGTAGGCGTCAATGCGCTTTGGCTGGGCACACTTGGCACGTGGAGCGTGCGCAGGAAGGCGGTGGCGGAGCGGAACTCCGGCCACCACTGGTTTTTCACCACGGCATCGCCATACCAGAACTGCCCGGCCCCCGCAGTCGGCGTCATCATCCCTGCCCAAAGGCCGTTGTGCAGAAACGCCAGCTTGTCGGCAAGCGACGCACTGTCGCTGTACCCCCATTCGCCCACAAAGACGGGCACAGCGGCCTGGGGCCGGAGGGCGGCAAAGTAGGACACCATGTCCGGCGGGTAAGCGTGTATCTGGTCGTAGTCCAGGCCAATCTGGGCCAGCGGCGTGCCTGGCTCGCTGTTGCTGGTGGTAACCAGGTGGTGGTTGGTGTCCAGCGAGCGGATATAAGCGGCCATTTCCTTGTGCCAGGCGACGACATCAGCAAAGTGGGTCTGCGCCTCGCCAATGTTTTGCACTTCATTGAACAATTCAAAAGACAGCAAGTGAGTGGAATAGCCCCAGCGGGCGACAATATACCGATACTTGGCGCGGGTCAGACGCCGTGCCTCGGCATCCGTGAAGAAGTCATCGGGGGCATGCAGGAAGCCGCCGTTGGCAGTGTTCCAGGGGTTGTCTGCCCAGTTGGAGTCGGTCTTCGCGGTGTACTGGCCGTGGTGCTGCAAGGTCATCTGAACATACACGTTGTTTTGGGCAGCAGCGTCAAAGATGGCGTCCCACTTGCGGGCCACGTCCATCAGCAAGTCGCCGCGCCTGGGATTATTGACTTTGTCCTGCGCCCAGTCCAGGTTCTTGCCGTCCCAATGGTTCGTCCAGATGCGCGCCCAGTTCATTCCGCTGCCGCCCATCGTGCGAAGAAGCTGCGGATAGGCAGGCTCATCGCCGCCGGTCCAGGCCACGTCCATGCCGAGCGGGTAGTACGGCAGGCCGTTATCCAGAACGAAGTGCGGGGCGGGCTGCGGCTGGGCATGCACAAAGCCCGCGTCCTGGCTTGCCACGCACCGAAACTCGCCCGGCGCAAGGCCAAGAGTGTCGGTTGATTTGCCATCGCGCAGGACGCGCAGCGTGTACCTTCCCACAATGGGCGGCGCATAGCGCACGCGCCAACGGTCGCCGTCCCAGAATGCAGGCACGACAGCATGCAGTTTGTTTGGCCCTTCAAAGGCAGCCTGAATGTCGTTATCTTGTGGGTCAAAGGGATTGCCTGTTTGGTGCGTCAGTGTCCAGGACGCTTCAAACTTGCCATAGCGCGGCACTGTGACTTTGCCGGCGACTAACAAAGAATGGGTGATCTGCCGCCGATCAGCGACAGGGCGGACAGCCTGCCTGGGGATGCCCTGTGCATTGGCAGGGCCAGCACTCACGAAAGCGCCTAATGGGAGAAGCGTCAGCGGCAAAAGGATTAATGGGAAGAATAAGCGTTTCATGGCAGCATTTCCTTAAGCAAGGCGCTACGGCTTTGCAGGCCTCAGCGTTTCTTGGGTGATGACAGACGGCTCCTGATAAACGCGCTTTAGGGCATCAGCGGTCATCTTGTGCGGGCCGACATCGCCTGTCCATGACACAAAGTAGGCCCACCGAACGCCATAGCGCTGCATCTTGTCCACATCCGGCACGCCGCCGAACTCGGTGAGGGCAAGCAGTTTGCGCCTGCCATGCTGCCTCAGCATAGTTTCCCAGGTGCTGCTCAGCGGGTCGGCCACATCGGACGGATAAGCATCCACGCCGACAATATCCACCACGTCATCACCGGGGTACCAGGCAGGGCTGAGCGACTGCGTATCGGAGTAAACCCATATTAAATTATGCAGATGGTGGACATGGGTCAGCCGGTCGTGCATCAGCCGCCAAAGCTGCTTGAATGGCTGCGGGCCGTGCGCGCCCCACCAAAACCAGCCGCCTTCGGCCTCGTGCAGGGGACGCCACAAAACCGGCACACCGGCATCGGAGAACTTCTGAAGCTGCACGGCAATTGCATCAATGTCGCGCAGCAGCAGGGCATACTCCGGCGAATGCGGGTCTGCCAGCGCCCGCTGAACGTTAAACGTGGTCGCATTGGCGTTGAAGCCTTTGTACCAAGCCTCGTCTGTAGGCTTGCCGTCAACAAGAGCGTTTTTATTGTCAATCAAGCCCGCAGGCGCGTTCCAGTGCCAGGACAGCGTGACGATCTGCCCGGCTTTGGCGGCCTGGATCAAACGCTCGCTTTCGTTCTTGGGGTCAGACCCATGGGCGAGGCGCGACGGCGAGTATTCAATCAAATCACCGCCCATAATTGCGGGCGTTCTTTTGGTTGTTGTCTGCACATACCGAGTGTCATCGGTGTCGTACTGGCCGGACAGGGTTTTGGTGCCGTAGGCAGACGCTACCGTGCGCAGCAGAGCACGGGCTTGCGGCGTGGCCTGCATGTCGGATGGTGTGAGCGGCGGCGCTTTGAGGGCTGGAGCAGCGATGGTGGGAGCCAGGTCTATGGCATCAATGTCGTAGTAGCCCCACCCTTTTTCAATAGACACGGTATTGGCCCCACTTTGGAGTTCCACCTGCCCGGCGGGCTGGTCGGCCCACGCGCCATTGGTGGCTGCGAACATGCCTGACAGCCGCGAGCCGTTGACCACAAGGTCGTAGCCTTTGACCCCATACGGCGTGGCGTAGCGAATGACGACACGATATAATCCGGCGCGGGCATGCGGGATCGCCCAGACGGCTTTGGCCCCGTCGGTTTGGAACTCGCCCGCGTAGCCGCTGCCCGTGAAGCCGGGAAGCTTAGTCTGCACGGTGCAGCCAGTCAGCGCGGCCTTGTCTGCTGTCAGGTGAACAGCATTTGGAGGCGAGAGAGTGTTGGACGACGGGGCGGGCACTGTCTCACTTAGCGCGGGCACAGAGGCGGTTTGCACGGGAGCGATGTAAGCGCAGCCTGCGGCAAGCGCTGTCCCTAGAAGCAGCAGAGGAATGTGTTTCATGAGAGATGGGAACAAAGAGCAGGCGCGCGTCGGCAATGGCAGCACGCCCGCAAAATGGCAGATAGCGAGGCTGCGCCGTCAGTTCTAAACTTTCCGGCAGAGCAAGGCTGGCAGATTGGTTCCACTAGCGTCCGGCGGGTGGTGGAGAACCCGCCGCTGGAGGCGGCGGCCCACCGGCATGGCTTTTCTGAAATGCGGCAAACTTCTGGGCGTCACGCGCCTCGGCTGCGGGGTCGGGCGTGCCTTTGAACGTTTGTTTTTCGCTGGCTGTGGCTCCTTGATTTGAGTGGCTGCAGCCGGCCATGCTAAGGGCCGCGAGGGCAATGAATGTCAATTTGGTATGGCTTGATCGTGTCATGTTCTTGTTTATATCAGTTGGTAATAGGAGATTGCCTCCGCCCGGCAGGGCGGAGGCGGTGAAAACACAGTGCGGAAACTTAGGGCGATGTGCGCAGGGCATCCCACATGTTTCCCGCCTCCGCGTTGCAGCATGCGCCGTACGGGTCGCCAGCGGGAATAGTGGACGCAGGTCGCATGGACTTTGCGTGGCCGTCCGCAAACAAGAAGTTGCCGAAGTCGGTGTGGGGCGAGGAGACGGCTCCATTCAGCCCATTGGGCCAGGTCGCGGCGGCACTGTTGCGCAAGTCAGGAATGTTCGTGCCGCCGAAGTAGTTGGTGAACATGTTGAACCAGCTGCTCGCGGCGGTGCTGGGGGTGCCATTAGCTGAGCCATAAGCGGGGTTTTTTGTTATGTCCCCATTGAGCTTTTCGGCAAGGCTGATGGTGGAAGCGGGGAAATTAATCTGCGCATCAGACCGCGGCTGCTCGTTGGCGAACGACCCCGCTCCCCCGCCGGCGGGTACATCATACCAGGTAAACAAACCCTCGAAGGCGTGGTCAGGAGAGCCGCCCGTGTACCTCACATACGCATTAGCGCCGAAAGAGATCGGCGCGCCCACGTAACTAGGCGTATAGCCGTTCTGCGCATCATCCGGGCAGCGGTAGACGCCCAGCGACTTGACATACGGCAGTATCTCTACGGGCCAGTTGGCATCCTGGCTGAAGCCGGAGCTGCCGATGGGGTACTTCTCGTCGTAATCCTGGATATACTGGAGGACGGACAGGCCAAGCTGCTTCATGTCAGACAGGCACGTTGTCTGCCGCGCCTTTTCTCGCGCCTTCGCGAAAACAGGAAACAGGATTGCCGCAAGGATCGCGATAATAGCGATGACGACGAGCAATTCAATCAGCGTGAACGCTTTGTTGCGTTGCATGGGAACTACCTCTTTCTTTACAATATCTTTACTGACCGGATGAGGAAAGGCGGCGGCACGATTGCCGCTCGATGAGTGAAACCGGAACTTGTATGGTAATGGGTGGAATGGCTTCGGGTGAATTGTCTTTTGCCTGAAGGCGCGTCTGCAAGCGGTTTACTGCGAGGCGTCCTATCAGCTCTTTGTTGACGCGCACCGTGGTGAGCGGCGGCCAGAACTGTGCGCTAAACTCAATGTCGTCAAATCCGATAAGGCTCAAATCTTCCGGGATGCCTACGCCGACTTCGCGGCACACTTGAGCGGCAATCAGGGCGAGCGTATCATTGGCCGCAATCAGCGCGGTGGCGCGCTCCGGCATCCGCAGAAACTCGCGGATACGCTCTTCTGTGTCCTGCTTGGGCACGCTGGTGATGATCTGGCTGGGGCTGACGCTCAGGCCGCGCTCAAAGTGCGCGCAGACAAAGCCCCGCAGCCGGTCTTGAAATGTCACCACCTGCACGTCGTCCAGCAGAAACGCAATGCGTGTATGGCCCAATCCAAACAAATAACGCGTGGCTTCCAGCACGCCGCCCAGCCCGTCGGAAACGATGCAGTCGTGCTTGCCGGTCGCATCCCGGTTGTCTACCAGCATAATCTGCGGGACGTGCTCCAGAAATGCCGAAAGGATTTCCGGGTCTGCCGTGCCCACCAGCAGCATGCCGGCAATGGCCTGCTCGCTCACCATTTTAGGCAGGCCCTGAGCCATCTGGTGCCGGTCCGTGGTGTGCAGCAGCAGGTGCAGGTTCGTGGATGCGGCCTCCGCCTGCGCGCCTGCCAGGATCGGCGCGTAGAAGGCATTAGACTGCAAAATATCCGTGGGCGACTGCGAGAAGAACTGAAAGCCGATAAACGCTTCCTGTGTTCCTGCCGCTTTTCCCCCGGCTGCGCTTGCGCCAGACTTGCGGGCACGGTCCCGGTGGGGACGGTAGTCCAGTTGACGCGCCGCTTCCAAAACGCGCTGTTGTGTTTGGGCATTCAGCAGGCCAGGCGTGTTAAACGTCCGCGACACAGTGGCGGTGGAAACGCCGGCTTGCTTTGCAACTTCGTGGATGCTGGACATGACGCTATTCTAACACCAGCTTGCTTTTATGTCAAGTAGTACCATGTAAATATTAGAATTATTTTCTGAAATTAGTATTGTGTAACAAGTTATCTTTGCAGCCAGCGGGCCGGACATTGACAACAGACACGCGCCTAGGTTATCATAGCTTCGCTTGTACATGTCCCCTACCACTCGCCGTCTTCTGCAATAAGAGAGGATTCCACTTGAAGACCGTCACACACACTCTCCGCACAGGCTGGCAGGTTCGCGAAGGCGAGCGCCCCTTAGTTCCTCCCCACAATCTCCTTCCTCCTGTCCCCGCGCAAGTGCCCGGCCATGTCCATTTAGACCTGCTGCGGACGGGTGTCATCCCTAATCCGTTTGAGCGCATGCACGAGCGCGACGCGGCGTGGGTAGACAGCAGCGACTGGATCTACGACACCACGTTTTCAGTTACCGATACGGAGACAGGCGCGCTGTTTCTGCGCTTTGGCGGCCTGGACACAGTGGCCGACATTTGGCTCAATGGAGAACTGCTGGGCCGCACGGACAACATGTTTATTCCGCACGAGTTTGATGTGACGGAAAAATTGCACCCCGGCGAAAACCACCTGGAGATTACCTTCCAATCCGCAAAACGCGTGGGCATGGAGCGCCAGCAGGCCTGGAACGAGGCAGGCAACAACACCCTGCCCCGCCACTGGGACAACTGGAACGAGCGGGCGTTTGTCCGCAAAGCGCAATACATGTACGGCTGGGATTGGGGGCCTGTTTTGCTGTCCTGCGGCGTGTGGCGGCCCGTCGAGTTGATTGCGGTTCCCCTCGCACGCCTGGGCGACTGGAAACACGCGGTGGAGTTTGGCGATGATGGGCACGCCCTGGTCACTTTGGAAGCGCAGGTTGAGCGCGCGCCGGGCCAGCAGGAAACGCCCCTCACAGTGACGTTTACTCTGGCCGGAGCAGGCGCAGTGCGGGCGAACGTGGACGGCACGACGGCCCGCGCCGAGTTCACCATTGACAGCCCGCGCCTATGGTGGCCGCATGGCTGGGGCGAGCCTGCTTTGTACGACCTTTCGCTTTCGCTCGCCGCCGGAGAAGCCTTAGACAAAGAAGTCTTGGACAGCGAAATCTTGGACAGCCGCGACGCACAGATTGGCCTGCGCACGATTGCCCTGCTCCACGCCCCGGACAGTGACGGCATGGGCGAGGGCTTTAAGTTTCATGTCAATGGACATGACATCTTTATCAAAGGGGCCAATTGGATACCTAACGATTCGTTCCCCACCCGCCTGATCTGGGACACCAGCGAGGGCGCGGCTCCTTCCGGCCCCGACAGCGTGGGCGAACGCCTGCGCGATGCCCAGCGCGCCGGGTTCAACATGCTGCGCGTGTGGGGCGGCGGCTTTTATGAAAGCGAGCACTTTTACAACCTGTGCGACGCGCTGGGCCTGCTGGTCTGGCAGGATTTCCCCTACGCCTGCTCTTATTACCCCGACACCGAGGAGTATGCCGAAGCGGCCCGCGCGGAAGCCACTCAAGCCGTGCGTCGTCTGCGCCGCCATGCTTCCCTCGCCCTGTGGTGCGGCAACAACGAAAACCAGATGATGTTTGACGGCAACTGGACCGGCACTCTGCCCCCCCGCCTCTTGGGCGACCGCTTGTACCACGGCGTGCTGCCGCAAGTCTTGGGCCGGGAAGACCCGTACACCTCCTACTGGCCCGGCTCGCCTTCCGGCGGCCCGCCGGGCGAGGCGAACAGCTCTCACTACGGCGACTGCCACAACTGGGACGTGTGGCACGGGCGCGGCGACTGGGTGCATTACGCGGAAAGCAGCGCCCGCTTTTGCTCCGAGTTCGGCTTCGCGTCGTCGTGCGGCCTCGCCGCCTGGGATACGGTGCTTGCGCCAGATGACAAAACGCCCTTTTCCCCCGCCGTGCGCTGGCACGACAAGACACGCAAAGGCTACGAGACTTACCTCGGCTACATTTCTTTGCACTATCCCGCCCCGCAAAGCCTGGAAGACCTGGTGTATTACAGCCAGCTTAACCAGGCCGAGGCGCTTAAGTTCGGCGTGGAACATTACCGCCGCTTGAAAGGCCGCTGCTGGGGCACGCTGTTCTGGCAGCTCAACGACTGCTGGCCTGTCCAGTCCTGGTCGGTGATTGACTCTCTTGGTGTCCCCAAAGCCGCCTGGTATGCGTCGCAAAAGTTCTACGCGCCCGTGCTGGTGTCGCTTAAACGCGAGGGGGCCAGCGTGCAGGCGCATCTGACCAGCGACCTGCTCCACGCAATTTCGGGCACTTTGACGCTGACACTGGAAACGCTGGAAGGGGAAGTGCTGGCCCGCGAGCAGCACGCGGTGACGCTAGGGCCAAACGGCACGCATCTGGTCGCCACGTTTTCCCTATCGTCTGGCGCAAACCGGGAGCGCGAAACGTTTCTGCACACCCGGTTTGCGCCGGGCCTTGAGGGGGCAAACGTGGAAAACATCCTGCTGCTTGCCGAACCTAAAGACCTTTTGCGGCCCTTGCCGGGCCTTGCCGTGGATGTTGCCGAAGCGGTGCCGGGCACATTTGCCGTCACTGTAACCGCCCGGCGCTTCGCCCCTTACATTTGGCTGCGCCGCGCCGACAACGGCGTTCTGCGCCTGGAAGACAATTTCTTCCATCTGCGCGCGGGCGAGACCTGCACCCTGCGGGTGACCCAGGCGGACGGCTTGCCCACCATAGACGCCCTGCGCGCCCAGCTTGTGGTGCGCTCTCTTTAGTCGTCCTGGAACTGCAGCAGTCTTGGACAGGCGCGGGAAGCGCGTCGCCGGCGCTTTCTTGAGGCGCTGCCCCGGCGTTCCCTGCGCACACCAACGACGGAACAAATTCGTCCGTCGTTGGTGTGCGTATCATCATCCTCTGAAACGCGAGCGGAACAGGCCGGCGACAGGCTGGAAACGAGGCGGCGAGCCGATGTGGGCATCAGCGGAAGTGCAGATGCTCGTCGGTGGTGTTGAGCATGCTGTCCCACGCGCTGGTTTGCCAGTTATCCTGCGACAAGGGGTCGCCCTGCCAGGGCGGCAGGGCGAACAAAAAGAACTCGCTCAGCGCATGCACATACGGCTCGTACAAGCCGCGAAGCTCAGTGAGGTTCTGCGTGTCTTCCAGCCCGTCGCACAGGGGCAGGCCCATCGCGGCAAGCTCGGCGCGCAGGCGGGCCAGGCCTCTTGGGGTCAGGCGCTCCGGCTCCAAAGACTTGGGCGCGGTGTGGAACACATACGCCAGGTCAATAATGGTGTGGCGGGCCATGGCAAAAGTCATGCGCGCCTGCCACTGCAGGGCGGCCTGCCAGGGCGGGCCGCTCTGCACGCCGATTATCAGCACGGCGCAGGTATCCATGATGGCTGTCAGGGCCGACAGCCACGATTGGTGGTCATGCTGAGAGCGATAGTAAGGCAGAACAGGATAGGACAAATGGCTTTCCAAAAGCTCCGATGACCAGGCTTCCCACTCGGACAGCAGCGAAATCAGGGCTTCCATGTTCTGCGCCTGCGCATGGCGTCGCAGCAGCTCCCCGGCTGTTGGGGGCGACCCGGCTCGTCCATCCAGGCGCGAAATGGCAGCCTCGCGCCGCGAAAATGCCTGGTACAAAACAGGCAGGTAGCTGATAACCAGGGCCAAAAAGCCGAAGCCGACCCCGGCTTCGGTCACCGACAGGGCGCGGGCAGGGCTGGTGCGCGGCGTGATGTCGCCGTAGCCCAGGGTGAAAAAAGTCACGCCACTTTGATAAAGGTCGGTGCCAAAATCGGTCTGGGCGCGCGCGGGGGAGTAGGCATGCGGCCCCAGCGCCCATTCCATCAAGGCGAAACTAAACACCAACAAAGCCGCCCAAATGCCAAACAGCAGCGGCAAAGACAGCGGGCCAAAGAAGCTGAGAAACAATTCGCGCTTTCCGCTTGGGTTGTGGCGGCGGGCAGTCCTCCAGGTCGCGCGCCAAAACCCCACATAAAACAGCCGTGTCAGCCGCACGCCCCGAGTGACCGTGCGCGGCAGGACAATGGTTTCAAAGGCTTCCCACAAGATCACAAAAAACAAGGCGATGCCGAGTGCCCCGGCAAGGACGGTTAAAATTGGGTTAGGCTGCATGGTGTTTATAAGTTCAGGAGCAAGCGGAGAGTTCCCTGCGCCGAAGCAGCATCGGGAAAGAAGCAAAGCCGTGTTTGGCGCATGCCGCGGCGGGGAATGACAAACCATCGCTTTTTCTAGAAAGAAAACCATGGCAGATCAGAACTTAAACGGCAAAGTCGTTGTCCTCACCGGAGCGTCAAGCGGGTTTGGCAAAGGGAGCGCGCTGGCCTTCGCACAGGCGGGGGCCTCGGTGGTGCTGGCCGCACGCCGGGACGCACTGCTGGACGAAGTCGCGCGCGAATGCGAGGCCGCTGGCGGGCATGCGCTCGTAGTGCATACGGATGTCAGCAGAGAGCAGGAAGTGATGGCGCTGGCGCAGGCCGCTGTCGCGCAGTTCGGGCGCATTGATGTCTGGGTCAACAACGCGGGCGGCGGGGCCTTGGGCCGGTTTGACGAGGTGCCGCTCGCCGACCATGTCCATGTGGTTGAGGTGGATTTGCTGGGCACGCTCTATGGCAGCTACTTTGCAATGCAGCAGTTTCGGGCGCAGGGCGCGGGCACGCTGATCAATGTCGCCTCGGTCATCGGCAAAGTGCCCGCCCCGTACTTCTCATCCTATGCCGCCGCCAAGCACGGGGTTGTCGGCCTGAGCGGGTCTATTCGCCAAGAGCTAGAAGAGAACGGCGACAAGAACATTCATGTCTGCATCGTGGAGCCAACGTCTTTTGATACGCCGTTCTTTGAGCATGCCGCCAATTACACCGGCCACAAAGCCATGCCGATCCCGCCTGTCTACGACCCGCAAAAGGTGATTGACACGATTGTCAGCCTCGCCACCCACCCTAAAGACGAGGTGCAGGTCGGCGGGGCAGGCACGGCGACCGCCCTGTTCCACCAGTTTGCGCCCTTTCTCACCGAGAAGCTGATGGGCAAGCAGACCCACATGGCGCAGATGGAAAAGGCCGAGCCTGCCATGGACACGCAGGGCGGCCTGATCGACCCCGTGCCTGCGGGTACGGGCGTGACGGGCGGCTTGCTCAAGAAGTAGCCTGGTTCCGCTCGGTTTGCAACTTAATCTCACATGCAGAGCCGCCGCCAGTGCCCAATAACCACTGGCTGGCGGCTGTTTTCATGCGGCAGGCTCAGCCGGGACGCTGCCGCAGACGCGCCTGTTGTTTACATAAACATTTACAGAAACACACGCCCCGCACTGAACCGCCACTCTTGACATTGCCGAAGCGTTTTGCTATGATAAGGCATCTTGTTTGCTGAGGAATACCCATGAGTGCAGTGGAAACGCGGCCTATCCCGGCGCGGCAATTGTCTTGGTGGCGCGCGGGCGGCGTGACGCCCCGGTCTCTTGTGCTCGGCATTGCCCTGACCATTCTCGTGAACTTGTGGATTCACTGGGCTGAGCTGATTATGGGCGGACGGCAGGGGCATACGGCCCTTGTTAATACCTCAATCCCCGTTGGCCCGTTTACCACGCTGATTGTCTTGTCCGGGCTGAACTTGCTTTGCCGCGCCCTGTTTCCGTCGCTGGCAATGTCGCGCGCTGAATTGCTCGTTGTTTATGTGATGATGACCACTTCCAGCGTGCTGTCTTCTTCGGGACAATTGCAGTTTATTGTTCCCACCGTCGCGGCGGCGTGGCATTACGCGACCCCCGATAACGGCTGGGCGGGCACGTTCCACCGCTTTGTCCCAAGCTTCCTTGCACAGAAAGACCCCGGCACGCTCTCCGGCTTTTATCAGGGCAAGACCAATCTGCCGCTTGGGCACTGGCTGCCGCAGATCGGCTTTTGGGCGTCGTTTATGATTGCGCTCGCCTCGGCGGCCTTTTGCGTGGCGGCGATCCTGCGGCGGCAGTGGGTAGACCGAGAAAAGCTGACCTTCCCTACGGTCGCTCTGCCGCTGGCTTTGATGGAACCCGACATCCCCATCTTCCGCCGCCCTTTGTTCTGGCTGGCAGCCGCGCTGCCGTTTGGCGTGTCCTGCCTCAACACCCTCGCCCTGAATATCCCCAGCGTGCCGATGCTGAACCTGCGCGCGAACTTTGACATTGGAACCCTGGTGACAGCGCCGCCGTGGAGCGCCATCGGCAATACGCCATTGTCGTTTTACCCGTTTGTCGTCGGCGTGGCTTATCTTATTCCCATTGACGTGACTTTTTCGTGCTGGTTCTTTTTTATCGTGACACGCCTGGAGCGCGTCCTCGGGTCGGCCTTGGGCTTTGGGGACAGCCCGATTGCGTCGCAGGCGTCCACGTTTCCGCATCTCGGCTATCAGGGCGCGGGTGCATTTCTGGCCCTGACTTTGGTTTCGCTGTGGATGTCACGGTCGTACCTGAAGGAAGTCGGGGCCAAGGCCCTGGGGCGTCGTTCCTCGCTGGACGATTCGCAGGAGCCGCTGCCATATCGCGGCGCGCTGCTTGGCCTGCTGCTCTCCATGACTGTGATGGTGGGCTTGTGCGTGGCGGCGGGCATGCAGGCGCTCACCGCCATCATTCTCATTGTCCTGGGCCTGCTGTACATGATTGCCGCGACACGCATGCGGGCGGAAACCGGCAATGCCTGGCTGTTTGGGCCGGACATTGACGTGGACACATTGATGAGCCGCACGTTTGGGTCAGGCGTTTTTGGGGCGCATGACCTTACCATTCTGGCGTTTTTGCGGCCTGCCATCGCAAACTTTGACCTGCGCTGCATTCCCATGCCGCACCAGATGGACGCCTTCAAAATGGCGCAGGACACCGACACGCCGCGACGCCCAATGGTGTATGCTATCGCGCTTTCCACTGTGATTGGCCTGCTCGCCTCGTTTGTAATCGCCCTGGCCTTGTGGCACGGCTTTGGGGCCGAAGCGCGCACCGAGCCGTGGCGCACCGCGCAGGGCCGCGTGCCTTTTGACAGCCTGGTGAACCTGCTGCGCAACCCGGTCGGCCCCGACAAGCCGGGCATTGCGGCTCTTGGCGTGGGCTTTTTGGTGACTACGGCTTTGATGCTGCTGCGCGCGCAGTTTGTCTGGTGGCCGCTGCACCCTATCGGCTATGTCATTGCGAACACGGGCACGATGACCAACACCTGGATGCCGTTTTTTCTCGCGTGGCTGTTCAAATCCCTGGCGCTGCGCTATGGCGGCGTGCGCTTCTACCGGGCCTCGGTGCCGTTCTTTTTGGGCCTGATTGCGGGGGATTTGTTCGGCGGCGGCTTTTTCACGGCAATCGGTTGTTTTACGCACATCAACGTCTATCCTGTCAACTGGTGACGGTTTTGCGAGCCGTTGATCACGGTATTGTGCAGGCGTTTTTAACGCGTTCTTAGCGCCTGCCAACGACGGACGATTTTGTTCCGTCGTTGGTGAGGGCTTGCCATGCCCTGAGAAAGCGCAAAGGGCGGGTTGGCCGCGCCTGGGGAAAGCGTGCGGGCCTCCATTGCCCCCACCCTTTCTTGACAGAACGCCCCTGTTCTTGGTACTATCAAAGCAGGAAGTGACGGGTTTTGGCAAAACGCAAGCGCTATGATGAGGTGATGCTGCTCGCTCCCGGCGAGACCGTACTGGGCCAAAGCTCTGCCTACCATGTGGAACATGTGGTGGGCACAGGGGCATTCGGGGCCGTGTACTTTGCGCGCGACCCGCAGGCACCGGGGCGTCAGGTGGCCTTGAAAGAGTTCTTTCCTGCCCGCCATCCGCGCGAGCAGAAGAACTTGCAGGCGCTGTTTGAGCGAGAATGCGCCGTTGGCATTCAGGCCAGCGCGCACCCGCTGATGCCGACATTCTACGAAGCGTTCACCCACGACCAGTACTTCTACATTGTGCAGGAGTTTATTGAAGGCGCGACCCTAGACGACATTATCCGCAAGCGCCATCCTCTGCCCCGCGAATGGACGCTCAAGTGGGCCGTTTCGCTGTGCGATGCGCTGGCGTTTCTGCACTCGCGGCAAGTGGTCCACCATGACCTGAAGCCCGCAAACATCCGTATCACGCCCCAGGGGCACCTTGCGCTGCTGGACTTCGGCGCGGCGCAGTTCTTCGGCGATGCCGCCCAGGGCACCAAGCCGCTGGAGCTTTACGGCACCGAAGGCTACCTGCCGCCGGAGATGGAAGCCGACGGCAAGTGGGTGGCCGATGTGCGCACCGACATCTTCGCGGTCGGGGCAATTCTTTATGAGATGATTGCCGGCGTGGCCCCAGATCAGGAGAGCATCAATGAGCGGTCAATGTATGTCACCAACTCGCTCATCCAGCGG
>JAABUJ010003894.1_pt1 | contig 16247 bp, 26 predicted proteins | sample 5559131 | NCBI WGS metagenome assembly JAABUJ01 (sample SAMN10711875, study PRJNA513366) | rock metagenome | isolation source: Antarctica rocks | place: Antarctica: Victoria Land, Mt New Zealand nord | collected 2016-01-07 | reverse complement strand
GCTGATTCAGTATGACTGCTTAATGCAGAGCTCGACTCAGCCAGCCACTCATAGCCTCATAATACCGACCCATTGTAAGTGGAGATCAACTCCGAAGGCAAGCCACTCCGATCTATAGAAACCGATGGTCCCAGAAACCTTCGAACGACAGCTTGTAGAGCTGATACCGTCGGCTCTTCGATAAGACGCTGCTTCTTCCTTCTGGGGAAACTTCCATACGAGCGGCTTCGGGGTTGTTTCTGTCCCAGCACCGATTGTGCGTTGGCCAGAGTTCGCTACCGCTCATCAAAGTCAGCCTCTATACCCCGAGCAATACTGAAAGAAGCTGCTTCGATATGCCAGATCCCTCATGGATCTTTGTGCTTCTCAGGAACTGAATCGACGCAGTATGCAGATTGAGCGCAATAGACGGACCTTCCTTTCCGGAATACATACTCATATAGTAGATTTAAATCTATAATCGGGTCGACTTATCGAAAGATAAGCGGCTCGTGGCCTGCGCTTGTATTTTTTCGCTTTCAACGTCTGGCACATCGACTTAGCCCTTCCGACAGACAACTGCTCAGCCCTAGGCTTGTCAGACGAGTATTCGGACGAATAGCTGTCAGTAGGGATTGGTGCTGTGCGTCGCCATCAAGCTTAGACCTGAATCAAACCATCTCAAACGCATACGACATTGACTGGATTATGGGAAATACGTGACCTTTTTTCTTATAATGTAACGCCTGATCATGCTTCGTTTCTATTTCTAGCTGTTTCCAGCATTTGCCTTTTCGGGGACTGTCATAGCTGCTCGATTACAGTTGTCAACACACAGTCCAATACGCCTCATGCGTTTCTTATCAACGAGCGTTCCTGGTTTCCATGGTCTTTGCGAAGCAGTGGCACTTTCAGAAGATAAATTCAATACCCGAGCTTATGATTCAGTCTCGGAATTACTACCTCAGTATCCGCAACCCAGCATCTCAACAGTCAAGTTCGTAGAATGATTAATGTCCAGCTTTATTAGATAAGTGACGACTAACATATCTACTACCTCCAGTCTCCGAGCCAGCACAGTCAATAATCTCACTGTCCCGCGAAGCCTATTCGACAGGGGCATAGAAACCTACATGGTCCAACAGCCAGGCCCTCCTATCAAAGACGGCCAATTGGTTTACACGCTATTATGTGAAGCTCATGCATACTGGAAACTGGGTGACGAGCTCATCACACGCACGGAAAGGCACCGCTATGAAATTTTCACGGTTTTCTTGCACATTGTCTAGCCGTTGCCTTGCTCGAGAATCCAATGAGACCATCGAGTACAGATATTGCAATCTTACAGGTCGTCACTAAGAAGTTGGCATCGGAGGGTTGGCCTGGCTCTTTTGAGGTTGGCGTTAATAGATTGTCTACCCGTTCAACCCCCATCTACGTTTCAAAGGACACCCCAATTACCTTAGTTGGTCTGGCATCGTCTTGGAGGAATGACACTATTTGCCTGCGCCGGGTAACGGAACAAATGGAGTGGTCACCGAAACGGCCGTTCCTACGGCCAACCACCTTTCCACGCTCTCAGGCGTAGCAATCACAGAGAAAGACTAGCTTGGCTGCTTTTCAAACATGCTGGTCTTCACGTTCTCGCACGACTATCAACAGCTCGTAGCACTCAAGATACGGCCGAACGTTCCTAAGACGTTCCTCTCCCGCAACTTGAAGGCGAAGGCAACTCTGAGGATCATCAAGGTGCCTCACGTTGCTTTCACATGGATTAACCTAGTAGAGGGTCTGTTGGCAATTCTTGCTGAATGGCCAGAGATCGATGTCTGGCAGAGCACGGAGGAGATCAGAATCTGGTTGCATGGTAATCTTGTAGCCACTTTAACCATTCTACCTGGGTCAGGGGCAGGAGGTCTTACGGACGGCGAGATCGTTGCAATGGATTGAATCCGGGGTCACATCAGCCTCCTCCGAAATGATTGCAAGAGATGAGCGATTCTGATGGAATCCAGATAAGCCTTCATGAGGGACGCAGGGGAGATAAGGGCTTGGTGTCGGCACTCAGTTCCCAGAACTCGAACAATCCATCGGAGATGCATTAGTGGCTCTTTGTGGCTGCTCACATCAGGAGCATACGTGCTATGGTCACAGCGAGCTAGCGGCGCCAACGGTATTCGATAGTCATACAGCCCCATCTTACGATACTGCACCTTCCATTCAATTCGTATTGCAAAGCAACGTCATGGACTGGATGATGGGGACTATCGCCAACTAAGCATCCCGATGGATATCCAGCAATTTTTGTGTCTTCAAAATGCATCAACTCTCACTACAATCTCCCTTCCCCCACCGGACCATCCATCTATCACATCCAGACCCGGCCCAAAGTTCTCATCTCGAAGCCACCGCTCGGATTGCCCAAGGCGATAGCTCTCTTCCGCAGTGCTCATGCCCCAGTCTTGGGTCTTTCTACCATCGCCGAAAAACTCTAGTCACTCTTTAGATAGGTGCCCTCCCAAGAGCGACGGCACTTCTTAACTTTGGCCGCCTCCCGCGCTATTCACCTCCGCTCGCAAATCGTACTTTCTCGCGTTAGATGAACTAATCTCTTGGATGAAGGATACCCTGTTTTGATCCAAGAATAGCGGGGATTCGAGGTTTGAGTCTGAAGAGTGCTGGCATCATGGCTTGTAAGCCTTTTGAATGATACAGGGGTCTGAGATCAAGGCATTTCAATCCCAGCGAAGGAGCTTCCATATTCGAGCTCGAAAGCGTCAAGATCAAGGAGTACGCCTATCTAGTCATCAGCTTCGACGGCGTATGAAACACCTGTTCACAATCAGAGGCACACCTCTCAACTATAGCTCTAAATACTCATCTTCCTTCCATCATTCCGTATGCCTTTCCACTCATTCCACAGTCTCGACCTCTAACTTTCCAACTCCCTACGAAGTCATGCTAAGCCCCTGTCAAAAACCCGAACTCCCTAGGGCAGCGCTCGCGCGAGATTTGCACCCCCCAAGACTTTCCATTTGAGCTCTCAACTTGGATTGCGTTTGTATCTCTTTCCGCCTAGCTTTCCCCATCAATAAATGTAGCGATCTCCGCGAACGTAAGCCTCTTGACACCACTAACCCTCCTCCCAATCCCCTTCCTCTCATCCCCCTTCCACCACCTCATAATTGCCTCACCCTGTAGACCCTCCATCTCCCATCCCCACCTCCCCTCTTCCAGAGCCACCTCATCTGTACGCACTCTGCGAAGACTTGGTCGTGCGTCAGAAACGTCATTCTTATCGAATCCAACGTTGCAAACCCTCGAGACATTCAGGCTGCCACTGGGCCCGTGCTCTAAGCAATCAACCGCGAAATAATACCTACAGTCCTACAAAAACCCACGCAGAGACGGGAGCACAAACGCGGCGTGATATCTGATCGTCAATGCTCTCTTGATCTCTTCCTTGAGCTCCAGTCAAGGGGGCATCCAACCAGGTCCGTCATCGTCGAAACGCATCGACATTTCTAGGAGGAAAGCCGAATCATCTAGTTCTCCCCCCCTTGGTGAGAGCAGTCCCGGATAATCAGCATTAATTTTTCACCTGAATCGCGGTTGCGGACCTCAGTGAGAGATATCGCACCCAGAAAATCGACATTACGGCCGCGGAGTTGTCCTCGCGCAGGATAGCATCACTCAAACATCGCTTAGAGAGTTGCGTAGTAGAATTGTGAGTGCCTGGTAAGCGCGAACATAGAGACGAGGTCCGGAGCCTGCTTACAAGTCTGAATGCTTCAGCTTGTTTGGCAGGGCGGGGCGAGTGGTGTTTGGTTGTGGTGGGAGTTGAATTGGGGATGTGGCAGTTTGGGGTAGGGAGGACTTGCTAATTTTTGGAGAAGGCGAGGTTTGGAGGGAGTCGATTGGAGGGCCGGCTTGAGGCAGATTGCTAGGAGATACCTCATAAGTCGAAACGTAGTCTCAAGCGAAGTTAGGTGCGTTCAATTCCCGTCAATGTGATCGTTTAATTTACCAAATGTTCAGACACATGGACAGGGAAGATGTTCTCACCCACGGCAGCATGAAGACGCTTGAAGCCAGTTCAGTACGCATCCCAACATGTTTGAACGCTTTACTAGCCATCTCTCTTGCAGAGTGTCACTGGGTCGTTACACGCCGTAGGTCTCAGGAGATCAAGCATATATTCAGTGACGACTACCCCAAATTTCTAGTAAGTTTGTCAATAGTTCGCATGACTATGCTCGAGTAGATGTACACGCCCTGGACCTCACGGATAATCCAAAGTAGCGAATGCCACGACCAACCTCGCTGCTATAGCATTTCACCTTTGTCCAGGCTTATAGCATCTCGCTATTGTCCAGGCTACCGTACAATTGGCGACTCTAGGACTTTATAAGGCTGCAGCAGGATATAGATAAGACATCCGGGGTAGTTGAGGTCTTCTTCGAAGTGCAGCTGCAACGATGAGTGTGTAGAGTCAGTACTGCCTTCATCCTTCCAGTCGACATCACGATCACAGGTGATCACGATCGTCTTGTACGTCCCCCGCGGCGCCCAAGACCTCCATTCATTTGTCTGCCTGACGAACGCGAGCATGATCGAAAACTGGATGCTTTGACGATTATCCAGCGAATGTACCGCGTCGGGCAAGCCAGGTAGTAATGTAACACTATCATTATCGTATGTGAACGAGGAATCTGTAGAAGACCTGAGAATCGGCATGGCTAGAGAGCGCTCTTTTGTAACTATTTGAGGTACCGAGTTCCGGACGCGCTGATGGAAGAGGCCGAGTTGTCTCCAGGAGGGTTGGCTAATGTCAAGCTCGAAGAACGACATGTCATTCGTGGTGAGGCTGTGCGTCTCCATTTCGCGGGTCAGGACTTCCATGAAGATCTCCTGGCTTGCAGGGATATAGGCTTGGTGATAGAGACGTGTGGCATGGGTTAAGGCGCGGAGAGCGGTGGTGTTGGGAGAGTGTCGTAGGATCTCGAGCTTGATCTCTGTTGGGAGCGCTTCTAGGGGGAATAAAGGGGTGGGTTCCTCCTGCGTGATGTTAGAAAGTCCACGTGGTATGTTGGGGAGACTACCATTATTTCGCACTTTCGAATCGCTATGCTTGTAGCCCGGATTGAGAGGTTCTGTAAGGAAAAGATATTTGTAAAGCGTGCTTGGAGCACGAAGCTTTGGAAGGATGGACCCTAAAAGGCCACAAAGTGTTTTGAAGGCTTGTTGAAAAGAGACCTTCGGAAAGGGGAGCGTGGTTATCGAAACCAAACGGAATGGTAGTGACAGAGAAAATTGCTAATGACAGCCAAGCTACCATAAGTATCTGTCACATCTGTCACGCTGTGAATTTATGCCTGAGATTCAGCGGTGTCAGAGGTCCTTTTACTTCCATGACCGAGTCACATAACAGTAAGTACTGTGACAATGAGTCTACAGAGTACCGACAGATAAATGATATGACGGCCATTGGGCAAGTACCCGTCATCCATACATCAGGTTATTCGCGAGACTGTTGCTAGCATGCCCAAGTGAAACAATCCCCTGGGATCAGCAGTCCTAGACACTATCGTGGAATCGGTGCAACATCCTAAAAACCTTGTCCAAATTCAAGAAAAGACTGAAAATCCCTCATGCTTACGTCTAGCTCGCATGCACGTATGTCCATTATTTCCTTTTCGATTTGGTATAGCTACATCGAGCGCCGTGCCCAGTTTAAGTTCCGAGGTGCTTCAATGCTAGTCCATCTTGCCGGGAGGCGGTTCTGGCACTTCGTACGGCCGCAGAAGGATATATCTCATAGCTCTACATCTACCCTTATTAAGGCGTTGGAGTTCCCTTGATGACGGCCATTGAACACTAGTACCTGCTGCATGAGGAGAGAGCTGCTGCCGCTCGAACGGTGGATTCGTTCCTGGTTTTGCGTGTAGTTTGACTTCGAGAGCCTTGTAGACACCAGCTGGCGCGAAGGACTGAGCTCGGCCGTCGTAGAACGCCTCCTGGATCAACCAGCCAAGCGCACGGTTGATATCGTCCTTAGAGCGGAATCCGCGTTGATTACAGCGCTGATAGGTGGTTTGACTGTCACCATCCCAGGTCACGGTACGCTCGGAGACAGAAGTGAGCACCGGTACGACTAAAGCGTGCTCAATCGAGGGTCTCCCATAATTCTTGTTACAGGCATATTGATAGCAAGCCTCAATTTCCGACACGCCTTTGCGGGCACCTCCAAGGATGAATTCGCTTTTGAAGTTTTCGAAGAACGCTATGCCTTCTACGTCGTAGCCACGAGTATTCAGCTGACGTAGAAGAACTTCGGAGAAGATGGTCTGGCAAACAAGTCTGTAGGCTTGGTAGTAGCGATAAGAAGCATGCACTAGGTTTCGAAGTGTGTTGGTATCAGCAGACTGTCGGAGGATCTCAACTTTTATCTCCGGAGGAAGGCCTTCGAGTAATGGCCGTGAGGCTTTCTCAGTATGGATGTCGTTACGACTCGGCTGTTCGTGATTTGTTATTGAGCTTGCCATGATCCTAAGCGCTCGAGTTGCAAATTCTCTCACCACAGCCATGCGGACGCGATGCTAGGGCGCCGGTACGTGGGAAAAGGGCGGTCTCGATCGCGCACGGTCTGATGGTGCTTGATCTGCCCTCGGCTGGCGGCCGAAGGTTGTTGACAGAGGACAGAGATCGATGGATAGTATGAGAAGTCTGGTAGGAAATTTTCTTTTAAAGTCGGGGTGGCCCTCTTCCTTTCGAGAGCGAATTGAAGAAACTTGGAGGGGATTGTGTGTTGTGTGTTTCTGGGCAAATGTGATGAGACTCCAGAGGAACTTCGGGAGCCGATTTCCCTCAACACCGAGTTCTGGCTGTTCACAGCAACGTTGAGCCAAGTTCTTTCGTACTCTTGATTTTACTAATCGGCCAAGGCTCGCGTATCACTATTTGTGTGAAGGTTTGTCCGTCAAACTGGTTCCCTACGAGCCTACATGATCAGCTCAGGATAGTGAACAGCGTGTGATCGGACATTCGAGCCATGGCGAAAGAAATAGGCGTACCGGAAATTCTAGAGCATGTGATGCTGGGGGTGGAACTTACAGACTCTTGCAACTAGATTTCTGGATTAATATATTTCGATGGCGCGTCACTCTTTGGAGATCTTTGCCAACGGAGGCCCGAAGACATCTTCACCTTCCTTCATTGAGTTCTCTCTCTCTAGCTTCCTCTTCTTGACCACCTTCTCCTCCAGCTCTGAAACATCCTTAGCCTCACCATCTCGCTTCTGCGCCTTGTTGATTCCCACCAAATCGACCTTCTCCGGGTTTCTGCATTTGTATAGCTTTTTGTCAATTCTTGTCAACTCCTTCAACTCTTCCTTTCCCGGCTTTATTGAAACCGAAGCATTCATCATAGCACCGCAAGAGCTCAGTGTATTCACTATCTTTTGTCTTACTGGCGAGGACAGTGGTATCTTGGCCTTGATGTAGAACGACGCAAGGGTATTATCAGCTATGAGGAAAGCAGCGAGCCAAATCTGAGGTGGCGTATAGAGGAAGTAGACGTCTGACAGCAAGGCAGATGTCTTGAGGATCTCTTTCGCGACCGTGTGCGCGGCTTGTATACGCTTGACCACATCCTCTGGCGGATTTGGTTGAGGGCCACCCTTGTCCTTGCGCTCCAGCCTCACCATCTCATTTTGTAATTGCACTTCCGAATCGGAACTGCCAGGCGGTAGCTTGGCCTTACCGCGCGCCATAGCTACCAACTCCATAAAACCACCTTCGAGACCGTGCTGTGGATGCCGAACGTCAAACGTGAAGCGTAGACCTTGGGTGAGCAGGAATTCTGGAGCAACGACTCCTTCTGGTGTAGCCTTTGGTAGCTTCTCGGCAAAGGCGCGCAGGGATATGTAGTTATTCTCCGTCTTCGTTGCCAGAAAGAGGGCGGAGGGCATCATCTCCTTTGGGTGGTACGTCATGGGCGAGTTGGAAAGGTAGAATCGTTTGAGGAACTGGACTGCTGTTGCCTGGCAGAATACGCAGTCATCAGCCTCCCACAAGAAAGACAGAAGGGGGACCTCGAAGATACTTTCACGTTCGTAGGGAACTCGCAAAAGTCCGCAAATTCGATAGTCTTCATGCAGTAGAATCCCACCAGCTTTTGCTCCTCCTCGACTGTAAGACAGTCCACCTCCCTAGTCTCTCCTCGTTCACTAGCCGGAGCGCCATCCTTACCCCCGTTTTCAGCGAGATTGCTTTCCGCTTTGGCAGCATCAAGCGCTCGGATGGCGGCCTTCACTCCGTCTGCAGCAGTAGCGTTTGTGGTCGACCTGAGGGATGCGAGCGATTCGGGCGTGAAAGACCACAGGCGGTACTGCGTAGATGTCCGGTAGATTTCATCTTCAGTCATGTTGGATGGTACGACCAACGCTGGGAGAGGTCTGCTCTCTAACGAATGGCGATTACGTCGCCAGCGTCTGTTTTGACGATCCGCTGAGGAAAGGACGTTCGCCGTGGCATTGTCGATTTGTAAAGTCCAATGCGTACAGCGCGCTGTTCCACCGACGCAGCGTCTACCTTGTGTACCAGATTATAATGCAGAGCATCGCGCATAAATGCACCGTGAAATTCCTGATGTTTGCATAAAGATTGACCCTAGGAGCAGCCCTAGAGTGCTAATCACTGTTCCTTTCTTTTTATACACTCGGATTGAAACTTAGAACGCTCCGGCTCGGTGTTCAAAGAGCTAGGCTAAGACATTCGCTGATTGCATGGACAGACTTCTGATCGTGCTGAAACTAGAAAGGTGACAAATCATAAGGGCCAACGCACTTCACGTCTCAATATCAGGTTCTTACTATCATCCCACATTTGAATTTACAATTGAGTCTAGAGGATGGATAGATATGAGCTATGTCGTGTATCGAAAGCTGGGATGCCTGTATCCCAGCAAGCCCGGATCGCCCTCAGCAAGACGATAGTCACGCTCGCCCCTTGCCCGCTTCCGGTTCTCCCACTTGACATACAGAATGTTGACCGTCGAAAGGACCAAGGATAACACCAAGAAACCAACGTTGATCGAATGCCCGGTTGTGTACTTTGGTCTGTATTGACAGCGTGAGCGATATGCCGCGCCATGTGAGCAATATCAAGACTTACGCGTCTTTCTTCAAGTATGTGAACGTGGCAATGAAGGCAGCGCAATTCGCGATGGCAAGCTGGAAGCCCGTTCCTGTGGCTCTCGTGTAGTGAGGCGCGAGGTTGTTGGCAAGCCTGTTGTATCGTCAACCTTGCGGTAATGCAGACACCATGGCGCGGAAGCGTTACCATCCCATCACAGCTGGGGAGCTCGGAAACACGCCTTCCGTCGTTAGCCATGGTCTGGGCAGGTAAGAGCTACGTACCAGCCGCGACGAGGAATGTGCCTCCATAATGAACGACAGCCCTCGCGGGTACCAATAAGAGTATATAGCCTACAATAGCGATCAAGCAGCCACAGATCATAATTGGACCTCGAGCTTTGATCTTGTCGGACATGAAAGTTCCGAAGATAACAGCGAAGAAGCCGGCCATGTTAGGTGGGACCGTGAACAGTTGAGCTTTAACGCTCTGATAGCCAAGATTGCGGATGATTGTTGGTAAGAAAAGGGAGAAAGAGTAGATCCTATTTCATGTTGAGTAAAACACGTCACATGGTGAAGGTTCCGGCTTACGGGGTGATTATAGCGAAGAAGTTGAGGCTCAAGATAATTGTCTGAACGTTGAAGAGGGCCCGACGAACCTATGGGTTCTCAGCAGGGATTCTTTCCTTACTTCTTAGAAGCCGGACTTACCCAGTGCCACGAGAAGGTCTCACCTTCCACAGTCGATGCTGTACTCGATCCGTGGGCATCCAGCCTCAGTCGATGCACCGCAGCTAGCTGTTCTTCGCGAGACAGAAACCTCGCACTACTTGGGGTATGAGGGAGGAAGAACATGGTAAGAACGCCGAACAAGATTGTTAGGGTCTTCGTCGGTCAGGTCAGACATTTGGGGCATGGGAGGCTGTATGACTCACGCCTTCAACAATGAAGATCCAAGGCCAGCCTCCACAAAGTCAGCAGAGTCAGGCTTGAAACATGGCGAGCTTTACGATTGTAGCCGTTATATCGGATTTCCGCAAGCCCAGTGGCGAGCAGTCCACCGAAGGCACCACTCAGAGGAGCCGCGCAGTAGAACATTCCCAGTCGAAAGAGCAGTTCATGTCGGCGGTAGAACCTGCACTGTGGTCAGAAGAGTTCTTCGTGAAGGATCAGGCTGCTCACATAGACAGGTAAAGAACCATGCCTCCGAGCAATCCGCCCTCGCAAAGTCCGAGAAAGAAACGGGCCGCTATCAGTCCACTGTGTTCTGTTTAGTGGTTCTGCTAGCTGGGGGGTGGAGAAGGCTGGAGTACCTGTAGGACTTGACGAAGCCAATACCTTCGAGCCCGCCGCACTCAGTATACCATTTTGTGAATCAATTCCACGACTTACAAAGCCCCACAAGTCCCCACCCAAGCATGAGCCCAGGCAAGTAGAAGCCAGCGCCAACATACTATTGAGATCAGGAACGCTCCAGAAAAGCTTATATATCATATCATCGAACCTTGATAAACCAGTTGCTAGGAACATCTATCAAGATATATGGAACGTAGAACACGGTCAATGCAACGTTGAAATCGTTCCCGATGAGGTGCAGATCGCTGGGCAGGCCGACGATGTTGGCATTGCCAATGTTGCTTCTGTCAATAAAAGCTAGCAGCCAAAGCCCGAACAGCCAGGGCACGATATGAAAATCGAACTTCCGGGTGAGCCTGCGATCGAGGGCGGGGTCAATGTCTGCGAGCTCTGCCTCGTCATCGTCAACAACCTTCCAAACATCCTTTGACTTCTCGTCGAACGCCGACATCTCGCCGATTGCCTTCAAATAACCATCTCATCTAGTTATAATCTCGGAGATCAGTGGAATAGTGGACGCGAAGGAAGTCGAAGTTGTAGACATGGTTGGAGATTTGGGGGGAAGTCACTGGCTAGACGCCCCGACGATCGCTGCAAGGAGCCGCTGGTCCGCAGTGCAAAGGCCCCAGACATCCCCGCCTGTCGATCAGAAGTCAAGGTGAACATTGTCCGTACTTACAGTAGATAATGTAAGGTTGATTGGAAACTTGGATTTCGATGTGAGACAGATATCAATCGGGTCCAGTCCATCTGTTCGATGATGGGAATATGTATCTTAATGTAACCCACGGGCGAATACCTCACCTCCCTGATGACTCCCAATACATCCGAACCCCCAGCCCGCTTCAAAAACAGCAAGGAAAGGAAAAGAGCAGAGAACAGACCTGGACATTTGCATGCTCGCATTATGGTTCCCCCAGTAGTCTTGCAGTTATGTCCCCCATGTAAGCTTCCTCCAATTCATAATCCTCTCCATCATTACGATCGATTCCAACATAATCGAACGCCGCCACCACTCGATCCAGGTCGAATCCCATCAACACAAAGCGGTTGATGAGGTCCTCGTTGTACCCACCAAATCTGTACTGGTTAACATACGTGTCCGACGACGGGTTCTGGGAGCATACTGAGCCACTCTCTCTGCTTCTTCCTGTTCCTTGCTTTTCTTCTCTCGCTGTTTCGCCATTTCGTTGGCCGCGCTGCCTCCGCTGCTCTCGCCCCTCGACTTTGGAGGTGCTTTTGCGAATTCAACAGCCCACTCTTCCGCGACTCTGGCGAACTCTTCAGGATGCTGTATCAGCATGGTAGCGACCTTGGCATCTTGCGGGTCCTTGGGTTCCGGGGTGCTGAGCAATGACTGAAGGGAAAGGAGGGCGGACTTGATGGTGAGGACGGGTGACCAGGCGGTGGAGAGGGTGTCGAGGCAAATGGCGCCCTAGAACATACTGTCAGCTAATTTGCGAGATTCCAATCAAGAGCAACTGCACTTACGGTTTGACTACTGATGTTTGGATGCCAGACGCTTGTTATGAATCTCATTTTTGGCGGCTTGAAAGGGTAATCAGGCTGAATCTTTATTTCGATTTCGTATGTGCCTCCTTCGTATGGTGTACCAGGCGGACCTTGGAACGAGCCTTTAAGATCTGTAAGACTTTCGACGTGTGTATTTGGGTCTTCGACCATCTGTATGGAGATGTTGGAGACCGTGTCGGCGTGGATATCGGCGATTTCCTTGGTTAGCCGACGAATGTTTGGAGCCATAGTGGGTTGCAATCGAAATCGCTCGGAATGTTGGGGGCCCTTGTAGCTTCCGTAGGATTTTGTTTCTCGGTGTGTAGCGCGCTAGGTGTGCCGTAATGCCAGCGGGGGGATGGGTATTGATATAGGGCGAGTGAGAGATGACAGCAGTGTTGGGAGCACAAAGAGGTTGTCTGCCGAGGGTGATGACGATGGTGAGGTGATGGCGTTGGTGAGAGGACAAAGGTATTGTCCGTAGGGGGAGAGCGACTTTTCTCAAGATCCGAACAATGAGTGGAGAAGCTCGTTGAGGCAGCAGTGGTAGCCTTATTTAGCACCCTAAGGTGGTCCGAGGTTGATCGAATTATATGGTTTTAGATGGATGAATGAGGGTGGGAAGGGTATTTCGAAAGTCTTAAACGGGATCAAATTCAGTGGTAGAATGGAGCTTGTCTGAGCAGATTAGGATCATTGTCCGAGGATGAGAGATGAGAACGATATTCCGGATCTGATGAGCTGGTTCTTGGCGGTTGTGGCAGAATGCGGAACAAAGTAATGCCGGCCGCCTGGGTGGTGAAGCTTGTTTGTTGGCCAATCAGGATCGCATCCGCGTCAGGAAGCTTTTCCAGCTGCCAGCAGCTGCTCACTATTCCACGCATCGTCATCAGACTGTCCTTGCCTCTTCCTGTCTGCAAGTCATCGCTCGCGACTTCGAAGCCAGCTCATCGTCTTGCGGACCATCCGTTCGTCTTGGGCAGCTCGGCCCATTCACTGCGTTCTGTGATTGGTCATGGTGAGCTTCTCGGATTGCCATCGACCTACCATCTACTAATCATCCGTTTGCAGGGGCAAAACGCTTCCAACCTTGGTGGCCCGCCGCCTGGAGGGGACGGCAAAGAAGAGAAGGACAAGAAGGTGAGTAGGTCCTCAACCGAAGTCTAGACTCATACATTCACTACATTTCCTTGGGATCAAAGACTAACGGCATGCCGCCGCAGAAGGAAAAGCCCAAGTACGAGCCGCCACCACAACCCACAACCCGCATAGGCCGCAGGAAGCGTAAGGCAGCTGGACCAAACGCGTCCTCCAAGCTCCCCGCCATCTATCCAACCTCCCGATGCAAGCTCAAGTACCTGCGAATGCAACGAGTCCACGATCATCTCCTGCTAGAGGAGGAGTATGTGGAGAACCAGGAGCGATTGCGCAAAGCTAAGGCTGCAAACACGACCACGCCAGCTAGCGCCGGCGGCGACTCCGATGCGTTGGATAGGAACGCAGATGAGAGAAGCCGTGTTGACGACATGAGGGGGAGTCCCATGGGCGTAGGCAATCTGGAGGAGATGATCGATGATGACCACGCTATCGTTTCGAGTGCCACGGGGCCAGAATACTATGTCTCTATCATGTCATTCGTCGACAAGGATCTTCTCGAACCCGGTGCAAGCATCTTATTGCATCACAAATCCGTCTCGGTCGTGGGTGTACTGACCGACGATGCTGATCCTTTGGTCTCGGTCATGAAGCTGGATAAGGCGCCCACAGAATCTTACGCAGATATTGGCGGCTTGGAAAATCAGATACAGGAGGTGCGCGAGGCAGTCGAGCTACCCTTACTGCATCCCGAGCTGTACGAGGAAATGGGGATAAAGCCACCGAAAGGTGTCATACTGTACGGTGGTCCAGGGACGGGCAAGACCTTACTTGCCAAAGCAGTTGCAAACCAGACAAGCGCTACCTTCCTCCGCATCGTTGGTAGCGAGTTAATCCAAAAGTACCTCGGCGATGGACCGCGTCTGGTACGACAAATCTTCCAGGTCGCCGCAGAGCATGCTCCCTCGATCGTCTTCATCGACGAGATCGACGCTATCGGCACCAAGCGATACGAGTCTACATCCGGCGGAGAACGCGAAGTGCAACGAACGATGTTGGAATTGCTGAATCAACTGGACGGGTTCGACGACAGAGGCGATGTCAAAGTCATCTTAGCTACCAACAAGATCGACACTCTAGATCCGGCACTAATTCGACCCGGAAGAATCGATCGCAAGATCCTCTTTGAGAACCCAGACCGTAAGCCCCTACCCTAACTCCTTGAAGAGACACCGGCTCACATCTACCTAGAAAACACCAAGCGCAAGATCTTCAACCTCCACACCTCCAAGATGTCCCTCAGCAATGATGTTGAGCTAGACGAATTCATCAACCAAAAGGACGACCTTTCTGGCGCAGACATCAAAGCAATCTGCTCCGAAGCCGGGCTGATGGCGCTTCGAGAGCGGCGGATGAGGGTGCAGATGGCGGACTTTAGGTCTGCGAGGGAGAGGGTCATGAAGACGAAGACTGAGGGCGAGCCGGAGGGGTTGTACTTGTAGGATATCTAAATCTAGGCGGTTGCGGACTTCTAGCGGCTGCTGGACGTGGGATAGTGGCTCTTTGTATTAACATTTAGTCTCTAGAGGCTAATGGTTTGCTTCAGTTTGGCCACGACTTCACATTATCGTTGATTGCCTTCGCGACTCAACCTGGTCCATCCCTTATTCCCTTCCTCAACCACCCCTTCCCTCCAAAACCCCAATCTACGCACTGCCCATCCCACCATCCCACCATCCCACCATCCAAACCACCCACAACCTAGTCCCCTCCGACCACGCCCATCAATCACCAGCAACCATGAGACATCATCGCCTACCAGCCTGCAAAGACAGACAACAGCACGGTCTTCCGGACCCACAATATCCCTGACGAAGCCCCAAGATTATCCCCTTAAATCACCAAACGACACCAGAAACTCGTCTTGCATCAGTCGTAGAGAGACTTCACGCATGTCACAGATAATATTCATGCCTCAAGCGTCTCTTCTGGATTTAGGGCTGAAGTCATAGTGTATAATTTGAATTTCCTTAATCCTATTCGCGAGGGCTACTTGTCTGCTTTTTGCGATGACCTACACCAGGCTTGAAGATCTTGGCAGCATCGCTATTGCTGTGGCCGAAGCTGATTTGAAATAGACGTTGTCTCAAGCAGACCAGGCACAGATATCTTCGAAGGAAGGTGATATCGTAGTACAGCCCCCGAACAGCCCAAGAGCGGCTTGAAGAGGCAGTCGTTGATTTATAAAACGAGTCCCAATCAGCAAAACGAAGGAGACAGGCGGCCAAAAGCAAACGATAACTCTGTGATGGGTTGTAGTGACGTTGCAGTGGATGTAAGAGATTTAGACCAGGTATTTACCAATATAAGGAAAGATGTGCCTAAATCAACGCATTTTCACGAAAACCTCTTCTCGGCCCGCCCTTACACGAGCCTCTCCACGATAAATCCCCCAGACGGCACCGATTTTTTTAGATTCGCCGACAGCAGTCAAGGGGTGCAACTCACGGCGCATTATGCTTTTGAGTCGACCGAGCACTTGGGGAGCTAGACGCAAGCTTCACGTGAAGACAATATGGAGACTCTTCAATACCTTGTTTCGAAGTAGGCTCTCGGTCGAGAGCTACGGAAGTTTGTCGTGGCCACGCAAATCTATCCGGGTCTTTCTTGAAAAAACTCGAAATTCATTGAACGCAATGTCCCCGGAGATGGTTCTTTCAAAACGCAAATTATTGCTGTCGTGTCGCCGACTACCCACGGGGTCTGGGGTCCAAAGCTTTCGAAAGAGAGTATGATATGATGAGACATGAGCTCGTGCATCGGTCTCCAGGTTATATCTGTCCCTTGTGCTAGATCTGTCCCTTGTGCTAAGACGAAGAGCGTAAAAATCAGCGACTAGATAATTTATAGAGACATCTATGAATTTCGAGAGAATATACAGACCCCGGTAAGACGATCTCGATAGGCACATCCGTGTTCATCATGCTAAGTGGAGGAAATCTTGCAATCTTCCACGACTCGACTCGAAAAATTGTAGGTAGCACCATGTGTTGGACGTCCTTTGAACCTCTTATCAGACGGGCACAAGCTGATCCAACGTTCGCTCGTGGCTTTTGAAAATGCGGCCCACTCAACCTGATCTACGATGCGAATCTGCGATGCGCTGAAG
>JAABUJ010003893.1_pt1 | contig 16249 bp, 12 predicted proteins | sample 5559131 | NCBI WGS metagenome assembly JAABUJ01 (sample SAMN10711875, study PRJNA513366) | rock metagenome | isolation source: Antarctica rocks | place: Antarctica: Victoria Land, Mt New Zealand nord | collected 2016-01-07 | reverse complement strand
GCTGCTCGCGTCCGGCGCCGCATCCGACCGAGCGGCCGGGTAGTGATGCCTGCATGCCAGAATCGAGGAGACGGCTTCCTGCCAACTCGACTGCCGCACGAGGGGGAGCATCATACGGCGAGGTTTGAGGGCCGAGCCTAACTTGACAATGCCCCCCGGCGCGGAATCCTCGCCGACCTACGACCGGCAACCACGCGTCACCGGTCGTAGGTCGGCGGGCCACCCGCGCCGCCGCGCTCAGGCCGCGGCGTGCCGCGCGCGGCGGGCGAGGCGCGCGAGCGCGAAGCCTGTGTCGGCCGTTTACTCCATCCGGCCTGATTTTCTGCCAGTCCGGTCGACTGAGTACCAGGATGTGACCCCGGACGGAGTAAACGGCCAGCACAGGGTGTGTTCGTAGCGGACCCACGCCAGCGCGGCGCTACGTTGATAGATCCGCAGGATGTACCGCCGCGTCGGCGTGGTGACGGCGTATGTGCGGTTGTTGTTGCCGAGGGTCAGCTCCTGGACGGCCGCACCGTCATCGATCGACCAGGCGGACAGGAGGTCACGGATGGCCATTGTGTATAACCCTTGAGTTGTTCCCGCGCAGGCCGCCGGCGGTCCTTCAGGGCAGGGTTCACGAGGCGGGCTGTGACGATGCCAGAGGGTCATTATAGTACCCGTGCCCGATCGGCTTCGTGTTGAGAAGATGTTCGTCCGCGATGCCGGGCCACAAAAGCAAGCAGTTCGCGGCGCATAGCAACGCCTGTCTGGAAAACCTCACCCCCGCGATAGCATGCCTCGCCCTTGGGATGCGCGACGCCGACGTACGGTTCGCCGGGCAGGGAACCGCCTCGCCGGGGCGCGTGAAACGGCTTGCCGGAGCCCCAGTGACCCTGCCGGTTTGCCGAGTATGCTGCCGCCCCGAGCACACGTCGGCGTCACCGCTGTTGGGGCGAAGCGTGCGACCGGGTGCCAGCAGGACGCGGCCCGGCCGTCTCGGAAACGACCGTTTCTGCGACGGCCCCGGCACGCCCCGCCGACGGGTCGATTCCCCGGCGTAATACTTCTCAGAAACCGTCTCGCAATCAGCGTCTCGCCAGTTGCCCGCAGCGACGACTTCTGCGACACTCCGCCGCGACGGCGCTGGTGCATGAGGGGGAGGGGCGACGATGCTGGTGGGCTACGCGCGGGTCTCGACGGCGGAGCAGACGCTGGCCCTGCAGGAGGATGCGCTAGGGGCGGCGGGGTGTGAGCGGATCTTCACCGACACGCTCAGCGGGGCCAAGGTCGAGCGTCCGGGGCTGGCCGACGCCCTGGCGTACCTCCGCCCCGGCGACGCGCTCGCCGTCTGGCGGCTCGACCGGCTCGGGCGGTCGCTCCCGGCGCTGATCGCGACGCTCGCCGGGCTCGAAGAGCGGGGGATCGGCTTCCGCAGCCTGACCGAGCAGCTCGATACCACCACGAGCGGGGGGAAGCTGATCTTCCACGTCTTCGGGGCGCTCGCCGAGTTCGAGCGCGACCTGATCCGCGAGCGCACCCTGGCCGGGCTGGCGGCGGCGCGGGCGCGCGGGCGGCAAGGCGGGCGGCCGAAGAAGCTGGGCACGCCGACCAGGGTGGCGCTGGCCCAGGCGCTCTACGACGACCGTAGCCACTCGGTCGCCGCGATCTGCCGGACGCTCGGCATCTCGCGCGCCACGCTCTACCGCGCCGTCGCGGTCACGCGGGCGGGCGCGACGGAGTGAGGGCGGGGCGCGGCGGCGCGCCCCACGATCGTGTCCCGGAACGCCCTGGTTCCGGCGCGTTGCCCGTCGCCACGGCACCCGCGCATACGGCCACTCCGGGCGCGTGGGGACGCCTAGCGCCCGGCCATGCCCCCGCCGCCGGTGTTCGGCAAGCCCGGGAGCGCCGCATGGATGACGCGGATGTGCAAGCCCCGCTCGTACGCGCTCCCCGGTCGGGGGGGCGCGGCGGGGTCGGGCAGGCTCGCCAGCGCGTAGAGGAACTCGTTGCATGGGGCCGATGGCGCGTAGCAGGCCGGGTCCCCGCTATCCACCAGTGACCAGGTGCCGTCCCCGGCGGCGCAGAAAGGGGTGGTGATCGCCCAGCGCCCGTCGGCGGCGACGACCACCGCGCGCTCCTGGTACGTCCCCAGGCGATTGCCCGTCGCCGCTTCGCGCGGGCCGCGCAGGGTGACGCGATCACCCGGCGAGAACCGCGCGCCGCCGAGCGTCACATCCCGTCCGCAGGGGCCACCCGCCGGGGTGATGGTGAGCGTCGGCGCGGCGGCGGCCGGTGCCGCAGGCAGTGCCGCCGGCGCGACGAGGCAGCAGCAGACGAGGGCGAGCCACCGGATCACCACCCGGAGACGCCGCTGCCTTCCCGTCATTCCCGCCCGCTTTGACACCCGCGCGTGGCGACGGCGGCACCGAGCGCGAGGAGCGGCGCCCCGAGCGCGAGCGGGCCGACGGGGGCGGGCCGCTGTCCGACCGCCCCGCCACCGCCGGTGTTCGGCAGACCCGGCAGCGTCGGGTCGACGGTGAACACGGCACCGGCGCTCGCCGTCCCGCCGGTCGCGGGGTCCTGCAGCGCTTCGCTGCGGATGGTCGAGCCGACCGGCTCATTGTCGTCGCAGGGGAGCGGGAGCTGTTTCGCGAAAGTCCCGTCCGCGCCGACCGGCGTGCTCGCGAATGCGGGTCGGTCGACGTTGACGGTCTGGTCGCGCTCGCGGATGATCGTGAAGGACACCCGGCTCCCCGGCGGGAAGCCGGCACCCCGGGCGAGGATCGCGCGGTCGGTGGCGGTGCAGGGGCCGCGCGCCGGGATGAGGGTCAGGGTCGGGGTGGCGGCCGCCCCCGCGAGCGGCCAGAGGGCCGCCAGGAGCGCGAGCGTCCCCAGGCAGCCACCCAGCCATGCCGACCGGCGTCGGCGCTGTCGGTCGATCATGCGGCACCCCCTGCGTGTCCCGCCCGGTCCCGCGCCGGGCCGTCATGTCCCCAGTCTCCCGCACCCGCCGCGCTCCCGCAACACCGGGCGGGGCGGGGCGACGCCCGGTCGCGCGCCACCCCGCCCCCTCCCGTCGCCGGGTCAGACGAGGGCCGCTGCGTAGGCCTGCCACTCGGCCCGGGAGAACCAGGCGCGCGTGCCGTTCGCGCCCTGGTCGCCCCAGGTCGCGTGCGGGTCGGTCCCCGGGACCGGCCCGGTGTTGCGGTAATAGGTGATCACATCCTGCCGATGCCCCAAGTCGGCGGTGACGCTGGGGTAGAGGCCGGGATCGGTGTCGGGCTGCTGCTGCCAATAGCCGTGGTCCACCCAGGCGCGGGTGATGAAGGAGATGCTCTGCTCCTCCAGCTGTAGACTGCGAACATGAAGGGTGCCGAAGAGAAAAGTGGCGACCGCTGCCTAGCCAAATGTACTACGACCGCCACGACGAAACGCCATGAGGGGTGGAGGGCCTCAAACCTCGCCGCATGATGCGGGGTCTTGCCGACATTCGATGATCGGGGTTGCCGCAGTCCGCACCGTTCAGCAAGGCTTACCCGCCGCCACGCCGAATACCGCGTTTGGATCGCTCTCGTGCGGTAGACCCACGGATGGCGATCATCGAATGTCGGCAAGACCCCCGATGATGTGGCGAGGCGTCGGCGCAACGCCGTGCTGGCATCGTCGGCCTGGACCATGGGCCGCCCCTCGCCCGCGGCGCGCAGCAGCCGGGCCAGCGCCAGCGCGTCGGCGACGTCGGTCTTCTCCTGGCTGCGCCCGCGTCGCCGCTACTGCGCCGTGCGCTGCGGGACACCCTCGCGGACGTCGGCCTCGCCGTGCGCGAGCAGGAACTGGGCGAAGCCCTTGCCCAGCGACCCACTGTTTTCTATTCCCCAGCACCGAATTTGTTGTTGTTGTTCGCGTGCCCAGGTCAGGGCGGTGGCCCAGCCCTCGGGGGTGTTGGGGACCGTCCGCGCGCCCAGGTGGTGCCCCTGCTCATCCAGGACTACCAGGACATGGGCCTGTTTGTGCGTGTCGACGCCGAGGTGCATGCCGCCTCCTCTCCGTAGGCCTCCGGAACAACCGATGGCACGCCAGCAGCGACATGTCTGTATCGAGTGCTCGACATGCTCCCGTCCAGTCTGCTCGCCGGGTGTCGTGGTGGGGGGCGAGCGACATCTCAACTACAAGCGTCGTAGCGCAGACAGTACCCGAGTCAGCTCGCCCCACTCCCACCCTAACATACAGACAGTACCTGCAGGACGCCGTGCAACTATCCGGCTCCCTTCCAGCAGCGCGGCCGTACCTCGTCCGCGAATCGTCGCCATTCCTTGCGGGAGGGGGGAGGACGACCAAGAAGAAGCGAGGCCGTCCGATGGTGACACTACTCGGGCAGTGCGTCGCGCTCTCGCCGATGCAAACGATGCTGCTCGCCTAATCGTCGTCCGCCGCATCGTCGAGCGCCTCGCCGCCGAGGTCCTCGGCGATCGCGGCGAACTGCTCCAGCGCGGCGCGCAGGTCCTCCACGATGCTCGCGGCCAGCACGTCGGGCGCGGGCAGCGAGTCGGACCCTTCGAGGCTCTCGTCGCGTAGCCAGAAGAGATCGAGGTTGGCCTTGTCGCGCCTCATCAGTTCGTCGTAGGCGAACGACCGGAACCGCTCGCCCTCCTGGCGCTGGCCCCGATCCTCGGCGTTGTAGGCGGCCACGAAGTCGTCGAGGTCGGCGCGGGCGAGCGGGCGGGTCTTCAGCGTGAAGTTCTGATTCGTCCGCAGGTCGTAGACCCACAGCGTCTTCGTCCAGGCGTCCGGGCTGCCCGGCTTCTTGTCGAAGAAGAGGACGTTCGCCTTGACCCCCTGGGCGTAGAAGATGCCGGTCGGCAGGCGCAGCAGCGTATGCACGTCGCACTCGGCCAGCAGCTTGCGGCGCACCGTCTTCCCCGCCCCGCCCTCGAAGAGGACGTTGTCGGGGACGACGACCGCCGCCGTGCCGCCGACCTTCAGCAGCGTCTTGACGTGCTGCACGAAGTTGAGCTGCTTGTTGCTCGTCGTCGCCGCGAAGTCGGCGCGCTCGACCGTCTGGCTCGCCTTATCGACGTGGCCGCCCTCGCCGACGTAGGTGACGCTGCTCTTGCGCCCGAACGGCGGATTCGTGAGGATCATGTCGAAGCGCAGGCCGGGGTCGGCGGCGAGGCTGTCGGCGACCTTCACCGGGTCGCGCCCGGTCGCGTCGTCCGGGCCGATACCGTGGAGGAAGAGGTTCATCACGCAGAGGCGCGCGGTCGCGTCCACGATCTCCCAGCCGTAGAGGGCGTCGTGTTTCAATTCGCGCTTCTCGTCCCGGTCGAGCTGATAGTGGTCGGTCAGGTACTCGTGCGCGGCGAGGAGAAAGCCGCCGGTCCCGCACGCCGGGTCGGCGACGGTCTGGCCGGGGCGGGGGTGCATCACGTCCACGATGGCGCGGATCAGCGGGCGCGGCGTGAAGTATTGCCCCGCGCCGCTCTTGGTGTCCTCGGCGTTCTTCTGGAGCAGCCCCTCGTAGGCGTCCCCTTTCACGTCGGCGTCCATCGTGACCCAACTCGTGCTGTCGATCAGGTCACCGATCAGCAGCGTCAGTTTGGCCGGGTCCTGCACCTTGTTCTGCGCCTTGCGGAAGATCACGCCGAGGAGGCCGGGCTGCTTTGCGAGCTCTTCCAGCGCGTGGCGGTAGTGCGCCTCAAGCGCGTCACCGCTCTTATTCAGCAGCGAGGGCCACGCATACGCCGCAGGGATGCGCGAGGGCTCGTCGTAAGGCGGCTGCGTCCGCTCGTGCGCCATCTTCAGGAAGAGCAGGTAGGTCAGCTGCTCCAGATAGTCGCCGTAGGACATGCCGTCGTCGCGCAGGGTGTTGCAGTAATTCCACAGGCGCTGGACGATCGTGCTAGACGCGGTGCTCATCTTAGCCTTTCACCTCGCGACGGAGGAGGGTCATCAGATCCCTGGCAGCAGCCGGTATCTGTCTGGTCAAGTTGGTACGGGAGAGCGTGCGCCTGAGCTCGACGACGTTGTGATCGTTGCCGCGCCCGAGAAAACCCGAATTGGGACTCGCGGCCTGCTCGGCTCGCGTGCGCCACGCGGCGTGCCCGACTTCACTGAGGGCCGCTACGACCACCAGGTCAGTAAGCAGCTTCCCCTTGTCGATGTGGGCGAGGACCACACCGGCGAAGCGGAGCGCCCGCTCGATCGACGCGAGCACGTCCTCCTCGATCAGCGCGGCGAAGCCGTAGCCCTGCGACGGGCTCTCGCGGCGCGCTGGCTGCACGATTGCTATAGCGCCATCTTCGGCGACGCTCAACGACGCTTCTTCCTGCGAAATCGTGAGCACGCCTTTGGTAACGGCAGTGGTGTGCTTCTCTCCGCGCACTAGAAAACGCGAAGATCGATAGAGCGCCTCTTGCTCGAGGTCGGCTGCGAGCTTCTCCTCTTCGATCTGCGAGGGGCTTAGAATCTGCCGCTGCGGCCCTCCCACGACGATGACCTGCAACCTCCCGTTCCCGTAGAATCCGCTGCGGCTCTTCTCAATCAACGAATGCGCTCGTTGAGACAGGCGAGCGCTATCGAGAGGTTGGGGCGGGACATGTAGGGTAGCTGGTGCCTTCTTCGGCTGGGTGCGCACCGTTCTCGGGGATTGCGACTGCGCCGGAGTGGCTGGGGTTGACGGCTTGGTGGCCGGAGGGCGATCCGCCTTCCTGGCTCCTGTCGAACTGGTCTGGTTGTCGGCGCTGGCCGTTATCTGCTTGTTCTGCCTCTTACGCTCAGCCGTGGTCGATGAGCGAAACTGGTTGGCCGACCTTTCGATATCCTGTACGACGACGAGCCACCCCTCGTCGTGTGAGCGCCATCGGGTTACTGGACGTGCATCGGTCGGGGTCAACTGGAGCCTTGCAAACGCCGATGACTGCCACCTGCAAGGCCGGATGATGATCGGGATTACGCGAGCCTTGCCCTCGTCGTGGCGCTCCATGGCTCGCTGCATCTCGATATCCATGCAGTAGGCCGAATTGAGGAAGCCTGAACTGATCAAGAGCAGGACGACTTGTGCGCGTTCCAGGTTTTCATTAATCTCCCCCTTCCATTCCTGGCCTGCGGTGATGTCGCGATCGTGCCAGTCTGCGAGCAAGCCAGCCCGACGTAATGGCGCGAGATGTTCACGCAGCTCGTCCTTGAGAATCCGGTCGCGATGGGTGTAGGAGATGAAGACGCGCAATGGCCGTTGCTTTTTCGGCGTGCTCATCTGCTTCTCCCTCGACGTGCCCCGGCCTTACCAGGGGCGGTCCCTGCCGTCGTGACACCGACGAGCGACATCTGCGATGGCTTCGACTGCTTGCTGCGTGCCACCTTGGCGAGGAGGGCGCTAGCTGGCTCGTCGTCGAAGTCCTGCGGCACGAGTCGCCCGGAGAACGCCTCGGTAAGGATGCTCTGTCGCAAGCGTTCGGCGCGCTTGAGCCCCACTTCGACACTCATCTCTAGGGCGCTGAGAACAGACAAACGGCGCTCCGCTTCTGCGACTACCTGCTCCTGCTCCATTAGAGGAGGGAGCGGCAACAAAGTGTTCTTGATGATTGACAGATTTAGGTTCGGTTGGACCCCACCTGCGGAGAACCGCCGAATCTCGTAGTAGTTACTGAGCAAAAAAAGCATCGTGTACTGGCGCATCGATGTTGCAGGATCGCCCATGACAATTGCGGCACAAGCCTGGTTCGTGGCCGCCTCGATCTCCAGCACAGCGGCCTTTCCCCGAGTCTTTCCTTCTCCATACATTGCTACCAGAATTGTCCCCTTTGGGAATAGTTTGGCGTTCGTCTCGCGAAGCGCCAGACGCGTTATAAGCTCCTCTGCATGAGTAATCGTTTCTTCGTTGAGTGCTCCGCTTGTAATCCAAGGGATGGTACCGCCATCGTAATAATCTTTACGACTCCGTAACGGTGTCGCCCCGGTCCCAATCTCCCCAATCTGCCCCAAAGTGACCCATAGCCATCGATGAGGTAGCGCTGGCAGTTGTGAGTTGTCTCGGCTCGTTGGTTCGACGGATTTCCCGCCTTTCGGTGGCTGCCGCTCCGCCAGGATACGCGCCAGCAGTTCGCTCGCCGGTTCGGTATCCGGGTGCGCCTCGCGCCACGCCTGCGTCAGCTCGCCCTCGACCGCCGCCTTCAGCACGGCGGCGCGATACTGCTTCAGGCGGGCGCGGGCGCTCTTCAGCGCGGCCACGCCCGCATCGAGGCGCGTGAACTGCTCCTCGGTGGCGGCGACGATGCGGCGCTGCTCGGCGAGGGGAGGCAATGGGAACGCAGCCTCGGCCATGAACGAGGTCGGCACGCGGAGTTGTCCCGCCGTGCCGGTCATACGTGCCCGCGCATCCTGGCGAAATTGCTCCTGCGCGATGTAGTAGTAGAGAAACTCAGCGTTTACGCCCTCATTTGGCCGCAAGACATGAAACTCTGTGGACCCGAAGCCTATGCCCCCGACAAGCCCTTTAGCGACAGCGGTCTTACCGTTCTCCATGCAAGGCGTGATCTTGGCAAAGATCACATCACCTTCGAGGAACGAGGTATAACCCTTTCGGACCGCAGCGAGCGAGCGTTGCTCGGATGGGTCGATGCGACCCGAACCTGCCTCTACAGCGGCCATTGGTACGAACGAGACAGCGGTATCAGCCGGTATCCTTTGTAAGTTCGGTCGAGGATTGACGATCGTCGCCATACCCAACGTTGTCCATACCCAGCCCTTTGGCAACTCTCGCGACTCGCTCACGCCGCCAGCCTCTCATTCAGCTCTTGCAGGATCGTCGGCAACTCCGCCCCGAAGAGCTGGTGCGCCCGGCCCAGCCCGCCGTGCCCGACGAACGGATCGTAATCGAAATCGTCCCGCTCCATCGAGAGCGAGGTCGCGATCTGGTCGCGGATCAGCCCCAGCCACGCCGCCTGCTCGGCGGTGAACGGCTGGCCGCGCCGCCGCTCCTGCTCGTCGAGCCACGCCGCGAAACGCCCCGCCACGATCTCCGGCCAGGGGGTCAGCGTCGCGTCCTCGCCCCGCTCCCGCTCCAGCGCGAAGCGCACCAGCGCCACCAGATCGGTCGCCAGCCGCCGCGCGCCCGCCCCGCGCACCCGCGCCCCCTCCAGCGTCGCGTAGGCCCGCCAGAGGCGATCGGTGGTCAGCCCGAGCGGCGGGGCCGCGATCGTCCGCGCCAGCGCCTTCAGGTCGCGCCACTTCAGCCGCCCGTGCCCCGGCGCGTAGAGGACCTGGAGCGCGGCGATCTCGTCGCGGTTGTCGAGGATGAACTGCCGGAACGAGCCGACCGCCTCCCGCGCCCGCGCATCCGCGTCCCGGTCGTGGCCGACGCTCAGCAGCCGGTCCTGGAGATCGACCGCGATCGTCTGCTCGTCGCGCCGCCGCGCCGCCTCGATCGCGTCGCGCACCTGCGGCTCGCTGAATGGCAGCGCCGCCGCCCCGGCGAGCTTGTCGTGGGCCGCGTCCAGCGCCGCGTCGTCGGGCGCGGCCTGCCCCGTATCGGCCCGCGCCACCGCCAGCCGCCGGTCGGGGTCGAGCGCCGCGAGGAGGTCGTTGGCGAGCGCCCGCAGGTCCCGGCCCCCGGTCGCCTCGATGATCCCGAGCGCCTCCGCCGGTTTCACCCGCCCCGCCAGCCGCCCCAGCCGCCCCGCCAGCGTGGACAGCGTATCGGCACGGTGGTCGCCGAGCGCCACGTTCAGGAGCAGCTTGCCGAACGGCACCGCCTTCTGCCGCTCCAGGGGCGGCTCGTCGGTCTTGATCCGCTCGGTCACGCCCACCGCGTCGAAGAGGACGAAGCCGGTCTTGCTCGTCGCGGACGGCGACACCGCCTGGAGGTCGCTGTCGGCGATCACCCGCGTCCCGCGCCCCTTCATCTGCTCGAAGAAGCCCTTGCTCCTGACCGAGCGCAGGAAGACCAGCGCCTCCAGGGGCCTGATGTCGGTCCCGGTGGCGATCATGTCCACCGTCACCGCCACGCGCGGGTAGTAGCTGGTGCGGAACGCCTTGATCAGATCCTCGGGCTTCTTGCCGGTCGTCTTGTAGGTGATCTTCTGGGCGAACTCGTTCCCCGCGTCGAAGACCTCGCGCACCATCTGCACCACGTCGTCCGCGTGCGCGTCGTCGAGCGCGAAGATCAGCGTCTTCGGCACCTCCTGACGCTCGGGGAAACAGACGCGCAGGCCGTCCTTCACGGCCCGCAGCACCGTGCGGAGTTGGTCGGGGACGACAATGGCGCGATTGAGGTCCTTGGCCCCGAACGCCAGCTCCTCGTCCAGCTCCTCCCAGCGCTTGGCGCGGGTCTGCCGGTCGCGCCGGTCCACCCACTCGCCCGCCTCCAGCAGGCCGCCTCCCTCCCCGATCGCCGTCTTGATCCGGTAGGTCGAGTAATCGACGTTGACCGCCTCGGCCACGGCGCGCTGGTGGCCGTACTCCATCACGAGGTTCTGGTTGAAGAAACCGAACGTCTGCTTGTTCGGCGTGGCCGTCAGCCCGATCAGCGCGGCGTCGAAGTATTCGAGGACGCCGCGCCAGAGGTTGTAGATCGAGCGGTGGCACTCGTCCACGATCAGGGCGTCGAAGAACTCGATCGGCACATTCGGGTTGTAGCGCACCTCGCGCACATAGTCGCCGCCCCCGTCCAGCTCGAAGAGCGAGGCCTCGTCGAGGGCCGGGTCGAGCTCGGGCTGCCCGGCCAGGATCGCGAAGAGGCGCTGGATCGTGGTGATGCAGACGGCGGCGGTCTTGTTCAGCACGTTCGACTGGAGGTGCTGCACGTTGTAGAGCTCGGTGAACTTCCGCCCGTCGTCGGGCGTGACGAACGTCTGGAACTCCGCGAGCGCCTGCCGCCCCAGGTTGGCGCGATCGACCAGGAAGAGGACGCGCTTCGCCCCACCATGCTTCAACAGGCGGTAGACCGCGCCGATCGCGGTGTAGGTCTTGCCGCTACCGGTCGCCATCTGGATCAGGGCGCGCGGGCGGTCGGCGGCGAGCGAGCGCTCCAGGTTGGTGATCGCCTCGAACTGGCAGTCGCGCAGCCCCACCCCGGTCAGCGGCGGCAGGTGATGCACCAGATTGCGGAAGGTGCCGTTCTCACCGCCCGCCGGGGCCTCATCGAGCCACGCGGCCAGTTGCTCGGGGCGGTGGAAGGCGAAGACGGCGCGGCTGCGCTCCAGGAAGTCGAGCCCGCTGGTGAAGCGCGTCTCCACCCCGGTGCTCTCGTAGCCGAACGGCAGTGGCAGGCGCGGGGCCTTCAGGTGCTGCGGCACGCCCTCGCGATACTTCTCCACCTGGAGCTCGACGCCGGTCAGCGCCGTCCCGACCTTCTTCGCCTCGACGACCCCGACCGCCTTGCCGTCGAAGAAGAGGAGATAATCGGTCGGCCCGGCGAGCAGCGGGAACTCGCGCACCGCGACGCCGTGCCCGGCGTGGAGGTTCAGCTGCTTCATGTCTTGCACGACCCAGCCCGACGCCGCGAGCTGGCCGTCGATCGTCAGGCGCGCTTGCTGCTCCGGCGTCACCGAACACCCCTCCCCGCACGGCGGTCAATCCCGGTCGGCGGTATGCGCGCCCTCGCTGACGACGTGGGCGACGATGAATAGGCCGCCGCTGGTCCGGTCCGCCCGGGTCGACCGGTGATCCTGACAGGGCGCAAACCGCCGCGGCAAGATTCTCGGTCCTGCACCCTGCCGCGCGGGCGATCTCGCCAGCCGCCCGCCACCTTCGCTCTGCGGACCGGCTCCGCGCCGCTCCACCGGACCGCGCCGCGCACCCCGCCCCGCCGCCCCGGGCTGGTGCGCGTCGCGCCTGGTCCCCGCCGTGGTGGTCCCTGCGGTCCGCCCGCACGGCGGGGCCGGCGGTGCCACGCGCGTCATGCCCGTCGCTGAACTGGCATCGTGAGCGGGGACAGGCCCCGCGCCCCAGCGCTCCGGGCGTCGCTCCAGCGGTGCGGCTGCGCCGCGCGTTGTCGCGTCCTCCCGCTGGCCCCAGCGTAGCGGCCACCCCACCCGGTCAAGGGCGCTCCGCCGCGCTGCGCGTCCCGGCGGGATGCCGCTGCGCTCCACCCCTGACCGGGCGAGGCCCCGGCCGCTGTACTTGCGGCCGAGGGCGACGCGACGGTGGCTCCGGACGGTAGGCGGGTGAAGAGGGCACTTGGTCGCCCACACAGGGGTCAGCGGTGCGGTCTGCGGGCCGCAACTGTGAGAGGGCTCGCTCCGGTTCACCACCGGTAGTGGGGCATCCGCCTGACCTTCATGCGCCCCGCTTGCCCGACCGCTGGAGCGCGGCCACGACCTCGCGCGGGCTGACCCCCAGGGCTTCGGCGAGCTTCCGAATATTCGTCGGCCGCGGCATCGCCTCGCCGTTCTCCCACTTGGGGGTGAGTTACGGAAGCTGTCACCAGCCGCAAAGTAGCGAGCGTACACGGGGCGGAGCCATCGGTTGGCGACCGATTCGGCGCGCAGCGCGTTCCGAATTCGCCGCCGAGGCGCGCTGTGCGTCTGAGTGCAGGTGCCCGCTGGCTCACACCGGGAAGCGGCCGATGACCTGCTCGTACTCCTCCTGTGCCTCGGCGAGTGCCAGGCGCGAGTAGATCTCCAGCGACTGGCGGCTGGCGTGGCCAGAGTAGGGCTGGATCAGCGCGTCGTCGATCCCCTGCGTCTTGAGCCAGGTGAAGAGGAAGTGGCGGAGCCGGTGGGGCGAGATCGGCCGCGCGAGGCCGGCCTGCGCGGCGTAGCGGGCGAGGAGCTTGCGGACGCCGCGGTCGCTGTACGGCTTCTTCCACGACGACTCGAAGAGGTGCGTCGCGCGTTTCCGGCGCAGCGCGTCGGCGTGGAGGGCCAGGGTCTCCTTGAAGTTCTGCGGGAAGGGGACGACGCGGTCCTTGCCGCCTTTGCCCCGGTTGATGCGGATCTGGCAGCGGTCGAAGTCGACGTCGGCGAGGCGGATGGCGACGAGTTCGCCGACCCGCACGCCGGTGTACAGCAGTGTCTTGATCAGCACGAGGTCCGGCCCGTGGCGCGCCTGCCAGACGGTCTCGTAGTAGCGGCGGATCTCCGCCTCGCTGGGCGTATCGGGCAGCCGACGCGAGGGGCCGGGGACGGCGACGCCCAGTTCCTCCCGGAGGGCGCGAAAGACGGCCTTGAGGTACGCATAGTCCGGCCGCTCGGCACGCAGATGCTTCGCGAGTTCCCGCGCTTTCTGCTTGGCGGGCGTCCGCGGCACGTCCATCGGGTCCCGCTCCTCTCCCCGACTCATGCCGATTGCGCCAGCGCCAGCCGGGTCGTCATGTCCAACTGGAAGGTGCCGTAGGGGTTGACATGCCCGTAGAGGAGCGGCGTCAGCGCGCGCAGATCGGCCGGCCCCAGCCGGTCGGCCCACGCCGGCGCGGCCAGCACCTCCTGGAGCATCAGCGTGTTGATGTAAACGAGGCAGACCTGCAGGAGGTGCAGCGCGAGCACGGCCACCTCCTGGTCCTCCAGCCGGTTGGCCGCGATCTCGCCACCCTTGCCGTAGAAGATGAAGCTATTGGCGCTGTTCCAGTTCTCCACGACGTTCAGCCCCTCCTGGATCTCGCGCCGGAGCGCCTCCGACCGCAGGTAATCGCACAGGAAGATCGTCTTCACGGCCTTCCCCAACTCGGCGAGCGCCTGATAGGTCGGGTGCTGGACATTGCTGCGGGTGAAACGCCGCAGGATCGCCTCGGTCTCCGCCGTGCCGAGCCGCAGCGCCGTGGCGTACTTCACCAGCTCGTCGTACTGCCGCGCGATCAGATCCCAGTTGACGGGGCGGGTCAGGAGCGGGGCCAGGCCGGGGAAGGCGTCGGGCTGTCCGGCGGTCGGTCGGTAGAGCTTCTGGTGCGGAAGGTCCTTCAGCCGGGGCAGCAGCCGGAAGCCGAGCAGGTGGGTGAAGGCGAAGGCGACCTCGCTCTGCCCGTGGCTGTCGACGTAGTTCTTCTCGATGGCCATCGTCGTGCAGTGGCGCAGCACCCCCTCGATCATCGCCGCCACCTCCGATGAGGAGCACTGCTTCAGCTGGGAGTAGATGCAGGTCGCCTTGCGCTCGACGTGCCAGTAGATCATCACCCCCCGCCCGCCGTAGCGGATGTGCCACTCGGTCATGAGGTTCTGGTCCCACGCCCCGAACTTCTTCGAGTCGGAGGCGCACGCCGTCGTCCCCTCGCCCCAGATCCGCGGCAGGCGCGCCGCGAAGGTCGCGTCGGCGACATGGGCGATGGCGTTGCGCAGTTGCTCCTTGTGGATGAAGCGCCGCCGCACGTACCGCAGGTCCTGGTCGGTGCTGCCGGGGTCGGCGGTGGCGACGCGCTTGAGGCCGGTGTTGGTGCCCAGCCCGTAGAGGCACAAGAGGAGCCGCTTCTGGAGGGTCGTCCGGTCGAGCGCCTCGCGCGCCGCGACGCTGGTGAAGTGCCGGGTGAAGTCGGCGCGCAGATCGGCCTCCTTGAGGATGTCGAGGAGGTTGGTCATCGGCCAGCGCGCCACCAGGTCGCCTTTGAGCGCCGCCAGATTCGGGGCCTCGGCCTGCGGCGGCAGCGGGCTGAGCACGATGGCACCGCCGGGCCCCTTGTCCCGCAGGCGCACGGAGGGATTGGCGGGGAGGTCGCGCGCCAGGGCGTCGAGGGCGTCGGTCAGCGCCCTGCGGAGCGTGGCGACGAAGGCCTCGGCCTCCGGAGGCTGCCGCAGTGCCGCGTAGTAGGCCGCGCGCTGCCGGTCGAAATCGGCGGGGAGGTCGGCGTCGGGGTCGCGGTAGCGGTCGGCACCCTCCACCCAGATCTCCCGCGAGCGCAGCCCCTCGCGCAGCGCGATCAGCGCGCAGATCTCGTAGGGCACACGGGCGATGCGCTCGCGCCCCCGCGCGTCCCGCTCGACCACGACCTCACGCCAAGCGGGCGGCAGCACCCCGTCAAGGGGCACGTCCTCGCCCTGGTCGTAGTACTGCTGGCGACTGTCGGCATAGGTTCGCAGGAGGGCCAGCGCGCGGATCACCGGGCGGTGGCGCTCGTTGTTCGAGCGGAACACGAGCGTCGCCAGGAGCGGCGGGACCAGTCGGCGATAGTAGCTGCCGTAGGAGGCGCGCATGTGGCCCTGGACCTGTTGGCGGTACGCGCCGCCGGTCGCCTTCGCTTCCCGCACCAGATCCCGCAGTGTCTGCTCGCCAACGATCGGGAAGACCACCTCCCGCACCGTGCCGTCTGGCGCGGCGAGTGCCGCCTCCGCCAGTTGGAAGAGGAGCGCCGTCTTGCCGGTGACGCGCTTGAACTCCGCCAACAGGGTCTGTTCCACGCGCTGCTCGGCGCGGCTGCCGAGTTGGTGGATGCGTTGCACGAAGAGATCGAGGAGGGTGTCGGTGATCTCCCGGCTGCGCAGCTGGCCGAGCGCGGCCAGCAACGTATGCCGGATCGCGTCGGGGTGGGCGCGCAGGGCACTGGGCGGCTCCACTGCGGCCCGCCGCCGGAATTGCTGCACCAGCCGGGGTGCGAGGTCACGGAAGAGCGCCGGTGGGAGCTGGAGATCCCGCAGCCGCCGCAACTTGGCGAGTTCGCCCAGGATGCTGTCGAGGCCCGCCCGCCCGGGATCGGTCCGCAGGTCGTGCAGCGTGACCACCGGCGCCGCGGCCGGGGCGGCCTCGGAGAGGAGGGCGTCCAACGCGCTGCCGGTCGCGAGCGGGAGACGCTCCTGGATCGTCGCGTAGACGTGGGCTTCATACAGCTGCCAGGCGGAGCGGATAAGGCGCTCGACCCGCGCGGGTGCCGGGGGTTCGATCTGCAGGGCACGGCAGTGCGCATACGCAGCGGCCTGGAGGTGGTCTGGTCGCCCCTCACGCGGGGCGACCTCCGCCGCCAGCCAGCGGGCCAGCCCTTCTGCATCCTCCACCGTTGCCGGTCGGAAGCCCAGCGCCTCACGGATCTGGGCGCGGTGGTACTCGCTCGCCCGGCCACGCCAGTCGTAGGCGAGCCAGGCATTGGTCGGCACGCCGACTTGCTCGGCGAGGCACGCCACCACCGCGCCGGGCACCTCGCCCTTGTGTTCGGGGAAACGAGCGTCGCACTGGAAGGCTTTGAGGAGGATCGCGAAGCCGAGGCGCGTGGCCCCGGCCTTGTTTGCCAGCAGCGCCAGGTCCGCTGGCAGGAGCGTCCAGTGCTCGATCAGTTCGTCGCTGGCCCACAGCCGTTTCATCGCCCCACCCCTGCCGCGGCGTCCCCGCCTGCTTGGGAGAAAGTACCGAGAACTAC